>ENA-OPXQ01000001-OPXQ01000001.1-human-gut-metagenome-genome-assembly--contig:-NODE-1-length-320100-cov-8.213548_pt1 | contig 320100 bp, 277 predicted proteins | sample MGYA00241769_ERZ502042 | MGnify/ENA primary metagenome ERZ502042 (study PRJEB25962, sample SAMEA2041934) | human gut metagenome | biome: human gut; feature: human-associated habitat; material: faeces...
TGTGACCCTCTGCTTGTAAGGCAGATGCTCTCCCAGCTGAGCTATGCTCCCACATTTTTATAATCGGAAAGCACTCCCGTTAAGAAGTGCTTTCCGTTTTGGAGGCGACACCCGGATTTGAACCGGGGCGTCAGAGTTTTGCAGACTCGTGCCTTACCACTTGGCTATGTCGCCGAATACTGAGCAATGTCACTCAACAGGCATTATTCTATCATAATAAAATTCATTTGTCAATACTGAATTTGCATTTTAATAACAAAATTTAACGGGAAATTTATACACTGATATTTTATGCATCAAACAGAAAAATGACACCTCTGTTTTTGATTCCTCATAAAGCCCCGAACCCTCAAAGATGCAATACTCTGAAGGTTCGGGATTTTGGGGTTATCATACTTTTCTTAAAAAGAGAAGAAAACAAGATAAGTATCTTACACGCTCGGCTTTTCAAATGCCGAAAGAATAAGCTTTACACCGTAGATGGACAAAAGGACACCAATCATAAATCCGATTGTCTGTGCGGCAAATATAAGGTGGAAAAATCCGTAAATACCGCCGATTATGACGAGTATTCCGCAGAAAAGCGGAATAAGCCATGCACCTGAGGAAGATGCTTTTTTGACCTTGAGTGACATTGCAACGGACGAGATACCATCCACTACAAGCCAACCTGAGAAAATGCAGAGAATGATAACATCAAACATAAGTCTTATGCCCGGCATAAACATAGCAAGAATTGAAATTACTGCCGCTGCAATGCCGACAACAAGACCGAGTGTTCCCATTATCGCTTCACTCTGTTCAGCCTTTGCCTTTTTGCGTTTTGCAAAGTAGTCAATCACGGAGCATATTCCCCATACTCCGAGAAGAATTGTCACTATCCAACCGGTATTAAGGAAGGTAAGTCCCGGATAGAACATACAATAAATCGCACCGATTATTGACAATATGCCGAAAATACAATTAAATACTTTCATAGTCACCTCATACTTTAATTAGGGTTCAATAATATTGAAATACAGCGGGAATTCGGCAACGCTTGATGTAAGGGTTTTGATGATGTCACTGTTGCCCTCAACCTTTTCAATGCCGGCGTCCATAAGTTTCTGATTGTTCTGTGCAATGCCGAGAATACCTGCGCTCTTGGTTTTGATTGTTGCGTCTGCCTTATCGCTCCACTTTTCCTGTGAATAGATAAGCACACCGTGATTTATGCGAAGAAGATATTTTGCGTTTTTATCGGTCACTTCAAGATTGATTACAAGGTTCTGATCTTCAAGCTTCTTTTCGTCCAGACAGATTCCGAGATAATCCAACATTGTTTCGGTACTCATACCGAGAGCTGTTGCACCTGAACCTTCGGAATTCGGATAATTTTTTGTACCGTTACGAAGCTCATAAGCACCTGTAAGATAAGCGTTTCTCCATGCACCGCTTTCAGCCTGATAGCCGAGCTGTTCGAGTGCGTCTGCGCAAAGATAGCGGGCATCTTTATTTTCGGGATCTGCATATACAAGTGTGTTCGTAATCTGTGCAACCCACTGATACTCTCCCTTGTCAAAGTCTTTTTTAGCCATTTCAAGAACCTTGTCTGTGTCGCCGAGATACTCTACAAGCTTCTTTGAATATTCTGTCGGTTCAAGCTCGTCAAGATGAATGGGGTTTTCGTCATACCAACCCATATACTTCTGATAAACTGCCTTTACATTGTGCTTGAGAGTTCCGTAATATTGACGGGTGTACCAAACCTTGTTGAGTTCATCGGGGAGTTCAATCATGTTGGCAATTTCGGTTGATGTATAGCCTTGATTGATGTACATAAGTGTCTGTGAGAATATGTACTTATAGACAGAGGCTGTGTTTGCCATGTAGTCATTGATTACATCGTTGCCCCAATGAGGCCAGTTGTGAGCCTGGAAAACTACTTCGGTTTTATCTCCGAAAAGCTCCTTTGCCTCCATAATGTACTGCGCCCACGCATTGCCGTCACGAACCTCTGCACCTCTGAGTGTATAAAGGTTGTGCATTGTGCCGGAGCAGTTTTCTGCCATCCACAACGCCTTGTATTTTGGAAGGTAGGTATTCATCTCGGCAGGCGATTCTGTGTTGGGAGTAAGCTGGAACACCATTTCAACACCGTCAACCTTGATAGTTTCGGTAGCTTTCTTCAACCTCATAAGACGGTGAAATGTATGTTGTTGTGCCGCTTGAAGGGGTAAGACCGATACCTACCGACAAACTGCCCTTACCGCCCTTATCAAGCAATGATCCGTACTGAAAGTTGGTTCTGCGTTTCATTGCGTTTCCTGCAAAAACATTTTCTTCCATAACAGCCTTTTCGTAGCCTTCGGGAACGATAATGAGCGTTTTGCCGGACTTAATCTGTTCATCAAGCGGAAGTGATGAATCTGCAACATTCTTTTCGTCAATAAGTCCGCCGATACCGCCGTAGTGGTCAATGTGAGCGTGGCTTACAACAACAGCGGCAATATGCGCCTTGCCGAACTTTGATTCAAGAAGTTCAAGCGCCGCCTTTGCAGTTTCGGAGCTTGTTGTACAGTCAAAAACAATCCAGCCGTTGTCGCTCTTTACAAAGGTTACATTGGCAACATCGTAGCCTCTGACCTGATAAACACCGTCAACAACTTCAAAAAGTCCATAAAGCGAGTTAAGCTCCGTGTTTCTCCAAAGGCTTGGGTTTGCACTGTCGGGAGTTGACGAGTTTCTGATAAAGTCATATGCTGTCTGGCTCCATGCAACAGTTCCGTTCTCGGTTTTTATTTCGAGTTTGTCGGGTGCTGTTATAAATCCCTTTTTTGCAAATTCCTTTTCCTGTTCATCGGAAAAGTCAAGGGTCTTATACACCTGTGCGTTTTCGTCAGCCGTATATTTTGACGCATCCTTTACATCGCTGTTGAATTTTGCGGATGTACTGCTGTTGCTCTGCTGACATCCGCAAAGTACAGACGAGGCAATCAATGTTGCCGCCAAAGCAAGGCAAAGCCCCGTTTTCTTTTTGTTAATCATAGAATATTTCCTCCGTGTTTCTATCTGTCCATGATTTTTTGGTTTAAGCTGAATTATAATAAATAATTGTCATTTAGTCCATACATTTGGCACAAAGTGAAAATTTTTGTCACGAAATGCAAATTAAAGTCACTATTTGAGATATTATGTGATACAATAAGAGTGATAATTATGCAGGAGGTACGGTATGAGGATTGCAATAGTTGATGATTGCGAAAATGAGCGGAATGAACTTTGCAAAAGACTTTCTCAAAGCTCATTTTCAAGGTCATATGATATTGAAATTTGCGGATACGGTAACGGAACGGATTTTCTGAATGAGGCAATGCAGAACAGATTTGACCTTGTTTTTATGGATATATATATGGAAAAGGAAAACGGAATTGATGCGGCACAAAAGCTGAGGAAGTTTGACAAAGATTGTCTGCTTGTTTTCACAACCACATCAACCGACCACGCACTTGAAGGCTTTAGGGTTCGGGCATTGCACTATCTTGTGAAGCCGTACAGCGATGAAGAGCTTGATATGTTGCTCGATGAGATTTCGCAGAAAATTTCCGTTGAAGAAAAATACATAGAAATAACCTCTGCAAGTGACTCGTTGCGTATAAAGCTTTGCGACATTTTGTATGCCGAGCATTTTAAGCACTGCATACATATTCATTGTACGGACAAATCCGAAAAGTCTGTGCGCAGTACATTTGCCGAATTTGTAATGCTGTTTGATGACGGGGATAATTTCTTTGTGTGCAACCGAGGAATCATAGTAAATCTTGAACACATCAGGGATATGAACGGCAATGAATTTGTTCTTGACAACGGCGAAAGAATCTCCATAAGTCGAAGTCTTGTAAAAAGCGCAAAAAGCTCCTTTGGCGAATATATTTTCGGCAGGAGGGATTTGCATTGACAAATGTTTTCTGCCCGATGATTGAACTCGGTGCAATCATCCCCGGTGTTGTACTTGCATATCTTCCGATAAAAAAACATCTCAAACTATCAAAGCTCAGGCTGTTTCCTGTGATGATTTTATCACTTGTGAGCCTTTGTACATTGTGCGGTTTTGTTTGTTACAGATACAATCTGAAATCGTTTGTGCTTGCAATACCGATAGTGCTTGCTCTTTCGGCAGCATACTGTTGTTCACTCAAAACATCTATGTGGAAATCGGTGAGTGTGTTACTTGCGGTATGCGGAGTGTTTGCCTGCATTGCGAGCATTACACGGGCGGTTGATTCGATAACATTTCCGCAGAACACAACGCCGTGGTTTGAAATTAAATCGGCTGTGCTGTTCAATATTCTATGCTGGATGTTTGTAATTCTTGCATGGTATCCTGCAACACACGGTGTGAGTGAACTGCTCGATGATGAAAACATTGCCCAGACATGGTATGTATTCTGGATTTTACCGATAATATTCATCTTGCTCAACTTTTTTATAATCCCATGGAATCCTAACATTCTCCATACAGGAAGAATTATGCAGGGTTACATTGTTATCAGCGTATCACTTCTTGTGCTGTTGCTCATTTTCTACACTTTGCTGTATTTTATTGCAAAAAGTCTGAATCGCAATAACAAACTTGCTCAGAAAAATCAATTTTTGAATATGCAGAGGGCACAGTATGACGCATTAAAAGTCGCTATTGAAGAAACCCGTCAGGCACGGCATGATATGCGACATCACTTTGCCGTACTTAATGCTCTTGCCGAGCAAAAGAACTGGGAAGAACTTGAAAAATACCTTTCGTCAGCATCGCAGAATATACCCGACACAGAGCTTGTACTCTGTAAAAACCACGCTGTTAATGCGATTATCGGACATTATTATTCAAAATACAAGAGCAATGGTATTCCGTTTAAACTAAAAATTGACATCCCCGAAAAGTTGACAGTTTCGGAATCCGATATCTGTCTTGTAATCGCAAATTTGCTTGAAAATGCATTTGAGGCGAGCATGAAGCTTGACAGAGATAAACGGCAGATTAAAATGTATGCCCGTCCGCATTCCGAAAAGATATTGCTTATTTCAGTAGAGAATGCTTTCAACGGAGAGATTACCGAAAAGGACGGATTTTTCTGTTCGTCAAAGCGAAACGGTAACGGTATCGGTACGCAGTCGGTACGCAGAATTGCCGAAAAAGACGGCGGTTATTGCAGATTTTCTCACGAAAACGGAATTTTTACGGCGGACGTTATGCTGCACGGCAAAAACTGAATTGGACATTATAAAAGGGAAGAAACTTTTTTTCGGTTTCTTCCCTGTTTTTTATTCCGTAATTTTATTTTCTTTTAGCGAATATTTTGTCACCGTGTTCCAATCTCGGCGGATTGAAATATCAGCGGTAAGGTTTGTGTTGTCATAAACAATCGACCATTGAGTATTGCTTGTTATGTCATTCGGATTCGGTGCTTGTGATGCCGAAACAAGAGCCTCCCATGCTGTTTCTTTTGTGTAACTATTATTCTTTTCAAGAACATTAATTATCTTATCATACCACTCTCTGCCGTGACCGTAAACACCGTTTTTCTGATAAGGCTTTACAAAATTTTTGTACATCACAAAAAAGTTTGTAACGGCAGGCGATTTTGTAACAACAAGCTTTCGGTCATCGCTGTTGCAATCGTACTCAATAACACGACCGTCACCGTTTAAATCGGTAACATAAAAGTGATAATCTCTTCCGCTTGAGGCGAACATATCGTATTTTTCAAAAAGTGTAACCGCCTCTTCGGTTGACGAAGCTCTGTCAAGTATAAGACGGATTGCAAGCGTTGTGGCAATAACAGGCTTTCCGCTTTGCTGACGGACGGGCTTGCTGTCAAGTGTGAGAACTGCGATTGACACGCCCTTTTCATTGATTCCGTCAAGGCTGATAAACGGTGAGAGCAAGGTTGCAAGCCTTGTTTCATCACTCAACTCGGGATTGTTTGCACCTACATTATCAAGTGCCGCAAACGCAACCGACCTGTAGCCGTCCTTTGGCGAACAATGTACAAGCATTGACGAGGTGTCGTTCTTGAAATCATAGTTTCGCCCCATCATTACGCTGTCGGGATTTTTCATTGTAAAGGCACTGCACCCGAAATTCGGCATTTTAAGATTGACGGGATAATCGGGCAGAACCTCCTGCAAAATTGCACCGAGAGCCGACTCATCATCAAAAATCCCTCTGTCAATGATTTTATCAATGCTGTAATCGTAGCATATATCCATTTTATAAAGGTTAAAATCGCTGTAATCGGTAAGCTTTTTAACAGAATCAAGCGTATGCTTTCTTGCGTCAATCATAATATATCCTCCTTAAAACGGGGTGTTTTCAACGCAATAATAGCATAATATTTTTATTTTTTCAACAATTTTGAGTCAATTCGCAATAATTTTTTCATAAGAAAAATCGGAAAGACAGAATTTTTGATTTCTGTCCTTCCGACCTGTATTTTACATATTGAATTTTAAATTATTTGAGAAGATTATTGTCTGTAAAATAATCGATTCTCATAGAATGACGGACATCCTCAAGTGTTTTTGCGGCAGTTTCCTTTGCAACCTTACTGCCCTCTTTGAGAATATCGAGAACATCGGGAAGATGATTTTCCCATTCTTTTCTGCGTTCACGAATAGGACGAAGCTCCTCCTGCATAACATTGTTAAGGAATTTCTTAACCTTGACATCACCGAGTCCGCCACGCTGATAATGGGCCTTGAGTTCGTCAAGACAGCTGTAATCATTCCAAAATTCCGCAAAATACTCGTCACGGCAGAATGCGTCAAGATAGATAAACACGGGATTGCCCTCAACCTTGCCGGGATCCTCAACACGAAGATGATTCGGGTCGGTAAACATTGACATAACCTTTTTCTTGATATTCTCGGGTTCTTCTGCAAGATAAATGCAGTTGCCGAGGGATTTGCTCATCTTTGCCTTGCCGTCAATACCGGGCAGTCGCAGACAAGCCTTGTTGCTCGGAAGAATAATCTGCGGTTCCGTAAGAGTTTCGCCGTAAACGGAATTGAACTTGTGAACAATCTCCTTGCACTGTTCAAGCATCGGAAGCTGATCCTCGCCGACAGGAACGGCAGTTGCACGGAATGCCGTGATATCAGCCGCCTGACTGATTGGATAACAGAAAAATCCCACAGGAATGCTTGCCTCAAAATTACGCATCTGAATTTCTGCCTTAACGGTGGGGTTACGCTGAACACGGGACACGGTTACGAGGTTCATATAATAGAAAGTAAGCTCTGTAAGCTCGGGAATCATTGACTGAACAAAAATTGTTGACTTGTTCGGATCTATTCCGCAGGCAAGGTAGTCGAGCGCAACCTGCAAAATATTCTGTCTTACCTTTTCGGGATGCTCGGCATTGTCGGTAAGAGCCTGAGCGTCTGCAATCATAAGGTATATATCATCATATTCGCCCGAATTCTGGAGCTTTACTCTCTCCTTGAGCGAACCTGCATAGTGACCGACATGAAGTCTGCCCGTAGGACGGTCACCTGTTAAAATTACTTTTTTCATAGGTTTCTCCTTTGTTTACCTTGATTCAAAGGCAAAATTCTTTTATATGATTATATCACCATAAACAACAGCCGTCAACATTTGTAAAAAAGCTAAAAAGAAAAATATTCCATAATAATTCCCATATATTTTATGCCACAAAATTCGACAAAATGTTGCATAAGACACACGCAAAATTCATTTGACCGTTGAATTTTTTTTAAATAAAAATATAATATTTTAAAAAACGAGGGTAAAGAGTATGGAGTACAATTATCATAAAAATGCAGGACAGCTTGCATTCATAAAATTTGTAAAAGGACTTGTGCATCTTCTTATTCGCCCTAAGGTTGAATGGAAGGACAAGAGCCTTAAAAAGAGCCTCAAGAGCAAGCCTGTTGTGTTTGTATGCAACCACACTCACCACTTTGACGGAGTTGTGATAAGCTCTGTACTCAGCAAATACAAGCCGTATATGCTTGTTAAAAAAAGCTGGTACGACAAGAGCGGAACAGGCTCGTTTATCCGAATTTGCCGCAGTATTCCCGTTGACTTTGACACCATGGACACAAACTGGTATGCGCAAAGTGAGGGTGCGGTTGAAAACGGATATTCAATGCTTATCTTCCCCGAGGGCGGAATTGCAAGAGAGGGCAAAATGCTCCCGTTCAAGCCCGGTGCGGCATTGCTTGCGGCAAAAAAAGGTCTTGACATAATCCCGATTGCATCTTTGGGTGAGTATAAAATTCTTTTCGGAAAAAGGCAGAAAATTTTAATCGGCAACCCGATAAAATCCGAATGTCCCGAAAATGTTCGCTGCTCAAAATATGCAAAAGAAATAAGTGCCGAAGCCGAAAAGCAGGTCAAAAAGCTTTATCTTGAGCTTGAAGAAAAATACGGCAAAGGCAAGGTTTATTACAAAGAAGATTTTTCTTCGGAAAATTTATAATAAAATCAAAAAAATCAAAATTTTAAGTGAGGTAATTAAAATGAACAATGCTATTGCAGATCAGATTAAGGAAATGCTCGTAGAAAACCTTAGAATTCCCGAAAACATTCTTACATACGATTCAGAGCTTTTCGGTGACGAAATCGGTCTTGACTCAATCGACTCAATCGAAATCGTTGCAGGCATCGACACACTTTTCGGTATTGATATGACAGGTGCAGACCGTGAGCACTTCCAATCAATCAGAGCACTTACAGAATATGTAGAAAGCAAGCAGGGTTAATATGGCTGACAAAAAGAGATGTGTTGTCACAGGACTCGGACTTATCTGCGGTGTCGGTGACAATGTAAAGGATTGCTGGGATGCCGTAACACTCGGTCACTCCGGCATTGATGAGGTTAAGTCGGTTGACACCTCAAACTGTTATGCACACAAGGGTGCAGAGGTTGACAAGGCATCGTCAGAGCTTTCTCCCGAAAACTATGACCGTTCTTCCCTTCTCTGTATTCATGCCGCAAACGAGGCTTTTGAAGATGCAAGCATTGACGCATCCGAAAAAAACATCGGTGTTATTCTTGGCAGTTGTGTAGGCGGTGCGGCAAGCATTGACAAATATTACACAGACGAAATCAAGGGTGACGGCGGTAAAAAAGAAGATACTTTCAAAATGGGTGCTTCGGCAATTGCCAACAATGTTTCCGCTCATTTCGGACTTGAGGGCATTACCGCAAACATCGTCAACGCTTGTGCGGCAGGCACAATGAGCATCGGCTATGCCTGTGACCTTATCCGTGAGGGCAAGGGCGATGTGTTCATCGCAGGCGGTTCGGACAGCTTTTCTTCACTTGCATTCAGCGGTTTCCACGCTCTCCATGCGCTTGACGAAAACGCCTGTTCCCCGTTCAATCACAGCACAGGTATCACGCTCGGCGAGGGTTCGGGTATTCTTGTAATCGAAAGCTACGAACACGCTGTTGAACGAGGCGCAAAGATTTACTGTGAAATTCTCGGTTCGGGTGTAAGCAGTGACGCTTACCACATTACCGCTCCCCGTCCCGACGGTGAAGGTCAGATGAGTGCAATCAGAAGGGCTGTTGAAAGCTCTGCTCTTAGTTTTGACGATATCGACTACATAAACGCACACGGAACGGGTACTGCCAAAAATGACGAGGCTGAATTTCTTTCACTTCACACACTTTTTGACGGCAACGACCACCTTTCTGTCAGCTCAACAAAATCTATGACTGGTCATTGCCTCGGTGCGGCCGGCTCAATTGAGGCCGTATTTTCCGTAAAAGCAATAAAAGAAAACCTCGTTCCGCCTACAATCGGCTACTCCGATGAGGATTTGAAGGTGCTTTCCGAAAAGGCGGGCAACATTGACTTTATTCCGAACAAGAGCCACACAAAAGATGTTCACTATGCAATGTCAAACTCATTTGCATTCGGCGGCAACAACGCAAGCATCATTTTCTCGGACAACGAGCATGATATTCCCGACAACAGTAAAAATGAAAAGATTTACATTACGGGCATTTCAAAGCTTACAGGCACAAGGACTGACGAACACAGCCTTAACTGCAATCTTACCTCCGAGGATTATGACAAACACGGAATCAAGGTTGCATTTTACAGAAAGCTTGACCGTTTCAGCCAGCTCCAGCTTTTGAGCGGTATGGACGCACTTGCAGACGCTGACATTAAAATTGACAAAGACAACGAATATAAAACAGGTATTGTAATCGGCACGGCTGACGGCCCTATGACCGAAATTGTTGATTTCCAGAAAAAGGCAATCACAAGAGGTACCGAAAAGGGCAGTGCTTTTTCATTCCCGAATACGGTTTACAATGCCGCAGGCGGTTATCTGAGCATTTTCTCAGGCATCAAGGGCTACAACGCAACTGTTGCAAACGGCAATCAGGCAGGACTGCAGAGTATTTGCTATGCCGCTGATATTCTTGCAGACGGCAACGAAAGCGTTATGCTTGCCGCAGGTACCGATGAAAATACAAAGACAAACCTTGAACTCTATACAAAGGCCGAATTGCTTGAAAAACCACTCGGTGAGGGCTCTGTAACTCTCGTTCTTGAAACAGAGGATAGTGCAAACGGCAGAAATGCACGCAAGTATGCAGAAATTAAGGGTTATGCACAGGCTCACCGCCCTGTATCTTATGACAACTCAGAGGTTGACAGCAAGGCTGTTGTTGAGGTTATCGAAAAGGCTTGTGTGAATGCCGGCATTGAGGCAGACGATATCGACTTTGTATGCTGTGACGACAGGAAGATTATCAAGACGCTTATGCCATGCTATGATGTATCGCAGGAAATCGGCAATGCAAGAGCCGCAGCAAGCGCAATGACAGCGGCATATGCGGCTGAGCTTCTTTCTGACAGCGAGAAAAATTACGAATACGGACTTGCTCTTTCAATGGGTGCGGGCGGAACATACTCTGCCGTAATCCTGAAGAAAGCGTAAAAATCGGAGGTAAATATGAGCAAAACCGCTCTTGTAACAGGTTCATCAAGGGGCATTGGCAAGGCTTGCGCTTTAAAGCTTGCAGAGCTTGGATATGACATTGCCGTGAACTGCAATTCAAATTTAGAAATGGCTCAAAAGGCTGTTGACGAAATTACATCACTCGGCAGAAAAGCCGTTGCCTACAAGGCGAACACGGCAGATATTGACGAAGTAAAGGATATGTTCCGCAGTATTCAGCAGGATTTCGGTGGAATTGATGTGCTTGTCAACAACGCAGGTGTGGTTGACGACGCTTACCTTTTGATGATTAAAGACGAGTCGCTTGAAAGAAGTCTTGACATTAATATCAAAGGATATTTCAATTGTGCAAGACAGGCATCGCTTAAAATGCTCCGCAAAAAAAGCGGAATCATCATCAACATTTCTTCCGTAAGCTCTGTTCTTGCAGTTGAAGGTCAGTCGGTTTACAGTGCAACAAAGGGTGCGGTAAACGCTATGACACACACGCTTGCAAAGGAACTTGCAAAGTACGGAATCAGAGTAAACGCAGTTGCACCCGGTTTTATCGAAACCGAAATGATGAACGGCATTCCCGAAGAATTGCAAAAAAAGTATCTTGAGGCTATTCCCGAAAAGAGATTCGGCACAGTTCAGGATGTCGCAAATGTCGTTGGACAGCTTTGCAGTGACGATTTTTCATATATGACAGGTCAGGTGCTTGTGCTTGACGGAGGACTCAGCTTATGATGAATCTGCTTGAAATCAATCAAAGAATAAAACAAAGACCACCCTTTCAGATGATTGAGAGGGTGACCGAGCTTGAGCCGAATGTTTCGGCAACAGGTATAAAAAATGTGTCGGTGAACGAGCCGTATTTTGCAGGCCATTTTCCCGACACACCGATTATGCCGGGAGTATTGCTCATTGAATCTGCGGCACAGCTTTGCAGTCTTGTATTTGCTCCCGAAAGCGTTGAGGAGGACAAGCTATATGTTCTTCTCAAGGTTAAGGATTTCAAAATGCTACGCCCCGTTATACCGGGTGATACGCTTATTATCAGCGTAAATGTTACAATGTCAACAAAGTCGGCATTTGAATTTGCGTGTGTCATCAAGGTTGACGGTGAAGTGAGAGCAAAAGGGAATCTTTTGTTTACCACAATGGATAAAAATGCGGTTTACAAGCCGTCACAGGAGTGATTATGAAGGTTCTCGTATTAAACGGTAGTCCAAAGGGCGAAAAAAGCAATACTCTTAACATTACAAAAGCATTTCTTGACGGCTTTTCAGCCGATACGGAAGTTGAATATATAACGGTTAAAAAGGAAACAATCAAGCCGTGTATGGGTTGTTTTTCGTGTTGGAGCAGAACACCCGGCAAATGTGTTATAAAGGACGATATGCAGAAAATCTACGAAAAGATTAATTCTGCCGATATTATCATTGAGAGCTTTCCGCTCTACTTTTTCGGTATGCCGTCACAGATGAAAGCATTAACCGACAGATGTCTGCCGTATATGCTCCCCTATTCGGGAAATGTTGCCGAGGACAAAGAAGCCTCTTTCCATGAACTGCGTGATGAAGCAATGCACGAAAAGAGGCTTTTGGTTATAACAACTTGCGGCTATGTGAGTGCCGAACCGATGTATCCCGCACTTATAAAACAGCTTGATTTGATTTGCGGTAACGGCAATTACACGATGATAAAATGTCCCGAGGGCGAGCTTTTTATTGCAGAAAAAGCTGAAAGGCAGAGAAAGGCATATCTTGATTCAATCACGGAGGCAGGCAGGGAATTCTGCGAAAACCTCTGTCTTTGCGATGAAACAATGAAAAAAATTTCAAAGCCTATTCTTTCCCCAAAAGGATTCGAGGCAATTACTAAGGCTCATTGGAAAATGAGTTAATCAGCTTTTCGGGCGAACATATTCGGACAGTGCTCCGAGAACGAACTCTTTGACAGCGTCTGCAAGCTTTTCGGAGCTTTCTGCACAGCCGTCATTGAACCAACGGACATAAACCGAGATGAATCCCGAAACGACAAATTCAACAAGGTATTTGAGTTTAGTTTCATTTTTAAAATTAAGCACAGGTCTTATTGAAACCTCGATAAATCTTTTCAAAAGCTCAACAGAGCGTCCCGAGCCGAACACCTCGGGAGAATTTTTCAGAATTTTATTAATCTGTTCTTTATTTTCAACAATGGAAAGACCGATAAAATTCAGCTGATTCACAAGATTGTTGCCGTCACGGTCGGATTTTTTCGCATGGCTGATAACATCGTTGATTATATCGTAGTTGATATCATCGACAACATCCTGAACCGTGTTGTAGTGACGGTAAAAGGTTTTGCGGTTAATCATCGCCTTTTCTGCAAGCTCAGTCACCGTGATTTTGGAAACATTTTTTTCGGCAAGCAAATCAATCAGCGAATTTTTTATATTGGTTCTTGTTTTTACAATGCGAAGGTCAGTAACATTAGCGTCCATACTATCACCCCATAAAACAGTTTGATTATAGCACCAAAATTTTTTTGAGTCAACGGAGGTTCTTATGACAGGTCTGATAATTGAAGGCGGAGCAAGGCGAGGAATTTTTACCGCCGGTATAACCGACTGTCTGCTTGAAAACAAAATACACTTTGACTATGTTGCAGGAGTTTCGGCGGGAGCTGAGGTCGCCCTTGATTTTACCGCAAAACAGGAAGGTCGTTCCCGCAGGGTTATTATGCCCCACAGAACAGGTGATTTTTCGGTTCTCGGTTTTCTTTCAATGGATCTTGACAATATGATTTACAGATTTCCTTATCAGGATTATCCGTTTGATTTTGATACATTTTTTGCGTCAGATACAAACTGCGAATTTGTGGCAACCGACTGCGTAACAGGCAAAGCAAAATATTTTTCAGAGAACAAAAGCGAACAGCGCTTGCTTGATTCCGTAAGAGCGTCCTGCACAGTTCCTATTCTCTATCAGATAAGCGAATTTGAGGGCGGAAAGTATGTTGACGGCAGTATTGCCGACGCTGTTCCCTTTGACCGTGCGTTTGAACAGGGCTGTTCCCGTGTGCTTGTGCTTTTGACAAAGCCCGAAAATGAGCCTTGCACGGACTATCGCAAGTTTGAATTTTTAATCAACAAAAAATACAAGGACTATCCGAACCTCATCAACGCTCTTATGACGAGATTTGACCGCTATAATGAGCAATGCAAAAGAATGAAACAGCTTGAGGAGGACGGCAGACTTATGGTACTCCGCCCGTCACACAAGTATGTAAAATCATTTGAGATGAACACGGATGTGCTTGACGAGGCGTATAACGCCGGCAAAAATCTTGCCAAAGAAAGGCTTGCCGAAATTGAAGATTTCCTCAATGTTCTCGAAAAGAAATAACACGACAATAAGTTTTCTAATATATTATCTTCCCGAAAGTCAAGGTACAGTTTTGTGCCTTGACTTTTTATTTTAAAAACAATTCAATTGACAACCAAATCATTATGCAGTATGATTGTATTGACAGATAAACTTGGCTTTAGGTCAAGAGCTTTTAGAATGTTTCGGAGTGATTTTATGTACACAATCGGTCAGGTATCTCAGATGTGCGGTATTCCTGTTTCAACCCTGCGTTACTACGATAAAGAGGGACTTTTTCCGCATATGGAGAGGGTTTCGGGTATCCGCAGATTTTCCGACAGAGAGCTTGAAACACTCCGCATAATTGACTGCCTCAAAAAATCGGGACTTGAAATCAGGGAAATAAGAAAATTTATGCAATGGTGCGCCGAGGGCAGTTCGTCCTATCCGCAAAGGCGAGAGCTTTTTGAAAATCAGAAAAAAACCGTAGAAAAGGAAATTGAGCGTCTTCAAAAGACGCTTGATATGCTCCGCTTTAAGTGCTGGTACTACGATACTGCCATTGCTGACGGCAACGAGGACAGAATCAACGAAATGCTCCCGAACAATCTTCCCGATGATATTCAAAAGCTGTATGACCATGCCCACAGCGATGACGAAGATTAATTTTGATAATTTGTAAATTCACAGAATTACGCTCTCCAAACGGAGGGCGTTTTATTTTGTGCTATTTTATTTTGTTCCGAAATATTTTATGTAGCTTTCAATGTTGCAGTTGATTTCTTCAAAAATTTTTCGTACCCCGTCAATTCTTAAATTCTCATGATAAACCTTTGCTCTGCCCTCTCTGTCAATTTCAATCAGCAAAACATTCTCACCGTCAACCTCAGCATAAACATTGCACGATAACTCCGGATATTTCACCTAACCACCTCGGTAATTTATATGTAGACAAGAGGTTGTCTGTTGCAAAACATTGAACAGAAAAAATTTTTATGATAAAATTTCAATATACTGTAACAAAACAGCAATTTGCGGATTTAATATACGGGAGGTGACAAAGTGCCATTTGAAGAATTTTACAGACAAAACTTTAAAACAGTTTACGGATTTCTGATTAATCTCTGTAAAAACAGCGACCTTGCAGAGGAATTGACTGCCGAAACTTTTCTTAAAGCATTTGAACATTACAAAAGCTACAACAAAAAGTACAAGCCCTCAACATGGCTTTGTGCCATTGCCAAAAACGAATATTTAAAATATCTGCGTAAGCAAAAGAAAATTGATGGTTTTGACAATGCAGAAATTGCCGACATCAGCAATTTAGAAGAAAAGCTTTCGGATAAAGACACGGCATTGCGAATACATAAATATCTGCATATTCTTGATGAACCGTATCGTGAGGTCTTTATTTTAAAAGTTTTTGCAGAGCTGTCATATAAGGAAATTGCCGAAATTTTCGGCAAAAAAGAAACATGGGTACGAGTCACCTATTACCGTGCAAAAGTCAGATTATTGGAAAGGCTTGGTGATGATAATGAATAAGAACTGCAACATAGTGCGTGATTTAATTCCTTTGTATTCCGATAATACCGCAAGTGATGAAAGCAGAAAATTTATTGAGGAGCATTGCCGTACTTGCGATAAATGCAATCGTATTTTATCACTTTCAAAAACCGAAATTGACAAAACGGCACACCTTGACGATGAAATTAACAGCGTATGGAAAAGTATTGAAAAGCAGAACAAAAAGAAAAGAATAATTAAAGTTGCAATTGCGGCTATTTTGGTTACTGTTCTTATCCCCTTAATTATTATCGGGGCAAATTATATGTACGGTGCTGACAACACAGATACAGCGAAAAGCCCATATTTCAGCGACGAAATGCTAAATGAATTTGACAAGGGATATTCACAATCGGACCAAAAACAGCTTGAACCGCTTTTGAATGATATAAAAAATGTTATTGATTTCAACGGTGAATATGAAACCGCCAAAGGAAAATTCGGAGAACTTGCGTATTATTCATATGACCGTGTTGAGGGCGATTACACAGTCAAAGCTAAGGTTGAATTGAACTCCGCAAAGCTTTACACAGACACGGGATATATGTGGATTGAATACACAAAGAATTTATACACAGAGGACGGAACTTTTTGGATGACAACCGAACCCGTAAAATCACGAATTACCGTAATCAATAAAGACGGTGAATGGACAGCGGTCAATATTCAGTCGGAACAGTAAGGCTTGTTTTAAATACACCGATGTGTTATACTCGGGTTAGAAACTGAAAGAGGCAGAGTTATGGTAAGAGAAATTGTACATGATCCTATGTTTTTACAGAGAAATTCGGAGGACGCAACACAGGCAGATTTGCAGACGGCACAAGATTTGCTTGACACACTCAGGGCAAATTTTGACCGTTGTGTGGGCATGGCGGCTAACATGATAGGCGTTGCAAAGAGGATAATCGCAATTAATGACAACGGAAAATATTTTGTTATGTTCAATCCCGAAATTATTAGCAAGTTCGGTGAATTTGAAACCGAGGAAGGCTGTCTTTCGCTTGACGGCGAACGCAAAACAGTTCGTTACAAAACGATAAAAGTAAAATATTTCAACGAAAATTTCAAGCAGATAAAACGCAGTTTTTCAGACTTTACCGCACAGATTATTCAGCATGAAATTGACCATTGCAACGGGATTCTGATTTAAAGTTAATACAAATCCTTCTCTCCCCGACAGTCACACGGTACAATGTGTGGCTGTCGGGTTTTATTTTGCACAAAAATTTTACTGTAATTTATTCATTGCAACTAATTTCACCGTCAATCTGAACCTTTTTTGGATTATTGTTTTGTAAAAATCGCACGAAATTGCATGGCAGAATATTTTGCAATTGCACTTTGAATTATATTGTGCTATAATATTAATACAATAGAAACACAGAACAATTGTAATTAATCAAAAGGCGGTGATTTTATGAAAGAAATTACAAAAAATCAAGCGACAGCAATTTGGCAGATTTTCTTTGTATTGTGGCTTACTGTAGGGTCAATCGTGTGTTTTAATATTCATTGTATAACATCCGAGCCGCCGATATACGCACCTATGTTTGCAATAACTCCGCTTTATCTCATAGAGTTCTATTTTGACCACCCCTACACCGTACAGGCAATTCTGTTTCAAAATTTTGTACTAATATTGATGCCCGCACTGCTTTGGTTTTTAACATACAAATCAGTATTCAAAAACAAAAAATCCGCAAATACAATTATTCTTATTCTTATGATTCCCGACACCGTTTTGTCAGCATTTTACGGCTTATTTTTTACAATAGGATATTTTTTCACATCCAATCACTATTTTCTATTGTTAGCGTTTTACATAATCAATTTAATAATAAAAATCGGATTAATTTTTGTAACGGTTAAAAGAGATTAAAAGGCGGTGAGATTATGAAAAGCAATAAAACTCTCAAGTACACAGGAATTATACAAGGTGTACTCATTGCAACTCTGTTACTGCTTGCCATTTGGATACAAGTGACATTTTTGTATAACTACTATTGTGAAGATTCTTCTTTTTGGGCAATCCACGGCGACTACCCGGTTCTATTCATTTTCAACACTCTTTTTACAACCTTTGCATCTTTCTCAAGCTTGTCAGGAAATTATGTTTTATATGTTATTTTTGAAATTATGGATATTGCATCGTTGGTATTGCCCGTATATCTCGTTTACAAATCCATACGCAGTAAAAGCACGATGGCAAACGGATTGATTATTATATCATCTGCTGTTACTTTTATGATTATGGTTGCTTACGGAGTTTATACCCTTCTTGACATAATTCGCGGTGCTGAAACATTCAATATTTACAGCATAATTTTCATCTTCGTAATGTTGATAAAAGTTACTCTGTGCATTGTTTCACTGCTCAGAATAAGGGCAATTAACAACGCAGTCTAATAGTATTACATATAAACAAGACAGTTTACGGCTGTCTTGTTTTGTTATTTATTAAAATTTCTTCATTGTATAATCCTTTCCCTACAAAATCTACAGGGACAGTTGCTGTGAACATTGACATATATTGCTGATTTAATATTGCTAATTTGGAATTATAATGGTATAATTCGTGTAGATATTGTGGAGGTGTTGTTGTGAAAAAATTTGTATCGTTTTTGCTTGCTCTTATGATGATTTTCGGGAGCAGTACCCTTGCTTTTGCAACTGACAAAACAGACACACAAGACAACTCCACATCCGATGAATCGGACGGCGGTGCAATGCCTACAGATTTTGCGATAATTCTTCTGCTTATCGCCGGCGGTACGGCAGTCGCAAGCTTTAAACGCCACAGAAATGACCGTGACGATTACGATGAACCCGATGATGACACGGAAGAAGAAATTTGATTTTACATTATTAAAAACAACAAAGCCGACAGAATACAATCGCTGTATCTGCCGGCTTGCTTATTTTTAATTAAATTATTGTTGAACCTCAAGAAGTTTTTTGTTCACTCTGTTTGTAACGTCAAGATAATATGCAAGGTCAGCAGATGAAAGATAGATCTTGAATTTTACTACAATTATAATCAATTTTACATTATATATTCTCAAAATACAAATTTTAAACTTTTCAATCTATTTTTCATTTCATCAATTATTATTTTTTCCTCGTGATGAGTAGCTGAAAATGTAACAGAGAATCTTAAATAATGTCCACAATCATCCCAAGGAACAACTGAAATGTTTGCATTTAATAAAATATATCTTGCAACCTCTAATGCAGTATTGAATTTAACTCCTTCTTCTGTTCCAGTTGGAATTTTCACATAAGAATAGAAAGTACCTTTTGGCTCTACACAATTAAATCCAACTTCATTGAGTGCTTCAATTAGCATTTTAAATCTTCTTGAATATTTATTAACTGTATTTTCTGTAATCCATCTATTATTAAGAGCAAAAGCACCTGCTTTCTGTATCGCGCGAAATTGACCCGAATCTGTATTATCTTTGACTACACCATATGCAGAAACAATTTTTTCATTTCCGACTAAAAAACCTAATCTCCATCCAGTCATATTAAAAGCTTTTGATAAAGAATGAATCTCTACACCTACATCTATAGCTCCATCAACCGATAAGAAACTTAGAGGTTTAACATCATTATATGTAAGCGCTGCATATGCCGCATCATGAATTACAATAATGTTATTCTTTTGGGCAAATTTTACGACATTTTCAAAGAATTCTTTTGTTGCCACTTGTCCTGTTGGATTATTAGGATAATTAATATATAATAATTTCGTTTTTTCTAAAACTTCCCTCGGGATTTCCGAAAAATCCGGATAAAAATTATTTTCCTCCTTAAGAGGCAAATCATAAATCTTCCCACCCAAATATTTTGCATGAGTTGCCAGGACGGGGTATCCAGGAATAGTATTTAGCACATAATCTCCAGGATTAATAAAACAAGAAGGAAGCATTGCAAGAATTGGTTTACTACCAATACCGTGAATTACATTATTAATTGTCAAGTTTGATATACCAAAAACTTCCTCCATATATTTTATTGCTGCATTTTGAAATTCAGGAATTCCATTATCAGAATAGAATCTATTTTCGGGTTTGCCTGCTTCAATAGATAACATATCAACAACTTTATCATCAGCGGCCCAATCAGGTTCACCCACTCCCATATCAATTAATTTAAAATTATTTGAATGCTTTTTCTCAGCTTCTTGCTTCCATTTCTTTATTAAAGCGAATTTATAAACTTCATTATTTATTCCAAATTCTTTTCCACCAATTCTTTGAGCAAATAAATTCTGTATTTCCACTTTAGTCACTCCTTTTATTTACTAACATATCATATATCAATTATTTAGTCAACATAAAATTTATGAACCAGCACTTTCATAAGACCTAATGCCTCTGTTCAACACAATCACTCCAACAACCATCATCACAATTGCGATTAACACCGTCATACCAATGTTAAACAGTGGGTTTTCGCCCGAAAGGATATAATACGCAGGATAAAAAACCGTAAACGCGAACGGAATAATGTAAGTAATTATGTTTCTTACAATATTGTTGTAAATGGTAATGGGGTATTTTGCGAAGACCTAATAAATATTTTTATCCAAAACGATTAGAATATTAAGATAAAATCGTTGTTAGTTCATTTCGTGTTTACACACGAAATGATTGGCGAACACGGTTCGCCTCTACAGTATGACAATTACTTTGCGACATTTATAAAATTACATCTATCAAATGTTATATACCATTACTTGCGGGCGTCCAATGAACGCCCCTACAGGCTATCCATAAACTAATTCATATTATTGTTTAATTCGTTTGAAGAATTTATTATTTCTCTGATTTCATTTTCGGCTTGTCTGACTTCTTCTAAAAATGCTCTTGATGAAACACGCAACGCACCGTTGCCCAGAATTATCATCTGCTCGAGTGCGTCGGATGTTACAACACGCACCTTGTTGGTTTTGGCAAGCTTGTGAGAGGTTTTCTCAATAAACATATCGGCGGTTTCTGCCTCTTTGGTATATACAATGCTGATATTATTCACGGTTTCAACCTCTCTGTGTTCGCCCTTGACCTTGTACGCATCAAACACAAGAATAAGGTTGCACTTGCTGTAGCCCTGATAGTTGCAGAGAATGTTTATCAGAGCGTGTCTTGCCCCGTCAAGACTTCTTTCGGAAAGCTCTTTGAGGTGTTCCCACGCAAAAATAACATTGTAGCCGTCAACAAGCAGATACTCCGTGCCGTCATACACGGGGGATTTTTTATACTTTTCAGCCGCCTTGTCAATAGATGAAACCGCCTTGACATGACGCTTTTCGGGAGCGTGTTTTCTGCGTGTCACAGGACCGTAGGTCTGTTCAAAAATCTGCATAAGCTCCTTGTCGAGAGCAAAAATATCGTCCTGAGTTTTGCACTTTGCAAAAGCGTTTTCGCTGTTTGTGCCGATTTCATCGTCTTTCGGAGCATCGAGAACACTCGGCAGATGCATATGCTCGCCGACCTCATTCCACGGCACATTGTAGCCTGCTCCGTGAGAACAGAACACAGAACCGCATGGATTGTCAACATCGGCATCGCAATCGTAGCCGATTTGTGCAATAACTTCATCGCTGTTGTGACACGGCTCATAGCCTTTAAGACTGCATGAAAGTCTGCCTCTGCCGTGAGTGTACTGCATAACTTCTTTTGTGTAGTTGCCCATTTCGGACACGGGTGCAGTACCTGTGAGAACGGAATCCTCGCCTTTGGTTTCAGGAGAATTGAAAGTACCGCTCATCCGCTGAATATCTGACATTGCCCGTCCCACATTTTCGTTAGGCACTTCAAGCGTAAAATCATAAACAGGCTCAAGCAGAATGCTCTTTGCCGAGCGCAGTCCCTGTCTTACGGCACGGTAGGTTGCCTGTCTGAAATCTCCGCCCTCGGTATGCTTTGCATGAGCTTTTCCCGAAACAAGCGTGATTTCAATATCTGTAATCGGCGAGCCTGTCAGCACACCGAGATGTGTTTTTTCACAGAGGTGAGTAAGAATCAGCCTTTGCCAGTTGCGGTCGAGCAAGTCCTCTTTGCAACGGGAATTTATTGTAATTCCGCTGCCACGCTTTGCAGGTTTCAAAAGGAGATGAACCTCTGCATAGTGTCTTAACGGCTCAAAATGACCGACACCCTCAACCGTATTTTCGATAGTTTCTTTATAGATTATACTGCCTGTGCTGAACGATACATTCATACTGAAACGCTCTTTTATTATGCACCTCAGCACCTCAAGCTGAATTTCACCCATAAGGCGAATGTGGATTTCACCGAGTCTGCTGTTCCACACAACATTTAGCTGAGGATCTTCGTTTTCAAGCGTTTTCAGCTTTGTGAGAGCCGTGTGGGCGTCTGTCCCGTCCTCTAATTCAACCTTGTAAGTAAGGACAGGTTCGAGTACGGGAACTCCGGAATTTTTCTCAACACCCAAGCCGTCACCCGATGAAGTGAATGTTATTCCCGTTACCGCACAAACGGTTCCTGCAACAGCCTCCTCAACGGCTGTGAATTTCTCGCCTGAATAAATTCTTATTCTGTTTACCTTTTCGGCATTGGTATTTTTTTCGCTTTGGAGAATTTCACGCACTTTAAGACTTCCGCCCGTAATTTTCATAAATGTAAGGCGGTTGCCCTGATTGTCCTCTGCAATTTTATAGACCTTTGCACCGAACTCAGCACCGTAAGAGGGCATGACCGTGTATTCGTCAAGCAGATTCAAAAATGCCTTTACACCGTCAAGTTTGAGTGCCGAACCGAACATACACGGAAAGATTTTGCGTTCCTTAATCGCACCTGTTATGTCGGTCTTTTCAACGGCATCTGTTTCATAATATTTTTCAAGAATTTTTTCATCACATACGGCAACACTTTCACGAAAGCCGTCGGAGTTCGGATAGGTAAAATCAACGCAGTTTTCATCAAGCCCTGTACGCAGCTGTGCCATAACGGAAAGCTTGTCCGCACCGTCAAGATCCATTTTGTTGACGAAGATAAAACACGGCACATCGTACTTTTTGAGCAGTTTCCAAAGTGTGCAGGTGTGACTCTGAACACCGTCAGTTCCGCTGATTACAAGAATTGCGTAGTCAAGCACCTGAAGTGTACGCTCTGCTTCTGCCGAAAAATCAACATGACCGGGTGTGTCAAGCAGAGTAAATTCCGTGTTGTTGTACTTCATAACCGCCTGTTTTGAAAAAATTGTAATTCCACGGTCACGCTCAAGCGAAAAAGTGTCAAGAAACGAATCCCTGTGGTCAACCCGACCAAGCTTTGTTATGTTGCCTGAGGAGTACATCAGAGCCTCTGAAAGCGTAGTCTTTCCCGAATCGACATGAGCCAGAATACCGACTGCAATTTTTTTCATCTTATCACCATACCCGAAAATTTATATATTTCTTTTAGAGAATTGTTTCCATACCGATTTTTTGAACCTTAAAACCGATACGCTCGTAAAATTTCATTGCACCGTCATTGCCTGCCCACACATTTAGCGTAACATTATAACAACCGCTTTTTCGGGCAAAATCAATAACATGGTTATACAGCTTTGTGCCGATATGCATCCCTCTTGTATCCTCGTCAACACACAAATCATCAATATACAGGGTTTTTATATTTGTGACTGACTTGCTTTCAAGATTTTGTTTGAAAATACAAAAAGCATATCCTTTTACTTTTCCGTTATGTTCTGCAACAAAAATCGGCTTTTGCTCATCAACAATTATTCGCTCAAGCTCCTCGTCTGTGTATTTTTTCTCACCGACTGTAAAAAGGTCGGGGCGGATATCGCTGTGTATCTTGTGAACCTCAAAAAGGAGCTTGTCAATCTGCGGTATGTCTTTAAATTTTGCCCGTCTTATTGTTACTTCACACATAATTTCATCTTCCAATCATATAAAAAATACCTTGTGCAATTTCGTTTTGCCGAAACCTTCAATATTTATTTTACCACATTAAAAAATTAATGTAAACAAAGCAAAAAGGCTTGCGACCAAAATTGACCGCAAACCTTTTCGGGAGTAAATATGAACGAAAGTAATTATCAGTTATATGTTGTTATATAAGATTTTTGTAAAGCTCTGAAATTTCTTCAACACTTGCAGAATAAATCTATTTGTTTTATTATACACCTATATATCTGAAATTTCAAGAACCATTTTAACATTTCTATGTCTTTTGCTGTCATTTGCATTAAAAACTTGTACTTTGCAAAAAGAATGGTATAATATAATCAGAATAAAATTTACATAACCAAGGAGTTGACATATATGTATGAAGAAATTTATGCTCAGGCAAAACAGGCTTGTAATGAGCTTTGCGATGTTGCCAAGCTTAAAGAGGGCAGTATTGTTGTAATCGGCTGTTCTTCAAGCGAGGTTGCAGGCGGAACTATCGGACACAATTCAAGTCTTGAAACCGCTCAGGCTGTTTTCAAGGGTATATACGAAGTGCTTTGTGAAAGAAAAATTTACCTTGCCGCACAATGCTGTGAACACCTCAATCGTGCAATCATCGTTGAGCGAGAGGCTGTTCCGAACGCTGAAATCGTGAATGTTGTTCCACAGCCAAAGGCAGGCGGTTCGTTTGCCACAACAGCATACAAAACATTCAAAGATCCCGTTGCGCTTGAAGAAATCAAGGCTGACGCAGGTCTTGACATCGGCGGAACACTTATCGGTATGCACCTTAAAAGAGTTGCCGTACCCGTAAGACTCAGCATTGACCATATCGGACAGGCAATTCTGCTTGCCGCAAGAACCCGTCCTAAATTCATCGGCGGTTGCCGTGCCGTTTATGACGACAGCTTTTAATTTTATTACAATTGACGGGCGGCAGTTTTCGGACTGTCGCCTGTTTTTTTATTACTGCTTATTAAAATTTCAACATATTACCTTGTTTTCCGCAAATTTGCGACATACAATATCAAAGAAAAGTTTGCATTTTTCACTAACTGTGGTATAATCTAATGAGATAATTTTTTTCTGGAGGTACTATGAGCGGTATAATTGTTTCTGTTATTGTCCCCTTTCTTGAGAGCAATAACAAATTAATAGATACTCTGTCATCAATATCCGAGCAAAAGAATATTCATCAAGAGAACATTGAAGTGCTTATTGTTGACGCAACAGACAAAACTTCAAGCAAAATTGCAAGTGGCAGTATGTCAATGTGCAAGGTGATTAATGCAAAGTCGGTTAAAAGCTTTGCCGATGCCTGCAACCTTGCTGCGTCAAAAGCAACAGGCAAATATATTACGGTGTGCAATTGCGGCGACACTTTCAGCTATAACTATTTTGAAAGTTGCATTAAGGTGTTCAACAAAAGGGAAAAAATTCCTTTTGTTGCCGGTCACAGATTTTGCGTAAACCCTGTTTTCAGAGAGAAAAAGGAATTCAGACTTAACAAAGGTCAGCTTGAATCAAGCGTTGTCAACCTTTTTGACAATCCCAACCTCATCAATCTTGAGCTTACGGGTACTTTTTACAGAACTGAAATTTTCAAATCATACAAAATGAACAACAAGCTCAAGTACGAAAGCGCAGACGATTTTGCACTCAGAATTCAGCTTGATTATCCGGAGTATGTATATCTTGATGAGATTGAATTTGACTACTTTATGCCTGTAAGCGATGACTTTATGTACTATGTTCCCACAAACTACAAGGACTGGTACACAGATTCGCTTAACAACTTCTTAAAGCCTCTCATCAATGACAGCAAGGACAGGGACGGAAATATTCCGCTGTTTATTCAGTTCTATATTGTTTTCAATATTACAACAAAGTTCCTTGCAAATATGAACAACCGCAACAAGCGTAATATGAACGATGAAGAGCTTGCGGTTTTCTTTGAAACAGCAAGAGAATGTTTTAAGTTTGCAAATGACGGTTTTGTTCTTAACAAAGACAAGTATGTTTCTCTCGGCTACAGTGAGGAAGCCGCCGAGATGTTCTATATGATAAAGCACAATTGTGTTTTCAAGGATATGCCTTTTGAATATTCCGAGGGCAAAAAAGAGGTTTACCTCAACTGCAACAATGTCTATATTTCTAAGCTTACAGACCAGAGAGTCGGTATGCATGTTATGGACTACCGCGACGGCAAGCTTGTTATTGACGGCTCGTTCAGACAGGTTTTTGACCTTGAAGATTTTGAGCTTTATGTTCAATTTGGCGACAAAAGACAGGTTCTTACAAACACAGACCGCTATTCTCTGACAAAATATTTCGGCATCAGTGCGTACAAGAAATTCACCTTCCACCTTGAGCTTGAGCTTGATCCCGAAAAGCCTCAGCAAACGGTTGCATTCTTTGCAAGATACAAGGATTCAATTATTCCGCTCAAGCTTTCATTCCTGCACCATTGGTCTAAGTTTACAATCAAGCCAAAGAACTCCTACTGGAGATTCAACAAGTATGTTGCCTATATTGACAACTCAAGCACAATTGTAATCTGTCACGCATCTGCTATGGATACATTCAAGAGAGAACTCAAATTCCTCCCCTATGTTTTCATGGAGAGTAAACGCAGCTTCATTACAAGAATTCAGTATTGGCTTACAAGACCTTTCTTCAAGAACAAGAAAATCTGGCTCATGTACGATAAGCTGTACAAGGGCGGTGACAGCTGTGAATATCTTTACAGATATTGTGCAGACAAAAAGGACGGCATTTCAAGATACTATATCATTGACAAAAACACTTCCGATTACAAGCGACTAAAGGCTGACGGACTCAAGCCTGTCAAGAACCATTCATTCAAGCACAAAATGCTGTTTCTCAATACCGATATTGCGCTCATTACAAACTCAAATGTATTCCCGTTCAACGGCTACAGTATGGATCGTTCAAGATTCATCAGAGGTTTGTGCAACTTCCCTTCAATGTGCTTACAGCACGGACTTTCGGTTCAGAAGTGTGCAATGGCTCAGCAGAGAATTGTTGACAACACACAGATGTACTTCCTTGCGTCAAAGTATGAGTACAAAAACCTGAGCAACCATGTTTACAACTATCAGGATTTTGACATTCTCAAGATGACAGGCATCGGCAGATATGACGGACTTATCAATAACGATAAAAAGCAGATTCTGCTTTCACCCACCTGGCGTATGTACAATGCAATGCCTGTTACAACAAGCGAGGGTGAACAGAGAGCTTACAATCCCGAATTCAAGCACACAACCTATTATAAAATCTACAATGACCTTATCAATAATAAAAAGTTGATTGATACGGCAAAGCGTACAGGCTATAAGATTAAGTATGTTCTTCATCCGATTTTAAGCTCACAGGTTAACGACTTTATCCCCGATCCGTATGTTGAGGTTGTTTCATCGGTTGGCGATTTCAACTACGAAACAGCTTTTCAGGAGTCAAGCCTTATGGTAACAGACTATTCGGGCGTTCAGTTTGACTTTGCTTATATGAAGAAACCGCTTGTATATTTCCATCCGTCACAGCTTCCTGCACACTATGATGACGGCGGATTCTTCTATGATACAATGGGATTCGGAGAAATTTGTACCGAAAGCGACCAGCTTGTTGACCTGCTCTGCGAGTATATGGAAAACGGCTGTAAAATGAAGCCAAAGTATGTTGAAAGAGTTGAAGATTTCTATCAGTTTGACGATCACAACAACTGTGAAAGAATTTACAACGAAATCATCAAGTATCAGCAACAGGTTAACAAAGACAAATTAAAATAATATTTAAGCGGTCAGTTTTTTGCTGACCGTTTTTGTTTTGCCAATACTTCTCAAGCTCAATATACTTTTATTGCTTTTTGTACATATGTACAAATTTTGTATATATTGTTTAAAAATTACTTGTTTTTCTCTTGAAATACTACACCGCATAAATTGTTATAACAGGCAAATTATGGTATAATTGGTACTTGTAGCAATGTTGCAAATTTTACGAAAATTGTTAAGAAAACGAAGTTCCTGTCAGAAATTGACAGACACAAATCCCCTACTTTTTGGGATTTCCGTTTACGGAGGATTTAAAAATGAGCAAAACCAAACGACAGTCCGGTATTGAGTTACTGCGAATTATTGCAATGATACAGATAATTTTTTTGCATGCGTATCAGTACGGATTACTTCATGACGCATCAAAGGCCGCAGGCGATATTGACGGTATATTGGTGACATTTGTATGGTCATTATGCAGAACCCCTGTTGATGTGTTTATTATGATAAGCGGCTACTTCATGATAACCTCGCAGTTTGATATAAAAAAGACCATACGGCGTGGCGGAAAAATCTACGGTGCAATGATTTTTTACTCGATTATACTTTCGATAATTTTCTTCATAAGCGATCCGTCGCTCATAAATATAAATTCAGTTATAAAGGCGTTCACTCCGCTAATGTCACGAACTTGGTATTTTCTGAGCAATTATTTGATTATTCTTCTGCTCAGCCCATTTCTCAACAAAATGCTTGCGTCACTTTCTAAAAAACATTACCTCTACTTTATGGGAATTGTTTTTGTGGCAGTAAGTCTATGGTCAACGCTTGCGGAAATTCACGGAATAAACAATGTGATCAGCGTCAACAAAATACTTGATCCTTATATGGGCAAAAGTCTTGGCGGATTCCTTTTGATGTACATAATCGGCGGTTATCTGAGGTTGTTTGTAAAGCAGAAACCGCTTGAGAAAAGAAAACCGAATTTCCGCTATCTCGGCATTTTCGTCGGCCTTTGCGTATTAGATTTTGTATTGGCATCTGTTTTTCCACAGTACAAGCCGGCATTTGGTATGTTCAACAACCCGCTTGTCCTCGCCGAATCGGCGATGTTGGTTCTCTTTTTCAGAGATTTCAATTTCAGCTCAAAATTTGTCAATACAGTAGCCGGCACAACGCTCGGTATATATGCAATCCACGAAAATCCGTATGTTCGTGATTGTCTGTGGCATGTTGCAAACTTCAGCAATAAGCACCTCTATGACACCCTGATTTACATTCCGATTGTAATTATAACAGTCCTCCTCATATTCGCAGGCTGTTGCGTAATTGAGCTTTTAAGACTTAAACTCTTCGAATTTGTCGGCAATAAAATAAACGCCCGCAAATCCATAACATCCGGCAACCGCTGTACAAAATAATATATCTTATAAAAACAACACCGACAGATTAGGCCAAAAGCTAACCTGTCGGTGTTTTTTTATATTCTTTGTACCACGCAAGCGTGGCAATGGGTAAAGCCAGTTAAAAACAGGGACAGCACTTTTGTGTACTGTCCCGTTTTTATTTTCTTCTCTTTCGAACTATTTTACTTTCAAAATCATTTTTATATGCTAAATTTGAAATAAAAAAATAACTTGGATGCTTAACGCAAATTAATCTGTAATTTATATTATCATGAAAAATATTATAAAGAATTCTTTTAACATCATTGCCACAACAAACAATTAAATCAGGCGAAAGTATTTCAATCTCTCTTTTTATAAATTTTCTTCTTTCTTCATTTGCACAATAATTATTCAAATCATTATAGTTACATCGAGAACTACCTGCTGTTTTCTTTAAATTCATATATGAAATCTTTCGTAATACATCATAACCTAAATCAGTATTATAATAACAATTTGACATCATTACTATCCTGTTAGAAAAAAGACTTTTCTTTTGTGATTTATCGGTTAAAAAGTTTTTTATCCAAAAAATATCACTGTTATATACTCCGCCTGCATTAGGTTCTTTGGCTATAAAAAGTAATTTAGGGTTATTTTTTCCGTATTCATCTGAACATATAATACCATCTTTGCTAAATGCAAAATGTGAATCTGAACCAAACTCCTGACTGTCTGTCTTTTTCCACTCTTCAAATAACTTATCAAGCAAATTCAACTGATTTTCAAGCATACCCAAAACACCAAACCTTTAAATTTTAAAATTTTTCATTTCTGTTTTGATGAAGTGCGACATAATTTTGCCGAGATATTTTTTCATCATTTTGTTATAGCTTTCGGGATTGACTTCACCGCCATATGCCATAACATCAAATGTTATTTTCGCCTCAACAATCTTTGCATTCAACCTTAAAAATCCGCAACGCTGATAGAATTTATAACGGCTCATTCGCTGTTTTTGATTGGGGGCATTTTCTTCTTCAAGCTGTTCAATTGCAAGAAAAATTCTTTTGCCCTTATACAAATTTTTAAATTCATCAAGCACGGCAACTCCGATTCCGTGTCCCCTCTCCTTTTCGGAAATTGCATAGTAGTACACATAGACAACTTCGCCGTCCGTGATTGCATAGATAAGTCCAATCCACTTTTCTTCATCATAAATTGCGTAGAAATCTGCACCGTCATTCTTTGATTTTTTCATCAAAAGCCAAAACGGTACTCTCTCAACGGCAGGAAATGCGGAAAGGTATAATTCTTTTACAGATTTATAATCATCAAGTTGTTTTGCGACTTTTTTAAAGCAAATCATAAAAATCCCTTTCGTTACTATAATCACAGGGAATATTGTACCACATAAAGGATTAATTTGCCACAACAGTTTTCGTCTTTGAAAGTTTTCTTATTTTAACATAATAAACCGCAATCATAAGGAGCATACTTCCTGTCCATGCAGCAGGACCGGCAACACAGATTGATGCGTAACCTATTACAGAACTGAAAATGACGGGCGTCATAATTCGCATAACAACTTCGATAAGCGAACCGATCATAGGCACAATGCCGTTTTTAAGTCCCTGAATTGTTCCACGGTATATAAACAGCATTGCAAGCGACCACTCAAACGGGCAGTTCCAGAACATAAACTGAATGGAATAATCAATAGTCTGCTGTGAGCTTCCGCTTGTGAAGATTCCTGTTATCGGCTGAGCAAAAATCATTGAAACCGCACCGATTACAATTGAATATGCAATGCAAATTAACAGGCAGAAATTGACACCTTTTTTGATTCTGTCATATCTTCCTGCGCCCTCGTTCTGACCTGCAAATGTTGCGATAACCGTACTCATTGAGTTCATCGGATTCTGGATGAGGAGCTGAACACGGTTGCCGATTGTGTAGGCGGCAACGGCATATGAACCGAACTGATTTACGAAATACTGCAAAACCATCATTCCGATTGAAATTACTGAGTTTTGAAGTCCCATCGGGAAACCGACTTTTAGCTCATCCCGTACAGTTGAAGTCAAATTTTTAAAGCTGTTTTTGTTCGGCAAAAGCATTTTCACCTTGAAAAAAATGTACACACAACAGAGAACTGCCGACACAAGCTGAGAGATTACCGTTGCAATTGCCGCACCCGAAACATCCCACCTGAACACTATGATAAATAACAGGTCAAGTCCCACATTCATTACGGATGAAAAGAGCAACAGATAAAGCGGAGTTTTGCTGTCACCAACCGAACGCAGAAGTGATGCCGTAAGGTTGTAGAGCATTGTTGCGGGGATCCCGAGGTAAATTATTGTAAGATATCTGCTTGCATAATCGAATGTATCCGAGGTTGTTCCGAGCATTGTAAGCAGCGGATTAACAAGAAGTACAAACGAAACAGTAAGCACAACAGCCGACACAACGCCAATTATTATGTGGGCGGCAACGCTCTTTTTCACCCGTTCCATATCGTTTGCACCGAAATGCTGTGAAGTGATTACCGAACAGCCGGCGGAAAGTCCTATGAAAAATCCGAGTGCAAAAAAGTTGAGCGAACTCGTTGAACCGACAGCCGCAAGCTTGATTTCACCGAGAGTCTGACCGACAATCAGCGTATCGACAACATTGTAAAGCTCCTGCAAAAGGTTGCCGATTATTACGGGAATTGCAAAAAATAAAATCTGACTTGAAATTTTTCCCTGAGTCAGATTTCTAACAGATTTTGAACCATTCATAACATTCACACTTCTTATCAAAAATTTTTATGTTTTTAATATCTTTTTCGTTTAAATTTAAGTCTTGGCAACACTCTGATTTTGATTGTTCAAATGCAGAGTATGTTGTATATAGCAAACAGATTTAAATCAGAGCAACACTCTGCTTTGCTTGCAAGGAGCAGAGTGTGCGATAGATTGCAATCTGTGCAAAGGAGCGATAGCTCCTCGGGATTTCAGTCATTAGACTGAAATCCTAAGAAGTACCGCACTGCCAAGCGGTGCGGTACTTCTGCACTAGATTATAGCACAGCGATTTGTGAATGTAAATGTATAGGAATGACGAAATAAAGACGCTTTTGTTTTGAAAAAACTTTACACAATGCACAGTATTTATTTTGTCCTATTTTATTACAGCATAATTTTATAACCAAATAATAAGTATTTCACATTATCCGATTATTATTGACTGTTTTAAGAACATAACCGTTTTGATGAAAATTTGCAAATTGTCAATATTTTGTTATTCTGAGTTTTCAGCAAAAACAAAACAGAGCCGAAAAAACGACTCTGCCTTGTAACATTAGAGAAAATATTTATGAAAACAAACTGTCTTATTAATCAGTCTTTTTTAACATTGAAAGCGTCCGTACCGACTGCTGTATCGTTAATTACTGTATTAATACTTTCAACTGATTTTGAAGCACCCTCTCGGGAGGTAAGCACATCCTCCCGAGTAAAGGCTTTCGGTACCCGCAAGGGAAGTCCACATGATTTATTCAAAAGAGTTAGCCTCTGCTAACCTAGTATTATTATATACCACTCAACAAAGAAAATCAAGAGAAATTTTTTATTTTTTTCTGCAATATTCGTCAGAGATATTTTAAAGCTATTTAAAAATATTTTTAAATAGTTCTTGACTTTTCAGTAAATCAGGCTATAATAAAGCTACAAGCTATTTAAAATATTTTTTAAATAGATGTAATAGGACTTTGTGAGGAGGTATCTGCTTGTCACTGAACGGTACACTTAAAGCACTTTCAGATCCGATAAGAAGAAATATTCTGACAATGCTGAAAGGCAAGAAAATGATTGCAGGCGATATTGCCGAAGAACTTGGAATTTCACCTGCATCGCTTTCATATCACCTCAATCTGTTGAAGAAAAACGACCTGGTGATTGAATCAAAAGAAAAAAATTATGTTTATTATGAGCTTAACACAACCCTGTTTGACGAACTCATAATGTGGCTTAAACAATTTTAGGAGTTGATTTTATGAAAAAGCTGAATAAAATTATGCTTGCACTTTCCATATTGCCCACTTTGCTTACTTCCGTATTTTTATTCTTTATGAATGACACCGTTCCCATGCACTACAACGCAAGCGGTGCTGTTGACCGTTACGGTTCAAAATACGAAAACTTCATTTTCCCTGCAATCATTCTGTTTATGTATGCATTTTACATGGTGTATACCAAGATATATACTAAATACAGCACAAACAGCGTTGAAAAGATAAATAACAATGTAAAAATCACTGCGATACTTGTGACATCAATCATTGCGGCTTTCAATATTCTTCAATTGATGTTTCTTATTCTGGCAATTTTAAAGCCCGACAGCACAACTTTTACAGATAATGTGCCGTTCATTATAAATACGGTTACGGGTTTAATGTTGATTATTGCAGGCAACTTTCTTCCGAAAACAAAACGAAATTCGTTTATCGGAGTAAAAACATCATGGACTCAAAGCAGTGACTTGGCGTGGTATGAATCAAACCGAGCCGGCGGAATTGCTTTTGTAGTTACCGGAATTTTGACAATCATTGAAAGCTCATTCATAAAGGGAATCAATTCAACAATTATTATGGTTGCAATTCTTCTGATAAGCATTGCCGTTGCCTACATCTATGCGTATGTAAAAGTAAAAAAATCCTCTTAATCAAGCACAAAACCGCTGTCGGGATTAACCCTGACAGCGGTTGTTTTTTGAAATATTTACTTATAAATATTCATTAAAATTACTGCTCTGCTTTTTCAGGGAGCGACAAAGCTTTGCCTTTATCATTTTTCTTTGTCAGCGGAGTCATACTCTTTGCACAAATCATCATAGTTGACGCATTATGCAAAAATGCCGAAACCGACGGCTGAATAACTCCCATAAAGCCTGAAAGCAAAAGTGCCGAATTGAAAGCAATTATAAAACGATAGTTTTTGTTGATTCGTTTCATAAGGTCTTTGCTCAACTTGCGAACACGCACAAGCGAACGCAAATCAGAGCCTTTTATGGTAATATCCGCAGTTTCACGGGCAATGTCGGACGCATCGTTCATTGCAACCGAAACATTTGCGGCGGCAAGTGCCGGAGTATCGTTGATACCGTCACCGACCATAATTACCTTCTGACCGTTCTGCTTCATTTCTTCAACATATCTGTGCTTGTCCTCGGGGAGAACCTGACACTTATAGTCGGTAATTCCGAGCATTGCGGCAGTCGCCTTTGCGGCTCTGTAGCTGTCGCCCGTGAGCATAACAACATTCTTTATGCCCTGTTTTTTGAGCATATCAATTGCCTGTTTTGCTTCTTTTCGAGGCGGATCGCTGATGCACAATGCACCCGAAAGTTCACCGCCAATTGCAAGGTAAAGCACGGAACATGAGCCGGACTTTTCGTCAATAATATTCTGCTGTTCCTTTGTAACGGTAACATTTTCGTCCTCAACAACAAAATGCTTACTGCCGATTATTGCACGCTTACCGTGAAGTGTTGTTGCAATACCGTGGGCAACAACATACTCAACCTCTGTATGCTCCTCGGAGTGAGAAATTCCTCGTTTTTCAGCACCGATTACAACGGCATTTGCTACGCTGTGCGGAAAATGCTCCTCAAGACAGGCTGAGATTCTGAGAACCTCGTCCTCGGTATAATCGCCGAATGCAACAACCTTTTCAAGAACAGGCTCTGCGTTTGTGAGCGTACCTGTCTTATCAAACACGATTGTGTCAGCGTTTGCAAAAGCCTCAAGATACTTTCCGCCCTTGATTGTAATATCGTTGTCAGCCGCCTCTTTGACAGCCGAAATTACGGCAATAGGGGTTGACAGCTTGATTGCACAGGAGTAGTCAACCATAAGAAGTGAAACTGCCCTTGTGATGTTTTTTGTGAAGATAAGAGTTGCGAAAAATCCGATAAAGCTGAACGGAACAATTCTGTCGGCAAGAGTTTCGGCACGGCTCTGAACACCTGCCTTCAGTTCCTCGGAATTGCCGATAAGCTCAATAATCTTGCTGATTTTAGTATTTGACGCAAGCTGACGGACTGTTACAACAATACTGCCCTCTTCGATTACCGTACCTGCATAAACGAAAATTCCCTCACGCTTTAATACAGGCAACGGCTCACCTGTCATTGACGACTCGTTTACGGTTGCCTCACCGTCTGCAACAACACCGTCAACAGGAATAACCTTGCCTGTCTGAACACGGATTTTGTCGCCGACACGCAAATCCTCAATCGGAATGAGAACATCACCGTCATCGGTAACAAGCCATACCCTGTCGGTCTTGATTGCAAGGCTGTCTGTGAGAACCGCCTTTGTCCTTGCGTGAGTATATTCTTCAAGCAAGCCCGATATTCTGAGCATAAACATAACCGTTGCGGCTGTTTTGAACTTGCGTTGACACAAGCAAGCCACAACAGATGCACCGTCAAGCACATCTACGGTAAGTTTACCGTTCCAAAGAGTTTTGAGAGCCTTTTTAATATATTTTGCACTTCTGTAAAGAGTGATTGCCGTTCTTATCGGAGCAGGAAGGAACATCTTTGAAAGATAGTGCTTTGCAACAAGAGTGAAAAGATTGTCATGAAAATCGCTGTCAATCTTCTGAATTCCAAATTCCGCACTCGGTTCATTCTTTTTAAGAGTTTTTACATTAATTGCTCTTACAAGGTCGATAATTTTACTTCTGCTGCCCTTTGTGTAATTGACAAGAATACCGCCGTTTGCAGAACTCACCTGTGCCGAATTTACATAAGGAGATGCGGTCACAAGATTATAGACTGCCCCCTCATACTCCTTATCAAATGCATATGCGCCGCAGCGAAAACGAATTCTCTGCGGCTTGTCATAGACAATTTGAAATTTCATTATTCTGTCACTTCTTCAGCGGCAGCATCTTCGTGAATACCTGCCTCTGTTTTAGCATCATAGCAGATATCCGAAGCTTCATCCTTCATATTCTGGAAAGCTGCCTTTGCATCTTTCTGAAGCTTCATACCCTTTGCAAGACCTGTAACTGCAAGACTGCGAGTTTTATCTGCTTTAAGTATCTTTTTGCCTACGATTACTGCTGCTGCGCCTGCAACTGCACACCATAATTTTTCGTTCTTGAATACTTTCAACATATAAAGTCCTCCTTTAACGCTCATATGCACAAATGTACATATATTTAAGTTGTTTTACACAACAACTTTACCATTAATTATATAATATATGACAAATTTGTCAAGAATTTGCAGAGTGAAATTTTCCAATTTTATAAAAAATTTATCCGAGAGCAACATCAAGAACCATCATCAGCGTAAATCCTATTGCAACACCGATTGTTCCGATGTTGGAATGTTTGCCGTTTTGTGATTCCGGAATAAGCTCTTCGGTTACAACATATATCATTGCTCCTGCGGCAAATGAGAGAAGATACGGCAACAGCGGAACCGCTATTCCTGCAAAAATCACCGTAAGTACAGCACCGATAGGCTCTACAACTCCCGACATAATTCCGAGAAAGCATGACTTTTTGCGTGACGCTCCGCCTGCATGGAGCGGAAGTGAAATTATTGCCCCCTCGGGAAAATTCTGTATTGCAATACCTACCGCAAGAGCCAATGCACCTGCAACGGTTATTCCCGTATTATCGGAAATTGCTCCGACAAATGTTACACCTACCGCCATTCCCTCCGGGATATTGTGCAAGGTAACGGCAAGAACGAGCATAGTGTTCTTTGAAAGGCTTGAACGAACGCCCTCGGGATTGTCGCTGTCAAGGTGCATATGCGGTATAACGCTGTCGAGCAAAAGCAAAAATCCAATTCCGAGCAAAAATCCGACTGTCGCAGGAATCCACGCAACTATGTTCTGACTTTCTGCCATTTCAATTGAGGGAATCAACAACGACCATATTGATGCCGCAATCATTACTCCCGATGCAAATCCGAGCAGAAATTTTTGCAGCTTTTGATTGAGCTCTCCTTTTGAAAAAAGTACAACGGCTGAGCCGAGCGATGTTCCGAGAAACGGTATTAAAATTATAATCAGTCCGTTTAAAAGCATATTGACCTCCTTGTAGTTAGTCTTTGCTAACTACATTGTAGCACAACTAATTTTAAAATACAATAGCGGAACAGAAAATCTCTGCTCCGCTGCATAATATGATGTGATATGTTAATCTGTAATAATTTTTATTGAACTGCCCGACTTTGTGCCGACAACCTCGATTTTGTTGCCTATGCTGTTTTTCAGCTCGCTTATGTGGGAAATGATACCCACAAGGCGGTTGCCGTTGCCTGTAAGGTCATTAAGCGTTTCAATTGCAGATGCAAGGCTGTCGTTGTCAAGTGAACCGAATCCCTCGTCAATAAAGATTGAATCAAGTCTGATTCCGCCGTTTCTCTGCTGAATAATGTCGGAAAGTCCGAGTGCAAGCGCAAGTGACGCCTGAAAAGATTCTCCGCCCGAAAGAGATGAAATATCCCTTTCCTTGTTGTTAAAATTATCACGAACGCTGATTTCAAGTCCTGCGCTGATTCGCTTGTCACGGCTTTCACCACGGACAATTTCATAGCGACCGCCAGTCATTTTTGAAAAACGCAGATTAGCATAGTACAAAACCTGTTCAAAATACGAACCCATAATGTAGCGTTCAAAGGTGATTTTGCTGTTATCGGAAACAATTTCACCGTTGGCGGTTTTCTTGAGATTTTCGTAAACATCGGCTATTCTGAGCTTTTCCTCAAAGTCATTTTTAAGCTTTTCAACGCTGTTGTAAATGTTTTGATTATTGTGCAGACTTCTGTCGCCTACGGTATAAAGATTGTCCCATTTTTCCTTTTCAGAAGTATTGCTATCAATCAGTTCATTGATTTTAAGGACATCTTCCCTTTGCTTTCCTTCAACTGATTTTTCACAGGCTTCAACCGTTGCCCGAGATTTTTTCAAAGAATCGGTAAAGGTTTCTGCCTCTTGTTTTAATTCTTTTATGGAATCTTCGGTCAACAAATTAAAATCGGGACATTCCAAGATATTATTCTCTGAAAGAACAATATCAAGATCCGATTTTTTGTTTTCAAGTTCAGATTCAAAACTTTTCAGCTGTTTTGCAGTTTCATTTTCAACAGAAACCTTGCTGTCAAAATCTGACTTTGCCTTTGAAAGCTCGCTTTGCGCAAGGTCGATTTCAGACTTAATCTGCTCCGCCTTGTCGGCGCAAGCCTTTGCAGCATTCAAAAGTTCTTCAACCGATGAGTATTTTATCTCAGCTTTAAGGCTCTCGGTTTCTTCTTTTGCAGAATTATATTTACTTTTTGCGTCAGCATTTTTGCGGATTAATTCTGTATGAACAAGGTCAAGCTTTTTAAGCTTTTCATCAAACCTTGAGATTTCAGTCTTGCAGACCTCACGCTGTTCTTTGACTTTTTCAAGGTCAGAAGCTTCGTTTTCAAGGGCTTTTAATTGCTTTTTTTGTTCCGACAAAAGCTGTGAAATCATTTCGGCTGAAAGTGTTTCGGCATCAACCTCAAGTGCATTCGCAAATTCCGTGACATTTGTTTTTGCGGATTCTGATTCCGTTTCAAGCCTTGTGACCTCATTTGACTTTTTATGAACGGCGCTTTCAGCAACTTCACACCTTGCCTTCAAAGCATCGAGCGTATCCTTGTCGGGGGCATTTTCGCTGTGTTTTGCCGGATTTGGATGATGCAATGAACCGCAGACGGGACACGGCTTTTCATCTTCGAGTGTGTCGGCAAGCACACCTGCCATATTCATTATATAGATATTGTGCTGTTCGTTGTACTCGTTGTTGAGTGCCGTTGCCGACTTTGCAAGGTCGGCACATTCTGCTTTTACATTAGTCAACCTTGCATTGATTTTTGCGAGATTTTGATATTCCACAAAAAGCCTTTCAGCCTTGCCTGATTTGTCTTTCAAGGCGGTTATTTTGCTCTTGGCGTCAAAAATTTTCTGCTCTGTGTAGCTGTTTTCTGAGATAAATTTTTCCGCTTTTGTCTTTAGATTTTCCGCATCTGAATAAAATTTTCTGTTGTCTGAAATTTCTTTTTCGGAATTTTGCAAAACTGATTCATATACATTCAAATTTGCCGTAAGGTTAAAATATTTCCTGTAAGTATCTTCCTTTGCACGAAGTTTTCCCGATTCCTCGTTTAGCGTTGCGATTTTGCCCTCAAGCGACTTTTTCTCGGCAAAAACATTCTGTTTTAATTTCAAATTTTCTTCGGCGGATTTTCTGTTTATTTCCGCATTTTTACAGTTTTTGAGTGCCGAATCATATCTTGTCCGTGACTCGGCAAAGCTATCATATTTTGGCTTTACGGAGTGCAGTATTTTTTCGTCATTCTCAGCTTTTTTGAGCATTTCATCGTAATGCGGTTTGCTCTGCAAAAGCTGTTCGAGGCGGAGCTTTTCAGCATCAAGAGTATCGAATTTATTATTAATTTCAACTGCAAGAGCCTTTTTCTTTTCTTCCTCAAGAATTGTCTTTTCAAGCCCTTTTCGCTTTTTTTCAATTTCTGCATTGTCCTTTTTCTGCATCTCGGAAAGTACCGATAGGTGCAAAAGAAATTGCTCAATATCAATTACCGTAAGGTCTGTTCTGTCGGTATAGAGGTTGATTTTTTCGCTGATTTCGGCAAAGCTGTCATCATCGGGAATTTCAACGGCAACGGTTTTTGACTTGATAAGTTCGCAGACTTTTTTCTTTTCTTCAAGCTTTTCGGCTGACTCTGTTTTCAGCCTGTCCTGAAATTCTTTGTAGATGTCCGTGTGAAAAATTTTGCGAAAAATCTCGCTTCGCTTTTCACTTCCCGACTCAATGAATTTTTTGAACTCGCCCTGTGCAAGCATTGCAATCTGGCGGTACTCATCACATTTCAAGCCGATAATTTCGCTGATTTTATTATTGACCTCGCCCGTTTTTGTGAGCGGAGTTGTAATGTCATCACCGGTAAGCTCTGCTGACGCACCCTCAATTTTACTGCCTGTTCCACGCTTTTTTGCGACCTCATTCGAGGTGGTTCTGATAATATGGTACTTCTTTCCCCTGTGTTCAAAGTCAAGCTCAACATAGGTGCGTGTGAGCGGTTTTGCAAAGTTACTGCGGAGCATTTCGCCGTTTCGTGAAGAACCGCTTGTTTCACCAAAAAGTGCAAAGCAGATTGCGTCGAAAATTGTTGTCTTGCCTGCGCCCGTTGTGCCTGTTATGAGAAAAAGCCCTTTGCCGTCAAATGCCGAAAAATCAACCGTTTCAACATCGGCATACGGACCGAAAGCGCTCATTTTCAGTTTAATCGGTTTCATCGTTTACACCTCCGATTTCTTTGAAAATTCTCTCAATAATTTTTACGGATTCGGGTTCAATCTCTTTTCCGTTCTGCATTTTATAGAAATCCGAAAATAGTTCAATATTGCTCTTGCCCTCTGTTTTACCGTACATTTCGGGAGTCATTTCAATGCTCTTTTTTCTGTTGACATATTCAAGTCCCATAATGTTGGGATAAATATTTTCAAGCGTTGAAAATGCATTGGTAACTGGATTTTCGTCCGTAAGCTCGGCAAAAACATAGTCATCGGTTTTATCGTCATATGTGTCGGATATCGGATTTTCTGCAAGTTCACGCAGAGTTCCTTTTATGATTCTCATATCATGCAACGGCTGTACGGGAATTTCTTCAAGATTTAATTTTCCGTTTGAAAGCTCGCCGAAAATCACACATTTTTTGTTGCGACATTCAGTTTTTGAATATTTTATCGGTGAACCGCAATAGGCAATATTTTTGTTTTTGCCCATAATCTGCTTACCGTGAATATGACCGAGTGCAACATAATCGAACGGTTCAAAAACATACGGCTCAACATTATCAAGCGTACCGAGGCTTGACTCCGAACCCGAGGTTTCACTGCCCGTTACAAACTGGTGAGCAATCAAAATATTGGTTTCATCGGCATTGATATCGGAATGTTCAAGCACAACCCTGACAGCAGTTGTATAGTCGGTAATTTTAGCCGATTCTTCGGGATATACCTTACGCACAAATGACGGACGGATAAACGGCAACGAGAAAATATTAACCTTTTCTCCGTCACATTCAACAGTATTTTTTCTTGCAACACCTTCAAACACACCATCTGTAAAAATTCCGTTGAGTTCAATCAGCTTGTTGAAATAACCGATTCTTTCGGGCGAATCGTGATTGCCGCTGATTACAAAGGTTTTCAACCCTGTTTTGCCATGAAGCCCTGCAATTTCAGTCATAAAGCTGTCGAACAATTCGACCGCCTCGGCAGACGGCAAAGACTTGTCATAAATATCTCCTGCAATCAGCAAAGCGTCAGGATTTTTCTCTTTGATAATCTCAACAATCTGCTCAAGCATATAGCGTTGATCATCAAGCATTCTGTAGCCGTTCACATATTTTCCAATATGCAAATCCGAAATATGCAAAAACTTCATTTTAAAAATCCTTTCAGTTAATCAAAACTTTCCAAACTAATTAAACAACAGGCTATGCGTCAAAAATGTCACACAAAAAGTTCAAGAATGAACACAACCGCACAGCATACGCATGAAACCTTGAAAAGACCTGCGTTGAACCATGCCGCCACAAGTCCTGCCGCAAAGGCTGCTATGCCTGCAATCGGACTGTGAGTTGCGTTGATTATTGCCGGAAATGTCATTACCGAAAGCGTTACATACGGCACATAGTAGAGAAACGAACGCACAAATGTGTTTGTAAACTGCTTTTTAACAAGTGTAAGCGGAAGAACACGAATTGCGAATGTTACAGCCGCCATAATGAGTATGTATATATAGGGATTATGCGACATTTTCGTTTTCCTCCTCTTCTTTGACAGGGAACAGCAATGCCGCCGCTGCCGAAATTACGATTGTAAGAATAATCGTGCGTGTACCCTCGTCAATCTGATTGATGACGGGAAGATATGCAAATGCAAAACTTGCCGCAAAGCTGACAAGTACAATTCCGAGAAGTGTTTTGTTCTTTCTTGACGGCGGAACGATGATTGCAAGGAACATTCCGAAAAGTGCAACGCTTAGTGCGCTGACAATACGAAGAGGCAACAGATTGCCTGCAATTGTGCCGAGCATACTGCCGAATGCCCAACACGGGCAACCTATGAGAATTGCACCGTAGGTATAAAAAGGATTCAGCTTGCCCGACCGTGAAATTGAAATTCCGAAAAATTCATCTGTAACAAAAAATCCGAGCAACAGCCTGTGGATAATCGAGGTATCCTTTGAAATACGCTGACTTAACGCACAGCTCATAAGAAGATATCTTGCGTTGGCAACAAGGGTTGCAAGCGCAATTACAAAATATGACGAATCAGCCGCAATTACGGTAAAGCCCGAATATTCGCCTGCCGATGCGTTGCACAAAAGGCTTGCAAGAAAGCTTTGAAAGGCATTAAGTCCCGCAGTTTTTGCGGCAATGCCGAGTGAAAACGAAACGGCAAGGTAGCCGAGTCCAATCGGAATACCGTCACGCATTCCCTCAAGAATAACCTTTCGGTTAGATTTTATTAAATTTTTCCCACCCATTTTTAACTCCATACTTTAAATTCATTTTTTACAAAATATTGCAGATATATTTTGCAAGCGTACCTTTAATTATAATATTTAACTCGGCAAAAGTAAATAATATATTACACAAATTTACAACCGCTTTTCAAAAAGGTAAAGTGCAACAAAACTTATCTCTTTTCTTTGTTAGTAATGCCAAATTTAGAAACTAATTTTAGGCTATTATTGATTTTGGCTTTTTCAGGTTTTATAATATGGATTATCACTTGACAAAATTAATAAGAAAATTGAAAAAAGTAAATAAAAACCACAAAACCGTGCAAAACTGATTTTTGTTTTGCACGGTTTTGTTTTTTCAAAAGAATGCGAGGTAAACGCAATTAATTAAAATATTTTCACAATTTAGCAATATTTTTTCAAATTCTATAGATTTCTTCTTCAAAATGTTGTATAATTTTTGTGATTAAGTACCTGTATAAAACTGTACATTATGTTGAAACAGGTGTTTTGAAAGTGAGTGAGAATTATGCCAATCGTTTGCGTTGATGCCGTTAAGGAAAATCTGCCGAATGTTATAGAATTTGTGACAAAAATGCTTGGTGAAAATGCAGACGGTAAGCTTGTTTTTGAGCTTGAACTGATTTGCGAGGAAGTGTTTGTAAACATCTGCAACTATGCTTACGATCAAAATATCGGCAAGGCTGAAATTGAAGTTAGCAAACTTTCAGACTGCATAGTTGTAAAATTCATTGACAGCGGAAAAAAATTTAATCCGCTTGAAATTGCAGAGCCGAACATTCACACTCCGCTTGAGGAACGAAGCATCGGCGGTCTGGGAATTTTCATGACAAAGAAACTTTCCGACACTCTTTCCTATGAAAGATCTAACGGCAAAAACATTTTTACAATTACAAAGAATTTCTAATTTAAAGAATCAATTATTCATCACTCAAAATTCAAAACCGAATAATACAATGTTTCCAAAATCAGGTTACAATAATTAGATTGTCAGTATTTTGTCACGGTATTGACACTATAATGGAAATGTTGAACGATTGAAATTAAGAATAAAATTTATTGGAGGAACTAACTATGGAAATCAATAAGGCTATAAGCAATCAGAATGTTATTATCACACTCAAGGGCCGTCTTGACACAATGACAGCACCGCAGCTTGATGACGAGGCAAAGAGCATTGATTTTGACGAGGTTGAAACCGTAACTCTCAACCTTAAAGACCTTGAGTACATTTCAAGCTCGGGACTGAGGGTTATTCTTGCACTTTATAAAAGCCTAAAAAGCAAAGGCGGAAATCTTAAAATTGTCAATGTAAGCAACACAATTATGGAGCTGTTCTCAATGACGGGGATGGCTGACTACCTTGACATTGAGCAGGGATAAGGAGTTAAAATGAGCAGTACCGTACTTGGCAGAAATGCCGTTACCGTCAACAAAAAATACACGGAATATTTTCTTCCTACAGTTCTGACGGCTATGGCAACAAACATTGCGATGATTGTGGACTCAATTATTGCAGGCAATCTTCTGGGGCAAAACTCACTTGCGGCAATCAACCTTATGTCCCCTATTTCGCAGTTTTATTTTTCGATTACTATTCTTTTCGGACTCGGTGCGTCCTCGATAATTTCATTTGCAAAGGGCAGGCGTGACGAAAAGCAGGCTAACCGTGTTTTTACTTCTACATTTATTGTACTTATCGCACTCAGCGTAATTTTTATTGCAATTCAGCTGCCGCTTGCCGACTCGATAAGCTCGTTGCTTACAAAGGACGCAGAGCTTAAATCTCTTTTGTATCAATACTATGTTCCGTTCATAATCGGCACACCGATTTACCTTTTGCTCATGTGTTCAATTCACTTTGTAAGAGCAGACGCAAGACCTGCGTTTGCATCAAACATTGTAATTGTGGCAAATGCCGTAAATCTCGGACTTGACTTCCTGTTTATGGGTGCTTTCAAAATGGGCATTGCAGGCTCGTCAATTGCGACCGTAACAGGCTATGCGGTAGGGTTTGTGATGATGTCAACACACTTCATCATGAAGAAAAGCACATTGCACTTTGACTTTTCAATTCTCAGAAATCCCGTTCAATTCTTTAAGTTTCTCGGAAAAATGGTTACAATCGGACTTTCGGGAGCATTAGGTACAATGCTGATAACAGTTAAAATGCTGTTTTTAAACACAATTATTCAGAGCATAGGCGGAAGTGCGGGTATGGTTTCATATTCGGTATGCTCGTCAAGCCAAATTTTTATGTCAATGTTCATCACTGGCGCAAGTCAGACAATGATTCCGATTATCGGGGTTTGTCTTGGTGAAAAGGACTATGACGGTGTGCGCTATGCATTCCGCAGAGCCGCAAGGGTGCTTGCTGTTTCAAGCGTAGTAATTATGCTTTTCATCTGTATAGAGCCTGAACCGATAATTAAATTTTTCGGAATTACTTCACCCACAGACATTGCAAACACAGTTCCGGCAATGAGAATCAACGCATTGTCATTCCCCGGACTTTCATTCTCGTTTTTGTTGCTTTACTACTATATGGCAACGCAGAAAAGAGCTATTTCTACTGCAATTTCAATCATCAACGGAATCGTCATACTCATTCCGTCAGCTTTAATTCTCGGCAAATTTTTCGGCATCACGGGCGTATGGTATTCACTCGTGGTTGCACAGGTGGGAACACTTGTAGTTGTGTATTTTATTGACCTTGCCGAAAAGAGAAAATCGGGCGGAAAGTATAAAAACTTTTACCTTCTTGAAGAAACCGAGGACAACGAGCTTCTTGCCCTTTCGTTCAAAGGAACAAAAGAAAATGCGGCAGGCGTTTCGCTCTACCTCTCCTCTTTTCTTTCAAAAAACGGAATTGAAGAAAGCCGTGCAAACAGGATTGCAGTTGCCGTTGAAGAAATGGCTGCAAACTGCGCTGAAAGAATGGAAGGCAAAAAGAAGTTTGCAGACATCGACATCAGAATTTTTGCCGATAAAAACGAAACAATAATTTCCGTTCGTGACAACGGTGATGAATTTGATCCGCTCAATGACGACAAGGAATTTGAGATGAGTCCTCTCACAGTTGTGAAGGCGATTTCGGATAAGGTTGAATATTCAAGGGTGCTTGGTTTCAACCGCACAATAATTAAACTTTAACAAACGGAGTTGAATATTATGAGTAATTTAATCAACTTGCTTGATACATACAAAGGTGAAAAGCGAGAGCTTTATCCGCTTACACCGAGCCAGATGGGTGTTTATCTTTCGTGTATGCAAAATCCAAAAGGCACAATGTACAACATTCCCTGCACCTATGTTTTTGACAAGGGCAGTCTTGATACCGACAGGCTGATAAATGCCGTAAGAAAAGCTGTTGACAATCACCCCATTATGAAAATTTTTATTGACAATTCAACAGGAAGTCCGATGATGAAGCCTCGTGACAGCGTTGAATTTGACATTCCTGTTGTACAGGTTGATAACCTTGAACAGGCAGGCAAAGATTTTGTTAAGCCGTTTGAACTTGAAAAAGACATTCTGTTCAGATTTGCAATTTTTGAATGCGGTGACAAATCTATGTTTGCAATGGACCTTCACCACATAATCTCTGACGGCACATCTGTTTCGGTTATATGCAATGACATTGCGCTTGCATATGACGGAAAAGAGCTTGAACCCGAAAAGTTTTCTCAGCTTGATCTTTCTGTTTTTGAGGAAAAGCTTGAGGAAACCGAAGAATATCAAAAATCAAAGAACTACTATGACAGCATTTTTTCGGCTGTTGAGTCAAAGTCGGAAATAACGGAAGATTTTGCAGAGAATTCAGAGGTTGAGGATAAACCGAACGGTTCTTTTGAATTATCCACGAACGGAAAATTCTCCGTTGAGGATGTTCGCAATTTTGCCTTAGCAAACCAAATTACGCCGTACACTGTTTTCCTCGGTGCATATGAATACGCAGTTGCAAAGTTTACGAATCAGAGTGAAACAACGGTTTGCACAGTTACCCACGGAAGATTTAACAAGCAACTTAAAAACACAGTCGGCATGATGGTTCGCACACTTCCTATCCACGCAAATATTGACGAAGAAGATACAGTTTCGGACTATCTCAAAAAAATACGCAGGAACATAAAGGAAACAGTTGCAAACGACTGGTATCCGTTCATGAAACTTGCGTCCGACTATGACCTCTCTGCCGACATTATGCTTGCCTATCAGGCTGACATCTTCAACACATTTAAAATCGGCGGTCAGGCTCTAAAATTAAAACTTGTTCCGTTAAAAAGTGCCATCTCAAAATTGAATGTTATGGTATTTGAATCAGAAACAGATTTTGAATTGCGTTTTGAATACAGAAACGATTTATTCAAAGAGGAAACTATTCGTTCGTTTGCCGACAGCTTTTTAAAGATTGTTGAGCAGTTTCTTAAAAAATCCAAGCTCTGCGAAGTTGAGCTTGTAAACGAAAATCAGCTTGCAGAGCTTGATAACTTCAACAAAACGGAATTTCCGTTTGACGACAGCAAAACCGTTGTTGATTTGTTTGAGGAGCAATGCAAAAAAACTCCCGACAAAACAGCGGTTGTATATAAAGAAAAGAAGTTCACCTACGCTGAAATTGATGAGATTACAAACCGAATTGCAGGTTATGTTCACTCAAAGGGTATCGGTAAAGAAGAGGTTGTTTCAATTCTGATTCCGAGATGCGAATATATGCCGATTGCGTCAATCGGTGTGCTGAAATCGGGAGCGGCATATCAACCGCTTGATCCGTCATATCCGCCCGAAAGACTTCAGTTTATGATTAAGGACGCAAACGCAACGCTTCTTATTGCGGACGAAAATCTGCTTGAGCTTTTGCCCGATTACAGCGGTGATATTCTTCTTACAAAGGATATTCCGAATCTTCCGAAATCAGACGCAGTTTTTGCAAAACCCTCACCCGATGATTTGTTTATACTTATCTATACATCGGGTTCAACAGGCACTCCAAAGGGTGCTATGCTTGAACACAAAAATGTTCGGTCATTCTGCGATTTTCATATCAGAAACTCTGACATTGACGAACACAGCGTTGTTTCGGCATATGCGAGCTACGGTTTTGACGCCTGCCTCAGTGAAATGTATCCTGCGCTTATCGGCGGTGCCGAGCTTCACATTATTGAGGAGGACATCAGACTTGACCTTGTAAGGCTGAACAGATATTTTGAAGATAACGGAATCACCCACGCATTTATGACAACACAGGTTGCAAGACAGTTTGCAACCGAAATTGACAACCACTCGCTCAAATATCTTCTTACGGGCGGTGAACGGCTTGTTCCACTTGCACCGCCAAAGAATTTTGAACTCATAAACGGTTACGGTCCGACAGAATGTACGGTTTACATCACAGCACAACCCGTTGACAAACTCTATCACAGAATTCCTGTCGGCAAGGCGCTTGACAATATCAAGCTTTATGTAACAGACAAATACGGCAGGCGGCTCCCGACAGGGGCTTTGGGCGAGCTCTGTGTATCAGGTCAGCAGGTTTCAAGAGGTTATCTTAACCGTCCCGAACAGACTGCAAAAGCATACGAAAAGAACCCGTATTGCAATGAAAGCGGTTACGAAAGGCTTTATCACACAGGCGACATTGTTCTCCTTACAGATGAGGGCAAGGTTGATTTTATCGGACGAAATGACGGTCAGGTTAAAATCAGAGGATTCCGCATTGAGCTTTCCGAGGTTGACAAGATTATCCGCAAATATGACGGCATTACAAACACAGCTGTAATCGCAAGAAAGCTTGATGGCGGCGGACAATGCATTAACGCATACATTGTTGCCGACAGAAAAATTGGCATTCAAAAGCTCAACGAATTTATTCTTGAACACAAGCCGCCGTATATGGTTCCCGCCGCTACGATGCAGATTGACAAAATTCCGCTCAATGTAAACGGCAAGGTTGACAAGCGCAAGCTTCCCGAAATCAAGGCAGAATCTTCAAAAAAGAAAAATTCCGCTCCGAGGGAACTAACATTCCTTGAAAAGAAAATTTCCGCAATTATCGAAAAGATTATCGGACACAGCGATTTTGATATTTCCGAAAATCTCATCAACGCAGGTATGACCTCGCTTTCGGTTATCAAGCTTGCAGTTGAGCTCAACAAGGCATTCGGCTTTGAGGCACAGGTTAAAAAGATGATGAAGGGCTGTTCGGTTCTTTCGATTGAGGACGAACTTCAGGAGTTTATGTTCAGCGGTACGGCAAATCCGCAAACTGACAAAAAAGAAGAAAAGAAAGAACATAAGGCTCTCTATCCCCTTTCAAAAACTCAGCTCGGCGTGTATATTGACTGTATGAAAAATCCGTACAGCACACTTTACAATATTCCGTCAATTCTCACATTTTCAAAATCAGTCGATGCACAAAAGCTTGCCGACTGCGTTGTAAAGGTAATCAAGGCTCACCCATATATTATGACTCACCTTTCACTTGAAAACGATGATATTGAGCAGGCATATGTTGACTCTGCAAAACCGAATGTTCCCGTTGAAAAGCTTACGGAAGAACAGCTTGAAGTCTACAAAAAGGATTTTGTAAAACCGCACAATCTTATGAAAGCACCGCTGTTCAGAATCTCGGTTGCAGAAACCGAAAAGGCGGTATATCTGCTTTCGGATTTCCACCACCTTATCTTTGACGGTGCATCCGTTGCACTTTTCTTTGAACAGCTTAAAACGCTGTACGAGGGAGGTAATATTGAGCCTGAAAGCTACACCTACTTTGATTATGCAGAGAATGAAATTAAGGCTGAAAGCAGTGATGAATTTAGAAATGCTGAAAAGTTCTTCGACAATATGATGAAAAATTTTGAATCTGCAAGCGAAATCACGGCAGACCTCAGAGGTCATGCAGAGGACGGTGCTCTTGCATCTCAGGCAGTCCCCGTTGATATGGCAAGGGTTGAAAACTTCTGTTCACAGCACGGAATCACTCCAGCCCACCTTTTCCTTGCCGGCACATTCTACGCTATTTCAAGATTTGTAAACAGCAGAAATGTTTACATCAGCACAATCAGCAACGGCAGAAGCGATATGCGGCTTACAAACTGCTTTGGTATGTTTGTAAAAACTCTTGCACTCGGCATTGAAATTGAGGACATCACCTCACTTGAATTTGTTGAAAAAAGCAAGGCTGTTTTCACGGATTCAATTGAAAACGAAATTTATCCCTATGCACAGCTTTGTGCAAAATACGGCTATGCACCGAACATTATGTACGAATATCAGCTTGGTGTTGTTGATAACCTTGAAATTGACGGCAAAGCCGTTGTCCGTGATTACCTTGAAATGAATACTGCAAAGTTCAAAACAGCCATTCACATTGAGGATTACAAGGGCAAGCCGAGCGTTGTGGTTCAGTACAATGACGCACTTTACAGCGGTGAGCTTATGAGAACGCTTGCAAAATCCGTTCTCTGCGCTGTTGAACATATTATAGAAAATCCAAACGGCAAAATCAGAAAGGTTTCACTCCTTGACAACGCCGCAATTGCACAGCTTGAAAGCTTTAAGTCAACAGAAATTGCTCCCGTTAAGACAAAACTTCTTCACAAAATGTTTGAAGAACAGGTTGCAAAAACTCCCGACAGAATTTCACTTTCGGCTTGCGACGGCAAACTGACCTATAAAGAGCTTGACCGTCTTGCAAATATCACGGCAAACTCACTCATTGAAAAAGGTCTTGAAAAGGGCGGAAAGGTTCTTATTCTGCTTGAAAGAACCTCAAAATTCTTCATATCACTTCTCGGCATTCTCAAGGCCGGCGGTGCGTTTATTCCGTCATGTCCCGACTATCCGAAGGAGCGAATCGACAGTATTATTGAGGACAGTGACGCAGACTTTGTAATTACCGAGGGCGAACTGCTCAATAAATATGACCGCACGGTTGATGTTTCAAAACTTCTTTCGGGCAATAATGAAGAAAATCCGAATGTTGATGTACAGCCTGACGACCTTGCGTACCTCATCTACACATCGGGTTCAACAGGCAAGCCAAAGGGCGTTATGCTCCGCCACATCGGCATTGCAAACTACCTTGCATACAGCGACTCAAACATTCAGGTTAAGGAAGTTGTTGACAACTGTCACGCATACGGCTCTGTAACTACAATCAGCTTTGATATGTCGCTAAAGGAAACCATGCTGTCGCTCTGCAACGGTCTTACCCTCGTTTTTGCAAGTGATGAACAGACGGTAAACCCGATGTCACTTGCAGAATTCTTTAAAGAAAACAATGTTGATGCGTTCAACTCTACACCGTCAAGACTTTTGCAATATATGGAGCTTGACGAATTTGCAGAAGCAATGGCAAACTGCAAGGTTATTCTCTCGGGCGGTGAAAAATATCCCGACAAGCTATTAATGGTACTGCGTGAAAAGACGAGTGCAACAATAATCAACACCTACGGTCCGACTGAAATCACGGTTTCTTCAAACGCAAAAAATCTTACGAATGCAGACGAAATTTCAATCGGCAGGCCGTTACGCAACTACACGGAATATATCGTTGACTCAGACAACAATCTCCTTCCAATCGGAGTTGTGGGCGAGCTTCTCATTCAGGGATGCGGTGTTGCACTCGGCTACAACAAACTTCCCGAACAGACTGCAAAGGCATTCATCGAATTTAACGGTGAACGCACCTACCGTTCGGGCGACTATGCAAAATGGACAACGAACGGCGATGTTATTATTCTCGGCAGAACAGACAATCAGGTTAAGTTGAGAGGATTAAGAATTGAACTCGGTGAAATTGAAAAGTGTCTGACCGCAGTTGACGGAATCAAGAGCGGAATTGCTCTCATCAGAAAGGTCGGCAAGGCTGACGCAATCTGCGTTTACTATACAGCCGACAGACAGATTGAGCCAAATGAAATTAAGTCTGAGCTTGCAAAATCTCTCACGGATTATATGGTTCCGAGCGCATATGTTCAGCTTGACAAAATGCCTCTCACACCAAACGGCAAGGTCAACACAAAAGTTCTTCCCGAACCTAAGAGCAACAAATCCGAAAGAGGTCGGTTGCCGAAGAATGAACTTGAAAAAACATTCTGCGACATCTTTGCAGAAATTCTTGAACTTGACAATGTTTTTGCAGACGATAACTTCTTTGACCTCGGCGGAACATCGCTTACAGCAACAAGAATTGTAATCTCCGCATCAAAGAAAAACATTGAGGTTGCATACAGCGACATTTTTGCAAATCCTACTCCGCAGACTCTTGCAAAATTTGTGAGCAAGGATGATTCAGCCGAAGACGACCTTGAAAATCTTTCGGACTACGATTATACAAATATCAATAAAGTTCTTGAAAAGAATAATATTGATACATTCAAAAACGGTGAGCTTCAAAAACTCGGCAATGTTCTTCTGACAGGCTCTGCCGGCTTCCTCGGAGTACACATTCTCTACGAACTTCTTCACAAGTATAACGGCAAGGTTTACTGCATGATTCGTGACAAGAACAATAATCCTGCCGAAAACAGAATGAACTCAATCTACTATTACTACTTTGAAGAAAGTCTGAAAGAAAGATATCCCGACAGAGTTACCGTTATCAGCGGTGATGTTACAAACCGTGAATCATTCGATAAATTTATTGACAAGGACATTAACACGGTCATCAACTGTGCCGCAAATGTTAAGCACTTTTCAAAGGGTACAGACATTGAAGATGTAAACCTTTACGGTACTCTCAATGTGCTTGACTTCTGCAAAAAGACTAATGCAAGGCTTGTTCATGTGTCAACAATGAGCGTAGGCGGTATGTTTGTGGGCGAACAAGGTTCCGTTGACAAGCTCAAAGAAAATCAACTTTACTTTGGTCAGCATGAGGGTTCAAAGTACACCCTGTCAAAGTTCCTTGCGGAAAGGGCGATTCTTGAAGAGGTTTCAAAGGGCTTTAACGCAAAGATTATGCGTGTAGGCACACTTGCCGCAAGAAACAGCGACGGTGAATATCAGATTAATTTTACCACCAACACATTTATGGGCAGACTCAAATCTACGCTTCTTATCGGCAAATATCCGTACGAGGCAATGGAAATGCCGTTTGAGCTTTCTCCGATTGATTTTGTGGCAAAGGCAATTCTTCTGCTTGCACAGGCTCCGAAGGATTGCACCGTGTTCCACCCGTTCAACAACCATACTCTCATTATGGGCGACCTCTACACCGAGATGAACAAAATCGGACTTCACTCGGAAGGTGCAGAGTATGAGGAATATATGATTGCACTTGACAGAGCCGAGCAGGATCCCGAAAAAGCAAAGATTCTTTCGAGTATGATTGCATATCAGAACATGGCTCACGGTCAAAAGACATTTACAGTCGGCAAGAGCAACACATATACAATGCAGGTTCTTTACAGAATGGGATTTGTGTGACCCGTTACCTCGCTTGACTATATGAAACGATTCATCAACGCATTAAGAGGTCTTGGCTTCTTCGATTAATAATACAACATCAAGTCATAATAAAAGGCAAAACAGCGGACATTCCGAATCAATGGATTGTCCGCTGTTTTTATATTTTATAATAACTGCAAGAATAAAAAGCACCGCCCCTGCTCTGCAAAAAGCAGAACAAGGACGGTAAAGTTAAATGCTTGTCAAATTATGCACTTACTGTCAAATTAATAAACAAGATTTAATAATAATCTCTGTCTACATTTTAAATATTCAAAGTCGAAAATAAATATACCTTGGAGTAAAAGAGCAGTTTGGGGGAGTAAAAGGATTTTTTGAGGTGAAATTGCAAAAGAAAAGGCTCTGTTCACACAAAACAGAGCCTTAATTATATATTAAATTATGCGGTAAGTTTTTGTTTGAAGCTTTGCGGAAGAATCTTGTACAAGCCGAATCCGATAAATGCACCGGTCGCATTGAGAATTATATCGTCAATGTCAACATTGCGGTACATACTGTGGATTGCAAAACCGAGGAACATTTGTGTAATTTCAATCGTAACAGTAAAAGCAAATGCAAAAACAAACATCTTCCAAAGCTTAGGCTTTTTCATCCACATCATAACAAAAAATCCGAACGGAACAGATAAGAATATATTGCCGAAAATCTGTAAAAATGCCGTTTCACCAAATCCGTTACTTAAAGCTTCCGTAATCATTGCAAACGGAACAAAGTTGTACCAAGTATAGCCGTTTAAATATTCAATCGGGTCACTGGCATACGGTATTGGGAAGAAAACTATGCACACAACGGCTGTTATGTAAGCTATGAAGATACAAACCAAAGCCGTCTTTTTAACACCTTTTTTTAACAAAATGCAGATTACAGCAGCAAAAATTATTGCTATGATTCCAAACATTATGGCAAGTTCTTGAGTTATCATAAATCAATATCCTTTCATAATTACTTTGCTTGACCTAACTGATACACCATCCCTTGCTTTCACAAAGTAAAAATAATACTCACCTTTACCAACATTAGTCCATTTAGCACTACCGTAACTATATCTGCTTAAATTAACACTACCAATTTTATCTTTTGTAAACCAACCAGTTTTTCTATACAGTTCCACTCGATATTGTTTACTAAACTTTTTACTAACAGATGAATTATATGCTATTTTTTTGCCACCGATATAACTTTCAACACCTGCAGCGTACATTATGTTTTGGTGATTATATTGTCTGGATTTACCTCCATATTCACCTTGAAAAGACAAAGTCGATGTGTACGAATCACTCGCAGCATATACTGGAACTGCCATAAAAGTCATACAAAATACAACTAAAAAGGCTGGAACAACTGTTTTCTTTAATAAATTTTTGATTTTTTTCACTTAATTTACCCCTTATTCTTAATTGATTTTAAACTGCAGTTTATTGTGTCATTTTGCAACTACAAAATTCGTCACAATATGACATAGTTATTTTAACAAATCTTGTACTAATTTCAATACCAATTGGAGTAAAATCATTGTTTTAAGGAGTAAAGAGTTTTTGCGGTTAATAAATCATAAGAAAATCTGTCAAAATTTTTTATTTGCCACGGAATCCGTGTTGACAACATAAGTTACAAATATTATAATTTATTACACAATGGGAGTAAAAGGGAGTTTTTGGGGAGTAAACTTTTTTTCTAAATAAAAAGCAATCTAATGATTGCCTTTTATTTTTGAGCATTAGAGCCAACCGAAGATCCATCTGAAGATAGTACCAAACACTTTTTGCTCCCCCTTTATTCTGTTGTTAAATTCACAATAGCAGATAGAAAGAGCAAAATAAATACAGTCTGGAGCAAGATATTCTATTTTTGGAGTAAGAGGGTGAAGATGTGTTTGCGGCTTTATGTGACGATGATAAATATATAACCGAAGAAATTAAAAAACTGCTTTTGGAATATGCAAAGGATAATCGTATAACTATTGATATTGATGAATTTGAAAGCGGAGAAGAACTTTTAAATTCCGAAAAAAACTACGACATAATTGTGCTTGATTATCAGCTTGGCAGTACAAACGGACTGACCGTTGCAAAAGAGCTGAGAAAGCGAAATGTGCTTTCTTCCATAATTTTTCTTACATCCTATCCGAATTTTATGATTGACGCATTTGAAGTGAACACATTCAGGTTTCTTTTAAAGCCGATTGACAAATCAAAATTTTTCAAGGCAATTGACGATTATATAAAAATTGTAGATGCAAATTATCCGATAACCATCATTCAAAATAAAGAATTAAAAAAAATAAACTCCAACGAAATATGTTATATTGAAGCCGACGGAAAGTATTCAAACATTCATTTAAGCGATAAGATTATGCACTGTTCAAAAACACTTGCAGGGGTTACAAAGCTGTTGCCTGCATACTGTTTTGTGAAAACCCACCGTGCTTTTGTGGTAAATCTTCACTATATAAAATCGTATTCTTCCGATACAGTGTATCTGAGCAACGGAGAATCGGCTTTTCTCAGCAAAAATTATCAAAAGTCGTTTCAGACATCATATATGAATTTTCTTAAAAAAAATTATGTGAGGTTATAATTTAATGCTATTTTACAGCTATGCGGAGCTTATAATAGGGCTTGTGGCAATTTTCTATTTTACTTCAAAAATATTCTCTATTACCAAGTACAAACTGTATTTTGTCCTGTCATTGATTTTTATAATTTCAACGGCATCGTTTGCCTGCTTTATAAAAAGCGACCAACGGTATGTAATTCTGCCGGTTTTGCATTTTGTTGCATTGACATTTCTTCCGATTTCACTGGGATACAACAAAAAGATGATGTTGATATTCTCTTCTCTGTTCTTTTCGGGATTAACATTTTTTATCTATACCATATATCAATTATTATGTTCAATTTTACATATAAAATTAACCATTCAAAGTTCTACCGTCTTTGAACTTATTTCAAATCTTATTGTTTTGGGAATATTTGTACTGCTGTCAAGTCCTCTGAAAATCAAGACCAAGCTTGTGGTTGAGTCAATTACCAAACCTACAATAATTATGATTTTGATTTTCCTCTATATCGGCGGTAGTATGGCGACCTTCGGGGCATATTACATAATTCCGTCATCGGATTACAGAACGGCTACACTTAAAATTTTGACAATGATTGTGTCGGTGGTGTTCTCATTTTCAATACCGATTCTTTTGTACAATCAGATTAAAAAGAGCCAGTATATGCACGAGAATGACATCTACGAAAGACAGCTTAACGCACAGATAAATTACTACAAGAGCATCACAACTTCGGGATATGAACTGAGAAAAATCAGGCATGATTATAACGATCTGTCAATCGGGTTGAAGTCGCTTATCAACAGTCGGAAATATGATGAGGTTCTTCCTCTCCTGCAAAAATATGACAGCGAGATTATAAGCTCATTTCAGATTTTGTACAACACGGGCAATGACCTGACCGATGCGATTTTAAGCGATAAGCAGAAAAATGCAGACAAAAATGTTAAAATCACATTTGAGGGTTCGCTTGCAAATGTTCCTGCCGACAACCTTGAAATCTGCGTTTTGTTTAACAATATGATTGACATTGCGTTTGAAAATGTAAAGGAATTTTGCGGAAACGGAAAACAAATTATCGCCTTAAAAGCGGAAACAAGGGCTGGATTTCTCCTTTGCTGCATAAGCTTTCCGATTGAGAATGAAATAAAAAAGGCACAGAACAATGTTCTGTACCACAGCTTTGCATATAAAACTTTGAAAAATCTTGCCGAAAAAAACGGCGGTAAAATTGAAACAAGCCTGTCGGATGACAGACTTGCAATAACCACGGGTTGGGTAATTAATAATTTCAGTTAATTCTTTTCGGGAATTTTTGAATAAGCTTTTCAACATCAGTCTTTTCAATTTTGAGAAGGCTGATTTTTTTGTCTATGCCGCCCGCATAACCCGTAAGGTTTCCGTTTGTCCCGACAACACGGTGACACGGCACGATTATCGAAACGGGATTGTGTCCCACAGCACCACCGACCGCCTGTGCAGACATCTTGGCAACGCCACGCTGTTTTGCCATAATTTTAGCAATTTCGCCGTAGGTCATAAATGAGCCGTAGGGAATTGTCAGGAGAATATCCCACACAGCCTTGCGAAATTCTGAACCGTTAAGCGAAAGTTTGGGCATAAAATCGGGTTCGTTGCCCGAAAAATATATGTCAAGCCACTTTTTTGTCTGTTCAAAAACAGGCAGGGTTTTATCCTCAGTTTCACCTTTTACGGTTGACGCAAAGTACTTTTGTCCATCAAACCACAAACCGCAAAGGCTCTCACCGTCAGACGCCATAGTTATATTGCCAATCGGAGAATTGTAATAATCGTTAAAAAACATAATCTCACCCCGCCTAATTGTACCGTTAAAAGCAGTTTTTGGCAAGAAAAAATCGGCACGAAAATCGTGCCGACTTTGGTTACAGATTCATTTCTGAAAGTTCTTTTGCGGTTGCATCAACAAGTTTTTCACACTTTTTTGTGTTTTCGCTGACCATTCCGCCAACGCTGAAAAGCCCGCCTGTGATTGAATCCAATGCCGCATTTTTCGCTACATTGTCCATACCCGCCTGAGTGGACTTTTGAATTGAGAATTTCTGCGTTTCCTTGCCGAAACCGCTCTTCATAATCCACACCTGATTCTGACTGTCGAGAGCGGGAAATGTTATTATGGTAGCCATTCCATGCTTTGTAAGTGACGGAGTTCCTGCCGTAAACTCTTTGTCTTTGATTGCATCAAAAAAGCTCTCAATCGTATAAGAATTTTGTGTCTTAATGTTTTTGGTTTTAACTCCGAATGCCATAGTAACTTCCTTTCAGATTAGTTAGCACCCCAGACATTTCCGTTTTTGTCCGTGAATTTGCCTGTAAGAACCATAATAAAATCAACAAGCCAACCGATACCGAAAACACCGCAAGTTAAAAGCCAGATGATACCTGTTCCGATTTTGCCTGTCATAAATCTGTGAACACCGAGTTCACCGAGAAAAAATGTGATTAGTACCGCCGCTGTTTTGCTCATTTGTAAGCACTCCTTTAAATTTATTTGTTGAGTACACTATACAGAATAAAAATTATAAATGCAACAATTTGGCAGTAAGGTCAGTTTTTCGGCAAGAAAGTCATAAAATCACAAAGGACATTGCCAAATGACAATGCCCTCTGCGAATGAGTTAAAATGAATAAACCTGTTATCTGTTTTGAATTGCAATTTTTCTGTAGGTATCGAACTTAACCCACTTTGCAAAGAAATCCGCATCGTTGATGCTTTTAAGATTTGAATACTCGGAAAGAAACTGCTGAATTTTTTCGTTGCTGTCGGCAAGAACCTCGAAGCCTCTGCCGTTTACAACAGGAACACCGCCGTAGCTGTACTCCGATGTCGGAACGATATCGGTAATCTTACGGTCACGAACCTTTACGGCAACGCTGTCACGAAGAACTATAATATCAAAGCTGTCGGGATACTTGTAGCTTTCGCCCTCAACAGGGATTGTGTCCCCCTTTGTATAGGTTTCCTTGACAGGCTGATATTTGAGAACATTAAGGCTTGAAGTGTCGTAGAAAAACTCTTCAAAGATATCACCTCTTGCCTCAAGTGAGCCGAGTACGAATGACGCCTTTTTTGCATCATCGGCTTTTTCTTCAACCGAATCAACAACACCGCAGGCTGATGTCATATTTGACACACGGTCAATCAAAATAAGCTCACCGAGTGTTTTATGCTTTGAGAAAAGGTCAACCGCAATCGGCTCTGCAAGCAGAATTGTGCAGACTGCGATTCCGTTCTTTGTGAGTGAATCGGCAGGAATATGCTCGCCTGTGTTCACATCAACAGCGTACTTGATTTCGGAAACGATACCCGAAATAGTCTTTGTTCCGAGCTTTACAAGATAATCCTTGCCGGCTGTAAGCTGTTCGTCATCCATCCAGAGAATTGACGCTGTAAGCTCCTGATAGGACGCAAGATTTGTGTCCTTTGTAATTACACAGCCACGGGATACATCAACTTCCTTGTCAAGTGTGATTGTAACGGGCTGTCCCTTGAAAGCAGTTTTAACATCCTTATCTGTCATAAGGATCTGCTTTACATGGGCCTTTTCATTGCTCGGGAGTGTTACGATTTCATCGCCTACGCTGATACTGCCCGACTCAATCTGTCCCTGAAAGCCTCTGAATGTGTGGTCGGGACGGCAAACTCGCTGAACAGGAAGATAGAATCCTTCTTCCTCCTCCGAGGAATCAACATCAACAGTTTCGAGATACTGAAGGAGCGGAACACCGTTGTACCACGGAATGTTTTCGGACTTTACGGTAACATTGTCGCCCTCTGTTGCGGAAAGCGGAATGATGTAGATATCGTCAAGTAAAAGCTCGTTTTTTAGTTCTTCAATCTGCTTTACGATTTCGTCAAAGCGTGACTTGCTGTACTTTACCAAATCCATCTTATTAACGGCAAAGACAAAATGTCTTATACCCATAAGCTTACAGATTCTTGCGTGCCGTCTTGTCTGAACAAGAACGCCCTGTGATGCGTCAATGAGGATAACTGCGAGGTCTGCAAAGGATGCGCCTACAGCCATGTTTCTTGTATATTCCTCGTGACCGGGTGTGTCGGCAACGATAAAACTGCGGTTGTCGGTTGTGAAGTAGCGATAAGCAACATCAATTGTGATGCCCTGCTCACGCTCAGCCATAAGACCGTCAAGCAAAAGCGAATAGTCAATGTCACCGTTGCGACTGCCGACCTTACTGTCAAGCTCAAGAGCCTTTTCCTGATCGGCATAAATAAGCTTTGCGTCATAAAGTATGTGACCTATGAGTGTTGATTTACCGTCATCAACACTGCCGCAGGTAATAAATTTAAGTAAACCTTTCATCAGAAGTAACCCTCCCTTTTTCTGCGTTCCATACTGCCCTGTGCCTCGTTGTCGATTACTCTGGAGGTACGCTCCGAAGAAACGGAGCTGAGGGTTTCGTCAATAATTTCATCAAGAGTTGTTGCAGTTGACTCTATGCCGCCTGTAAGAGGATAACAGCCGAGTGTTCTGAAACGAACCGATTTCAATTCGGGTACTTCGCCCTCTTTGAGCGGAAAACGATCGTCATCAACCATAATAATGTTGCCGTCACGGTAAACAACAGGTCTTTTTGCCGCAAAGTAAAGCGGAACGATGTCAATTTTTTCCCTTTGAATGTACTGCCATATGTCCTTTTCTGTCCAGTTGGAAATTGGGAACACACGAATGCTTTCGCCCTTATTGATTTTTGTGTTGTAAAGCTTCCACATCTCGGGGCGCTGGTTCTTAGGATCCCATGCCTGTGCTTTATTTCTGAAAGAGAAAATTCTTTCCTTGGCTCTTGACTTTTCCTCATCTCGTCTGCCGCCGCCGAATGCCGCAGTAAAGCCGTATTTGTTGAGAGCCTGTTTGAGAGCCTGTGTTTTCATAATATCTGTGTAAGCCGCACCGTGATCAAACGGGTTGATGCCTTTTTTAACACCTTCTTCATTGGTGTAAACGAGCATTTCAATTCCGAGCTTTTTTGCTGTGTCATCACGGAATTTTATCATATCCCTGAACTTCCATGTTGTGTCAATGTGGAGGAACGGGAACGGCGGTTTTTCAGGATAAAACGCCTTCATTGCAAGGTGGAGCATAACCGAGCTGTCCTTGCCTATTGAGTAGAGCATAACAGGCTTTTCGCACTCTGCCGCAACTTCTCTGATTATGTATATAGCTTCTGCTTCAAGCTCATCTAAATGTGAAAGCTGACTCATACCTTATCTCCTTTTCACGGAAATACTTACAAAGTGTTTCCTTAGTATTTGTTTGATTCTTTTTGATTTATATCAATCTTAATGACCTCGCCATGCGGTTTTTCAATTAACCACGAGAGGATATCTCCGTTCTTTTCGGTGTGAACCTTACTGCCCATACCGCCAATATCGGAACCGAGGAAAAAGCTGATTGCATATGCGGGACATTCTTTTATGCAGGAGGTGCAGCCCCAACAATCCTTGGGATATTTGATGTACGCTTTGCCGTTTCCGTCAGTCTTGATAAGACTTCCGGGGCAGACATTGCGACACTTTTTGCAGCCTATGCACTTGGACTTGTCAATTACTATGCTCATACTTTTCACCTCCCGTTACAAGGTCACGAATAATAATTTTTATCTCGCCGTTTTCAAGACGGGAATTAACATACTTGTTAAAATTCCTGTCGTCCTTTTCGGGATAGTCAAGGTTTTCGGCAAAGCTGTGCCAGCGTGTTTCCTTTCTCGCTCTGAGGTGAGCAATTACGCTTTTGCAGACCGTAAGCCTTTCTTTAAGCTCGCAGATATACATAAGCTCCTGAAAATCTTCTGCATAGAGGTCATCTGTGAGCGTTTCAAGCTGTCTGATTTTGCAGTCGGCAATGTCAAGCTGTTTTTCGTTGAAACGGTAGTTTGTTTTTATACCGCCTGCGTAGCTGTCCATAACTGTCTGCATTGCCTCTTCAAGCTGTTCCGTGGTGTAGAGTGAATGGCGGTCTGTGAGATATTTCTCGGTTTCCCTGAGGTGATAATTTGTATCTTCATCGCTGATTTTCTCAAAGCTTTCTTTGCTGTCAATGTACTTAACTGCCGAAAGCCCTGCAATTTCACCCTCTGCAAGAGCGCCCGTAACATACTTCTGCGGACAACCGCCTGCAACATCACCGCCTGCAAAAAGTCCTTCAATTGTGGTTGCACGGTCTGTGTCAACCCAGTAACCGCTTGCCGTGTGACCGCCTACGATATACGGCTCTGTTCCCTCAATTTCAACATTCTGCCGTGAAGGATTTCTTCCGCTTTCAATCCACTTGATTGTCTGCGAAGGTGCCATATTGAGATAGGCTTTTAAAAGTGATTCGTCCTGCTCGGCTGTGATTCCCTCTGTTCTAAGGTAGCAGGGGCCTCTGCCCTCCTGGTTTTCATTTACCGTACCGTAAACTCTTTCGGAAGTTGTAAGTCCGTACTTTGTTTCATAAACCTCGCCGAGTGAATTAATCTGCTTTGCGCCTACACCCTGTGCAAGTGTTCCCGTGGGAGCGATTGTGTCCTTGCATCTGAGTGCGATAAAACGCATTTCAAAGGTTGTCATCTCTGCACCGGCTCTGATTCCCATTGCGTAGCCTGCACCTGTGTTAAAGGGCGGATACCACATCTTATGGCGGGAAAATCCGGGGTTGTTCGGCTTGTAAAGTCCTGCCGCACCGCCTGTGGCAATTATGACAGCCTTTGCTTCGATTGTGTAGAAAATTCCGCTTTCAATGCCGAATCCGAATGCACCGTTGATTTTGTTGTCCTTTACCGAGTAATCAAAAATATTGACACGGTTGAGAACCGTTACATTCTTTGCCTTTCCGACTGCGTCCGCAAGAATCGGCTTTATGTTTTCACCGTTGATTTTAAGGTTTCGGTTGCCTCGTGTAACATACTTTCCGTTCTCGTCCTTTAAAATTACAAGACCGAGTTTTTCAAGCCTGTCGGTTACTTCGTTGAGCTTTTCGGACATGGTAAGGAGCAAATCCTCTCTGACAATCCCGTCGGCGTCCTTTTTAGCGTAGTCAACATAGTCCTGCGGTTTTTTGCCCTCAACAATGTATGCGTTAAGAGCGTTTACACCTGCGGCAAGACAACCGCTTCTTTTGATGTGTGCTTTTTCACAGATAAGAACCTTTTTGTCCGAATTTTCGGAAATGGTCAGAGCCGCATAACAGCCTGCCGTTCCGCCGCCTATAATGAGGACATCGGTGCTTATTTTTTCTGTTTTCATAGGATTTCACTCCCTTGCCGTTATTGTTTTTCGTCAAGATATTTTTCTGCCGAAATCACACAGTTTGCACCGTCCGACACGGCTGTAACGACCTGACGAAGTGCTTTTGTTCTGATGTCACCGCCTGCAAAAATACCGTCTGCGGAGGTTTTTCCGCTTTCATCGGCAATAATGTAACCGTACTTGTCGGTTTCTACAAGATTTGCAAGAGGTTTTGTATCGGGAACACTTCCGACTGCAACGAAAACACCGTTGCAATCAAGCTGTTTTTCTTCTCCGTTTTGTAAAAGTGTGACCGAAGTCACCTTTGTATCTCCGTTAATTTCAGATACCGTTGCATTTGTAAGAGCTTCAATATTTTCCGTGGCAAACACCATGTTCTGCAAGGCTCTGCCTGCTCTGAAGGAATCCCTTCTGTGAACGAGATAAACCTTTTTGCAGAATCTTGAAAGCAGAAGTGCGTCACCCAAAGCAGTGTCACCGCCGCCTGTTACCACGGTAATTTTATCCTTATAGAAAGCCGCATCACACACCGAACAATAAGAAACTCCGTTACCCGAAAATTTCTTTTCGCCTTTTACACCAAGCTTTCTGCGCTGTGTTCCTGCCGCATAGATTACGGTTTTTGTTTCAAGGCTTTCACCGCCGTCAATGTTTACGGAGAAGTTACCGTTAACTCTTTCAACCTCGGTAACCTCTCCCTCAACAAATTCAGCACCGAGTTTTTCGGCGTGAGTTCTGAACTTTTCTCCGAGGTCAAAGCCCGTTTCACCGTAAAGTCCGGGGTAATTATCTACTCTCTCGCTCTCGGCAATCTGTCCCGTACCCATAAATTCTTTTTCAACCACAACTGCTTTAAGGCTTTCACGCTGTGCATAAATTGCGGCTGAAAGTCCTGCGGGGCCGCTGCCGATAATCACGATGTCGTACATAATCTCCCTCCTTTACTCTATAACAAGTTCTTCCTTTTCTGCTGTATCTCCCGTAATTTTGAATGAATTGAGAACGGGATTTTCTCTGTCCATAAGCGAAAGAATCATATAGCTTGCCTTGCTGTCAAAGGCAAGTCTTTTGTCCTCTTCAGACGGTCTTGACGGCGATTCGGGATGTGAATGCCAGTTGCCGAGAGGAACAAATCCGTTCTTTCTCATATCCTTGATTGCCTCAAGCTGTTCCTTTGGATCAAGCGAAAAATGTTCGTTTGAGTGGTCGATATTTGTAAGGAGATAAACCTTTTTAATCTCCTTGTCACCGCCCTCAACCGTTCCTGCAATAAGACCGCAAGCCTCATCGGGAAGCTCCTTTACAGCGTGAGCAAGTATTTTTCCAAAGTCACTTTTTGTAAGTTTTATCATAAATGAACACCGTCACATTCTGCCTGTTCGTAGTCGATAAGCTCTGTTATTGTCGGATGGTCACCGCAGACTGCGCAATTGTGTGTGTCACTCGGAAGTTTTACCTTGCGAAATTCCATTTTGAGTGCGTCATATGTAAGAAGATAGCCCGTGAGCAACTCGCCCTGACCGATGATGTACTTGATTGCTTCCATTGCCTGTAGGCTGCCGATTACACCGCCCATTGCACCGATAACACCTGCCTGCTTACAGGTTGGAACTGCGTCCTTTGGCGGAGGGTTCTTGAATACACAACGGTAACAAGGACCTTCACCTGGCACATAGGTCATAAGCTGACCTTTAAATCTGATGATTCCGGCGTGTGAGAAAGGCTTTTTAGCCATTACACAGGCATCGTTGATAAGGAACTTTGCCGGAAAGTTATCCGTACCGTCAATGATGAAGTCATACTCCTTTACAAGGTCAAGTATGTTTTCGCTTGTAACAAATGTGTGGTATGTCTTTACGGTAACATCGGGGTTGATAGCCTCCATTGTTTCCTTTGCCGACTCAACCTTCGGCTTGCCGATATCCTGTGTTGAGTGGATAATCTGTCTTTGAAGATTTGAGAGATCCACCTCGTCTGCATCTGCAATTCCGATTGTACCTACACCTGCGGCGGCAAGATACATTGCGGCAGGAGCGCCGAGTCCGCCTGCACCGATAATGAGAACCTTTGCGTTAAGGAGCTTTTTCTGTCCCTTTGCGCCGACCTCTTTAAGAATAATGTGTCTTGAATATCTTTCAAGCTGTTCGTTTGAAAATGCCATTACTGACCGCCTCCCATAAAGTAAAGGAACTCTACAACATCGCCGTCCTTTAAGGTTGTTTCTTCAAATGTACCGCTCTTAACAAATTCGTCATTGATTGTAACGGTTACATACTCGGGTGTTTCAACATTCTCGTCAATAATGAGCTGTGCTACCGTAAGATTGTCTGCAACTTCCTTTTTGTTTCCTGCAACTGTGATTGTCATAACGATTACTCCTTAATAAGTTTTTCTATCACTTCGATTATTTCTGATTTTTTGACCGCCCCTCTGAGTCTTTCTTTCTCTTCACCGTTTTTGAAAAAAACGAGTGTGGGTGCCGCCTGTACTTCATATTCCGACGCAAGCTCGGAATCAAAATTAACATTTATCTTTGCAATTTTCAGCTTGCCCTCATACTCTTTTTCAAGCTCAAAGAGTACGGGTGAAAGTCTTTTGCAAGGGATACAGCTGTCGGAATAAAAATCCGCAAGCACGAGTGTATCGGCTGAAAGAACTTCGCTCTGAAAATTGTCTTTGCTTACTCTCTGCGGCATTTAATCACCAACCTTTTCAACAATCAGGTCATATGTGCCGTCCTCGTTGTCAATGAGCTTGAGAATTTTGTGTCCCTCTTCCTTGATACTTCTCGGAACATTCTGAACAGGCTCACCGTCATTCATTTTGATTGAAAGGATCTGACCTTCGTCAAGCTCTTCAAGGGCAACCTTTGCCTTTACAAAAGTTGTCGGGCATACCACATCGGTAATATCTACTGTATCGTCAATTACAAAATCAGCCATTGTAAACCTCCAAAATTCTCTGTTCAAATTTTTCTCTGCCTACTCTGTCGATTGTAAACTTAAAGCGTTCGCTCGGCTTTGCGTTTTCTGCAAAGAAGTTAAGAGCGGCATCACAGATTTCCATAAGTTTTTCTTTATTTTCGATAAACGGAATAATTGTTTCGCCCTTGTTGATTGAGTTGCCGAAAAGTCCGCCGAATGAAACAATGTAGCCGTGAATTGTGTCCCACGCATCTGTCGGGCAAGCCTTGAAGCATCTGCCGCAGTAGTTACACTTTGAATTGTCAACGGAAATTTTCCCGTCCTCAAGAGTGATTGCACCCTGACGGCAGGCCTTTACACAGACTCCGCAGCCGATACAAGCGTCCTCTTTCCATGAAACCTTGATTCCGCCCTTGATACCGACATCGTTTTCCTCGGCTTTAAGACAGTTGTTCTGACAGCCTGTTATGCCGAACTTGAACTTGTGCGGAAGTTCCTTTGCAAAATATCTGTCGTCAAGCTCCTTTGCAAGAGCGTATGTATCAATACAACCGCCGGGACAGATTGCCTCACCCTGACAGGCTGTAATTGTTCTTACTCTCGGACCGCAAACGCCCGGCTCAACATCGCCCTCGGCAAGTGCGTCCTTAACTGCCTCAACATCATCAAGCTTTACAAAAGGAATTTCAACACTTTGTCTTGATGTGAGGTGAACATAACCGTCACCGTAGTTTTCCGAAACCTCGGCAATTTTCGCAAGCTGTTTAGCTGTGAGGTTGCCGCCTACAACTCTGAGCCTGAGCGAAAAATTATTTTTCTGTTTTTGACGCATAAAGCCGCCCTTTTTAAGCGTAGCATAATCAACTGCCATTTCTCTTACTCCTCCGATTCATTCACATTTATACTGTCTACAGCCTGTTTGAAGTCAGACTTTAAATCCTCAATATTCTCAATGCCGACGCTGATTCTTATTGTATCCTCAAACACGCCTGCGTTTCTTTTTTGTTCTTCTGTTCCGTGAGCGTAAATTGTGCTTGACGGATGAATTACAAGTGTTCTTGTGTCGCCTATATTTGTTGCATTTGTGGCATACTTCAAATTGTTGATAAGCTTAAACGCTCTTTCTTTACTTCCTGCCCTGATTGTGAGGATTGCACCGCCTTTTCCCTTCAACAGCTTTTGACAAAGGCTGTAATAAGGAGAAGCTTCAAGAGCCGGATAGTTGACTTCGATTCCGTCCTGTGTTTCAAAGAACTTTGCAAGCTCAAGAGCGTTGTAACAAAGACGCTCCATACGAAGTCCGAGTGTTTCAAGTCCGACAGAATTCATAAAAGCATTAAACGGTGCAAGGCAACAGCCTATGTTTCGCCAGATACCGTTTCTCAGCTTTGCAACATATGCAAGCCGACCGAATTTTTTGTACTCTGCAAGACCTTTGTATCTTTCCGTATTCCATTCAAAATTGCCGCTGTCAACGATTATTCCGCTGATTGAATTTCCGCCGCCGTTAATGTACTTTGACGAGGAATGAACAACGATGTCCGCACCGTGTTCAAACGGCTGAATAAGATACGGAGTTGCCGTTGTGCTGTCGATAATGAGCGGAACACCGTGTGAATGAACAAGCTCTGATACAGCGTCAAGATCGGCAATTTCAAGTCCGGGATTGCCGATAAGCTCGGCAAAGACTGCTTTTGTTTTTTCGTTTATGAGCGGTTCAATCTCCTCGGCTGTCACCTTGTTGACATATCGTGTAACAATTCCGAAAGGCTCAAGATCTCCAAACAAATCAATTGTTCCGCCAAAAAGACCTGCGCTTGCGATTACTTCGTCACCTGATTCAAGAATGTTCAGGAGTGCCATCGTAACGGCTGCCATACCTGACGAACACGCAACCGCACCGACACCGTTTTCAATGGAAGCAATTCTGTTCTCAAAAGATGTTACCGTGGGATTGCCTATTCGAGAGTAGGCGTAGCCGGGAGCTCTGTTGTTGAACACCTTTTCAAGCTGTTCGGCAGAGCTGTGCGAAAATGCACTGACCTGATAAATGGGAGTTAAGGTTGAGCCAAAAACCTTTTCACCGTTAAAACCCTTGTGAAGTAATGCGGTGTTAAACTCCATAATATCACCAACCCCTTAATTTCATACAACCAACCCTTTTGTGTAAGACCGTCATAAGAATTTGTCTGACGGCTTCGATTGATATAGGTAGATTATACTCCATTAATCATAGTATTTCAATAGGTTTCGTAAGATTTTACTTCTTGCACAATTTTTCTTTAAAATTTGCCGTAATTCCATTATTTCCTACAATACATATTTGTTTAGTAGGTATTGATTTTTAAATTAAAAACTGTTACCATTATTATATACTCTTTCAGCAAACAAAACGCACGGAAAGGAGATGCTAAAATTGAAGATTTCAACAAAGGTGGAATTCGGAATCATCGCTGTTATTGACATTGCGTCACACTCACTAAACGGCAATGCGGTAACAACTCCCGAAATTGCCAAACGGCAAAATATATCTAAAAAGTATCTTGAACAGATTCTCTCATCACTCAGCTCGGCAGGACTTGTGCGAGGTCAAAAGGGTTCAAACGGCGGTTATGTTATTGCAAAAAACCTTAAAGAGATTACATTCAAGGATATCATAAACGCACTTGACGCAAATGTTCTGAGCAATGTTTATTTTAACACTCGGGGCGATGATGATGTTATGATAAGACTTATCGACAACAGTCTTTGGTCGAAGATGTCGTCATATCTTCAGGAATATGCCGAAAGCATTACACTTGCACAGCTTTGCGATGAGTATATCAAAAACAATGAAATTGAACACAACATTCCGATGTACTACATCTGATAGATTACAAACAAAAAGTCACCGATTTTTATGTCGGTGGCTTTTCTTGTTTTTATCGGATTTTATTTAAAGCTTTCAATAACCTGACAGGTTTTTTCAATGTCATCTTCCGTGTGCGCAAATGAAACAAACATCGCCTCAAACTGTGACGGTGCGGCATAGATTCCGTTTTCAAGCAGATGATTGTAATACTCGGCATATCTTTTTGTGTCGGCTGTGGTTGCCGTGTCATAGTCAACAACCTTTTTGTCGGTAAAAAATGCCGTCATAATCGAACCCACACGGTTCACATTAAGTCCTGCGTTCTTCATTGCATTTTCAATCTTTGCAGACTTGCGTTCAAGCTCGGGATATATCGAATCTTTATTTTTTTCAAGAATTTTAAGCGTTGCAATGCCTGCACTTACCGCTACCGGATTTCCCGAAAGTGTGCCTGCCTGATAAACAGAACCGAGAGGAGCAACACACTCCATAATCTCTTTTCGCCCTCCGTAAACCGCAAGCGGCATTCCGCCGCCGACAATTTTTCCGAGGGTTGTAAGGTCGGGTTTTACTCCGTAAAGCTTTTGAGCACCGCCGAGTGAAAGTCTAAAGCCTGTGATTACTTCATCAAAAATAAGAAGTGAACCATGCTTTTCAGTGATTTCACGCAAGAATTTTAAAAATCCTTTTTTGGGCGGAACAACACCCATATTTGCGGCACAAGGCTCAACGATTACACAGGCAATTTCATCACCACAGTTATCAAAAAGCTGTTGCACGGATTCTTCATCGTTATACTTTGCAAGGAGAGTTGTGTCTGTGTAGCCTTTCGGCACACCTGCGCTGTTCGGAATTGAATTTGTCAGAAGTCCCGAACCGCCCTTTACAAGCAAGCCGTCGGAATGGCCGTGGTAACAGCCCTCGAATTTTACGATTTTATCCCTTTTTGTAAAGCCTCTTGCAGCACGGATTGCACTCATAACCGCCTCTGTGCCTGAATTTACAAGTCGGAGCATTTCAATTGACGGCATATTTTTGCGGATAAGCTCGGCAAGTTCAATTTCTCCGCTGTGGCACGCACCAAATGTAAGTCCGTTCTGACAGGCAGAAGTCACGGCCTTGATAACATCGGGCTGTTTGTGACCGAGGATATTCGGTCCCCATGAGCAGATATAGTCGATAAACTCGTTTCCGTCAACATCATAAATTTTTGAACCCTCTGCACGGTAGATAAAAAGCGGAGTTCTTCCGACCGAACGACACGCACGGACAGGACTGTTCACACCGCCGGGCATAAAGTCAAGCGCCTGTGCGTATAGCTTTTCGCTTTGAGTTGTATTCATAAAAGCACTTCCCTATTTGTAAAATTCGTCAATCCATTTTGCAACATCAAGTGCGTGGTATGTGATTATGATATCCGCACCCGCCCTCTTGATTGCAATCATATTTTCGCACACAATTTTCTTTTCGTCAATCCAACCTTTTTCGGCAGCCGCCTTTACCATTGCATATTCACCGCTTACATTATAGGCAACAAGCGGAAGGTCAAAGCGTTCGCTTGCGGCTTTTACGATATCGAGATATGCAAGTGCAGGCTTGACCATAACCATATCCGCACCCTCGTCAATATCATCTGCAATTTCACGCAGAGCCTCTTTGCCGTTTGCGTAATCCATCTGATAGCTTTTTCTGTCGCCAAATTCGGGGGCAGATTCTGCGGCGTCACGGAACGGTGAATAGTAGCCTGAGGCAAATTTTGCACTGTATGACATAATCGGAGTGTTGATAAGTCCGTTTTCGTCAAGTGCGTTTCTGATTGCAGACACTCTGCCGTCCATCATATCCGACGGAGCGATGATATCCGCACCTGCTTTTGCAAGGCTGACAGCCATTTTAGAGAGGAGCGGAAGTGTTTCATCATTGAGAATTTCGTGACCGCAAACAACACCGCAATGGCCGTGACTTGTGTATTCACAAAGACAGACATCGGCAATAATAAGGAGTGACGGATAATTTTTCTTTATGTATCTGATTGCGTTCTGAGTTACACCGTTATCGTCATAGGCTGATGTTGCAAGCTCGTCTTTATGCTTTGGAATTCCGAAAATAAGAAGTCCTGCAATGCCGCTGTTTTCAATTTCTTTAAGAATCTCGTCTGCTCTGTCAAGCGAATATTGGTAGACATTCGGCATTGAATCAACAGGCTTTTTAATATTTTCACCCTCTGCAATGAAAATCGGGTAAATCAAATCGCCCTTGTCAATTCTTGTTTCACGAACAAGACTGCGAATCTGTTCGCCTGCTCTTAATCTTCTGAATCTTCTCATATATTTATCCTTCTTTCAAAGTTACTTCCTTAATTATAGTTTTCAAAATTCCGTCTGTGTCCTTCGTTTTTGCAATCTTGAACGAATTTACGCCGTGACTTTCAAGTGCCTCGGCGGTAATTTCACCTATGCAGACAACAGAAGTTCTGTCGGAAATAGTTGCTCCGCCGTCAAAAAATGTGTTCACACCCGACGCACTCGCAAAAGTAATAAAATCGGTATCAACAACGGAATTATCCTGTTTTTTCTCAAGCTGAATGTCATAGGTTTTCACATCGTCAAAATCAATGTTGTTATCAGCCAAAATCCGAGTGAGTTCGGGCGAACCGTTTTCGGCACGCAGAATCAATACTTTTTCGCCGCTTTTCACCGTTTTTGCAAGCAAATTTCCAAGTTCACGGGTTGTGTAGACATTCGGAATACAGTCAGCAAAAATTCCGTACTTTTCAAGTACAGCCGCTGTTCCCGAACCAATCACCGCAAACTTGACATTTGCAAAACTGCGGATATCCTTTTTCAGCTTACGCAGTCGGCTCATAAAAATTTCTGCACCATTCATACTTGTAAGCACCACATAATCGTAGCCGTCAATGCCGTTTATTGCATTGTCAAAAACTTCGTTGTCACGATATTCAATCACCTTTAAAAGGTCATGCCTTTTGACCTCCGCACCCGAAAGCGTAAGCATTTTGCCGAGCTTGTCGGAGAGCTTTCTCGTACCTGTAACGGTAACGGAAACATTTTTCAAAGGTCTTGTAATTGTGGGGGCAAAGTCAAATTTTGCGGTTTCGCCAACCACTATAACGGCAGGCGGTACAACCTCAGCTGATTTAACATTTTCGCAGATTGTCGAGAGAGTTCCCCTCACAGTCTGATTTTTTGCACAAGCGCCGTTTGACACAACTGCAACGGGAGTATCCTCCGATTTACCGTTACGAATGAGATTTTCCACAATGTCGGGGAGGTTTCTCAAGCCCATAAGAAAGACAAGCGTTCCGTCGGTTTCGGCACATTTCTTTATATTTTCGGGCAGGGTGTCCTGTGCCGTATGTCCCGTGATTATATGAACACTTCGGCTCAGATTTCTGTGTGTAACAGGGATTCCCGCAAGTTCGGGAACGGCAATCGAGGAAGAAATTCCGGGTACAATGTCAAACGGAATATCGGCACTTTTGAGGGCTTCAATCTCCTCTCCGCCTCTGCCGAACACGAACGGATCGCCGCCTTTAAGACGGACAACCGTTTTGCCCTCTCTTGCCTTTTCAACAAGGATTTCGTTAATATTTTCCTGCTTTTCGCTGTGTCTGCCCGAACGCTTTCCAACGCAGATTTTTTCAGCCGTTTCGGGTGCAAAACCGAGCAATGACACATCTATAAGGCTGTCGTAAACAAGCACATCGCAATGTCTGATATACTCCGCACCACGCATTGTTATCAGGTCAAAATCGCCGCATCCCGCACCGACAATATACACTCTTCCGTTACTCAATTTCGCTCACCAGCCTTTTTGCAAGTTTGATTCTGTTTGAAATTTCATCTGTCCCACTGACTGTTTTTTTGCAGTCGGCAGACAGAGAAAGCGTTATCCTGTCGTTTTCAACCTTTGAAATTGCACCGACAGGAGTTGAACAATCGGCATTGAGGCTGAGCAAAACCTGTCTTTCGGTTTCAAACGAAAGCATTGTATTTTTGTCGCTGATTTTAGCGAGCATTTTGGAAACCTCGCTGTTTTTTCTGCTTTCAATCGCAACTATTCCCTGACACGGTGCAGGTAGAAATTCATCGGCATCAAACGGAGTTACCGTGTAATCCTCACCGTTGCAAAGGTCAAGTCTTTCAAGTCCTGCCTTTGCAAGCACAAGAGCATCGTACTCACCGTTCAACAGCTTTTTAAGTCGGGTGTCAACATTGCCCCTTATATCCTTGAATTTTGCATTAGGATAGATTTTCTCCGCAAAAAGCTTTCGCCTTAAACTGCCTGTTCCGATGACAAAGCCGTCCTTTGTTTCAAAATTGTTGCGTGTAACAAACACATCGCCGAAGCTGCCCCTTGGCAACACGGCGGAAATTTCAAGTCCGTCTGCAATTTTTGTCGGCAAATCCTTTGCGCTGTGAACGGCAACATCTGTTTCTCCGCTCAAAAGTGACATTTCAAGTTCCTTGATGAACACACCTTTTCCGCCCAAAGCTGTAAGCGGTTTGTCAAGGGTTTTGTCGCCTGTTGTCGAAATGTAAACCGTTTCAATTTTAACATTTGGGAAACGGTTTTTCAGCGTTTTTATTAACATTTCGGTTTGTGCAAGGGCAAGCCTGCTTTTTCTTGTTCCGATTTTTATCGTCATTGTTCGTATTCCTCAATCAAATTTTCAACAGTTTTTTCATCGGGTTCAAGTCCCGAAAGGCAAAGCGAAAGAAGCTGTTCAAAAATCTTTCTTCTGTCATCTTCCCTTTCGACTTTCTCCTTAATTATCGGGCGATATTTCCACAAAACCTCGGTTGTGTTTTCGTTCATACTTTCAAGGATTCCCACAAAAAGCTCTTTAAGATATTTTGCGTAAATCGGACTTTTGCCCGATGTTGTAATTCCTGCCGTTATGCCGTTTTTGCTTGCAATTGCAGGAAAAATAAATCCGCATTTTTCCTTATCGTCAACTGTGTTGACAAGAATATTTTTCTCATTGCAAAGCTGAAAAATTCTGCCGTTGAGCGTTTCATCATCGGTTGCGCTGACAACGCAAAACGCACCGTCAAGGTCGCTGTCACAAAATCTGCGGTCAATGATTTTCACATTCAAAGCCTTGATTTCATCGCAGATTTTCGGGGCAACAACGGTTATGTCCGGCGAGAATGGCATCAGCTTTTCAATCTTTCTGAGTGCAACCGTACCGCCGCCGACTACGAGTATTTTTTTATTTTCAATGTCAATATAAAACGGGAAGTATGCCATTAGTTATTCTCTCCGCACTTTCTGTAGATTTCAAGAATTCTTGCAAATTCTTCTGCCGAAACATCGGATTTCAGCTTATAAATGAATTTTTCCGAAAAATCTGACGGCATTGCGTTTTTCACAGACTGCATACACGGCAGAAATTCGTGAAAGGCAAGGTCTTTTTTGAGGACTTCAATTTCCTCAAAAATTATTTCTTTTGCACTTTCAACGCTGTCAAGTTTGAGAGCATTGTTCTCGTTTGCAAGCTGTTTTATGCAGTCAATGTTAATGAGCCTTACACCGCTTATTTTGGGGATATTTTCGTCAATGTCGGGCGGTACGGCAAGGTCAATAAACAGCCTTGATTTTTCGGTTTTTATATTGTTTTTTAAATCATAATATGTAACCGTGTAATGCGGTCCGCTTGTGGCACTGATTACGCAGTCTGCAAAATCAAACGCTTTGTATCTTTCGTCATAATCAATCACATTCGCACCCGTATTTTCAAAAACAGTTTCTGCTTTATGTTTTCGTGAAGTCACGGTAACGCTTATACCTTTGTGTGACAAAAGATTTTTCACAACAGTTGAGCCGACCTTGCCTGTTGCACCGATTACAAGGACATTCAGCTCACTGTCTTTGAATTTTGCCGCCTCGTTTGACGCAAGAGTTGCAACTGAAACCGATGTTTTTGAAATGGCGGTTTCGGTCTTGATTTTTTTTGCACAGGCAACAGCCGCCTGAACACACATATTAAGCTCATATGCAACCGTGCCGTTATCCTTTGCAAAGGCGTAGGCTCGCTTTAGCTGACCGAGTATTTCATCTTCACCGATAACCATTGATTCAATTCCGCCTGCCACCCTGAAAAGATGGAGCAAAGCCCTGTCACCGTAGAAAAGACAGATGTACTTTTTTAGTTCGTCAAAATCAATTCCCGAAAAATCCGAAAGAACGGTTTCAACCGTTTTCACAGATGATTCGTCACCGCAAAAATAAACCTCGGTTCTGTTGCAGGTGCAGAGAATCAAACACTCGCTGATATTTTCAGAATAATAAAGTTCGTCAAGAAATGTCTTTTTTTGCTCATCGGGAAAGGCAAGCTTCTTTCTCACAACCACATTTGAAGTTTTGTGACTTACGCTCAGGCAGTACATAAAAATTTCGCTCCGTTACAAATAAAATCCGACAGTAAAATACACTTTTAAAGTTATTTTATTACTGCCGACAGCTATTGTCAATTAAAGTTAGTCAGTTATTTTACCACTAAACCTATCTGTTTGGTATGTTTTGATTATACTACATTCACCGTTCCATGTCAATAAATTTCGGGTTTTGCTTGACAAAAACAGTGATTACAATATAAACTATACAAAGATACCTCCCGTCAGCAAACAGCGGGAGTTTTATTCCGATGTAAATACTTATTGTACCGATAGGAATACTAAATGATTTGAATATGTATTAAGGAGCGTTTTTATGCTTAATCAGTTTTCAAGAACACAGCTTTTGATTGGCAAAGAAGCTATGGACAGGCTTTCAAAAACAAGAGTTGCAATTTTTGGAATCGGCGGTGTAGGCGGATACACAGCGGAGGCTCTTGCAAGGAGCGGAGTCGGCGAGCTTGACCTTATTGACGATGACAAGGTGTGCCTTACAAACATCAATCGCCAGATTTTTGCAACAAGAAAAACAGTAGGCAAATACAAGGTTGATGTTGCAGAGGAAAGGCTCAAGGACATCAATCCCGAAATAGTCATCAACAAACACCAGACCTTTTACACTCCCGAAACCTCGGAAAATTTCGACTTTTCAAAATACGACTATGTAGTTGACGCAATTGACACGGTAACAGGCAAAATTGAGCTTGTTATGCAAGCCGACAAAGCCAAGACGCCTATCATCTGTTCAATGGGAGCAGGCAACAAGCTTGATCCTACAGCGTTTGAGGTTGCCGACATTTACAAAACCTCGGTCTGTCCTCTTGCAAGGGTTATGAGACATGAACTCAAAAAGAGAGGTATCAAAAAGCTGAAGGTTGTTTATTCAAAGGAAAAGCCTATCACACCCGTTGACGATATGGCAATAAGCTGTAGAACAAATTGCATATGCCCTCCCGAAACTGAAAGAAAATGCACCCAACGCAGACAGGTTCCCGGCAGTACCGCATTTGTTCCGTCGGTTGCAGGTCTTATCATAGCCGGCGAAGTTATCAAGGATTTGATTAAGTAAACTAATATAGTTGTCTTTTCATTTTAATTTGCTATTGTTAAAAATTACAATTTATAGTATAATTATCCTAATAACTATTTAGAGGTTGTAAAATGAACAGATATATAATTATTGCAGGAGTTAACGGAACAGGAAAATCAAGTTTGCGTGGTGTTCTTGAAGGACAGGAAGTTTTGCTTGGTCATATAATTGATGCTGATGCTATTGCAAAAATGAACAATTACGATAACATAAAGGCGGGTAAAAAAGCAGTTGAAGAAATAAAATACTGCCTTGATAACAATATTTCTTTCACACAGGAAACCACTCTTTCAGGACACAGAACCGAGAAAACAATTCAGCAGGCACGAAAACAGGGCTACTATGTTATTATGTACTATGTAGGTCTTAACTCAAAAGAAGAAAGTCTTGCAAGAATTGAAAACAGGGTACGGAAAGGCGGTCATGATATTCCGAAAAATGATGTGTGCAGGAGATTTGATAACCGCTTCGATTCTTTAAAAAGAATTGTTCCGCTGTGTGATGAAGTAATTTTTTATGATAATGAAAACGGATTTATTAAAGTTGCCGAAATAAAAAACAACAAATTCAATTATTCAAACGGTTACAGACCTAAATGGATTACAGAATTTGAAAATAAACTGAAATTAGGCTAAGGAAATGCAAAGCACCGAGAGAAATTACCCTCGGTGCTTTGCTTGTTTTTATAGGATTTTTTACAATTGATATCGTGATTAAACAGATTAGATGATAACCGATTCTTCCTGAAGTGATTTGTTACGGAGAATCTGAACCTCATCGCCTTTGGTAATGAAAAGCCGATAAAGAAATACATTGACCTTTTCCCCGACGGTGATCGGAGTTTCGTCAAGTCCTCTGTACGCATAAACCGTGCCTCCGTCACATTTTACGGCAATTTCGATATTGTCGCCTCTGAACGAAGTCTTCATAACCTCACCGACGGATACAGACGCTTTTTGTGCAGTTGTTTCGCTGAGCTTTGTCACCTTTACAAATTCGGGACGGATAACTGCACGGTCAACATTATCGACAACATCAAAGGTCTTGAACTTTGTATAATCGTCAAGCGTAGTAGTCTGACCGAAAAATGATGCGGAAAATGCGGTTTGGGGATGCTGATAAATGTCAATCGGCGAGCCTATCTGCTCAATTCTGCCCTTGTTTGTAATTATAATTTCATCGGCAACCTCAATAGCCTCGCTCTGATCGTGAGTTACAAATATACTTGTAACGCCGAGTCTTTCAATCATATCCTTAAGCCATGAGCGAAGCTCCTGCCTAACCTTTGCGTCAATTGCGGCAAAGGGTTCGTCAAGTAGAAGAAGATTCGGGTTTGGCGCAAGCGCTCTTGCAAAGGCAACACGCTGTTTCTGACCGCCCGAAAGCTGGCTTGGATAACGCTTTTCAAGTCCTTCAAGACCGATAAGCTTTACAAGCTCGTTTACTCTTTCCTTGATAAATTTCTTGCTCTTTTTCTGAATTTTCAGACCGAAAGCAATGTTATCAAAAACTGTCATATATCTGAAAAGAGCGTAGTTTTGGAACACAAAGCCTATGCCTCTTTTGCTTGCAGGAATATCGTTGACAACCTTTCCGTCAATTACAATTTCGCCGCTGTCGGGATTTTCAAGTCCTGCAATCATACGAAGAATTGTTGTTTTGCCGCTGCCCGAAGGACCGAGAAGTCCGATAAGCTTACCCTTTTCAATACCAAAGTTTACATTGTCGGATGCCTTGTAGTCACCGAAAGTTTTATTTATATTTTTAAGCTCAACATACATTACGCATCCTTCTTTCCTTTGTATTCAACCACACTTCTGATAATCAAAATCGCAATCGCCATAAGCACAAGTATTGATGAAACCGCAAATGCGGGAACATACTTGAACTCGTTGAACAAAATTTCAACATGGAGAGGAAGTGTGTTTGTTTTTCCTCTTAAATGTCCCGAAATTACCGAAACTGCACCGAACTCACCCATTGCTCTTGCGGCACAGAGTACAACTCCGTAAAGGAATGCCCATTTTATGTGCGGAAATGTTATTTTTCTAAAAATTGTTGTGCCTTTTGCACCCATAAGTGCGGCGGCTTCTTCCTCATCCGTACCCTCGGATTCAAGCACGGGAATAAGCTCCCTTGAGATGAACGGGAATGTTACAAATACGGTTGCAAGGATAATTCCCGGAACGGCAAAGATAACCTTGATTCCAAGTTCGCTTAAAAGCGGATATATCGGGCTTTGTCTGCCGAATGTAAGTACAAATATAAGACCTGCGATTATGGGCGAAACTGTTACGGGGAGGTCGATGAGTGTTGTAAGAAGTTTTTTGCCCTTGAATCTGAACTTTGTAATTGACCAGGCGGCAAAAATTCCGAATACCGTATTGAACAGTACCGCAAACACGGTTGCCTCAACAGTAAGCACAATTGCCTTTACCGTGTAATCATCGCTGACAGCCTGCCAGAACACCTCTGCACCGCTTTTGAAAGCCTCGCAGATTACCGTAACAAGAGGAAGAACGAGCATTACGAATACAAATAAAAGTGCAATGCCTATGAGTATGTACTTTACAACCTTTGAACGCTTTGTTTCTTCGTACATTTTATCTTTCCCCTTTCAGAATTTTTGCATTTCTGTGCTGAACCATATTTACAAGGAACAAAATCAAAAAAGATGCGGCAAGCATTACAAGTGCGATTGCCGTTGCACTTTTGTAGTCATATTCCTGCAGCTCCGACATAATGATAAGCGGAGTGATTTCTGTTTCAAACGGCTTGTTGCCTGCAATAAAAACAACCGAACCGTACTCACCAAGACATCTTCCGAATGCAAGACCAAAGCCTGTGAGAACCGAGGGAAGAATTTCGGGAAGAATAATTTTTCTGAAAATTCTGAATCTGCCTGCACCCATAACTCCTGCCGCCTCTTCATAAACAGGATCAAGCTTTTCAAGAACAGGCTGAACTGCTCTTGTTACAAAAGGTATTCCAACAAATACAAGTGCAACCGTAATACCAACTCTTGTGTAGGCAATGCTTATGCCGAACTTTGCAAAAAAGCCACCGATAAGACCTGTGTCGGCAGTCAGAGAAGTAAGTGCAATGCCGGCAACCGCTGTCGGAAGTGCAAACGGAAGTTCAATCATACCGTCAAGAATTCTTTTGCCGGGGAATTTGTAACGAACAAGCACCCACGCAAGAATTACACCCATAACGGCATTGATGAGAGATGCAATAAATGCGGTTATAAAACTAACCTTGTAGCTTGCAAGCACTCTTTCACGGGTGATTGCCTCCCAAAATTCAGAGGGGCTCATCTGTGCCGTATAAATAACGAGAGCGGCAAGAGGAATCAGCACAACAAGGCTTAATAATGTAATTGTTACACCCAAAGAAAGGCCGAAGCCCGGGATTACTCTTTTTGCTTTTCTTGACTTTTTTGCCTGAACCATCATCACACCTGTTTCCCCTGTAAAATATCATCCGACATCAGACAGAATTGCCTATAAACTGCCTGATGTCATTTTTTAATCGGTTTTATTTTTTCTCATAAATCTTATCGAAGATACCGCCGTCTGCAAAGTGCTTTTTCTGAGTCTCGTCCCAACCGCCGAAATCGTTGATTGTTACAAGATTAATGTTGAGGTCGAACACATCGGAGTATTCCTTCAAAATTTCCTTATTATAAGGGCGGTAGTAGTTATCGCCTGCAATACGCTGAGCCTCATCGCTGTAAAGATAACTTAAATACTCTGTTGCAACCTTTCGAGTGCCTCTTTGGTCAACCACTTCATCAACAACGGCAACAGACGGCTGTGCAAGAATGCTGACGCTCGGAGTAACGATTTCGTACTCATCGGGATTGTCCTTGATTGAAAGATACGCCTCATTCTCCCAAGCAAGAAGAACATCGCCCTGTCCGTTTTCTACAAATGAAGTTGTTGCACCTCTTGCGCCTGAGTCAAGCACAAGCACATTTTGATAAAGCTTTTTAATGAAATCTTCAATTTTTGCCTCATCACCGTTATATTTCTTGTCTGCATATGCCCAAGCGGCAAGGTAGTTCCATCTTGCACCGCCCGAAGTTTTCGGGTTTGGAGTGATAACGCCCACACCGTCTTTTGCAACATCGTCCCAATCCTTGATGTTTTTCGGATTACCTTTGCGAACAAGGAATACAATTGTTGAAGTGTATGGTGAAGAGTCATTGTCAAACTCATTTACCCAACCGTCCTCAATCAGACCTGCGTCACGAATTGCGTTTACATCGTATTCAAGTGCGAGTGTTACAACATCTGCCTCAAGACCGTTTGCAACCTCAAGAGCCTGTTTACCCGAACCGCCGTGTGACTGGGTAACTTCAACATTCTGTCCTGTTTCTTCTTTCCAATGCTTTGCAAAGATTTTGTTATATGATTCGTAAAGCTCTCGTGTAGGGTCATACGAAACATTTGTTAATGTTACTTTTGAATCGTTTGTAGTATCTTTTTTTCCGCATCCTGTAAAGGCAACCGCTGACGCACCCAATACTGAAACTGCCAATACTGCCGATAATACTTTTGTTCTTAAATTTTTCATTTTGATTACCTCACTTTAAATTAATTTGATTTTAGATTCTGACAGGCAATTACATACAACAGTACGGTTTGCCTCCAAATGAGGTACACATTCGTATTTTCTTCAGATTGTAAATGTTTTTCATAAGCGTCACCTTTTGGATTTTTGAGGTTATTTTATTTAACCTACAATTCCTATCAATTTACTATGCGTTTCTTTGAGAACTATTTTATACTGTACAGGGTGAAAAGTCAAGGTAAAATTTTCACACATCCAACACTTTAGCAAATTGCAACAATACACAAGCAATATTTTTTGCAAAAATAGTAATAAAATCGAAAAAACAGGCATAAAATAACGGATAGGTATTTTCAAATGAAATATGCCTATCCTAAAAAAGAAATATTTTTTTGCGTAAATCTATTGACAAATCTATATAAAAAAGGTATAGTAATCTTAAATCAATAATGATTATTATTTTATTCAAAAATTAAATACACAAAGGCGTATTGAGTATTTTAAATTTCAAAAAATTAATTTAACGGAGGAAATATTATGGCTAAAACAACAAAGTATTCGGGATCACAGACAGAAAAGAACCTTGAGGCTGCTTTTGCAGGCGAATCGCAGGCTCGTAACAAATACACATATTTTGCATCTGTCGCCAAAAAGCAGGGCTTTGAGCAGATTGCAAACCTTTTCTTAAAAACGGCGGACAACGAGAAAGAACACGCAAAAATGTGGTTCAAGGAGCTTAACGGAATCGGCGACACAGCCGAAAATCTTCTTGCCGCTGCCGAGGGCGAAAACTACGAGTGGACAGATATGTACGAAGATTTCGCTAAAACTGCCGAGGAAGAAGGCTTTACAGAGCTTGCACACAAGTTCCGCCTTGTTGCCGCAATTGAAAAGCACCACGAAGAAAGATACCGTGCATTACTCCGCAATGTTGAAACTACAGAAGTTTTCAAAAGGAGCGAAATCAAGGTTTGGGAATGCCGTAACTGCGGTCACATTGTTGTAGGCAAAGAGGCTCCCGAGGTTTGCCCCGTCTGCAACCACCCACAGAGCTATTTTGAAATCCACGCAGAAAACTACTAATTCTGATTCAATCAAATATATAAAGGAAACTCCACCGCATTTCACGGTGGAGTTTTGTGTTTAGTATCAAATTAAATTCAAAAAACTTACTCTTCTTCGGGATATTTCATGCCCCAGCTTTTGCGGATGTCGGTCATGATTTTCATAACATCCTTTGTGTAGTCAAGGTGCATAAGAGCCTTGTCGCCCTCTATCGTCTTTTCCATATCTTCAACCTCATAAAGCAAAGCGTCCTTTGTCTGACCTGCCGAGATTGTTTCACAATGACCGTCAGCCGTGTATGTAATCTTTGCCTCCATGCCTCTGGGATATTCAAAGATTTCAACATAACCCTTGTCAAACGAGATTGTGCCACGCTTTGGCTGTTTTGCGTGAAGCGAAAGAATGACAGTTGCCATTTCCTCCTCTTTATTCTTTAAAAGAATACTCGCCTGTTCATCAACGCCTGTTTCGGCATATTTAACCTGCGACAACACATCGTTTGGGCATGAGCTCATAAACATACGAACAAACGAAAGTGCATACACGCCGATGTCAAGCATTGCACCGCCTGCAAGATTGCGGTTGAAAAATCGGTTGTTCATATTGTACTCTTTATAACTGCCGAAATTCATCTGAATAAGCCTAAGCTCGCCAAGGTCACCTGAATTTACCTTTTCAAGAAGTGCCTTGTAAATCGGCATATGGAAAATTGTCATTGCCTCTGCAAGCACAACATGGTTTTTCTCTGCAAGAGAGATTGCCTCGTCAAGTTCATCTGAATTGAGCGTTATCGACTTTTCGCACAAAACATGCTTTCCTGCCGCAAGAGCCTTGCGAAGATATTTTATATGCGTGTTGTGCGGTGTGGAAATGTAAATTATGTCAACATTTTCGTCTTTAAACAGATCGTCAATATCGTTGTAAACCTTTTCAATGCCGTACTTTTCGGCAAACGCAACCGCCCTTTCATGGGTACGGTTTGCAACGGAATAAAGTTTCTGTCCTCTGCTTTTGAGTGCGGCTGCAAGCTCATTTGCGATAACTCCGCAACCGAGTGTTGCCCAGTTGTAGTTTTTCATAAAAACACCTCCGTATATTTTTCGAGAAAAGTTTAACACACGGAAATGCGTCTGTCAACGGTATTAGATGGCTTTTCTCGTATCTGCTCCGTACTTTTTCATAATCTTGCGAAGTTCGTTATTTTCGCTTTTTGAAAGGCTAAAATACATAAATCCGTGCTTAACAGTTTCATCACCGTCACACGCAGGCATATATGTATTACAGCCTATTCTTATTGATGCATTTTCGGAAAAACCACAAGACGGTGAATCAAAATATGCGGATTTGCCCTCAAACATTTTCTTCACGGTTTCGGCATCTTCGGCAGACATCTTAGCGTCAACCTTGTCGCAGTACTCAACATCAAAATACACGGTAGGCTCACACGCATAGAAACTGATTTTCGGCACGGCAAATACTGCGGCGGCAACGCATAAAATAACTGCAACCACAATTACTGCAATCTTTTTCTTCATAACATTCACTCCTTTTCGCTTATCCCTATAAACATATATTATATTGAGCTTGTATCATAATTGTATCATTATAATTTAATCGGCATATACACCAATTTTAAAATCATTTATTTGTAGGTTAAAAAATTTTTCGTCAATGCTTACAAGAGAGCAATTTTACTTTTGTTGAAGAGGCACAAATTGCATACAAATTCAAAGCCTTGCTTATTGAGAAAAATCGGTCTGAAAATATGCAGAAAAGCAGTTTTTACCATATTATAAAGGCATAAAAAGAAGAATTTTGACGAGGTAGTTATTGTAACTAAAATTGTGAGCAAAGTAAACTTTATGTTTATAAGGTATTTTGCTTGTTTATTTCAGGCAAAAGGATTACAATAATTGTGGAAAATGGAAAAGAATGGTATTGTTTACAAAGATTATGTGATTGAAGAGGTTAGAAATTAATGGGGAAAGTCAAAAAAATGCCCTCACTTGCGTTTGCAAGTCTGTTTAAAAGAAACAAAGGTCAGAATACCGTAAAAGAAAAGCGACGGCGCTCACACCAGATAAATATGCTGGAAGGTCCGCTCGTAAAAAAAATTCTTCTTTTCACACTTCCGCTTGCAGGATCCAGTATTCTTCAACAGCTTTTCAACTCAACCGATGTTGCGGTGGTCGGCAGATTTTCAAGCAGTCAGGCACTTGCCGCAGTCGGAAGCAACGCTCCGCTCATCAATATGCTTGTGCTGTTATTCACGGGACTTTCGGTCGGCGCAAATGTTTTGATTGCACGATATATAGGTCAAAATGACCGTAAAAAGGTTTCGGAAGCTGTTCACACGGTAATAACACTTTCACTTATATGCGGATTTCTTCTTCTGATACTCGGTCAGGTTATTGCAGCACCGCTGTTAAGGCTGATGAACACACCGGATGATGTAATTGACCTTGCGGCAACATACCTGAGAATTTACTTTATGGGCATGCCGTTTGTAATGCTCTACAACTTTGGTTCGGCAATTTTGAGAAGTGTCGGCGACACAAGCCGTCCGCTCTACTGTCTTGTAATTTCAGGTATTGTAAATGTTCTTTTGAACCTCTTTTTTGTAATCGTCTGCGATATGAGCGTTGCAGGAGTCGGCATTGCAACAGTAATTGCCGACGGCATAAGCGCCGGACTTATTATGATGTTCCTCATCAGAAACGAAGACGAGTCAATCAGAGTCAATCCAAAAAAACTTTCATTCAAGAAAGAACATCTCATTATGATTTTGAAAATCGGTGCTCCTGCAGGTATTCAGGGTATGGTTTTCTCAATTTCAAATGTATTCATTCAGACAGCCATAAACGGCTTCGGTTCACAGGCGGTTGCAGGCTCATCGGCTGAACTCAACTTTGAGTACATTACATACTATATAGTATGTGCGTTCAGCCAGACAGCTGTTACATTCACAAGTCAGAACTACGGCGCACTTCAATTTGACAGATGCAAAAAGGTGTTTAGGCTTTGTATGCTTTTCAGCTGTATTTTCACAGGCTGTGTGAGCGTTATATTCATGCTCGGAAGCGGATTTTTCATCACCTTCTTCACAACCGACCCCACCGTTATCAAGTACGCAATCATCAGAATGGCGATTGTTATGCTCCTTGAGCTTATGACAGGTTCATACGAAATCAGCGGCGGTGCGCTCAGAGGAATCGGACATTCACTCCTCCCTGCAATCCTCACAATCTTCGGTTCTGTTGTGTTCAGAATCATCTGGCTCTTCACAGTATTCAAGGCATTCCACACCTACGATATGCTCCTTATGGTTTACCCCGTTTCATGGCTTATCACAGGCACATCCGTTTTGATTGCCTACTTCATCATCAGAAAAAGGGAATTCAAAAAGGTAAGTGCCGATTTTGAAATTTAAAATCAAATAGATTTTTATGGCTGACATCGGCATTGGTGTCAGCTGTTTTTGTTTAGAAGAGGCTCTAAAATTAAAAAAATAATAAAAAGCAATTATTTTGTACTTTTTGTGCGGAATAATTGTTTTTTTGCTGTGTTTTATGTTATAATCCAATTATAAACACACGGAGGTGCGACAATGACTAAACGGACTGTTGCCAACAATTTTTTATACTACATTTTTTGCGGATTCAGCGGTGCGGTTACTTCGCTGATAGTATGGCTGTTTCTAAAACTTATGGGTTTGGGAATCGGTCTTGTGTGGGATACAATTCCGTCAAATTTTGATTTCAAATTTTATCCGATTATCGTCTGTACGGCAGGCGGAATTATTCTCGGAATATGGCAAAAGCTGACAAATGCCGTTCCCGATGAACTTGACGAGGTTATGAAAAAGGTAAAAAAAGATAAATTTTATCCGTATAACAAGGTGCTTTTGCTCTGCATTTCGGCACTTTTGCCCCTTGTTTTCGGCGGAAGTCTTGGCCCCGAGGCAGGCTTGACAGGTGTTATCGTGGGACTTTGCTACTGGGCGGGAAGTCATATGAAAGACGCTAAAAGTAAAATTCCCGAACTAATGCAAATCGGCATAAGCGCAACCCTGAGTGCGGTATTCTACGCACCGCTTTTCGGTCTTGCATCGGTCAATGAAGAAAGGCTTGACAGCGAAGAAAAGCCTACCGATATCCGTTCAACAAAGCTTATTTCAAACATCATTGCCGTACTTTTTGCGGCGGGAACTCTGTTTTTGCTTAACTCGATTTTCGGCGGAAGTATGGGACTTCCACGACTTGGTGGTTATAACATTACAAATTTTGAGCGTTTGTGGGGAATTCCTCTCGCACTTTTGGGTGCTGTATGCGGTTTTCTGTTTATCGTATCTTCAAAGATTTTCGGAAAATTTTTCGCACTCATTCAGGGTAAACTCGGCATTATTATCAGCACAACTCTCGGCGGAATTATCCTCGGTGTTATGGGTACATACCTCCCCCTCACAATGTTTTCGGGCGAAGAAAGCATTACCGTTGTCAAGGAAAGCTTTGCCGAATTTGCACCGTGGATTCTCATTATCAGCGGTGTGCTTAAACTTGTTCTCACAAACATCTGCATAAAGTCGGGTTGGAAAGGCGGTCACTTCTTCCCCGTCATCTTCTGCGGAGTAAGCATCGGCTACGGTGTTGCAATGCTCGGCGGACTTGACACGGCATTTTGTGCGGCAGTCGTAACGGCAGGACTTCTCGGTGTCACAATGAAAAAACCGCTTGCCGTAACAATGCTCCTTTTGCTCTGCTTTGACGCAAGAGTTATTCCGTGGATTTTGCTCGCCGCATTCCTCGGAAGCATTATTCCGACTAAAATTTTCGGCAGTAATAAAAATAAAGCTAAGTAAGCATATAAAAAACTGCTTTGCGAACCACCGTTTCCTTTGAAACGCATTGAAGAAATGACCGCTCTTATGGGTGGCGACGGTTCAATTAAATAAAACCAAGAAATCCGTGTTGTAACCATGCAACACGGATTTTTATATAAAGAACAACCTCCCCGTAAGCTGAAATGCTTTGCAGGGAGGTTGTATTATTCTTATATGGAATTTTATTTTACTTGCGGATAATTATTGCTTTGCCGTTGCAATGAATCTTTCCGTTTGAAACTGTAACTGTCTCACCGCTGATTTCGTTCTTATAGTCGCCGTCGGGAAGGTCAACTTTTACATCAGCCGACTTTGATTTAAGGCTGAAAATGCCGACTTTTTTGCTCTTGTTGTTGTCACGCTCAAGAATTGCAATATCGTTTTCATCATCTGCATCAGCCTTGAAATAATCGTCATCATCAAGAACGCTTTTCTTGATTGTATCAAGCTTTGCAAGAAGTTTGCTCAAATCAATGCCTGTGTTGCGTGGGAAAACATCCTTGTCAAAAAGGCTTGGAGTTTCGTCACAACCGAACTCCTGACCTGCATAGATGAGGGTTGAACCCTTCAAGAAATACAGAAAAGCTGTGTAATTTTCAAGGTCGCTCCTGTTCTTTACATAATGGCAGATTCGGGGCTGATCGTGATTTTCAAGGCAACGCATTTTATCGTAATTCTGCGGATAAATTGCCTCCTGATAATTGAACATATCCATATAATTTGAAAGTGTGGTTTCGCCCTTCAAATATTTGTCGAAAACCTCACGGATATCGTAGTCATATTCCATATCAAAAGCGTCAAAAAGCTCATAGTCGCTTGCGGCATAAATTCCACTCTTGCGAGAGAATACATTGAAAGAGCTGTGTACGCTTTCGGCAAGCCAAATGCAGTCGGGATTTACCTTTGCAACAGCCTCTCTCGCCTGTTTCCAAAATTCAACGGGAACGAATGATGCAACATCGCAACGGAAGCCGTCAACAATCTTCGCCCACATAACGAGTGAATCAATCTGATACTGCCATAATTCCTTGTTAGAATAATCAAGGTCGATTATGTCGCTCCAATCACCGACTTTGTTACCAAAATTGCCGTCCGGCTTTCTGTAGAAAAATTCGGGATGTTCAACCGAAAGATTTGAGTCGGGCGAAGTGTGGTTATAGACAACATCAATGATGCACTTCATGCCCTTTGCGTGAATTTTTTCAACAAGGCTCTTGAAATCGTCCATTGTTCCGTACTCGGGATTTGTTGTGCGATAGTCCTTGTTTGCATAAGGACAGCCGAGAGAGCCTTTTTTATTCTTGACGCCAATCGGATGAATCGGCATAAACCAAATAATGTCCGTGCCGAGTGACTTTATTCGGTCAAGATCCTCTGCAACGGCATTAAATGTGCCGTCATTTGTGTGGTTGCGGACATAAACCGAATAAATAACCTTGTTTCTCAAGCTGATTTCAGTATTTTTTGCCATTTAAAACATCTCCTTATGTATTTTTCCACGGTCTGTTTTTACCGTTCCAACCTCGTTCTGCCCAGTAATTTTTATCGGCTTCATTCCAGCCGCTTTTCTGAATCATTCTCATAATAAAGAAAAAGCCTTTTGTTTTTAAACCTGCCTTAACTTTGCCGTTATTTTTCTTTACCTTATTGGCAATTGAGGTAGTCTTTTTGTCAATTTTCTTTTTGAGTTCATCGGTGACGCCTGAATAATTTGTTGCACGAACATTGACACCGTAACGATAAGTTTTTGGAACGCCCCAAAAGAACATACTGTCGGCGATATCCTTGTTGGCAGATTTTGTACCCGAACCTGCGGCTGTCGAAATTACAACCGCCTGCTTTGTGAACATTTTCTGTTCGGGACGGTGAACCATCCAACGATAACCGTAATGATCAAGAAATGCTTTCATTGAGCCTGTGCAATGATAAACATACACGGGCGTTGTGAAGACGAGCACATCAGCCTCGTCCATAGTCTCGGTAATCTTTTTCAGTCGCTCATAATGCGGACAAAGTGTTTCGGATTTTAGAAAACACTGCGTACAACCTACGCAAAAATCGCCGAAATCTCTCGGAAGAAAAAACTCCGTAACCTCGCCGCCTAATTTATCGGCAACCTGCTTGCCAATATGATAGGTTGAGCCTTTATGGTTCTGACCGTTTATTACTGCAATTTTCATTTTATGTCACCAAATTCATCAATTTCAAGTCAATTTTAGCACAATAAAGCAATATTGTCCATATGATTTTTATGCCTTTTAAGTGCTTTTTAATGCGGATTTTTTATTAAAAAAACAGCTCCCCGAAAACGGAGAGCTGTGATAAGTACAAATAGATTTGTCAAACGAATCAGAAGTCGATTTCTGTATCGTAGTAGCAAGCCTTGAGAAGTTTTTCCATTTCTTCCTGATTTGGCTGGCGTGGGTTAGAACCTGTGCAAGCATCGGCAATTGCGTTCTTGGCAACTTCGGGGAGCTTTTCGAGGAATTCTTTTTCGTCGATAATGCTCTCGTCAGCCTTAACACCGCCCGGACCGTAGTTCTTAATGCCCTGCGGAATGTTGAGCTGATCGTTCATTGAACGGAGTTCAGCGATGAGTGCGTCAACAAGTTCTTCTGTTGTTTCGCCCTTGAGGTTGATGAACTTAGCAATCTTAGCATAACGCTCAGCTGCAACAGGATCTTTTGAGTTATACTTGATAACCTTAGGAAGATACATAGCGTTTGCACAGCCGTGAATAATGTGACCGCCTGTGAAAGCCGCACCTGTCTTGTGAGCCATTGAGTGAACGATACCGAGCAGAGCATTTGAGAATGCCATACCTGCAAGGCACTGTGCATCGTGCATTTTGTCACGGCAAGCCATGTCGCCCTCATAAGACTTCTTGAGGTTGTCGTGAATAAGCTCAATTGCGTGGAGTGCAAGCGGATCTGTGTACTCACAGTTGAGAGTTGAAACATAAGCTTCAATTGCGTGAGTCATAGCGTCCATACCTGTGTGAGCAGTAAGTTTAGCCGGCATTGTTTCGGCAAGTGCAGGATCAACGATAGCAACATCAGGTGTGATATTAAAGTCAGCAAGCGGATATTTGATACCCTTTGCATAGTCTGTGATAACTGAGAAAGCCGTAACTTCTGTTGCAGTACCCGATGTTGACGGGATAGCGCAGAATTTAGCCTTTGTACGAAGTGTCGGGAAACTGAACGGAGTGATGATTTCCTCAAAGGTTGTGTTTGGATACTCATAGAATACCCACATAGCCTTTGCGGCATCAATCGGAGAACCGCCGCCCATTGCAACAATCCAGTCGGGTTCAAATTCACGCATAACAGCGGCGCCCTTCATAACTGTTTCAACAGATGGGTCAGGCTCTACGCCCTCGATAAGCTTAACCTCCATACCTGCTTCTTTAAGATAGTCAACAGCCTTGTCAAGAAAACCGAAACGCTTCATTGAACCGCCGCCGACAACTACAACAGCCTTTTTGCCGGATAAATTTTTAAGACTTGAGAGAGCATCCTTACCATGATAGAGATCTCTCGGTAAAGTAAATCTGTACATTTTAATTACCTCCTGAAAGGATATTTTGTCAACTTCTCCTTGACTACCGTAATTATAACACCGAAGATTTATAAAGTAAATACCTTTTTTGAAAATAATGTGTGTTTATTTTGTGAAATTTTCACTATAGTTCTTTATTGGAATTTATATTGAGAAATATGCTCAGTTACAGCCCGTAAATGTTGTCATCGCCCTTGGCATATTTCTTAACAGCCTCCATAAAAAGCTTTGCAGCAGGATTTGAAATATTCTTTCCCCATGCCATAACATAGGCTATGCTTGTGTCCGCATCATCAATAAGGTATGAATCGGTGTATTCGTCAGAAGTGTATGCGGCAACCGAGGTTGGTATGACAGACACGCCGATTCCCGATGACGATGACACATATATGGAAACAAGATCGTCAAATGAATTACTGATTTTAGGAGTTATATGGAATGTGCGGAACAAGTCCATAATTTCCATATATACAATCGGTGCAACCGATTCCGAAAGTACCAGAATACTTTCGTCAGCCAATTCGGAAAGCTTAACGCTTTTTCTTCCGCTGAATTTTGAATTTTTCGCTGTTACAACGGACAAAGTTTCATTATGTGTAATGATTGATTCAATACCTGAGCTTTCGGGAACCATATCTCTCGGCATAAAGCAGAAGTCGTATTCACCGCCTGTGATTGCAAGCGTGCGGTCAGCCTCGTCAAGCTGTCGCACATCAATTGTGATTCCCGGATATTTTTCCGCAAAGTCGGCTATACATTTTGTCGGGAACGAAAGCGAGGTAACATCACAGCCGAGCGTAATTTTACCCTGACCTCCGTCATGCATCTGCTTGATAACGGTTTTTGCTTTCTTTAAAGTTTCAACAATTTCAATCGCATAAGGCAAAAGTGCCTTGCCCTCGCTTGTTATGATAACATCACGGTGAGAGCGTGTAAAAAGCTGAACCCCAAACTCCTTTTCAAGGTCGCTTACATATCTGCTGACGGTTGACTGAGAAACATAGTTCCGCCTTGCCGCCTCTGAAAAGTTGAGCGTCTGAGCCACAGTTATAAAGCAATTGAGCTGATTTATATCCATAATAACCTCCGTTTTGACAATTTCCCGCAGTATTTTGTCGGTTTTTTTCAATATTATGCAAAACTGTAAATTTAATTATGCAAAACTGTAAATTTAAGACTGCCAAATCGTCATTTTTGCATAATCAACGGTATTGAATAATTTTTCCATATTTGGTACAATTCAAGTATAGCATAATAATATGCAAAATGTAAATAACTTATTTTAAAACAAGGAGCTTAACGAATGAAGAAAATAGTTGTAACCGGTATGGGTGCGGTAACACCTGTCGGCATCGGTGTTGAAAACTACTGGAATAATATCACGGCAGGTGCATCGGGCATTGACACAATTAAGACTTTTGATCCGTCTGAACTCGCTGTTCAGATTGCCGGCGAAGTAAAGAACTTTAATCCGTCCGACTATCTTCCAAAGGATTTAATCAGAAAAACAGATCCGTTTATGCAATACGCTTATATTGCGGCTGAGGAAGCCATGAAACAGAGCGGAATCAAGATTGAACCCGAAAGAACAGGTATTGTTATGGGTACTGCAATGGCAGGTATTGCAACAATCGCATATACTCAGGAGGCACTCACAGGCGCATCACACAAAAAGGTAGGTCCTCGTTTTATTCCCAAAATTCTCGGAAACATTGCCGCCGCAAATATCGCAATCGACTACAATATTCAGGGACCGAGCTTTACGGTAAGCACAGCTTGTTCGTCAGGCGGTGACGCAATCAACACAGCTTGTATGTGTATGCAGAGTGGCAAGGCTGATATTATGCTCGCAGTAGGAGCAGAGTCCGTTCTCTGTCCTCTTGTAATTTATTCGCTTGCCAACGCAAAAGCTCTTTCAAGAAGAAACGATTCACCAAGCACTGCAAGCCGTCCGTTTGATGTTACCCGTGACGGTTTTGTAATAGGTGAAGGCGGCGGTACGCTCGTTCTTGAAACAGAGGAACACGCTCTTGCAAGAGGTGCGAAGATTTATGCAGAAATCAGAGGTTGCGGCAACACGGATGACGCTTACCATGTAACTGCTCCGCATCCCGAAGGACGAGGTGCAATCGCTTGTATGAAACAGGCAATTGCAGAGGCAGGAATCAATCCTTCCGACATCGGCTACATCAATGCTCACGGAACTGCAACAAACAAGGGTGACACAGTTGAAACATCTTCAATCAAGAAGGTTTTCGGCAACACTCTCCCCTATGTAAGCTCAACAAAGGGCGCAACAGGTCATATGATGGGTGCAGGCGGTATTACAGAAACAATTACCTGTGTCAAGGCTATTGAAACAGGCACAGTTCCGCCTACAATCAATCTCAATGAGGTTGATCCCGAATGTGCCGGCATTGACTTTGTTGCAAATACCGCAAAGAAAGCCGAAATCAACTTTGCCATGTCAAACGCATTCGGATTCGGCGGTCAGAACTCAAGTATTATCGTAGGCAAATACGGCAAATAAACTGCTGACAAAACAACATACAAGCAACACACATATGTGTGTATAAAATAATGTACACCCATACATAATAGGACAGGAGGATATTATGAATTTAACATATGATTCACAGATGTTCAGAGAAACATTTGAAAGTGAATTTACATGGCTTAACGGCTTTATGAGAAATGTAAGACGCTTTTCTGATAAGCCTGCCGCAATTGATCCTCAGAGCGGCAGAACATGGAGCTACAAAGAACTTAATGCCGATGCAAACAGATTTGCAAACGCTATGAAAAAAGACGGCGTCAAGAAAAACGACATCGTGTTTATGCAGCTTTACAACTCACCGCAGTTTTTGTTCGGTTATATTGCGCCGCAGAAACTCGGTGCAATCTCAAATCCCGCTAACTTTAACCTATCACCGGGCGAAACCGCAGAAATTATGGGACACAACAAGCCAACAGTTTATGTTTACGACGCAGACATTATGCAAACAGCCGTACAGGCTCTTGAAATCTGCGAGCATAAGCCAAAATTGATTCTCTGCGTTAATAATTCCAAAAAGGAAGTAACTCTTCCCGAAGGACACATTTTCTTTGACGATTACATCAAGGACAGCAGTTACGAAAATCCGCCTGTTGACTATGCACCGCATATTTATGACGAGGTTTTAAGACTTCAGACCTCGGGTACAACAGGTACTCCGAAGGGCGTTCCGCTTAACGCAATCAACGAAGTTCTTTCGGCTCACGATGTAATTATGCACTTTCCGCTCTCACCCGTTGACATTACGATGAATATGACGCCGTGGTTTCACCGTGGCGGTATTCATTCGGGCGGTCCCACACCTACCCTTTATGCAGGTGCGTGTCTTGTGATTATGAGAACATTCAACCCGAGAAGTTGCATGGACTTTATCGAAAAATACGGCATTACATTTATCACAGGTGTTCCGTCAACTCTTGAGATGCTTGCAAACCGTCAGGAAAAACATCAGAAAAACCTTTCTTCGCTCAAGGGCATTATTACCATGGGCAGTCCGCTTGAAAAAGCCGCTTGCATCCGCTATCAGGAGCTTCTCTCCCCCAACATTTTTAACGGCTACGGCACAACGGAATCTTTCTGGAATACATTTCTTCGTCCGTATGACCTTCCTGAAATGGCAGGTTCGGCAGGCAGATCATGCACAGATGATGAGGTAAGACTTGTAAATGTTTATGACGACAGAAAAGCAGAGCCCGATGACACAGTCCCCTGCGATAACAAAACAGAGGGAGAAATCATCATCAAATGTCCGAACAAAACTACCTACTGCTATGTAAATAACGAAAAGGCTACAAAAGACAAGTTCTACAAGGGTTGGATGTACACAGGCGACATCGGCACTTGGAACAGCGAACAGTTTTTTACAATTGCAGGCAGAAAAGATGATATGATTATCAGCAAGGGCGAAAATATTTATCCTGCAAGAATTGAGGAAATTCTTAACTCACACCCAAAGGTTCAGGAATGTATCGTAACAGGCGTTCCCGATTCAACAAGAGGCGAGTGCGTTGCGGCATATGTAATCAAGGCTGACGAAAGCCTTACGGTTGCCGAGCTTATCAATTTCTGCGACAGCTCACCGAATATTTCAAAATATCAGGCTCCTAGATACTACCGTTTTGTCAACGATCTTCCGCAAACCGCTACAGGCAAGAAACAGCATTTTGTAATAAAAAAACAGGCAGCAGAGGACCTTAAAAACGGTTTGTTGCTTAAAAAATAATTACGGATTTTCCGTATATATGTAATGGAGAAAATATGACCGAAAAATTATACAAATCAAAGGTTTCGTACTATGAAACAGACTGTATGAACATTGTTCATCACTCAAATTATATCAGATATTTTGAAGATGCAAGAATCCAGTATATGCACGACATCGGTTGTGATGTTGCCGAAATGCAGTCAAAAGGATTGTATATTCCAAATGTTGACGCATATGCCCGTTACAAAAAGCCGCTTAAATTCGGCGATGAGTTTTCCGTTGAAGTAAGCCTTATATTTTTTACGGGTTCAAGAATGATTTTTGACTATAAAATCTTCAACAATAAAAACGGAGAACTTTCTGCAACAGGCAGAACAACACACTGCTTTGCAACTCCCGAGCTAAAGCCGATAAGCATAAAGCATTCAAATCCCGATTATTACAACAGACTTCGTGACAATACTGTCAGCCCGGAAGATATTACAATAAGAAGATAAACAATTTTACAAGCAAAAAGTGCGTACCGAAATTCGGTACGCACTTTTTTGATATAGGAAAATAGGAAAATATCAGTCGTCAAAGTTGGGAGTCTGAATTGCATCGTAGCCTGTTTCTCCCGTACGGATTTTAACCGCCTGTTTAAGATAGTAGGTAAATATTTTACCGTCACCCGGGTTGCCCGTAAAGGCTGTTTTTCTGATTGCCTCAATTGTTTTTCTCTCCCATTCTTCGGAAGAAACAACAATTTCAAACTTGATTTTCGGCAAAACCTGAACATCAACCTTCTGTCCTCTTACATACTCCGACATACCTCGCTGAATTCCGCAGCCGACAACCTGATACGCTGTAATTCCGTTTACGCCGATATCCGTGAGAGCCTTTTTGACATCTACAAACATTTCTTCACGAACAACGGCCTCTATTTTTATAAGCTGAATATCGTTATTGTTTTCCATACTTTAAAACCTCCGTTAGTTGTCAAGACCGTTAAATGACGGATAAGCAGATTCACCGTGCTGTGAAACATCAAGTCCCATAAGCTCATCTCTGAGGTCAACCCTGATTTTGCCTGTAAGAAGTCTTGTGATACCGTAGCAGATGAGTGTTCCGACAACCGCAATTACAATTGTGATGCCGATACCTGCCGCCTGAGCACCGAACTGTGCAAACTCACCGTACACAAGACCGTTACCTGCACTGCTGTTGATTGCCGTGCATGAGAACACACCTGTGAGAAGTCCGCCCCAGATACCGCCTGTACCGTGACAGCTGAATGCGTCAAGCGCATCGTCAAAGCCGAATTTTTTCTTGCCGTATGAAATCATAATATAGCAAACTGGGCTTGTTGTCAAACCGATAATAACTGCCGCCCACATCGGAACAAAGCCGGCACCGGGCGTGATACCTACAAGACCTGCAACCATACCCGTGCTTGCACCGATAAGCGTAGGCTTTTTGTTCTTGATAACATCGCAGAGCATCCACGAGAGCATTGCGGCTGCGGCTGAAACACCTGTTGTCATAAATGCGTGAGCCGCAAGACCGTCGGCGGCAAGTGCAGAACCCGCATTAAAGCCGAACCAACCGAACATAAGGAGCGACGCACCGAGTACAACTGTCGGGATATTGTGAATTCTGTAAATTGAATGTTCATAATCGTGACGCTTGCCGAGGAGTATGCAAAGTACAAGTGCCGAAACGCCCGAACTGATATGTACAACATCGCCGCCTGCAAAGTCGAGAGCACCGATACCGTCTGCACCTAAAAGTCCTCCCTGTCCCCACACCATGTGAGCAAGCGGATAATAAACGATAAGCGACCAGAAAATTGTGAAAACGAAAATTGACTTAAACTTCATTCTGCCTGCAACCGCACCCGTGATAAGAGCAGGGGTGATTACGGCAAACATCATCTGGAACGCAGAGAATACCATATTCGGAATTGACGCATCATCCGTGTAGCCCTCCGTGAGTGAAACACCCTCAAGACCGAGCCAACGGAAATCACCGATAAAAGCATTTCCCGAAGGAGCGAACGAAAGCGAATAACCGAAAAGCACCCACATAACAATTCCGACACCGATAATAAAAATTGATGTCATCATTGTATTTACAACATTTTTCTTTCGTACAAGACCGCCGTAGAACATTGCAAGACCCGGAGTCATTACAAATACGAAAGCCGCACAAAGCAGCACAAAGCCTATATTTCCTGAATCCATTTTTAACCTCCACATAAACCGTTTTTGCCGAAGCAAAAAAATAAAGCTCACAATGTTTTTATCCGATTTTGCAAGTTTTTAAAAATTTGTTGCAAAATCAGAAGAAACCAAAGTGAACTTCCTTGTCCTTTTTATATTCAGTTTTCCGAAAACTTCGTAAGACCTTTGCCTTACTGTCTTGAATTATAAAGCCTAATTAACCGATTGTCAATACTTTTTTGAATATTTTTTAAAGTTTTTTGCTGTTTTTTAAATTACAGTTTACAATAACAGGTCAAAAATCTAAGCTACGGCACAAATTTAATTTTTGCAAGTTTATTTAATTTTCTTGCAAATTTTTTGATTACAACATATCTTTGTAGCGTTTGTAGCGGCGAACCTCGTTCGCCAATCGGTTTGGTTACAAAACCAAACCGACTTAATATAAATTATTTGTTTAAGATAATTATGATATAAAAATACAATTGCGATTTATTCATTTCGTGTTTGCACACGAAATGATTGGCGAACACAGTTCGCCGCTACATTAAATTGTGCAAACAGCTACTATACTACGCTCGGGCATAATATATTTTTTATATTGCAAACCATCTTCCCGACCGCAATTTTCCATTTTCAATTTTCAATTTTTCATTTAATGAACCTATCTACACGAATCAGGTACGGCGGCTCGCCGTACTGGCGGATAATATCGTCCCTACAAAATAAAAACTACGGTCAACATAGTCCTGTCAACCGTAGTTAAAATCAAGATATTTTATTTTGCAAAATCGGACGCTCTGCTTTCACGGATAATATTAACCTTAATCTGTCCGGGATATTCAAGCTCTTCTTCGATTTTTTTACAGATATCTCTTGCAAGCGGAATCATACGCTCATCATTTACAATTTCAGGCTTAACCATAACTCTAACCTCACGGCCTGCCTGAATTGCAAAGGTACGCTCAACACCGTCAAAAGAAGACGCAACCTCTTCAAGCTTCTGGAGTCGCTTAATGTAGTTTTCAACATTTTCTCTTCTTGCACCCGGTCTTGCGGCTGAAATAGCATCTGCCGCCTGTACAAGACAGGCAACAATTGTTCTCGCCTCAACATCACCGTGGTGAGCGTGAATAGCGTGAATAACAGCGTCGCTTTCCTTATACTTTTTGGCAAGATCGACACCAATCTGAATATGTGTTCCCTCAACCTCATGGTCAATGGATTTACCGATATCGTGCAAAAGACCCGCACGCTTAGCAATTGTAGGATCAAGACCAAGCTCGCTCGCCATCATACCTGCAATGTATGAAACTTCAAGAGAGTGATCAAGTACATTCTGACCGTAGCTTGTACGGTAACGAAGTCTGCCGAGAAGCTTGACAAGCTCCGGATGAATGTTATGAACACCTGCGTCAAGCACGGCTCTCTCACCTGTACGCTTGATTTCGGATTCAACCTCTCTTCTTGCCTTTTCAACCATCTCCTCAATTCTTGCGGGATGGATTCTGCCGTCTGCAATAAGCTTTTCAAGTGCAATTCTTGCAATTTCTCTTCTTACAGGCTCAAAGCATGAGAGCGTGATAGCCTCCGGCGTATCATCAATAATAAGATCAACACCCGTAAGAGTTTCGATGGCTCTAATGTTACGGCCTTCCCTACCGATGATTCTGCCCTTCATCTCGTCATTGGGCAGAGGAACAACCGAAATTGTTGCCTCTGAAACCTGCTCAGCTGCAAGTCGCTGAATTGCAAGCGAAATAATGTTTCTTGCCTTGTCGTCTGCTTCCTCTTTGAGCTGTTCGGTATATTCCATAATCTTAACCGACTTCTCATGAGCAAGCTCATTTTCAAGCTGTGAAAGCAAATAGCTTTTAGCCTGTTCTGCCGTGTAGCCCGAAATTTTTTCAAGCATTTCAAACTGGCTCTTTTTCAGAGTTTCAACTTCTTCGAGTTTTGCATCTGCATCACGAAGCTTTTTGTTGACCTTTTCTTCCTTGCGTTCCATATTGTCAAGCTTTTTGTCAAGAGTTTCTTCCTTTTGCTGGATTCTTCTCTCCTGACGCTGAACTTCCTTGCGTCGATCGGAAATTTCTTTCTCGCTCTCGTTTCTGAAACGATGAACCTCGTCTTTACCCTCAAGGACTACTTCTTTTTTCCTTGCTTCGGCTGTTTTGATTGCATCAGCCACAATCTTCTTTGCCTCCTCCTCAGCACTTCCGATTTCTTTCTCGGCAGTGTTTTTGCGGATGGCAATTCCAAGGAAAATACCTGCACCGGCACCGATAACAACTGCGGCGACAATGCAGATAATACTTATCCACAATGGCAATCTGGACACCTCCTTAGTTTGATTTTTTAATATTTCACAGTTCCCAATCAATTAGACTTTAAAGGTGACGTTAAAAAGATATTCAATTTTCATTTTTACTTTGTAAATATTTTTAATACATTATATATACATACGCAACCGCAAAACACCGTACAGGTTGCACAGAGCGTTTCAAAAGGCGAAGCGCCATAAAAATTATAAAAAATATCTATATATAACGGCTCTTTTAAAGAGTCTGATTAAAAAAGTCGCAAAAGTCAAAAACTGTACTTTTGCCAAAATCCGCATCAGCGGACGATATAATTTTATAATAAAATAACCAAATTGTCAAGAATAAGCACGGGAATTTTGCAGATAATTATTACGGAAATAAAAAAGATTACAGCTTTTTGACGGTTACAGCTTAAATTTGCCTTAAAAAAGCAAAATGTGACCGTGTTTTTTACCGTATTTGTAAAAAAGTCAAAAATTTTTCGTTAAATTTTTGTCAAGCTATTGAAGAAATGAAAAAAATGTAATATAATAGAAGCACCTTAGAATTTTAGGAGGAATTTTTTTATGTCAGTAAAAGTTGCAATTAACGGTTTCGGCCGTATCGGTCGTCTTGCTTTCAGACAGATGTTCGGTGCTGAGGGTTACGAAGTAGTAGCTATCAACGATCTTACAGATCCTGCTATGCTCGCAAACCTTCTCAAGTACGATACAGCACAGGGCGGCTACTGCGGTAAGATCGGTGAAAACCTTCACACAGTTGAGGCCGGCGAAGGCTCAATCATCGTTGACGGCAAAAAGATCACAATCTACGCTAAGCCAAACGCTGCTGAGCTTCCTTGGGGCGAACTCGGTGTTGATGTAGTTCTCGAGTGCACAGGTTTCTATACATCAAAGGCAAAGAGCCAGGCTCACATTGATGCCGGCGCTAAGAAGGTTGTTATTTCTGCTCCTGCAGGCAACGACCTCAAGACAATCGTTTACAGCGTAAACGAAAAGACTCTTACAGCTGACGATACAATCATTTCAGCTGCTTCATGTACAACAAACTGCCTCGCTCCTATGGCTGACACACTTAACAAGTATGCAGAAATCCAGAGCGGTATCATGTCAACAATCCACGCTTACACAGGCGATCAGATGATTCTTGACGGTCCTCACAGAAAGGGCGACAAGAGAAGAGCAAGAGCAGGTGCTGCTAACATCGTTCCTAACTCAACAGGTGCTGCAAAGGCTATCGGTCTTGTAATTCCTGAGCTCAACGGTAAGCTCATCGGTTCTGCACAGCGTGTTCCTGTTCCGACAGGTTCAACAACAATTCTTACAGCTGTTGTTAAGGGTTCTGATGTAACAGTTGAAGGTATCAACGCTGCTATGAAGGCTGCTGCTTCTGAGTCATTCGGTTACAACGAAGATCCGATCGTTTCTTCAGATGTAATCGGTATGAGATTCGGTTCACTCTTCGATTCTACACAGACAATGGTATCAAAGATTGCTGATGATCTTTATGAGGTTCAGGTTGTTTCTTGGTACGACAACGAGAACTCATACACAAGCCAGATGGTAAGAACAATTAAGTATTTCGCTGAGCTTGGCTAATCTGAATTTACAGATTATTCTTTGGGCTGTCCTTTTTGGACAGCCCTTTTTGTTTTCCTTTTCGGAAGATATTTATCCTTATTTTTCTTTATTCGTAAAATTATGCTTTAAAATGTAACATTTAGTCGCAGTTTATAAAATATACACGAAAAATTAGTTTTAAATTTTTTGAATTTGCTTGAAATTGACATATAATTTTGGTATTATATAAGTGTGAGCAAACAATCAACAATCAAAAGATATTAAACAAGGAGCAATTCTTATGAATTACAGCTTTAACGAGGCAAGACCGGCTCTTGAAGTTTTTCACACCGGCGATTCAGTGCGTGCATATGATTTTTTGGGCGCACACCTCGTGAACCGTAACGACAAAAACGGAGTAGTGTTCCGTGTGTGGGCGCCAACCGCAAGGAGCGTTTCGGTTGCAGGCGATTTTAATAATTGGAACAACGAGGCAAACTATATGTATAACATCGGTTACGGTGTATGGGAAGTGTTTGTCGAGGGTGTAAAACAGTTTTGTACATACAAATACTGCATTGAAAGCGAATACGGCGACAGGCTTATGAAAGCAGATCCGTATGCTTTTCATGCTCAAACCCGCCCCGGTCAGGCCTCTGTTGTATATGATATAGAAAGCTATTCGTGGAATGACAGCGAATGGTTTAATAAACGCAAAGAAAACAACATTTCATCGTCACCGATGAATATTTATGAAATACATGCAGGCTCATGGAGAAAATATCCTGACGGCAACTTTTTTAACTATCAAAAGCTTGCCGATGAGCTTATCCCCTACCTAAAGGAGATGCACTACACCCATGTTCAGCTTATGCCGATTATGGAGTATCCCTATGACGGCAGCTGGGGTTTTCAGACAACCGGCTACTATGCCCCGACTTCACGCTATGGCACACCGTCTGATTTTATGGCTTTTGTTGACAAGCTTCACGGTGAAGGCATTGGTGTGATTCTTGACTGGGTTCCGTCAAATTTTCCGACGGACGATTTCGGACTTGCAAGGTTTGACGGTTCGCCTCTTTATGAAAGCAACGATCCAAAAACAAGCAAGCGTGACTCATGGGGAACCTGCCTTTTCAACTACGCAAGATTCGAGGTTACAAGTTTTCTTGTTTCATGCGCAATGTTCTGGCTCGACAAATATCATATTGACGGCTTGAGAATCGGCGCACTCTCCTCTATGCTCTACCTCGATTACGGTAAAACCGAGGGCGAATGGGAACCGAACAAATTCGGCGGAAAAGAAAATCTTGACGCTGTTGATTTTGTAAAAAGACTCAACACGGCTGTTCATATGTACCACCCTGATGTTATGATGTTTGCTGAAGAGAACACATCGTGGCCAAAGCTTACTCATAAAATAGAGGACGGCGGTCTTGGTTTCGACTTCAAGTGGAACATGGGCTGGATGAACGATATGCTGCACTATATGTCACTCAATCCGATGTGGCGGCCGTTCAATCATGACAGTCTTACTTTCAGCTTTTATTATGCTTTTTCAGAAAAATTTCTTCTGCCGATTTCACACGACGAAGTTTCTCACGGCAAAGGCTCACTCATAAAGCAGATGCCCGGAAAGTATGACGAGCAGTTTGCAGGCGTGAGAGCATTCATAACATATATGTACGCTCATCCGGGCAAGAAACTCGTGTTCATGGGAACTGAAATCGGACAGTTTGACGAGTGGAATCACGAAGAGGCAATTCAATGGGATTTGCTTGAATTTGAAAAGCATAAAAAGCTCAGAACATTTTTTAAGGAGCTCAACAAATTTTATCTTGACTGCAAGCCGCTCTACGAACTTGACACGGTCTGGAAAGGCTTTGACTGGATTCACCATGACGATTACACAAACAGTGTTATTGCATTCAAGCGCACCGACAAAAACGGTGATGAAATTGTTTCGGTATGTAATTTTCAGCCCATCAGGCGTGACGAATACTGCATCGGTGTTCCTAAATACGGTCTTTATGACGAGGTTTTCAACTCTGATGAAGAGCGTTTCGGCGGAAGCGGTGTTGTGAACGGTAATAATATCAAAACCGAGGTAATGAAAATTCACGGTTTTGATCAGGGACTTTCACTCACTCTCCCCCCTCTCAGCGTAATCTATCTGCGGTGTGCAAAAGAACTTGAACCCGATGAAGCTCAGAAAGAAAATTGATATTTTCAGTCACAAGACTGTAATTAATAAGTTTAATAAAGATAATAAAATAAATATCGGAGGTATTTTAAGATGTTTCCAAAAAAGGAAGTAGTGGCTATGCTGCTTGCCGGCGGTCAAGGCTCTCGTCTTGGTGTGCTTACCAAAAAGCTTGCAAAGCCTGCCGTACCGTTTGGCGGCAAATATCGTATTATTGATTTCCCGTTATCTAACTGTGTAAATTCAGGCATTGACGCTGTAGGTATTCTCACACAGTACCAGCCTCTTGTTCTTAACGAATACATAGGAAACGGACAGCCGTGGGATCTTGACAGTATGCACTCGGGTGTAAACTGTCTCAGCCCTTATCAGGCTGTTGACGGTGCAGACTGGTATTCGGGAACAGCCAATGCAATTTATCAGAATATCAACTACATTGAGCGTTATAATCCTGAATATGTGGTCATCCTTTCGGGCGACCATATCTACAAAATGGACTACAATAAGATGCTTGAATATCATAAGGAAAAGAATGCCGCTTGTACAATTGCAGTAATTGATGTTTCGCTTGAAGAAGCCTCAAGATTCGGTATTCTCAACACAAATGAGGACGGCTCAATCTACGAATTTGAAGAAAAGCCTGCTCATCCGAAAAGCACTAACGCTTCTATGGGCATCTATATTTTCAGCTGGAAGGAACTTAAAAAGTATCTTACAGAGGATGAATTCAAAGAAGGTTCAAGCCACGATTTCGGTAAGGATGTCCTCCCTGCCATGCTTGACGCAGGTGAGCGTATGTTTGCATATCCTTTTGAAGGCTATTGGAAGGATGTGGGAACAATCGACAGCCTTTGGGAGGCTAATATGGATCTTCTCGATCCAAAGGTTACTTTAGACCTCAAGGATATCTACTCAAGAAACCCGATGATGCCTCCGCACTATGTTTCAAACGAGGCGTCAATCCAAAATTCACTCGTTGCCGACGGATGCAATGTTTACGGCAGCCTTGAGTTCTCAATTCTCTTTGCAGGTGTTACAATCGGTAAAAATGCTACGATTAATTCTTCAATCATCATGCCCGGTGCGGTAATTGAGGACGGTGCCGAGGTTCAGTTTGCTATCATTGCCGAAAACACCGTTGTAGGCAAAAATGCAAAAGTCGGACAAAACCCCGAAGAAACGGAAAATATTGACGACTGGGGAATTACTGTTGTCGGTGCAAATACCGTTATCAAAGAAAACACAGTTATCAAAGCAAAAACCATGATAGACAGCGACACGGAGGTGGACGGCAATGAGAAGTAATAATGTACTCGGTTTCATCTTTGCGGCAACACTTGACGACAAAATCCCCGAGCTTGCATCTTCAAGAACAACTGCAAGCGTTCCGATCGGCGGAAAATACAGAATTATCGACTTTGACCTTTCGAATATGTCAAACTCAGGTATCAGCAATGTAGGCATAGTTGCAAAAAGCAACTTTCAGTCACTTATGGATCATGTGGGTTCGGGCAGTGCATATGACCTTTCAAAGAGAAGGAGCAATCTTTCAATTCTCCCACCATATGACGGCAAGGCTTTTTCAAGCTTTGTTGAAACAATCTACAATATGCACGGCTACATTGAGCATTGCCGTGAGGAGTATGTGCTTATTTCACAGGGCAATGTAATTACTAACATTGATTACACAGATGTTTTTGACTTCCATTCAAAGAAGAAGGCAGACATTACACTTATATATAAGAATCATGCAATTCCGCAGGGCTATGACAGACCGATTACCCTTGATGTAGATAATGACGGCAAGGTAAATCAGATTTTTGTAAAGCCCGGTGTTGTTGACAAAGAGGTATTCAACCACGCATACGGCTCTATTCTCATCAAGAAAGACATTCTTATGAGTGAAATCCGAAACGCCATCAGCGTTAATCAGCTTGATGTAAAGCGACTTCTTCAGAGCAGTCTGGGCAAATACAGTATTTATGCTTATGAAAATAAGGGTTACTGTGCAGCAATCAGCTCAATCAACGATTACTTTGAGTTCAATATGGATCTTATGAAAAAAGAAGTAAGGGATGAGCTTTTCAATCCGCAAAGACCTATCTATACAAAGGTAAGAGATGACGCTCCGTCACGCTACGGACTTACAAGCAATGTGAAAAATTCAATCATTGCACAGGGTTGTGTTATCAACGGTGAGGTTGAGAACTGCGTTATTTCAAAGGGTGTTTATGTCGGCGAAGGCGCAAAGCTTTCTAACTGTATTGTAATGCAGGACACAAAAATAGGTTGCAATACCAACCTCAACTATGTTATCATAGATAAGGATGTTACCATCAAGGATGGTCGATCACTTATGGGATATGATTCGTACCCCATTTATATTGCTAAAAAATCTGTTGTATAAAGTTGTTTAAACAGGAGGTAATCTTACAATGAGAATTTTATACTGTGCTTCAGAGGCTAATCCTTTCTGCGGCAGTGGCGGACTTGCTGATGTAGCAGGAAGTCTTCCGCACACACTTTGCAGAAAAGGTCAGGATTGCAGAATTGTTGTTCCGCTTTACGGCACAATTCCGCAGGAACTTAAAAACTCCATGAACTTCATCACAAACTTTACCGTGCCGGTTGCATGGCGTCATCAGTATTGCGGTTTGTTCTGGGCAAGATGGAATGACTGTACATACTATTTTATTGATAACGAATATTATTTCAAGAGAGGCACTCTCTACGGTCATTATGATGACGCTGAAAGATTCGCTTTCTTCTCCCGTGCAATTCTTGAAATGCTTCCTTACATTGATTTCCATCCCGACATCATTCATTGTAATGACTGGCAGACGGCTCTTGTTCCTGTTTACTACTATCTGTTCTATTCACACAGACCATGGTACTATAACATTAAGAGTCTGTTCACTATTCACAACATTCAGTATCAGGGTGAATACGGTTGGGAAGTTAACACAGAGTGCGTCGGCATTCCTGCATCCGAAACAAAGATTCTTGAAATGAACGGCAAACTCAATATGATGAAGGGTGCTATCGAAACAGCTACCCGTGTTTCAACGGTTTCTCCAAGCTATGCGGCTGAAATTAAAGACCCGTGGTTCAGTTGGGGACTTCATGACGAACTCAATCTTCGTCACTACAAGCTTTGCGGTATCAAGAACGGTATTGACACAGAAAGCTATAATCCCGAAACAGACTATCAGCTTTATCGCAACTATTCAAAGGACGATATGAGCGGCAAGGGCGAATGTAAGCGTGCTTTGCAGGAGCGTTTGTGTCTTGAACAGCGCTGGGATGTTCCGCTGGTCGGTATGGTAACAAGACTTGTTGCACATAAGGGACTTGACCTTGTAAGAATGGGCCTTGAGGAGCTTATGGACACAGAAAATATGCAGTTTGTAATTCTCGGTTCAGGTGACAAGGAGTACGAGGACTACTTCAACTATATGCAGGCGAAGTATCCGGGCAGACTTTGCTTCTGTCACGGCTTTGTTCCCGAACTTGCAAGAAAGATTTACTCAGGCGCAGATATTTTCCTTATGCCTTCTGCTCAGGAGCCTTGCGGTCTTGCTCAGATGATTGCACTCCGTTACGGTACAATTCCTGTTGTTCGTGAGGTTGGCGGTCTTAAAGACTCTGTTTTCGACAGTGCCGACAACTACGGTAATGGATTTACATTCAAAAACTATGAATGTGCAGATATGCAGCTTGCCGTAAGACGAGCATTGTGGGGCATTCAGGACGATCAGGGTTGGCATCAGCTTATGTGGCGTGCTATGATGAGCGACAACAGTTGGGATCGTTCGGCTCAGGACTACATCAATCTCTACAACGATACCCTCAAGTGGGCTTAATCGTGCAGTCAAATTTTATAACAAAAATTCAGTCGGAAAGCAGATTTTAAATTTGCTTTCCGACTTTTATTTTATTTGTAGAGGCGAACACGGTTCGCCTCTACAGTTTAACAATGACATTGTTGTATATTTATAAAGCAAGTTGAATTACAAATATTGTACCGTTACTATCCGCCGCTACACAAACAAAAAAGGTTGGAAACTACTGCGGGGAGCAGTCGATTTCCAACCTTAAAGTTTTGCATTAGTTTTTCATCAGGTTCTCTTTATTGCGTGCGGAACACGAATTTTACCTGCAAGCTTACCAAGAGCAAACACAAGAATAATCTCGGGAATGCACTTAACGGCAACACTGATGAATCTTGCTGTAAGATAAACTGTGTACGGTGTTGAACCGCCGCCGTAGAGTGTGTAAAGCCAAAAAGCCGTAAGGAATGTTTCAACGCAGAGCATATTTGTAAACCATGCAAGAACAACTCTGAGCGGAGTTACATTGTTCTTATAAAGAAACATACCGTAGATAAAACCTGTAATAAAGCCGTTGATTGTAAAGCCGGGAAAATATGCGCCTGTCGGGGCAATGATAAATGAAAGAATATCTCCCAAAGCACCGACAATTGCGGCAGGAATCGGTCCGAACATTACGCCTGTTACGGCTATGGGAAGGAACGCTGCGCTGAGCTTTACATTGTTTCCGAAAAACGGAAGTGTGCTGTTTGCAAAAAATCCGAGAACAATACGAAGTGCAAGCAGCATTGCAATTGCCGCAAGAGCGTAGATACTCTTCATTTCAAGCAAAGAGCTTTGAATTTTTTTGAGTTGTGACATATTTTTTACCTCCTGAATCTCTGTTGTTGCTTCAGGAAGAAAAAAGCGGACAGATTGCTCTGCCCGCTGAATTATATGTCCCAAAGTAACAGCGGGATGCGAAATCTGTACCGCAGGATAAACCTTTCGTTCTTGCGGCAACTCCCCGTCCGCAAAACACTTCACGCACAAATTTCTACTCTGTGATAGATGCCTTTCGACACCGTATGTTATTATACGCCTGAATTTGTTGTTTGTCAACCAAAAAATTAATTTCGGGTTTACTGAACCGTTGCTTTTTTCTTCTTTGTAAGAAGGGCATCGAGGCTGTTGATAAGTCTTGAAAGCGGCTTGTAGATTATGAAAACAACTACCGAAATGATGAGTCCCTTAATGATATTGAATGGACCTACGCAGTACAGGCAGAATGTAAATGTGCCGTCAATTGCAGGGAAAATTGCCTGTCCCATTTTGATAATTTCTGTAAGCGGCATAAATGACGAGTAGAGCGGAACAAGCACGAATGTGTTGAGAACCACACCGATTGCCGCCATTGCAACCGTACCTGTAAGCATTCCGACAATCGCACCGACTCTTGTTTTTTTGTACTTGTAGATGAAACCTGCCGGCAGAATAAACGAGCAGCCGATGAGAAAGTTTGCAAGCTCCCCTACTCCGCCTGTACTTGTGCCTTTAATAAGAAACTTAACGAGAATTTTTACAAATTCAATTACTGCACCGGCAATCGGACCCATGCTGAATGTTCCGACAAGAACGGGAACTTCGGAAAAATCGAACTCATAGAATGAAGGTGCGATGAATCCGAGAGGAAATTCAAAGAACATAAGAACTGCCGAAAGTGCCGCAAGCATTGCGGTTACGGCAAGCTTTGTTGTCTTTGCCGTGTTGTCTGAATTAATTGTTTTTGTTTTTGCTTTTGATTTTGTCATTACGACCACTCCTGAAAAATTATTTCGAGTTGTCGGGAAAAGAAAAATCCCGCTACAAATGTAACGGGATTGCGTACCAAAATAAAACAGACGAACCGCCTGTTCTGCCGCATCTTCTCGTATCCGGACTATAACCGTCGGTGTCTGAATTTCACAGACTCGGCAGGCTTTCACCTGTTCGTGGACTTTAACCACCGGTGGAGAATTTCACTCCGCCCCGAAGACAACTGTTGATTATATTATATGCCGATTTTCGGATTTGTCAATATCTCTTCAGGGTTTTGAGATATTTTTTCGTTTCATCGTCAATTCTGAAACTTTCAACGCATTTCCGAATCATTTTATTAAAGGTTGCGTTATCAAGCGAATTTGACTTTATGTACCGCATAGTCTGTTCTCTGCACTTTGCAAGTGCAGTTGCAACAAGCCATGCCCTTGCCATACTCACATAATAATGCGGATTTTTCGCATTGTCGCAACATTCAAGCACCGTGTCTATGTACTCATCTTCAAGATAATAGTCAAGCATCAGCACAAGACCTGCACGAATTATCCACGGATTGTCGCTTTTGGTGTATTCACAAACATGAGGAAAAAATTCTGATTTGTACTTTTTCGTCTGCTTTAAATTTGCACAAAAGCCGTCGCAAACCGCCCAGCTATCTATACGCTGTACAAAATCATCGCTGTACATCAAAAATTCTTCATAGCTTTCGGTTTTGAGCAAACCGATTACAATACCTCGCATTGTTTTTTCTTCATAAGAATTATCGGTTGTCTGCTCTAAAAAACTGCGTCCGTTGCCCTTAGAAATTTCCTTGCCGAGCTTTCGCATAACAGGCATTCTTACTCCGATAAAAAAGCCCTTGTCATTGTCGGGAATCAATGAGGAATGAAAGCTTCTGTACTTTTCATCGGCATATGAACGAAGTTCCCCTACAAAATCATCATAGTCATTTTTAGTCCAATTATCTCTTATAAGCTCCATAATGCACCGTTATTTTTACTTATTATTTCTTTTGCTGTCATAAATTTTACACGGTGAGTTCAAGTCAAGATATGCAATATCGTGGTGTGGCACTCTGTCCTCAACCGGCGGAAGCTGCATATAATCACCGAAAACCATTCTGAGATACTCGTCATAGCCAGACATACACGGCATTTTTATGCCCTCAAATGTGACATAATCAACGCCCGAATAAATGTGTTTCGGATACTCAATTTTCATCCAATGGGGGCCCGAACAAAGCTCCGTTACACACTTGTTTTTATCAAGCCTGTACTTAATCATATGCTTTTCGGCAGTTCTCCAAATCTTTTCTCGGAGCTTTTTCCCTCTGAAAATTGAAAGCAAAGCCTTACTGCCTGCCCCCACAATTCCGCCGTGCTTTTCGGGAACAACCTGAGCCAAAAACAGCGAATATAGCATTGTCCACACATACTGCATTTTGCGTGCAAAACGGCTGTCGGGACAAACATCAAGCGGAAATACATCAAGCACAAGTCCGTGCGGAATATCAACCTCGGTCTGATTTGTCTTGACCATAGTGTAATTTGTGTCGGTTACGGTCATAAAAATATTGCCCGTGAACATATCGCTGTCGGTTTTGAGAAGTCGAAATCTTCCGTCTGCGCCCTGTTCATGCCAAAGCTTGTACAGCTTTTCGTAGTCCTCTCGTGGCAGCATAACATCAACATCATCATCCCACGGAACGAATCCGCCGTTTCTGAGCGCACCGATTAACGCACCGCCGATGAGATAGAATGTGAGATTGTTCTTTTCGCAAAAGTCCCTGAAATACACGAGCATATCAAGCTGTTTAAGCTGTAACTCACGCAAAAGTTCGGGGGTAAGTTCTACTTTTTCAGTCATAAGTATCTCCGTAAATATCAAATACGGGCGGAGATTATCCGCCCAAAAATTATTTGTATGAATGACCGGGAAGTGTGTTTTCCCTGATTTTTCTTTTTACCTTTTCAATGTGTTCTTTCGCACCGCTGTTTTTGATTTTCTTCCGCCATGACGGAATCTGAATCAAACCAACAATCGTACCTATTCCGTAGGCAACATGGAGCAACGGGAAAATTAACGGCAAAAACACAAACTGAGGCTGAACATTTTTCATTGTGCAACATCCGACAGCGTTTACAATATCAAACATTCCGTAAATTATCAAAAGAATGTACAAAAAAAGCGGAAGTCCGAGAAATGCAAGCACGGAACAGCCGAGAAGTGCCATTACAAAAAGAAACGGTGCAAAGTGAAAGTATGAAAGACAACCGGGACATTCCGAGAGTGTAAGTCCTATCCACCGTCCGTTTGAATACTTCTGCCTTATCATTCCGTGAAGGTCGTTTCGTGAATGCTGATACGAAATAATATCGGGGCAACAGCACATCTTGTAGCCCGCCATTCTAATGCGGTAGTGAAATTCATTATCCTCGGTTCTGCCGAGATTTTCGTTAAATCCGCCGACCTTGGCAATAACCTCTCTGCGGTAAGCCGCATGAAAAAGGCTGTCAAGATATTCCTTTTGCGCAAGCGGCCGTCTGTACGAAGCAACCGAACTGCCGAACAGAGAATCCTCAGCCGCAAGCAAGGTAAGCTTCCAGCTTGAAACATTTGAAGTGATATTCGGTCTGCCGCCGCCTACAACATTTTCGCCCTGCTTTATGTTATAAACATTTCGTGAAACAAAGTTTCTCGGAATTCTTGCGTGAGCGTCAACTCTTATGATAACATCGCCCTTTGCGGTCATCAGAGCGGCATTCCATGAGGTTGCCTGATTACGCTTTACGCATTGAACAACGGACACATTCCAAAAGCCGTAGTCGGTATCACGGAACTTTTCCATTTTTTCTTTAGTATCATCGGTTGACATACTGTCAACAAATACCACCTCAATTTTATCATGCGGATAGTCCTGAAGTGCAATATCCCTGAAAAGTCCGCTCAAAGCATTCGATTCGTTATAGGCTATCATACAAAGTGAAACTAACATATAATATCTCTGCTCCCTTCAAGCTCGAACAACCATTTTGCAGACATTGCAGAGGTTGTCAGAAAATAAGGTACGGCATAAAATGCCGGAACAACAAAAAAGCACAAAGCCGCCCAGCCGATAAACCCGACAAACAGCTTTATTGTGGGGATGAAGTTCTTTATTGAAAAAGCCATCATTCTCGGAAGATAAATTCCGAGCGGCAGATGTTCGTTAAAACCGTAAGCCAAAAATGTATAATGAACAAAAATAATGTAACACACCACAACAACCGCAGTGCTGACGATAAACGCCAAAACAAGCAATACAGCCACAACCGCCGTGAGTGAGGGTGAATTGTCAATTATTTTATCCGAAACCGCACTAAGATAATTGAACACATTGAGCAGACCGCTTATGATAAAAAACAAGCCGACTGAAATTACATCAAGAATAACAGACTTAAAAAATAATTTCGGCTTTTTATAATAGTAAAAGACATCAAGAGGACTGCACTCTCTGCCCCTGACTACATTACACACACTTCTGTAAACTCCGTTTATGAGCGGCAGACACACAACAACAAAAGCAAAAAATACAAGCCCGAAAATCATTGTAAGCATCTGCTGAGTCTGATTCGGATTTTTTACATCATAAAGTCCTGCCACAGACATTGCAAGGCTGAACGCAAACAGCCCTGTCAAAAATGCAAGCACAGCGACCATTATCTCTGAGATAATTACCGACTGATTCCCCTCAAGAACCTTTTTTGCCTGTTTTCTAACAGTTTTTTCCGTATTCATTAGCATTCCCTTTTCATCTGAATTTGTTCATAACGAAACGCATTATTCTCCGTCAGTAAACATTCTGTACATTGCCTCAAGGCAAATCTGAGCGTGTTTAAAGAAGTTCTCCTTATCCATACTTTCGTCTGCATTGTGCATACGAACATCGTCATTTTTGAATGCAGGACCGAATGCAACACCGTTACCTCCGAGCATTCTTGCGTATGTTCCGCCGCCTGTTGAATAAAGCTCAGCCCTTTCACCTGTTACGCTTTCATAAGCGTCAGAGAGAAGCTTTACAAGCTTGCTGTCCTTATCGGCATAAAGCGGTTCTTCGTGATTGAGAACAGTAACCTTGAGGTCGCTGATTTTTGCAACCTTTTTGAACTGTTTGAGAACTCTGTTTCCGCTCACGGTAACGGGATAACGGATATCAAACACAGCCTTTGCGGTCTGTCCCTCAATATTCACGCTGCTGAGGTTTACGGTGAGCGAGCCCGAAACAGCGTCGCTCATTTTAAGACCGAGTGATCTGCCGTTTGTTTCCTTGTTAATTGCGTAGTCAATAAATGAACAGATTGAACCTGTTTCCTTCGTTGTGTAAACATTTGAGATAAGGTCAACAAGTGCCGCTGCGGCATTGTAGCCCTTGTCCGGTTCACACGCATGAGCCGCTTTGCCACGGCTGATTATCATAAGACCGTCAATAGTGTAATTAAATTCAAAATCACCGTCACTTGCGTCTGCAAGGCGCATGAGAGTCTGCTCGTCATAGTCTGATGAATCAAGCATTACATACGCTCTGTCGGGAACTGCATTAACTGCTCTGCCTGCATGGAACTGGCTGAGTATTGTTGCATTATTTAAAAGTGTGCTGACTTCAAGCTGAAGAATACCCTTTTCGGCAAAGCAGATGCCGTAGTCGCTGTCGGGAGTGAATGCCATGTCGGGAAGTGGATTTTTCTTGAAATAATTTTCCATATCCTCCATACCCGTTTCTTCACCCGTGCCGTAAATAGCACGCAGAGTGTTCACGCCCTTTACACCGCTGTCCTTGATTGCTTTCAAACAATAGAGAGTAACAAGAGCTGCACCCTTGTCATCTGCAATTCCTCTGCCGTAAAGTCTGCCGTCCTTTTCGGTAAGCGCATACGGCGGAACGCTCCAGCTGTTTCCCGCAGGAACAACATCAAGGTGAGTAAGCACACCGCAAAGCTTTCCGCTGTCGCCAAGGGTGATATGACCGCTCTTGTCGGTTGTTCTCTCCCCTGTCAGTCCGAAATCTTCTGCTCTTTTAAGAATAAAATTTAAGGCATTATCGCACTCGTCATTCTTTTCACCGTCAACCGATTCAAAAGAAAGAAGTGTGTTAAGATCCTTTAAAAGTTCGTCTTTGAAGTCAAGTATTTTGTTTCCAAACATAATAAATACCTCCGTACTTAAATGCTGATTATATCTTTATCAGTTCTTATTTTTTCTTTTTTTAACTGTTTTAACGGTCACAATAACCGCACAGTAGATTAAAAATGCTCCGAATGCGCAAAGGCTGATTTTGACACCTGTTGAAAATCCGGGTGTTTCGTAGGTGAACACAATGTCACACTTTTCACCCTTTGGAATCTTAACAGCCATAAAGCCGTAGTCAACCTTTTCAACATCTGCCGCCTTGCCGTTTACAGTTGCGGTAAAACCATCGCTGTAAGGAACGCTGAAAAACAACAGGTTATCGTCACCCTTTTTATTATTGTAAACAGCCTTAAAGCCGTTATCTGTATATTCAAATGAAGTACAACTGTTCAAGGCTCTGAGATTACAAACCTTTTTGTAATCTGAATTACTGTAATCAAACTTTTCCGTAATGCTGTCGTAATCCTCCGGATGTTTGCCGTACAAAAGCTTGTACTTTTCATCGCTGTAGCCCGTAATATCGGAATACTTCTTCATAAGGTCACAGGGAAGAACCATTGCGTAGAGCAAAGCCTCGGACTTGTGTGCGTTCGTCACAAGGTCAAATTCTTCTTCGGCAATGAACTTATCAAAGGTGTATCCCATAGGAATGTAGCATTCGTTGCGGTAAATATCAAAACGGTTCTGCGTTCTGAGATATTTCCAACCCGGCATTCTTGTGTTGCCGTTTTCGTCAACGAATGAATTCAGACTTCCCGATTTTCCGTCGCCACGGTAATCAAAAAGATACTTACAACTCAGAAACGGGCGAAGTCCGTATACATCAAGGTCAGGTCTTGACGCAACATCCCTTGTAATTCCGAGTGCATCGTAAAACTGCATTATAGATGTTGAAACAGAACTCTGAAAGCAGTTAATGCTCTGAATCTGCCAGAACATTGCCGTGTTGTCAACACATTCGTAAAAATCACTGCGAACATTGTCAATATCGGCAATTGTGATACCGTCACGCCTGTTTATGATATCTTCTTTGATGGTATTTGTACTGCTGCTTGAGAAATAGCCTGTGGCGATTATAAAATATGAGGTGAAAAGCGAAACGCTCAGGATACCAACAGTGAGCATAACCGTAAATCTCTTTTTATTTCGTCTGAATTTTTTGATGATGAGAACGAACGCAAGCAGACTTAACAAAGCCATAAGAACATAGAGCCAATAGCGTTCAAATGTTGCCTGAGTGCCGATAACCGTATTTTGAATATCGCCGCTCTCCTCATCCGTATAGCTCACAGGCATAAGACCTATCAGCAGAGTTGCGCCTACCGTAATTCCCGCCGACCAACGAATCGCCCTGTTCCAATCGGTTTTTCTGTTTTCAAACGCCTTGATTGTTGCAAGAACAAGCATAAGCACGCCCATATAGAACCATCTTGCGTAGTAAATTGAGCTGTTCATAAGCTGGAACATACTGTTCAAAACAGGCACACACGCAAACACCGCAAGCACGGCAAGAAGCTTTTTGAGCCAGCTTTTTCGGCAAACCTGAAAATATGCGATAACTCCCGTCATTCCGACAAGCGGCAACCATGCCGCAACAGACGCCCATCTGCAATTTGAGCCGGGTGTGAACACAGGAAACGCAGGCATATCTGCGGGGAAAAACAGGCTTAAAATTATCAGCCAGTATTTTTGCGGTTGACTGTAGACAAGCGAATCCCAGCCGTTCGGAAGCTCGGCAAGCCTTGGGTTTCCCATTAAGCCGAGCACTGACGGCAGCAGTATGAATGCCGTTGCAAGGAATCCTATGATAACCTCAAGCGCAAGCAAGAGAAAATTTTTAACTTTAAATTTGTAGGTTTTGGTAAGCGTAATCATAAGAAAATAGATGATTACGAACAGAACCTGTCCCACAAAGAAGTAGTAGTTCACAACACAGGCGGAGAATACCGCAAGTGTGAACACCATTCTTTTTCCGTCATAGATGAATGCGTCAAGTGCCGCAAGCAACAGCGGAAACATTATCATCGGTTCATGAAAGTGGAAAAAGAACACATTGTAGATTGAAAATCCCGAAAATGCATACAGCAATCCGCCTACAAGGGCGAAATTCCTGTCAGCCACATATCTTTTCAAATAGAGATATGCGGAAAGTGACGCACAGCCGAATTTTAAAATCAGCAACGGTCCGATAAGATACGGTACAGCCTCACTCGGGAACGGAATTGTCAGCCAAAAGAACGGACTGCCAAGAAGATAAAAGCTGAAGCTTGAGAGCATATCCGTTCCGAGGTCAACATTGTGCATCCAACCCGTATCACCGTTTCTTACGGCGTCATGCACAAGCTGATAAAACGGAATTTCCTGAACATTGAAATCACCGTAATAATAGAAAACACCGCCCCCCATTATGATAAACGGTAGAAAAAGTGCTGTTGCAGTTATAATTGATATAAGAAACACACGCAAACCAAATAGTTTTTGTGTTGGATATTTTTGCAAAATTCTGCTCGGCATAAAACCCTCCACGGAGCAAAAAGTCTGAAAAAATCTTTTTTTCGATAATTTCTTTACTTTTAAATTATGAATAGTATAATCAGTAATATAAATGTCCTTCACCGTCATTTATTCAAAAGACACCTACATAATAGATTCAATTCGGAGTAACGCTCTGCTTTGCTTGCAGAGAACAGAGGACACTCGCATTTAGATTACATTATAACATAATGCGATACAAATTGCACTAATTTTTAGCAAAAAACAGGAGAAACTACCTATGAATATTTCACATTTTTACGCAATGCTTTCAAGAATGAGGTACATCAACCGTTGGGGACTTATGAACAACACACGCTGTGAAAACCTCAGCGAACACAGTCTTGATGTTGCAGTGATTGCACATTGCCTTGTTTTGATTCACAACAAACGTTTCGGCGGTAATCTCAATGCCGAAAGAGCCGCATTGCTCGCACTTTTTCACGATGCAACCGAAATCATAACGGGCGATATGCCGACTCCCGTAAAATACTTCAACCCCGAAATCAAAAATGCCTATAAGGAGATTGAAACAACGGCAGGCAACAGGCTTGTGTCGATGCTTCCGGATGATTTTAAGGACGATATGAATAAAATCATCAAAATGAACGATGCAGGTGACGATGAACTTAAAAAATATGTAAAAGCGGCGGACAAGTTTTCCGCACTCATAAAATGTATTGAAGAAATAAAAATGGGCAACAGCGAGTTTTCAAAGGCAAAAGAGGCAACCGAAAAATCAATTCACAACATGAATATGCCCGAAAACGAGGTGTTTGAAAAAGAGTTCCTTCCGTCCTTCTATTTGTCACTTGATGAGCAGGATTGACAGTTACCGACAAAAAAATCAATATTTTCAGTCAGATTTTTCGCTAAAACTTTACGAAAAGGCAGATTTTAATTCTAATTTAGCATTAAAAGAAATTCTCATATGGTATAATAAACTATACTTATGTATTGTGTGCTTTTTACCCGATTGGAGGAGTAATATGCCAAATTACGAAAAAAACAGTCAGAAAAGCAATTTTATTGACATAAGCTCAAATAAGCAGGTCAAAAAATTATACAACAAAAAAGGCAGACTCAAAAGAATCCTTTGTCTTGTGTTTTCAATAATCTTCCTGTTGGGCGGCGGCGGAATGCTCTACTACTATTCATTTCTTGACACTCTCAACTTCAAAGAGCTTGATGACACAAACAACAACACAGCAGCAACCAACTCATCGGTTGCACCGCTTGAGAGTGACGCAACAAACCTTTCGCTTTCAGAGGGTGAACTTCTGCAGAACTCCAAGGAGCTTAATGTTATGCTTTTTGGCGAAGACAATTCAAAAGGCGATAAACACGGCAGAAGTGATACAATGATCATGATGACCATTGATAACAATCACAAAAAGCTTAAACTGACATCATTCCAGCGTGACACATATGTTTATATCCCCGGTTACGGATATGACAAGCTCAACGCATCTTATAACTACGGCGGAGCAAAGCTTTCAATTCAGACAATTGAGGCAAACTTCGGCATCAAGGTTGACCGTTATGCGGTTGTTGACTTTGACAGCTTTAAGAAGATTATCGACACCCTCGGCGGTATTGATATGGAAGTTACTCAGGACGAAATTGACTACATCAACTATCAGATGTACAAGAACAATCAGGCTGACACAAGAACAACTATCACAGACGCACCCGGTACTGTTCATCTCAACGGTCAGGAGGCTCTTTGGTATGCTCGAAACAGAGGTCTTAAAAAGGGCGAGGACGGCAACGAAATCGGTCTTGACGGTGACGACTGGGACAGAACCTCAAGACAGAGAAAGCTTCTTGAAACTTTGTTCACAAGTATGAAAAGTGCAGACCTCGGTCAGATTGTTTCAATTGTAAGCTCTGTCGGTCCCCTTGTAACAACAAACCTCAAGAAGGACGAAATCACAGCACTTGTTTCTCACGCTCTCACATATCTTTCCTATGATGTAGAACAGTATTATGTTCCTGAAGAAGGTCTTTGGTACTATGATGATAAAACCGAAACATGGAACGGTGCAATCACATCAACAATCAAAATTTCAGACCTTGAAGAACAGAGAAAGAAGTTTGCAAGCTTCGTTTTTGAGGAATTGTTCACAGGCGGCACTTCTTCAAAAGAAACAACCTCCGCATCAAATTGAATATTGAACAAAATGCAGACAGCCAATTATCGGCTGTCTGTTTTACTGTGACGGCGAGCCGCCGTTCCCTATTCGTGAAGATAGTTTGTTTAATTACAAAACATATTACACCCGAGCGTAACATTGCGGTTATTCGCTCTAAATTAGGGCGAGCCGCCGTTCTCTATTCGTGAAGAAAGTTTGCGATATTAAAACATATTATGCCCGAGCGTAGAATTGTTATTATTCGCACAATTCAACAACCGCATTGCACATAAAACAAAAATGCATCAGAACCTTACTTGGAATCTGATGCATTTTATTTGTTTGATTATTATTCTATTTTCGTATAATAAATACTCAAAAACAGCTGATAAAATTCTGCCTCGCTGACATTGAATTCTGCGTACTTTGAACCCATTGTAACCTGACCGGGGACTGAAACCATATCAATTCCGTTCATACCGCCAAGCACAGCCTGCTGAGCAAGATATGACACCTTTGACGGGTTAAGATTTGTACATGAATACGGAGCGGACGCATTGAACAAATCAATCGGCGTGGTTAAATCTTCCTTTGTCTGCTGAAGAACCGTATTCATAAAAGACTGAATGTAAACCTTCTGTCTTTGCATACGCATATTGTTTGAATCGGTCTTGCTTGTATCACGGGTTCTGACAAAGCTTTCAGCCTGCTGTCCGACAAGGTGATAGCTTTCTCCCTCAACAAACTCCCCGATTGTTTCGGGTGACACAACATCAACACCGCCAACGCTGTCGTTGAGAGCGGAAATGCCGTCAAGGTCAAGCGAAAAGTATGTATTAATCGGAATGTTATAGAACAGCCTCTGAACTGAATTTACCGTATTTTCACAGCTTGATTCCTTACCGTCACCGTATGAATACGAAAGACAAATCTGCTGTTTTTCTGTGCCGGCATATGCCCCACCTGCTGAATACATTGTGACATCAACCATCGAATCTCTCGAAATGTTGAAGAGTGTTATTTTACCGTTTGAAGTGTCGATTGACACAAGCATAAGCACATCCGCCTGACCGCCGCTCGCCTTGACTTTGCTGTTATTATTTTCGTCAAGGTTGCGCTTGTCAACACCGATACACAGAACATTCGTCACCTTTTCGTTGAACTGATATGTTTCACCGTTGTATACGACATACTTACCGTTTTCCTCGGTTTCAATGCCCTGTGGGGCGGTAACATGAATATCCGTATTAAACAGCTCGTTTCCGCCCTGATAAATCAAATACGCAACCGTGCCTACGGTGAGTATAATTAAACCAAGTAATGTGCAGCCGATTGACAAAAGCACCTTTTTCCAGGTTTTCATCTTTCGATGCTTTGAATGGTGATGATGCGACTTTGATCTATGCTTTTTATAGTGATTTGTGGTGTTACTCTTCACGACAATGCTGTCGGAATCAACACCGTACACATCTGTATATACTTTTTTCTTTTTCTTTATTAACTTGCTGTCCTTGAAAATATAACCTTCTATATCCAACCTTGAAGGATTGCTTACATGCTCCTTACTGTTCTTTTCTCTTTTCGATTCAAGAATTTCCGGTGTATTCGGATCAAGCTTGTTTTCTATATTTTCAGTTGTTGCCTCAGCCGAACTTTCATTTTGTCGGTTCATCTTTCTTCAGCACTCCCTGCACAAGATATCTTCCGTCACCGCTGTTTAAGCATGTGCTTAAAACAAGAATTTTATCATCGGTAGTAAGCTCCGTATTTCTCTTGTTCACAGAAACAGAATGTGGGTTTTTAATCATATTGAGATAATCCGAAAATACATTATCATCGGAAAAATCAAACGAATTCATAATGTGTCGGTTATCATATTCAAAAGCTGACACAATTTCGTATGTAAGCTTTCTGTCGGGAGTGTAAACATAGATGTACCTGTTCTTGTTAAAGAAATCGGCATCATAAAAGCGATGGAGCGTTGCAAACATTGAGCCGTTTGCCATATTATGACCGTAAAGCACAGTCACTCTGTCGGAATAATCACGCTTGTTGCACATCTGCGAATAGATACTGCCCGAAAAGCTGTAATTCTTATAAATATCGTGGTCAAGATATAAGTTATCGTCAAGATGACTTTGCAAAACAGGATAATTTACATTTGTATTCGGAATGTAAATCCACGAATAAATGTCGCTGTTCTGCTGTTGAAGCGACTTGAAATCAATCGGATTTTCGACCTTTTTCACATTGATTGACGGTGAAGTCACTTCTGTTGCAGATTCTGTTGCAGAGGTTGTACCGTTTTCAATGCCTGACGCATACGAGCCTGCGATGTTATCAAGACTTTTTCGTTCGTTATTTTCATTTAAGTTTTTAACGACTATGTACGCAAGTGTGCCGATAATTGCAGCCACAAGCAAAATAATCAAAGCTATAAGAAATTTGTTTCTTTTTCTGCTCATATCAAAAACTCCCAATTGGTCATATTGTATCATTTTTGTGTCAGTATGTCAATTAATCATTACCTGTTAGTAAAATTTTATTACAATTCACAAACTACTGCATCTGCAACACAAAACCTGATTATTCAAACATCTAATGAATAAAAAAGAGACTTCCTTATGAGAAGTCTCTTGATTTTTAGTTAAGGTTGGATTATTTGCTCTTTACAAGCTTAAATACAGCCGCACCGCAAGCCGCAAGAGAAAGAACTAAAATTGCATACGGTACAACATCGCTTGCGCCTGTCTTTGGTGAAGTTGTTGAATCATCTTTCTTTGCCGTAGCTGTAGCAACAGGACCTGTTGTGCCGCCGCTGCTTGCCTTACGGTAATAAGGAGTACAAACAAGGTCGCCTGAAATAATAATATTCATATTAGCATCTGTATACTTGCTGTCGGTTCTGAAAGGACCGCCCGAAATTTCCCAGTGATCAAAAGTATAACCGTCATATGGAAGCGGCTCAATAAATACATGCTGTTCGCCCTTTTCGTTAATACCTGTTGTGAACTTATAATCACCGTCACCGCCCTCTGTCGGAATAATTACAACCTTATATTTGAATGTACTCGGTTCCGGACTTGCGGCAGCAAATGCGGGAACTGCCGACAATAACATCATCATAACTGCAAATAACACAGCAATTATCTTTTTCATCACATAATCCCCCTAATTTAACCCATTCTAACTTTGGGATATGATACTATTCAAAATTTATACTTGATTATAGCACATATTCATTTATGTGTAAAGTCTAAAGGAACAAAAATATTTTTTAAATACAACCAAAAATATGGGCTGTTTCTTGTTAAAAACGCAAAAAATACAGCTTTTTTACACCGAAAGCTATTGCATATAAACTGCTGAAAATGTATAATAAGGGGGAGTAATTTTAATTACCTTGAAAGGAAAGCTATTATGAATATTTCATCAATACAAGAACAGATTCTCAAGCTGAAAAAGGAAAAGGATGTCTGTATTCTTGCCCACAGCTATCAGGCGCATGAAATTCTTGAAATTGCAGATTACACGGGCGACAGCTACAAGCTGAGTGTTGACGCAAGCAAAGCCGAAAACAAGAACATTCTTATGTGCGGCGTAAGATTTATGGCTGAAACCTGCAAAATCCTTTCACCTGAAAAAACTGTTTACCTTGCACAGCCTGTTGCCGGCTGCAGTATGGCAGACCAGATGGACAAACAGCTTATTTCTCAGGTTAAGAAAATGTATCCCGATTACACAGTTGTTGCATACATCAATACTACGGCAGAACTCAAAACAATTTGCGATGTATGCGTAACAAGCTCATCGGCTGTTAAAATCGTAAACAATCTTGACAATAAGAACATTCTCTTTATCCCTGACTGCAACCTCGGCGACTATGTTGCAAAGCAGTGTCCCGACAAGAACATCAAGCTTCTCAACGGAGGTTGTCCGATTCATGCCTGCGTAAATGTTGAGGATGTTAAGAAGGCTAAGGAGCTTCATCCGAACGCACTCGTTCTTGTTCATCCCGAATGTACTCCCGAAGTTGTTGCTATGGCTGATTATGTCGGCTCAACATCGGGCATAATGAATTATGCAAAAAAATCCGATGCAAAGGAATTCATTATCGGTACAGAAATCAGCATTGCCGAACATTTGCAGTATGAATGTCCGGACAAGAATTTCTACGGTCTTACATTAAAGCTCATCTGCCCGAATATGAAATCAACAACACTTGTTGATGTTTACAACTGCCTTAACGGCAACGGCGGAGAAGAAATCAAGCTTGACGATCAGACTATCACAGATGCAAGAAAGTGCATTGACGAAATGATCAGACTCGGCTGATAAATTACTTATGAACGCAAATCTGTTCGGGAGGAATAAATGACTAACAAAGCATTGATTGCAATGAGCGGAGGAGTTGACAGCTCGGTTGCCGCATTTCTTACCAAGGATATGGGATATGACGCAACGGGCATTACCCTCAAGCTCTTTGATAACGAAGATATCGGTGAAAAGCGAGAAAAAACCTGTTGTTCTCTTGATGACATTGATGATGCAAGGAGAGTTTGCCTCAAGCTCGGCATTCCCTACTATGTCTATAACTTCAAGGACAGCTTTAAGGAAAATGTAATCGACCGCTTTATCAGAGCCTATGAAAACGGTACAACACCGAATCCGTGCATTGACTGCAACCGCTTTATCAAATTCGAAAAGCTCATTCGCCGTGCAGAAGAGCTTGACTTTGACTGCGTTGTCACGGGGCATTACTCAACAATTGAGTATGACAAGGGTGCAGACCGCTATTTGCTGAAAAAATCGGTTGACAGCACAAAAGACCAAAGCTATGTGCTGTACTGTCTTACACAAAGACAGCTTGCAAAAACACTTCTTCCTCTTGGCACATATACAAAGGAAAAGGTGCGTGAAATTGCAAATGAGCTTGGTTTGATAAACGCACGAAAACACGACAGTCAGGACATTTGCTTTGTTCCCGATGGGGACTATGCAAAATTCATTGAACAGTACACGGGCAGAACTTATCCTAACGGTAATTTTGTTGATACCAAAGGTCATGTTCTCGGTGAACACAAGGGAATTATCCGTTACACCGTAGGTCAGCGAAAAGGTCTTGGACTTGCACTCCCCCACCCTATGTATGTTAAGGAAAAGAATCTTGACACCAACGAGGTTATTCTCTGCGATAACAACGAGCTTTTCTCAAAGGAGCTTTATGCAACGGACATAAACCTCATCACCTGTGACAAAATTGACAGGCCGATTAAAGTCAAGGCGAGAGTTCGTTACAGCCAGCCCGAAAAGGACGCAATCGTTGAACAGATTGACGATAACACCCTGCACATTGTCTTTGACGAACCGCAAAGAGCAATCTCAAAAGGTCAGGCAGCAGTCCTCTATGACGGTGAATATGTAGTTGGCGGCGGAACGATTATATAAAGTTTTATAATTATAATGATTTTAGAGAGCGTGATTTTACGCTCTCTTTTTAGATTGATAGCATTGCGATTATATTTCAGGCAGGAAAACACGGTTCGCCACTACAGATTACACACTATTTTCATCTTCTCAAAACATTTTATTAAACAAAAAATTTCATCAAGGCGGGCGTCCGATGAACGCCCCTACTTCAAACATAAAAAGTCGGCAAGACAGTTTAATTTGCGTACTGTCCTGCCGACTTATATTTTTACTTATTTACACTTTTTCAAAAAATGATTACCATGTGCCGACATAAGCATGACCCTTTGAGTCATACTGCGACTCTGTATAATAATTGAGCGAAGTGCCGTCAAAACCGATATCAATGGTCTGACTCGAACCGTTTGTGAAAATAATGTAATCAACAGTGTTCGGAACTTCAACCGAGTAAACCTTCTGACCATGGTCATTTGTGTTGAGATATGTCATCGCAACGCCCGGCCATGATTTTGTAGATGTACCGTCTTCAGCCCATGAGTAGCAGTAGAGTGTACCACCCCAGTTGAGTGAATCCGTAAACTTAACTGTATAGGTTGATGACGGAGTGGTTGTAGGCTCTGTAACAGGAGCTGTTGTTGCAGGGACGGTTATCGGAGCAACTGTCGGCTCTTCTGTTGCCGGCTCGGTAACAGGGGCGGTTGTCGGCGCAACTTCCGACTCATAATAAGTGCCGACATTTCCGTGACCGTCAAGCTTTGCGACATACATCTGAATGTATGTTGCGTCTTTAACGCTTACGATATCATTCTCGCCGTCAGCGTCACATCTTGCGGCTGCGATAAGAGCCTTGTCTGAGAGTGTTATAAGCTTCACAATGTACTTCTGAACCGCTGTTGTGTCAACTATATCAATCGCACCATTGAGATTAACATCACCGATAAGGATTTTTTCCGTCGGCTGTGTAACGGGGGCTGTGGTAGGAATTACCGTTGAAGGAGCAGTTGAAGGACGCTCCGATGATGTGTAAAGATAAACAACATTGATAATACCCGATGAAAGGTTACCTGACGCATTTACGGGAGCAATAACATCTGTTCTGCCCGAAAGCGGAGAAGTTTTGTATGTATCGTCTGAAGAAACCTTTGACTGAATTAAAATTTCATCATCGGCAATCTTTTCACCTGTTGCGGCGTCAATGTGGCTTGTGATAACCTTGCTGCTAAAGCTGAGTTTCTTATTCTGAATCCATGCCTCGCCCGAAACAAGGTAGCCTGTCTCGTTTGCACCCGGCTCCTGCTGTGAGTTTGTGTGGAACATTACATATGAGCTTGGTGCAGGAATTGTGCATTTGAGCCATCCGTTGCACTCACTTGTCATAACAGTTGCGTTGTTCCACTTGCCATTAGGCTCTTCGCCGCCGTCTGTGTAAGCATAGCAACGAACATTTGACCAGTTGTTTGAGTTATAGTAGTGAACAACCGAACTTGTGCTGTCAAGTGCCTTATAAACAAAGTTAATGGTTGTGTTAGTACCGTTAAATGTACCTGTCGTGTTGGCAGGGTACTTGTCTGTGTCAAGCTGATAGCCCTGAATTGATGTGAACGGAACGCTGTAGCTGTCGCCTTCACGATACTTTGTTGAAACGGTATCCTTAATTGACTCACCGTTTTCGTCAACATAATTTACCGTGACATAGCCTGAACGAATACCGCTGGAGCTGTAAACATAAGTTACATTGTAATTCTTTCCGCCTGTAACAGTACCCGAAGTTACACCCTGAGTATCCTTGAGAGCGTAGTCATAAAGGATGGTTGTGTCGGGGTAAGTACGGTATGTTGTACCGTCTGCATATTTTGCTGTTGATGTCTTTAGAACATTTCCGCTGTCATCAATATGTTTGATTGTTACCGTACCGAATGTTTTTTCACTAACCTTAAGGTTGTTGAATGTTGAACTCTGAACAAGCACACAGGCGCTGTTTGCGGGAACTGTATATGTGTTGCCCGAAACTGTGTCAAGACTTTTAAGACCTGCCGTCGTACCGTCTGCAACTACTGTCCAGCCGCCGCCGTCAAGTGTAATCGGCCAATCATTTGTTGAACTTGCGTTTACAAGAACACAAACCTTGCCCCACTCATTTGACTTGTTGTTTGAATATGTGTAAGCAACAACATCACCGTGTGTTGACTGGAATGAAGGAGTGTTGAAGGTTGAACTCTTCATCGGAGAATAGTTTTCTCTGATTTCAAGAAGTCCCTTGTAATAAGCGGCAACATCCGAGTAGGTCTTTACTCTTGACCAATCAATCTCATTTATTGCGTCGCTTGATTTGTAACTATTTGTATCACCCTGTTTTGTACGGCAAAATTCCGAGCCTGCCGTCATAAACGGGATACCCTGTGAAGTAAGGAGGAGTCCCATTACTTTCTTAACCTGTCCCCTGAGTGATGAAGATGTTGAATTCCAGCTTGATGAGCCGTTACTCTTTACAATTTTATCCCAGAGGATAAGGTTATCGTGAGCGTCGGCATAAGCAATTGTCTGTGAAGGAGCCTGAGCCGAAAAGCCCTTGCCGGTTACACCGTTTGCAACCGTTCCGGCCTTATCGGTGTTGCCCTGAACAAATCCCTTATCGGAACCGTCTGTGCTTCCCTTAATTGCATCACGGTAGCTGTCGCAGAACATACCTACTCTTGGGTTGAGCGAACCTGCCTTTGACTGCGAGCAACCGTCGGAAATTGCAACTGAACCGCCTGTCCACGGTTCACCGTACATGAGAATCTTTTTACCCGAACCGTCTGAATAAAGTCCGTCAAGAGCAGAACGAATATCGTTCATTGTTGTGATATCGTGAATACCCATAAGGTCAAAACGGAAACCGTCAATGTGATATTCCTCCGCCCAATACTTTACGGATTCAATCATATACTTTCTGTACATCAGCTTATCTGACGCAGTTTCGTTACCGCAGCCTGAACCGTTTGAATATGCTGATGATGAATGCATTCTGTAGTAGTAACCCGGAACAGTTCTGTTAAAGCAGGAATCGGTTGAGAATGTGTGGTTGTAAACAACATCCATTACAACTGAAATTCCTCTGTCATGAAGAGCCTGAATCATCTGCTTGAACTCAGTGATTCTTGTATTGCCGTCATATGGGTTTGTTGAATATGAACCCTCGGGAGCGTTATAGTTCACCGGATCATAACCCCAGTTACGGTTTGAAGAAGAACTTGCAACATCTTCCTTTACCGAACCGTAATCATAAACAGGCATAAGCTGAACGCAGTTAATGCCCTGCTCAACAAGGTAGTCAATGCCTGTTGAAACGGCTGATGAACTTGTGTCTGAATTAAGAGTTGTGCCGCCCTCGGCAAATGCAAGGTACTTACCCTTGTTATCCTCACTCACACCCGAGTTTTTGGAAACTGAAAAATCTCGCACATGAACTTCCCATACAGCCGCCTCGGATGCGCTGTTAAAGAGAACATGCTTATCGTCCGACCAACCGCTCGGATCGGTTGAGTCAAGGTCAACAACCATTGTACGGTTGCCGTTTACACCGACAGCCTGTGAGTAAACATCCTGTGTTTCCTTGGTTGTGCCGTTTACTGTTACAAGATATGTGTAATATTTGTTTTTGTAATCACCGCTCAGATTAAGTGACCAAACACCTGTTGAGCTGTCTTTTTTCATATCATAGGTGCCGATTGCCGAAGCGCCCGCCTCGTTGTCAGAACCTGTTGTGTAGAGCTTGAGCTTTACGGATGACGCATCAGGTGACCAGGTTTTCCATGTTGTGGAAGTTTTGCTGTACACTGAACCGAGTCCCGATTCGTTATACGCTTTGCTTGCATAGCTTTCAAGATAATTTGCATTGTAATAATTGCCTGCTGAAACCGATTCATCGCTTGTTACTGCCGCATTTGAGGCAAAGGCTGACATACCTGCAATCATGGACAGAGAAAGAAGAATCGATAATGGTTTGCGTAATCTCATATTTTCACTCCTAAATATTATTTCGCACAAAGTACCGTACGATAACTATATTTTAACATTTATAAATGCCGTATTTTTCCTATTGAGAACTAAAAAAGCATCCTAAAGCCAAACTTTAAGAATGCTTTTTATACATTATGCACAAATAAAGACTGATGCAAAGCAATGATTAACTATTGTTATTGCAATATTTCAGCAGTTAACTGTCGTCGATATGTTATTTGCCGTTTGCCGAAAAATCTGACTGCACTGAAATTATATACCATATGTAATACTTTGTTACATATTATTAAGATTTTATCGAACTAAAGTTTTTATTGTTATATAATTCTTTAACTGTGGTTTACATTCATTTGTCATTATGTACAATTTATTACTGATACATCACCATTTGTTTACAAATCAACAATATTTTTGTAATAATATTGACAATATCGCAACATAATAGTATTATTATCTTGTGGCCGGTTGTCATCCGGAGGGAAAAATGATAACATACAAATTGAATCATACACCCGAAGACGGGTTTAACACCTTTGGGATAAGCGCATTTTGCGGCAAAAAGCTTATAAAATCCGTGTCGGGAATCAGCGAAAGCTTTCGTGAAATGACGGAGCTTGTCGAAATGTGCAACGAGCTTGAGCTTGAACTCTGCCAGCTTGACGATATCATCGAAGATTATCTTACAGATTTCACACTTTAATTTGCAAAGACTTTAACTTTTGTCATAATCGTGGTACAATAGTGTTTAGTGTTCTATCAGACATTATATATCAGACAATAAGGTGATATCATGATTTGCAATTTATGTCCGAGAAAATGCGGTGCGGTTCGTACTGCCCACAGCGGAAACGGATTTTGTAAAATGGGAGAACTGCCCGTTGTAGCAAGAGTTGCTCCGCACTATGGCGAAGAACCGTGCATAAGCGGCACAAAGGGCAGCGGAACTGTTTTCTTTTCAGGCTGTACAATGAGATGCGTGTACTGCCAGAACTACGAAATTTCAAACGAGGACGGCGGAAGAACAATCACTCCCGAAAGACTTGCCGAATGTTACAAAGAACTTGAGGACAAGGGAGTGCATAACATCAACCTTGTAACAGCTGACCATTTTGCACACGCTGTTGTTAAAAGTCTTGAAATTTACAAACCGAGAATTCCGATTGTATATAACTGCAGCGGATACACAAGTCCGAAAACTCTCAGTATGCTTGACGGACTTGTTGACATTTATCTTCCCGACTTTAAATATGCAGATGATTTTCTTGCGGTAAAATACTCTTCTGCACCGAATTATGTCAACACGGCTGTTGCCGCAATTCACGAAATGACTTTTCAGGTTGGTCTGCCTCAGTTTGACGATGACGGCATTATGAAAAAGGGCGTTATCGTAAGGCATCTGATTTTGCCTGCCCACACAAAGAACAGTCTTGAAGTGCTTGATATTGTAAAACGCAGATTCGGCGATCAGGTTTTGTTAAGTCTTATGTGTCAGTACATTCCTATGGGCAAGGTCAGCGACAGGGAGTTTTCACGAATTAACCGTAAAATCACACGCAGAGAATATGACAAGGTAAAGCTTGAAATGATGCGACTGGGAATTGACGGCTTTACACAGGAGCTTTCTTCCGCAGATGAAAGCTATGTCCCCGAATGGGATTTTGAAGGATGATTTTTTGATTAATGGAACTCTTGTAGCGGCGAACCGTGTTCGCCAATCATTTCGTATGTAAATACGAAATGAGCAAAAAACAAGCTTTCCATAATAATCCAATTAATTTTATTGGAACATATGTATCCTGTCGAAACGATTTTACAATCGTTCCGATTGGCGAACGAGGTTCGCCGCTACGAATGAATACACAATTTTCTTCTTATTAAAATCTATGTGTTTGAACATATAATATCATCAGGGTGGGCGTCCAATGAACGCCCCTACCGATTAATTTTCAAAAACAAAACGGTCAAGAAACATTTTTTAGTTTCTTGACCGTTTTTTATTCAACCGTTTGTGACGGTTTTACATACAGGGTTTTGTTGTTGACATAAATCACCATACCAGGTTTTGAGCCGTTTGGCTTTGACACATAGCGAACAAGTGTGCAGTCAACGGGAACCTGACTGCTGTTTCTCGCCTTACTGTGATATGCCGCAAGCCGTGCCGCCTCGTAGATTGCCGTGTCGGAAATCTCTTTGCCGTCCGAAACAACAATTACATGAGAACCGTGAATGTCCTTTGTGTGCAGCCACATATCGTTCTTTGACGCTGTTTTCAAAGTCAGCTTATCATTCTGGCGGTTGTTTCTTCCGACAAGGATTTTAAAACCGTCGCTTGATTCAAATTCGAGTGGCGGCAAAGTTGTCTGACGGGGCTTTTTGCCCTTTTGAACCTTGAGATAGCCCTGCTCGGTAAGTTCCTCACGAATTTGTGCAAGGTCTTTTTCATTCTCCGCACGGTCAACCGTATCGAGAACCGAGTTAATGTAATCAAGCTCTTCCCTGCCCTTTTCAAGCTGTTCTTTGAGCATAATTTCGGCATTTTTAGCCTTGCGATAATCCTTGTAATACTTCTGAGCATTTGCCGAAGGTGAGATTGCCGGATTAAGCTTTATGCGTAAAATTGCGTTGTTCTCATCGTAAAAATTTTCAACATCAACATACTCCGCACCACGCTCAATGCGATAGATATTTGCCTGTAAAAGGTCACCGCATATGCGAAGATGCTCACGGTCTGCACAGCGTTCAAGCTCGCTCTTCTGCTTTGCAATTTTTCGTGCAAGCCTTTCAAGTGTGTTGTTCAAAAACTTTGTAAGGCTTTGTGATTTCACCCTCATTCTGTCACGACTGTCACGAGCTTCATAGAATCCGTCAAGCAAATCGGAGAAGCTTTCCTTACTCTCAACCTTTGCAAAATCGCCGTACTGCTCAACATTCATAAAGCAGAAGTCCATAGGCTTTCCGTCCTCACGATAAACCACAACAGGCTTGCCCGAACAATCGTTGCAAACGCTTTTCAGCTTTTCAATTTCAACTGCGAGTCGGTCAAAAAGCACACCCTCAATTCTGTTTGTTGCGCCCTCCATAACCTTGTATTCAATCTCACGGCATACAATCGGAGAAACACCCTCAATTGTCCTTAACAGCGCCTTGTTAAGCGGCATTTCCGTGTCAAGATTCTTTACGGCTGTACACACATCAAGCACCGAACATTTAAGGAGATTCAGCTTGTTCTGCGATTCGGGAAGTTCGTATTTTATATTCGGCAGTACAAGTCTTTTACTGCTCATTGTAAGATCTACACGCTTGAGTGAATCAATGATGACGCCGTTTGAATCAACAATAATTATGTTGCTGTACATACCCATAATTTCGCATACAACAGTTATTATCACAGTATCGCCGAGTTCGTTCACGCACTCGAAATCGAGCATAAGAACACGGTCACAACCGTTCTGGCGAAGTCCCACAAGCTTTCCGCCGCCGATTCTTTTTCGCAAAAGCATACAGAACATCGGAGGTTGTGCAGGATTTTCGGGTGTTGAGGAACAAAAGTTCACTCTCGGTGAATTTGCTCGTGCAGAAAGCAACAGCTTTTTGTTGCCGGAAAATGTTCTCAGCCCGAACACAAGCTCTTCTCTGTTCGGCTGATAAATCTGCGACACCCTTGCACCGAGAGCCTCTTTTTCTATTTCACTTTTAATATGTCTTAAAAAAATTCCGTCAAGCGCCATAGTAACTCCGTAAATTATTTGTGATATTTACCGTTTGATGAAATCTCAAACGCACGGTAAATCTGTTCGCTTAAAATCATTCTTGCCATTTGGTGAGGAAAGGTCATTCTGCTCATTGAAAGACGGACATCTGCCCGCTTTTTAACCGATTCGTCAAGCCCGTAGCTACCGCCGATAATAAAATCAACGGTGCTTTTTCCGCTTACGGACGCATTGTCAATCAGCTTTGAAAGCTCCTCGCTCGACATAGACTTTCCCTCAATACACATTGCAACAACATAATCCGAAGGCGAAATTTTTTGCATGATTCGTTTTCCCTCAGAGAAAATAACCTCATCAATCTGCGACCTATTCGGTATGTTGCTCTTAATGCGTTCTTCCGAAAGCTCAATAATATTGAATTTACAAAATGCGGTCAAGCGTTTTGCATACTCTGCAATTGCGTCGGTAAAATATTTTTCCTTGATTTTGCCGATACAAATTATGTTAATCTTAATCATATTCCTCTTGTTTGTTTAAGGTTAAAAGATGATGGCTTTTGTTGTGCTTACACTCGGAGCAACATCAAGCGAATAATCGCTTTTGTACTTCATTCCGTTTGATGTGAGCAGGTCTACGGATGTTGACATTGCAAGCGGAACGGTATTATTTTCTTCGCTGAGATGGCCGAGCATAAGTCTTAAAGTTCCCTTTTCAACAAGGTTAACAAGTTCTTTTGCACATGCCTCATTTGAAAGATGTCCTCTGTTTGAAAGGATTCTCTGCTTTAGCGGATAAGGATAAAATCCGTTTTTGAGCATATTGATATCGTGATTTGACTCAAGCACAACAAAGTCGCTCTGCTCTGCGGCAGTTCTGACATCGGGCAACATAACTCCCATATCGGTTGCTATAAGTGCGGATTTTCCGTCGGGAGCAGTAACACGGTAACAACAGCTTTCCGCCGCATCGTGGGGGGTGTCAATTCGCTGAACACGCATATTGCCGATTACAACCTCGTCAGTTATAACATCTGCATCTGTGTTTGGATCAAGCTTATTACCTGCCCTCAAAGCATTGAGCGTACCAAGGCTTGAATACACCTTAAAGCCGTAACGCTTTGCAAGCACACGCAACGCACTGCAATGGTCAGTGTGTTCGTGAGTTATAAAAACCGCCCCGATACTGCCCATATCAAGTCCGTTTGCAAGCATGGCATTTTCAATCTGCTTGCATGAACGACCTACGTCAATCAGTACGCCTTCGCTTGCCGAACCTATGTAGTAGCTGTTACCCTTACTTCCGCTGAACAGCGGTACTGCTCTTGCCAAAACAATCAATCCTTATCTTTAGTGTAACGAATATGATAACACAAATTTTAAAATTTGTAAATTATCTCACAAAAAAGCCGTTCTCACAAAGAAAACGGCTTTGATTTCTAATTAAATTTTAGTCAGGCACCGAGCTCTTGCTCGTTATCTCCTGTAAAATACACCTTTTTGATATCTGCACCAAGTCCTCTGAACTTTTCAACAACATCTTCATATCCACGCTCAATGAACTGAATATTTGAAATCTCTGTTGTACCGTTAATTTCAAGAGCGGCAATAATCATAGCCGCACCTGCACGAAGGTCGGTTGCCTTAACGGGAGCCGCTGTGAGCGGAACACCGCCCTCAATGATTGCAAGTCTGCCCTCAACAGAAATCTGCGCACCCATTCTGATAAGCTCGCTGACATACTGATAGCGATTATCCCAAACATTCTCGTTGATGATGCTTGTTCCGGGAACGCTCATAAGCAATGCGGCAAACTGCGGCTGACAGTCTGTCGGGAAGCCGGGATGCGGCATTGTCTTGATGTTACAGCGCTTGAGCGGAGCAGATGACGCATCGACCTTGAGAGCCTCATCATATTCCGTAATCTTAACACCCATCTCACGCAGCTTTGCGCTGATTGATTCAAGATGCTTCGGTGTAATATTCTTTACCGTAATACAACCTCTTGTTGCGGCGGCGGCACACATATATGTTCCTGCCTCAATCTGGTCGGGAATAATCGAATAAGTAATGCCGTGAAGATACTCAACGCCACGGATTTTGATAACATCCGTACCTGCGCCCCTGACATCCGCACCCATTGAATTAAGGAAGTTCGCAAGGTCAACAATATGCGGTTCTCTTGCGGCATTTTCAATAATGGTCTGTCCCTTTGCCTTTGATGCGGCAAGCATAATGTTCATTGTTGCACCAACGGACACAACATCAAGGTACACATGTGTACCGACAAGGCTGTCGCATTCTGCCTCTATAATCGCACCGTCAACAAGCTGAGTTGTCGCACCGAGAGCCTCAAAGCCTTTAAGATGCTGGTCAATCGGACGCACGCCAAAGTTACAGCCGCCCGGAAGAGCCACCTTAGCCTTGCCGTACTTGCCCAAAAGTGCGCCGAGGAGATAATATGACGCTCTCATACCTCTTACAAGGTCGGTCACAGCATTGCATGTGCGGATTTTTGTAGGATCAATATATAAGGACGAACGGTTGATTCGTCTTACATTAGCACCCATCTGCTGAAGAATTCTGCTGATAAGTGATACATCGCTGATGTTAGGAATATTTTCAATCTGGCACGGTTCATCACAAAGAATAACTGCCGGAATAATTGCAACGGCTGCATTTTTCGCACCGCTGATTGTCACTTCACCCGATAATGGCTTTCCGCCGGTAACTACGAACTTCTCCAATTGTTACACCCCAATTAATGTGTAGAAGATACTTTTAACTAAATAAGCTAAATATCTGAAAATGTATATCTATATAGTGTATAAGTAAAAATCAAAAATTATACGAATCTAAAATTCATAATGAGAACTAATTTGTTACATTTTATTAAAAACGAACCCACTCGGTTACGCAGATGTAATTTAACAATTCTCTTACAGAAAATGATACTACAAAATTGTAGTAAAGTCAACGGAATAATAAAACTGTAATCTATTTTTGGGCAAGTTGTACTCAAATTATTAATTTGTTGCTTTTTTTGTTTTTAATATAACCAACCATGCTTTTTAAAACCGTTTTTTCCTAAAAAGAAGTAATTAATCAAAGCGATTTTTTGTAAAATTATTACAAATTGAAACAAGTGTTATTTCATCAGACATCTGAGCATTTTACAATTCAAATTGAACACAGAAAAATATCGTTCCGTTATTCCTATGATAATTTTACACCTTCAATCTTCTTTTTTCAAATTTAAAATTAACTTTCTATACTATATATACTTTCCAAACGGACACAATAAACAAGTGAAACTTTGGGGCAAAAAAACTTGAAAAACATTACATTTTTTCGTGTGTGTCTATTGACTTTTTAAAAAGGGAATGCTATATTATAATTAACATATGAGCATATCTTCATATGTTCAAGTATAACTTTTAACCTGAGAGAAAATTAAAGGGGACGCCTATGGAAAACAAAGAAAAAACAACCACTCCCGAAATGCCCGACATTGATGTGCTGTTTGAGCTTGCAGACCTTTTTAAGGTTTTCGGTGATTCAACCCGACTTCGCATTATGTACACCATTTCGGAAAATGAAATGTCGGTGCTCAACATTGCTGAAGCTCTCAGCATGGAGCAAAGCACAATTTCCCACCAACTGCGTGTGTTAAGGCAGAACAAGCTGGTGCGTGTTCGCCGTGAAGGAAAGCAAATTTATTACAGCCTTGACGATGACCATGTGAAACGAATCATAGAAATGGGACTTGACCATGTTCTTGAATAAGGAGGAAGACATATGAGGTACAAATATCAGCTTGACAATCTCAACTGCGCTCATTGTGCAGGCAAAATTGAGGCTAAAATTGCAGAAACAGACGGCTTTGAGGATGTAAGCTTTAATTTTGCGACAAAACTTCTCAACTTCAAAAGCGAAAAGCAGAATCCTGTTTCCGAAATTCAGGCGATCTGCGACAGCATTGAGGACGGTGTAACTGTTGTTGACAAAACTCCGAAAAATGATATCACAACAAAGGCAGAACCCGAAATCACGAAAAAGAAAATCAACCGTGACACAATCTTCCTTGCAATTTCAATTGTACTTGCTGTAGTGTCCGAAATTCTCCACCTTACACTTGACGGTGTTACGGCTGTTCATTATGTTGTACTCGCAGCGTGTTTTGTTGCAACACTTCTTTCGGGTTACAAGGTATTCATCAAGGGTGCAAAAAACATTCTAAAGCTAAGAATTGACGAAACAACGCTTATGTCTGTTGCGGTAATTGCGGCATTCTGTCTTGGAGATTTTGTTGAGGCGGCAATGGTAACAATCCTCTTTTCTATCGGTGAAATTTTTGAGGATCGAGCAGTTGACGCATCCCGCCGTGACATTGAAAAGCTTGCAAACATTCGTCCCGATACAGCAACAATTATTGTTGACGGTGCGGAACAGGTCGTTCCTGCTGAAAGCGTTGAAATCGGAAGTATCATTGAAGTCAAGCCATACGAAAGAGTTCCGCTTGACGGCATTATTATCAAAGGTAAAACAACTCTCGACACATCGGCTCTCACAGGCGAAAGCCTTCCTGTTGATGCAGGCGAGGGCAGTGAGGTACTCAGCGGTGCAATCAACGGCAGTAACCTTATTACTGTCAAAACCACAAAGCATTTCGGCGACAGTACCGCAACAAGAATTCTTCAGCTTGTTGAAGATGCCGCCGCTCAAAAGGGCAACAGCGAAAAGCTTATTTCAAGATTTGCCTCTGTTTACACACCGGTTGTTGTACTCATTGCAGTTGCAATCGCAGTAATTCCTCCGCTCTGCGGACTCGGAGCATTCAGCGAATGGCTATACCGTGCGCTTGTTTGTCTTGTAGCGTCATGTCCGTGTGCTATTGTTATTTCCGTACCTCTCTCCTACTATTCGGGTATCGGTGCGGCATCCGAAGTCGGTGTACTCATCAAGGGCGGAAAATATATTGAGGCTCTTGCAAAAGCAGACACATTCGTATTCGATAAAACAGGCACACTCACAAGCGGCAAGCTCAGCGTAAACAAGGTTAATACGGTCGGTTCATACAGTGCTGACGAAGTTCTTGCTCTTGCCGCTGCAAGCGAAAAATATTCCGCTCATCCGATTGCCTCCGCAATCAGAGAAAAGGCAAACGGTCTTGAACTTCCCGAGCTTTCCGACTACAGCGAAAGTGCCGGTCACGGAACAAGCGCAGTTTATAACGGCAAAACTATTCAGTGCGGCGGTTCAAAGATTCTTTCGGACGAACAGAAGAAGATTGCAAATAAAGACGATTCTGTTTTCGTAATTTATGACGGTCAGCTTATCGGTTCGCTCAATGTCAGCGATACGGTAAGACCTGAGGCAAAAGAGGTTATCTCACAGCTTAAAGTGCTCGGTGTCAAGAACACGGTAATGCTCACAGGCGACAGACAACAGCCTGCCGAAAATGTTAAAAACGAACTCGGACTTTCCGAATGTCACGCAGAGCTTCTCCCTGCTCAAAAGCTTGAACTTTTCAAGGGCTTGAAATCAAAATCCAAGGGTGCTTGCTTTGTTGGCGACGGCATCAATGATGCCCCTGTTCTTTCGGCAAGCGACTGCGGTATCGCAATGGGATTTGGCAGTGAAGCCGCTATTGAAGCGTCAGACGCAGTTCTCGCATCAGGCACACTCAAACAGCTTCCAAAGGCAATTAAAATTGCAAGAAGTGTTATCAACACCGTCAAAGGCAACATCATCTTTGCCCTCTCAATCAAGGCTCTTGTAATTATCCTTGCCGCATTCGGTCTTGCACAAATCTGGATGTCTGTTATCGCCGACACAGGCGTCAGCGTAGTCTGCGTCCTCATTGCCGCAAGACTCCTCAAAAAGAAATATTGATTTTTTTGCAAATCATATCATTTATTATGATAAAGCACCGTGAGCTTTCACAAGTTTCACGGTGCTTTCATTTGCCAAAATTTTTCTAAACATAATCTTATATTATAGTATTTTAAATAGTATTTTAAAATCATTGACTTTTATAATTATATAAATTATAATATTTTTGTCAGTGCTTGTAACTGATAAATAAACTTCGGAGAGATTAATTTGAAAAAGATATTTTTATTATTAGTAACCACTTTATTTTTACTTTCATTATATGGATGTAACACTTCTTCATCAAGCAATAACCCCACTGAACAAACAACCGTAACGGATACAGATGATTTATCTCTTGATTCAGATATTGAAACAACAGAATTAAATCATAACTTAGAAATTTACAATAACGGCAAAAAGGTGGATACTTTAAATCTTTACGGCTTATTTAAACAAATTGATAACGGCTTCATATATTCAAAAATCAATAAAGACTCTCCAAATGAAATGGAATACTACAGATATTATTTAGATAAAAAAAGCAGTGTAAAACTCGGCTCAATAAAAGACTGGTCTATGCAAATTAATGATAAGGCATATGTAAACAATCACCTTTGTTTTACGGCAAGCACGGGCGACACTACAGACGAAGAAAACAGAACTCTCGAATTTATTGATATCGACCTTAATAAAAACAAAATGACGACTGTCTTTTCTGACAAAGGCGGATTTCCATATGACACTGTTACAGGAGCAGACAATCTTGTCATAATCACAAAAGTGCTAAACAACGGTACTTCTTTGGAACTGTATGATACCGAAACTCAAAAATTCAAGCAATTAAAATATTTAGAGTTTGATGATAAAAACAGTATTGGAGAAACTATAAGAAAAGTTTCAATTGACAAAAGTACAAAAACAATCTCTCTTTTGGTTTTGGATTGCATTTCACAGAACGAAGCTTCTTTGAAAATAGAAACTTATGACTATGATATGAATTTTCAAAAAAGCTATGATATTTCCAACATTTCAGATGATTCAAACGAATTAATTCAGGGCGTACAGGTTTTTGATTTTAAAAACAATTATCTATTCTATCAAAATTTCAGCATAACAAGATGTATAGGATACATAGACAGCGATAAGCTGAAAAAATCCGACATATCAGAAGATGTAGATGATACTTTTTCAATAGTATCTGCATCTGAAGATGACAGTGATACAAATTTATTGTATAAGAGGGCGGAATCAAGTTCAGAAGATAACTACATATATCTTTTTGATACAACCAACAAATCAATGAAAGAAACAAAATTCAATATTGAAGAAAAAGGATACACTATAGGCAGTATATCACGAATAGGAAAAGATAATTTGATGATAATGATGTCCCCTGATAATGCAGATGAAAAAAGCGACCTTAATTCAAGAATATACTTTACAAAATTAAGCGACTTAAATTTTCAGTAAACAGGCGGTAAAAATCAATTAAAATTCATTTTGCAAATTATCTGTCAAAATCCTGCAAAAAATTTAATTTATGGGCAATACTGCTCTTTACTTTTTAAGGTATTTATTGTATAATTAGCGGTAAAGTAAAAGGGTATATTTAATGTTACAAAACACCTTTTGCTCACAATAAAAAGGATAGGAGGGACAAAACATAATGATCAGCGGTGCTGAAATTATGGTAAAATGTTTGGAAGCCGAGGGCGTTGACATAGTCTTTGGTTATCCCGGTGCGGCTATCTGCCCATTTTACGATAAAATTTACGATTCGAGCATTACCCACATTCTTGTTCGTCAGGAACAGAACGCTGCTCATGCGGCAAGCGGCTATGCAAGATGCAGTAATCGTCCCGGTGTTTGCGTGGCAACTTCCGGTCCCGGTGCAACCAACCTCATCACAGGTATTGCGACCGCCTATACGGACTCTATTCCGATTGTTGCCATTACAGGTCAGGTTCGTTCCGACCTTCTCGGCAGAGATGTCTTTCAGGAAGCTGACATCACGGGAGCTTGTGAACCGTTTGTAAAGCACAGTTATCTCGTCAGCAAAACAGAAGACCTTCCGAGAGTTTTCAAAGAGGCTTTCCATATTGCCTCAACCGGCAGACCCGGTCCTGTACTTATCGACATTCCCGTTGATATTCAGGAAAATGAAATTGAAAGTTTTGAATATCCCGAAAGCGTAAACATTATCGGTTACAAGCCGAACACTAAAGGACACGCAATTCAGGTTAAAAAGGCTGTTGAGGCCATCAACGCAAGCAAGCGTCCTGTTATCGTATCAGGCGGCGGCGTGCTGAGTTCGGGTATCAAGCTTAAACTTCAAAAATTTGCAGAAACTACGGGTATCCCCGTTATTTCAACTATGATGGGCATCGGTGTTATGCCCAGCGAGCATGAGCTTTATCTCGGAATGCTCGGCACTCACGGCAAGGCTGTTGCCAACCGTGCTCTTCACGAAGCCGACCTTGTAATCGTATGCGGTGCAAGACTCGGTGACAGAGCTGTTGCGGCTCCCGACCAGATGAGTGAAAACACAAAGGTAATTCACATTGACATTGACCCTGCTGAAATCGGTAAGAATGTTAAAACAGAAATTCCGATTGTAGGCGATATGAAAAATGTCATCAATATGCTGCTTGACAGCATCGGCGATTACAAGGTTACAACAATGTGGAGCGAAACCGTAAAGAACTGGAAAAAAGACCTTTACCGTGAGCCTCCCGTTTTTGACGGCTTTGTTGAGCCGAGAACACTTGTCGGTCATCTCAGCGCAATGTTCCGCTCAAAGGCAATTCTTGTTGCCGATGTAGGACAAAATCAAATCTGGTGTGCAAACAACTTCCGTATTCGTGAGGGCAGATTCCTCACAACAGGCGGTATGGGTACAATGGGTTACTCAATTCCCGCTGCAATCGGCGCAAAGTTTGCAAGACCCGACCGTGATGTTATTGTAATCTGCGGTGACGGCAGTTTTCAGATGGGGCTTAATGAGCTTGCGACTATTGCAGGCAATCAGCTCGGAATTAAAATCATCATTATGAAAAACGCACGACTCGGAATGGTTCGTGAACTTCAGGACAAACACTACGGCGGCAGACACTCCGCAACAATTCTCAACGGTGATCCCGACTTCTTGAAGATTGCCGATGCTTACGGCATTGACCATGCAGAGGCTCATTCAAACAAGGAAGCTGAAAACATCATCAAGGGTATTGTTGATTCGGAAAAACCGTTCATTCTTGTTTGCGATGTTCACCCCGACACTCCGTCAATTTAATGAGGTGATAAAATGCAGTATACATTATCAATACTTGTTGAAAATCAGGCGGGCGTTCTTTCAAAAATTTCGGGACTTTTCTCTCGCCGAGGTTTTAACATCGACTCACTTGCAGTAGGTGTTACTCAGGAACCGTCGGTTTCCCGAATCACAATCGTTGCAAACGGTGACGAGTACATTGTTGAACAGCTTGAAAAACAGCTCAACAAGCTCATTCCCGTTATTAAGGTAAAAAGGCTTAACGAGGGCGAATTTATCAGCCGTGAGCTTGTTTTAATCAAGGTTCACTGCGCTGCCTCAAAAAGAGCCGAAATTGTCAAAACGGTTGAAATTATGCAGGCGAAAATCGTTGATGTATCCCCTTCGTCAGTTACCGTTGAGTACTGCGAATGTGCAAGCCGCATCAACACGCTTGTTGACTTACTCAAGCCTTATGGTATCCGTGAGATTGTAAGAACAGGTACTGTTGCCATTGACAGAGGCACAGCTTCGGTTTCCGTTTAATCTTACAGTTAGCATATATTTTAATTTATATGCCGCGTTTGCGGTAAGGAGGACTTTAATATGAAAGACTACACAAAAAACATGGCAGCACCAATCTACTATCAGTCAGATTGTAACCTTGACCTTCTCAAGGGTAAGAAAATTGCTATTATCGGTTACGGCAGCCAGGGTCATGCACACGCTCTCAACCTCAAGGATTCAGGTTGCGATGTAATCATCGGTCTTTACAAAGGTAGCAAGAGCTGGGCAAAGGCTGAGGCACAGGGCTTTAAGGTATATACATCAGCAGAGGCTGCAAAGCAGGCTGACATCATTATGATTCTTATCAACGATGAAAAGCAGGCAGCTCTTTACAAGAACGACATCGAGCCAAACCTCGAAGCAGGCAATATGCTTATGTTCGCTCACGGCTTTAACATTCACTTCGGTTGCATCAAGCCTCCAAAGGATGTTGATGTTACAATGGTAGCTCCTAAGGGACCGGGTCACACAGTTCGTTCAGAGTATCAGGTTGGTAAGGGTGTACCTTGCCTCGTTGCAGTTGAGCAGGATGCTACAGGTCAGGCTAAGGATCTCGCACTTGCATATGCACTCGGTATCGGCGGTGCAAGAGCCGGCGTTCTTGAAACAACATTCAGAACAGAAACAGAAACAGACCTCTTCGGTGAGCAGGCTGTTCTTTGCGGCGGTGTTTGCGCACTTATGCAGGCAGGTTTTGAAACACTTTGTGATGCCGGTTACGACCCAAGAAATGCTTACTTTGAGTGTATCCATGAGATGAAGCTCATCGTTGACCTTATCTATCAGTCAGGTTTTGCAGGTATGAGATATTCAATCTCTAACACAGCTGAGTACGGCGACTACATCACAGGTCCAAAGATCATCACAGAGGATACTAAGAAGGCTATGAGAAAGGTTCTTTCTGACATTCAGGACGGTACATTTGCTAAGGACTTCCTCCTTGACATGAGTGATGCCGGTTCACAGGTTCACTTCAAGGCTATGAGAAAGCTCGCTGCCGAAGCTCCTGCCGAAGTATTCGGTAAGGAAGTTAGAAAGCTCTACAGCTGGTCTGACGAAGATAAGCTCATCAACAACTAATGTTTTTTAGTTCGTGAAGTTAGTTTGATATATTCAAACTTCTGTCACCCGAGCATTACATAGTACGAATTAACGGTTCAGTCAATTTGGCTGAACCGTTTTTTTGTTGTGCAATAAAAGGGTTCAGCTTTTTACGGCTGAACCCTTTTGCAGTTAAAACTTATCAATTTTTAAATAATCAATACTTCTCATAGGAGAAAGAATTATAAGCGTCAAGCAAAGACTGCTTATTTTCAGCGGTAGTTTTCTCACCCCATACGCTGGTATCACCATAACCTGTCGCAATAAATTCGGTAAACATATGTGCATTTACGCAATTATTAAACTGTTTAAGGTTAATTTCGTTATATTTTGCCCGTGAAATATTTTTGTCATTACCGTCAAAATAATTATAATAAATATTATTATTTGATTCTTCGCTTACGCCTCTTGACGAATACATATTTCCAAAAAGATTCTCTCCGTCGTATGTGATTATTGAATTACCCGACCAATAGTAACCGTCATCTACATTTAAATATATATCCAGGTCGTGAACCTCATACTTTTTGGCAGTTTTATTATAGTATATCGAAAAACCGTCGTTAACATTTCCCACTCTTTTTAACTTACCGTCTTCAAATTTGTAAACAACGGAATGGAAACCATACTCATTGGAATCAGCCTTTTGTGCAACAAGCTCCGGAACTCCGTCAAAGTCGAAATCCAAAAACATAACACCTGACAAATTGTGATTACTTCCCAAGCTTGGCATCCATTCACTCTGATGATTCATCATATAATTGATATAAGCGTCCCTTGTTTTATCGGATGTCTTATATCTGTATGTTACACCGGTTGGGTTAAACATCGTAGTAAACTTTTTACCGTCTTTTGAAACACCTCTTACCGTATAAGTGTTACTGCCGGACTTTGCACCCTTGTGAACATAATAGTTGTCATAAGTTTCTGCTATCCTCTTCCAAGAACCGTTTTCTTTAATATAAACACGGAACTTTGGCGCATCTCCCGTCCAATGCATTTCAACACCGTTGTTTACTGCACCAATGCTGTAAATTTCGGGACAATCCTGATGATCGCCAATGGGCGTACCCTTTGAATCGTAGCCGCTTGTAAAACTCTTGGCATCCTTGCTGATACAACGAACCGTGTAATAAATATCATCAACGCTTAAATCAAATTCCTTTGAAACAACATTCATATCAAGCATAGTCGTGCCTGTTGTATCGGCAAGCTTTGTCCAACCGTTTCTGTCCTTGTAGTACACACGATACTTCTCTGCACCTGCGACCTTGTTCCATGTCAGCTTTACGCCGTCATATGTGACCTCAAGTTTTGAAATTTTCGGTGTGGCAACATACTTTACCGACTTGCCTGTCGGGTTATAACCGCTTGTAAATTTCTTTGCGTCTGATGTAATACATCTTACAGTATATGTGTAATTTCTGCCGGACGAAACATCCTTGTCGATATATGAGGTTGAAGTTGTATCGACCATTCGTGTCCAGCCTTTACTGCCCTTGTAGTAAACTCTGTATTTAGTCGCACCGCTTACTTTGCCCCAAGAGATTTTCACACCGCCGTTTACATTTTCAAGCTTTGAAATTTCGGGAGCAGCAACATATTTTACGGTTGTCCCCTTTGAATCATAACCGCTTGTAAAGCTCTTTCCGTCAGCAGAAATACATCTTACAGTATAGGTGTAATTCCTGCCCGATGAAACATCCTTGTCGATATATGATGTTGAAGTTGTATCGACCATTCGTGTCCAACCTTTACGGCCCTTGTAGTAAACTCTGTATTTAGCCGCACCGTTCACTTTGTTCCATGTAAGCTTTGCACCGCCGTAAACGCTTTCGGCTTTTGAAATTTTCGGAGTTGCCAAGCTTGCCCTTGCAACTTGTGCATACTGCACGGGTGTGTTAAGCGGTTCAACCGCATTTGCAGAAACTGCCGAAACCACAATCGCAGACATCGACATTACCGCCGCCATGGCTATAGGTAAAAACTTTTTCATAGTTATCCCTCACTTTGTAAATATTCTACGCATTATTAAAAACTTTCACTAAATTTTTATGCAAGTTAATTGTAACATTAAATGATATAAAAAGCAATACATCTTGATAAACTATCACAAATTTTTAAGCTAAAATAAATAAACCGTTCACAAAAGCGAGAACGGTTTATTTTATATATTCTGTTGATGTTTTGAATTATTTAAAATAATTTCTGCGTTTTGCAAAAATTACTGCACAACCTGCAAGCATTGCAACAAGAAGAATTACAGCAACGCTGTTCTGTCCTGTCTGTACAGCACCGCTGTTGTTCTGTGAATTGTTCGGTGTGTCATTTGTAGCTGTGTCGCTTGTTGAAACAGGCTTAGTTGCCGAAGTTGTATCGGGTACTGTTACAGATTCGTCAACTGTTGCAACCGAAGTTGTAGGCTCAGTAGGAACAGTTGTATTCGGTTTATTAGATTCCAAACCAAAATTCATTTTTGACAATTCTTCAAGAATACTATCGTCAATAACTCCGCTTTCATAAGCCTCTTTAATTGAGTAAACATTGCCATTCTTATAAAGCATAACATCATCGCCATGGTTGTAATAATAAGTATAGTCACCAATTGTTTGTTCAATCATAACGCCTAAACTCATAAAGGGTATATTTCTAAAACATACTGTTTCATCACTTGTAGAACCAACAATTTCGACATTCAAATATTCAGGTGCTTTGCCATTGTAATATTTATTTATAATTACACGCTTTATTTCTGAAAGGAGAGCTCTATCTTCGCCCTTTTGGATGATATCCATCTTTCCCCAAAGATTTCCCCAAGTGTATAATTCATAGAGCATATCATCATCAATCGCACCTGTTTCATAGGCATCAGACAATGTATATACTTTATTATTTTTATATAACATAACAGGACAATCGCTCGGATAAGAAATAGTATAATCACCTATATCGAATTCCACTTCATCTGTCCAGTGTGTAAAACTATCCATAAAATCGAAATACACGCCACCGTCACTGGCTGTACCATATATTCTTACTTCAATAAAATCAGGCTTTTCATCGCCATAATATGTATCTAACATAGCCTGTTTAATATCTGAAATCAAGTCTGGATCAGAAGTTTCATCAGGTGTAGCAGCAAAAGCTGTTGTTACAACCGAAAAGCACATTACAAATGCTATCAATGCTGTTAAAAGTTTTTTCATTTTTATTTCCTCATCTTTTATTTATTCTATCTGTAATAATGGTATACGCAACAGATATTCAATTTACTTCATTATACCGCTTAATTATATGTAATGCAATATAGTTGCTAAAAATTTAGCAAGAATAATTCTGCTCAAATGAAAATGCCACTTTCACAGCGAAAGTGGCATAAATGTTAATTTTAGTTGTCAAATCAAACAGGGTGAACCATATTTTTCTTGTCAAGCTTGTCGCCGTTGATGCCAACCTTGGCATTTCTTCTCTTTTCAAAGAAGTCGAGGGCAACCTTCGGGAACTGTGCGTAAGAAAGAACATCCTCAGGCTGTTCAATCCACTGCTCAATCTCGCCACGGAGCTTATCAAGCTCAGGCTTAAGCTGATCTGCAGGACGGCCTTTGATAATCTTCTTGTCACCGATAATCTTCTTCTGAAACTGAGGATCAATCGGCATTGGAGTTGTACCGTACTCACCGGCAACAAGTCCCTTGAACTCGTTTGTGCACATTGAGTAGCGCTTGCCTGTGATTACATTGAATACAGCCTGTGTGCCGACAATCTGTGATGTCGGAGTAACAAGCGGAGGATAACCTGAATCCTTACGAACACGGGGTACTTCTGCAAGAACTTCGTCAAGCTTGTCTTCCTTACCGGCCTGCTTGAGCTGTGAAAGAAGGTTGGAAAGCATACCGCCGGGAACCTGATAGATAAGAGCGTTAGCGTCTGTTGCGAGCATCTTAGGATCAAGAAGTCCTGACTTGATGTACTTCTCACGAAGAGTCATAAAGTAAGCACGGATGTCAGAGAACTGTTTAAGGTCAAGACCTGTGTCGAACTCTGTGCCTGAAAGAGCGGCAACCATTGACTCTGTCGGAGCGTGTGATGTACCGAGAGCGAGTGGGCTGATTGCTGTGTCAATGCCGTCGGCACCTGCCTCAACACCCTTTAAAAGACACATTGATGCAAGACCTGATGTGTAGTGGGTGTGGAGCTGAAGCGGAAGCTCCGGAACAGCGGCTTTGATAGCCTTTACAAGGCTTTCGGTTCTTGTCGGAGTAAGAAGAGCAGCCATATCCTTGATACAGATTGAATCTGCACCTGCGTCTGCAATTCTCTTAGCATACTCAACATAGTATTCATCTGTGAATACAGGGCCTGTTGTGTAGCTGATAGCAACCTGTGCATGACCGCCTTCTTTGTTAGCAGCCTTGATAGCTGTTTTAAGATTCTTGATGTCGTTAAGAGCATCAAAAATACGGATAATGTCAATACCGTTTGCGATTGAACGCTGAACAAGGTACTCAACGCAGTCGTCGGCATAGTGACGATAACCGAGCATATTCTGTCCTCTGAAAAGCATCTGGAGCTTTGTGTTAGGGCAATGCTCTCTGATTGTGCGGAGTCTGTCCCACGGATCTTCGTTTAAGAATCTGAGGCATGAGTCATATGTTGCGCCGCCCCAGCATTCGAGTGAGTAATAACCGATTTTATCGAGTTTGTCAAGAACAGGGAGCATTTCCTCTGTTGTCATTCTTGTTGCAATGAGTGACTGATGAGCGTCACGCAGAGCAGTTTCGGTAACTCTGATTTTTTTTGCCATTTTACAGCATCCCTTTCTCCGAATTATTGATTAGTTAAGTGTTACGAGAACCTTACCTGAGTCAACTGACTCACCCTTTGCAACATCAACTGTTGCAACTGTGCCGTCCTGCGGAGCCTTAACGGGAGTTTCCATCTTCATAGCCTCGATGAATACGAGGTCATCTCCAGCCTTAACAGCCTGTCCTGCCGAAACAACAACATTAACAACTGTACCGGGCATAGGAGCCTTTACAACAACAGAACCCTGAGCGCCTGCGGGAGCTGCCGGCTTTGCTGCAGGAGCGGGAGCGGCTGCAGGAGCAGGAGCGGCTGCTGCGGGAGCTGAAGAGCCACCGAGTTCTTCAACCTGAACATCATATGCTGTGCCGTTAACTGTAATTCTTAAATTCTTCATTTTTAGTATCCCCTTTTATTTTAACAAGTAATCATTTATCAGATAGTTGAATGCTTCTTTGAAAGTGTTGAAACACGCTTGCCCGAGAGCATATCAAGAGCAGAAATAAGAGTCTGACGGAGCTGAGCTTCTTCAACAATACCGTCAACATAGCCGTTCTGAGCGGCATTGTAAGCAGAAAGATTCTCGTCAGCAAACTTCTGAGCAACCTCAGCCTGCTTATCTGTGGCAACATTCATAACTTCGGGAGCCATAATGAATGCGGCAGCCTCAACATTAACAGGTGAAATAACTGCATCGGGAAGTGCGTAAACAACATCTGCATTAGCGCCTGTGCCTGCAAGAGCAACATAGCCTGAGCCGATCGCCTTGCCTGTAACAACAGAAATCTTGACTGTTGTTGCCTCAGCATAAGCGGCTGACGCCTTTGTTGCCGACTTGATTGACTCAAAGCCCGGGCAGTTTACGAATGTTACAACAGGGAGTGAGAAAGCGTCGCAGAAACGAACAAACTTTGCTACCTTGTTTGCAGACTTGCAACCAAGCTCCTTGCCCTTTGTAACAACAATACCTACAACCTGACCGCCGAGTCTTGCAAAACGAACATTTGCTTCCTTGCCGTAATCATTGAAGAGCTTTACAATGCTGTTGCCGTCAACTGTTCTGCTGACTACACAACCACAACCGTCCTCTGCCGGAGCTTCTTCAAATGACTGAGGAGCCATTGTGAGGTTATTTGACGGAAGATAAAGGATAAGTTCCTTTGCAGCCTTGATTGCCTTGTCTGCATCGTCACAAACGATTGAGGCAATACCGTTTTCAGCATTGTAAGCGGCATCGGAATGCTTACCTGTTACCGAAAGTGAAAGCTGTGCGTCTTTGCTCATAATAACGATGTCTGCGCTTGCAGCGTTAAGAGCGTTTGTTCCGAGGCAAGTGCCGAGAACAACCGAGATCTGCGGTACAACACCGGAAAGTGACGCAGCCGCATTGAGAACATCACCGCAACCTGCGAGAAGCTCTGTACCCTGATTAAGTCTGCCGCCAACGCTGTCATAGAAACCTACAACAGGAGCGCCTGTCTTGAGTGCAAGACCATACAGCTTTTTAAGCTTGGCAGCCTGTGCCTTACTCATAGCACCGCCGCAAATGTCGCTGTTCTGTGCAAACGCATAAACAGGCATACCTTCTACTGTTCCAAAGCCTGCAACAACCTCGGCAAAACCTTCACCGGATTTTGCAAAGGCATCAATTTCACAAAAGCTGTCTGCATCAAAAAACGCCGTAATTGTCTTATAAGCGGAAGTTGCGGCAATTTCAGCCTTTGCCTGATTGATCTTTTCAATACTCATCTTAAAATCCTCCAATACCATGTATTGAATATGCACGAAAACTGAGCGTGCATACTAATTTTCTACAAAATACATTATACTCTATAATCTTCAAAAGTACAAGAAAAACACGCTGTACTATTTCAATTTTGAACACATTTAATAGTTATTACACCAAAACCGTAAATTTATTGTCAAATTAACGAATAGTTTTATTGACCGTTTCGGAAGTATTTTTCAAAAACGGAAAATTAAAGCTGTTTGCCGTTTAAAAATGGGTTTGCAAGCAGTTTTTTAACCTCTTGTTCGGTCAAATCTCTCCAGTCGCCCTGTTTGAGCATACCCATTTTAACTCCGCCGATCTGGGTCCGTTTGAGTCTTGCAACTTCAAGCCCGACAGCCTCGCACATTCTTCTGATTTCACGGTTCTTACCCTCGTGAAGAATCATTTCAAGAACTACTCTGCCCTGCTCCTTGTGAATTACACGGACATATGCAGGAGCGGTTTTTCTGCCGTCAAGCTCAACGCCTGTTTCAAGCTTTACAAGCTGATCCTCGTCAATTGACGGTCGAACGGTTACTCTGTAAATCTTGTAAACATTGTTTTTTGGGTGCATAACCTTGTTTGCAAAGTCACCGTCATTTGTAAAAACAAGCATACCCTCGCTGTCTTTGTCAAGTCTGCCTATCGGATAAACTCGCTCGCCGACATTCTCAACAAGCTGTGCAACACACTTTCTGCCACGCTCATCATTCATTGTGGTAATGAATCCACGGGGCTTGTTGAGCATAATATATCGGTAATTACCGCCCTTCGGCACAACAATCCTCTTGCCTCTTACAAACACCTTGTCTGTAGGAAGAACCTTATCGCCGAGAATTGCGGTTTTGCCGTTCACCTTGACATGACCGCCGAGAATAAGCTCCTCGGCTTTTCGCCTTGACGCAATACCGCATTGCGCTATGAATTTCTGAAGTCTTATAGGTTCAATTTTAGCCATATGTAAATTCCTTTTTATTAAAATTTTCTGTATATTTAAGCTGTCACGAAAACAGATTTCCTATTGCCGAAAATATTGACACACTCTTTTTATCCGATTTAATCTTTTCGCCTGCAACAATGTTGCATTTATAAAGCAGCTTTCCGCCGAGTGTGTATTCAATTCTGCCGACCGATTCGTTCTTTTCAATCGGAGCATACAAAAAGCTGTCTATGAAGATTTTTTTCTTGATTTTATCGCAGTCCCCACGCTTTAAAACGATTGTGTTGTTCTTCTCACCTGTAACCGTTACGCTGTCCTTATCACCGCCCACGCACGGAATATCGGCACAAAAGTCAGCGTCCTTGCAGTCAACTCCCCTGTACTTTTCAAAAGCGTAATCATAAAGAGAAATATGGTCATTCCAATCGTTACGGTCATTCAGAGTGACGCACACGAGCGTTACACCGTCTTTTTTTGCAGAGGAAACAAGGCATCGCCCTGCCACCGTTGTATAGCCTGTTTTTCCGCCTGTACAGTAGGGATAAAGCGACAAAAGCCTGTTATGATTTGCATATGCGGTTTTCTTTGATTTCGGTTCAAGAAATTCAACGGTCACGCTCTTCTTAGCCGTAAGATTTGCAAAATCGTCATTTTCAAGTGCATATGACATAAGCAGAGCCATATCCTTTGCACTTGAGTAATGGTTGTCATCGTCAAGTCCGCTCGGCGTTACAAAATTGGTATTCGTCATACCGATTTGCTTTGCCTTTTCATTCATTCGTTGTGAAAACTTTTCGGGACTGCCCGAAATCGTATATGCCGCCGCATTCGCCGCATCATTACCCGACGCCATCATCATTCCTGACGCAAGGTCCGAAAGTCGGACTTTTTCACCGACTTTAAGATACATCGAACTGCCCTCGGCAACCATTTCCTGTTTGAAGGTTACTTCGCTGTTACAGGATGCCGCCTCCTCAAGCGTTATGAGAGATGTCATAATTTTTGTAGTGCTCGCAGGCTTCATTTTTTCATTTGCATTTTTTGAACAGATGACCGTGTTGTTGTCGGGACAGTACAGGACAAATGCCTGTGCAGAAGTTGTGGGAGGAGTATCCTCCGCAGTTTTTGCGCCAATAAGCACAAACGGCATAACAAAGCACACCGCAAGCGAGATTATTTTTTTCATAAGGACACCCCCTGCATAAATCTATGCCGAGGGGTGTTGCAATATTACGAATCAGCCGTCAATATCATCCTGTGTGATTTCAGAAAAATCGTCTGCGGATTCGCTCTTATCCTTTTTGAAAACTCCCTTTACTTTTTTAAGAACATCGGGAATCATATTAACGAGCTTGTCGGCTGTGCCTTCTTCCCTGTCAACGGAAACAAGCCTTACATCGCCCTGATAAACGGTAAGAAATGCAACAGGCTGAATTGTCACACCTGCACCGCTGCCGCCGCCAAAGCAGTCTTTGTTTTCCTTTTTGGTAGGTAGATCCGAACCGCCTGCCGCAAAGCCGTAGCTTACCTTTGAAACAGGAATGATGAGTGTGCCGTCAGGCGAAGTTATAGGCTCGCCGATAATAGTATTGACATCAATCATTTCCTTGATTTTTTCCATTGTGGTATCCATTAAACTGCCGATAGGATGTTCCATAGCCATTCTCCTTTTTCAACAATATTTATATCAATCATTTTTAACTTCTGCAAGAAGTTTAATTCCCTTGATTCCGTGCTTAACGGCAAGACCGATAAGTCGGAATGTGAAAATTCTTGCGGCAAAGTCAAAGTTAATTTCAGTTTCTGCTTTTTCCGAAAAATTCGGATTTATGTCAACTCCATAGCCTTTACATTTTACAACACGGACAATTGTACCTACTGCCGGATAAACAACGGCACAGTATTTGCCGTATTTTATAGCCGTGTCAGCCGCATCGTCACCTGCAACGCTGATACTCAGCGACAATTTTTTAACCAGTATGTGGCTGAAAAAGTCCTGCAATGCAGATACTGCAAGCTCTGCAACTTTTTTTATCAGGTTCAAAAGCCACTCAATACCGTATTGTTTTATAAGGCTCGGCTTTTTTTCTGTCGCTTTTTTAGATTGTTCGGTTTTCTGAGTTTGTTTTTTTGCTTTTTTCTTCTTCTTTTCCCTTTTGGGTTTTGCCGGCACAAGTTGAAGCTTTACAAATCCGATATACACGGCACACCAAAACTCCTCTTTATATGATGCACGCAAAGTAATCGGAATAAACATCACAAGCGCAATAAACAGCACAATTCCGAGTAGGATATATAGCCAAAGCAAAGGGAATTCCCCCTAAAATTTACTGCCTGTCAACAGGCTGATCGGCAAACAAATCAATCTGCTCATTGCCGTTTTCAGTCTTTTCCTGTTCTTCACCGTTTTCTTCGGACTCCTTGTCCTCATCACTCTCGGGGAGCGGAGGAAGTTCGTCAAGACTTGAAATGTTAAAGCAACGCAAAAAGTTTTCGGTTGTGCCGTAAAGCAACGGTCTGCCCGGTAGCTCAAGTCTGCCCTTTTCTTCAACAAGTCCCTTTGTTGTCAAACTGCCGATTACACCACTGCAGTCAACACCACGCACCTGCTCGACAAAAGCCTTTGTAACAGGCTGATTGTACGCAACAACTGCAAGAACCTCAAGAGCCGCCTGTGAAAGCGGGGTGTTTCTTCTCAAATCCATAACGGTGCGAATCTGCGGAGCAAATTCCTTTTTTGAAACCATCTGACAGGAATTGTCAAGCAATATTATAGTTATGCCCCGTCCTGACGCCTCATAATCATCAATCAGTGCAGAAATATGCTCTTTAACCTTTTTTTCGGAAATTTCAAGTGCCTGCGCTATTCGGGAAAATTCAACCGACGCACCGTTTGCGAACAAAATCGCCTCAATCGCACCACGAATATTTTCAACAGCCATTACTGCACCTCCTCATTTTCATTGTTTTCGTCCTCGTCAACATGTGGCAAAGGCATTGCGTTTTTATCCTCAATCATATGAACAACGGCATTTTCACCGCTGCCCTCAATTCTGATACGCTTGCCCTTTACCAGCTCCAGCGTTGCAAGAAATGTTGCCACAAGGTCGCTTTTGCCCTCGCATACCTCAAAAATTTCGTGATATTCAAGCCTTTTGCCGTGCCAGAGCCTTCTCATAAGATGAATAATCTTACTGTTTACCGACACGATTTTATGCGACACAATGCCCGAAAATGCGTCTTTTGACGGTGGAAGCTTACGCTTGCCTCGTCCGACTGCGCTGACATATGCCTTTGCGATATCCTCACTCGGATGAATACGGTTATATGTCAGGTCAAATTCAACAGGAGATGCATCTCGGTAAAAGCTGTCAAAGTCATAAATATCGCCCAGCTTTGCCGCCATTTCACGGCAAACGGCATATTCAAGAAGCTGTCCCGAAAGTTCTTTCTTGAGTTCTTCAGCTTCTTCCTCATATTTTGGCAGGAGCATTACAGACTTGATATAGACAAGCCTTGACGCCATTGTCAGAAATTCCGATGCAATATCCATCTGATTTTCCTGCATCATATTAATCTGCTCCATGTACTGGTCGAGCAATTCGGAAATGCTGATGTCGTAAATATCTATTTTGTTTTTAGAAATCAGCGTCAGCAAAAGGTCAAGAGGGCCTTCAAATGCCGACAGCTTATATTGAAGTTGTTGTGTTTCCATAAATAATTTTCAGTTATGATTTGATGTTGCGAATGATTTTGAAATCAACCGACAAACGGCATATACGGCAGGCTTGCAAGCCAGCTGATGAAGTTAAGAATCTGATTGCTGAGCCAGTTAATCGGAGTGTTGAGAATTCCCACATACAAGAGAACAAAAAGACCGATAAAAAAGTACATCTGATATCTGTAAAAGAATTCAACAGCCTTGTCGGGTAAAAATACGAACAGAACCTTTGAGCCGTCAAGAGGCGGAATCGGGATAAGGTTGAACACAGCAAGTCCGACATTGCACGAAATATAGAAACTTAAAAACTGAATAATGTAATCGCCGATTGTTGAAAGCGGAAAAGCACCCGTAAAAAGGATAATCGGATAGTAAATGAGGAGTCCGACAAAAGCCGCAACGATATTTGCAATCGGACCCATAATTGCGGTGATTGCCATACCGACCTTTGGATTTTTAAAATTTCTCGGATCAATCGGAACAGGCTTTGCCCAACCGAATCCGAACAAAAGCATACACAAAGCACCCATAGGGTCAATGTGGCTGAGCGGATTAATCGAAAGTCTGCCTCTGCCCTTTACCGCCTTATCACCGAGAAGTGACGCAGTAAAAGCGTGCGCCCATTCATGGAACGGGAGAATTAAAAATATAATAACGAGTACAGCCAATATTTCGGCAATTACCGAGCCGAAATCAAGGTTGCCGTTTCTGATGCCGTTAAGTAATAATGAGAGCATAAGAGCCTCCTGAAATCTGAATTTTTAGGTAACAATCGTGTAACTATATTTATTCTTAATTATATAATATATCGTCAAAAATTACAAGAGCAAAAAACAAGTTAAGAAATTTTCAAAAAACACTTGCATTTTCTCTCATTTTCTGTTATTATAACAAAGTTAGAAATAGAATTAGTTTTCTTTAAGGAGGTGCAGACGCATGGCAAAATGTGAATTCTGCGGTAAGGATGTAAAGTTCGGTATTAAGGTATCTCACTCACACAGAAGATCAAACAGAACATGGAAGCCCAACGTACAGCGTGTTAAGGCTATTGTTGACGGTTCACCAAAGCGTGTATATGCTTGCACCCGTTGTTTGCGTTCAGGTAAGGTTACCAGAGCTAACTGATTTTACAGATTACGAAACAGCTCCACTATTTACGGTGGAGCTGTTTTTTTGTATTTTTATCAGAATTTTAAACCTCAATCACAGCACAGAAAGAGGGCTGACCAAACAAAGGTCAGCCCTCTTAATTATTAGTCTTTATCAGCCGTTAAAGGATTTCTTCCTTCTTACGAAGAACGAACATTACACAAGTTGAGCCGATGAGAAGTGTAAGAATTACAACAGCCAGAGGAGCTTCACCTGTCTGGACAACGCCGTCATTGCCGCCGCTGTTATCAGATGTATCCGGAGTGTCGGATGTTGAATTGATTTTCTTTGTTACAGGCTGTGTTACAGATGTTGCATCCTGTGAAGTTACAGGAGCAATTGTAACCTTAGTTGATTCCTGCGTTTCCTCTGTAGCCTTAGTAGCCTCAGTTGATGTTGTTTCCTCAGTAGATGACTCTGCGGTTGAAGGCTCGGCTGTTGTCGGTTCTGCATAGGTTGAAGGAGTAAGCTCAGTTGAAAGATCATTTTTTGCTGCCACAGCAACAGAATCTTTCTTAACTACTTCTTTATCAACAAGAATAACTTCTTTTGAACCATCAGTCATTTCTGTGTCCGTATTTACTTCCGAAACACGAAGCACCTCAACAACAAGGTCAACCGTCGTCGAAACCGGTGCAACCTTTGAAATGTCTTTAACATCAAAAACAACTGTTGCAAAAAGCGTCTTTTCGTTAAAGTCATAAAGACCGAGATTACTTGCACCGAATCTTACATAACCAACGCCTTCCGACTTATTCTTGAAGTTTACATATACACCTCTGCCGTCCATTGTCGGGCAAACCGACTTAGCAGTATTCACATCAGCAACCGAAAGGATTGAAGGGTCATAAGAAATGTGCCACTGCGTGTCGAGCACATTCTTTGGAGACTGCATAATATATGTAACCGTTACCTGATTTGTAACTGCATTATACTTTGCACTTGCCATTGGGAAGTAATTAGATGTTGCATTTACTGTAAGAGCAAGCGAAGATTCAGCAGATGATGTTGTACCCTCTGTTGCAGCAGCACCATCAGTTGCAGACTCGGTTGTTTCCGATTCTGTTACAACCTCTGTTGTTGATTCGGCTGTTGTTTCCTCACCCGATGGATTGTACTCTGTCGGGAACACACCGTCTTTGCCGTAATAATCGCCGGCCTTGAGGTCTGCCTTTTTAGGAGCATTGCCGTATTCACCGTTACCGTAGTAGTAGAACCACTCACCGGTAAAAATCAATTCATCCTTATCGTTCTCGGAAGTAAATTCAGGATTGATAATATAAATCATATTGTCAAAACTTTCAACACCGTTGGGATAATAATCAGACTCGCCTTTTTCATAACCTTTAAAATTAATATCGGTTGTTCGATAAGCAAGTTTATATTCAGGATTTGTCGGATCGTCTGCACCCTTAAGAGCATTGTTCCAGATTACTTTATCAACATCGGTCGGTACATCAGAACAGTAAACATTTTTGATATCAGCATTGCGAGCTGAATAACCCGGCCACGCTGAAGGAGTATCCGAACCGTTTTCCCAATAAACACCTGCATCAGATGTATATTTGTTTTCCCAGTCATCAGGCTTGCAGAAATATATATGGTAGGTTTCAGTGCCCTCAGAAGGCACATAACTGCCTTCATCGTCCGTATCGGCAGAAACGCTTATTGCAGCAACCACTATCATTGCCGCTGTGAGCATAACAGCCAATAAAAGACTGATAACTTTTTTGGACATTTGTATTTCCTCCTTATGAATTTCCGACACCATACTTGCATCTGTATGATTATTATAGTATAAAACGCAGTAAAAATCAAGTGTTACAGGGAATTTTGAGCCTTAATCTCAATGTAATAACAACCAAATTTTTGTGTTAAATTCCACCAAATTTGCATTTTACGGAATTTTGGCATATTTTCAACCGTAATTTCCGCTTATTCAGTCATACATAAGAGAACAAATAATAAACAGTAATGCAAAAATGCCCTCCAAAGCGGAGGGCATCAAATAATTATGTATAATTATTTAAGATTATTCAAATCTCTTGCGTGTGTAAAGAACTGCACCGCCTGCAACGAGGAGAACTGCGAGAACTGCAGCTGCTGTTGTAGCACCTGTCTGAACTGCGCTGTTGTCTGTGCTATTTGCTGTGTCAGCAGTTGAAACTGCGTTTGCAGAAGATGTTGGGTTCTGACCTGCAGTAGGAACTGTGTTCTTTGTAGAATCTGTCTTGTTGTCATCTTTCTTGTCACTTGACGGAGCTGTTGTTGCAGCCTGATCAGGAGTAGCAGGTGCAGCATTCTTATCTACTGTCTGAACAAGACCTGCTTCCTTAGCCATATCATAGTTAGGAAGTGAACCGTACTCGTACTTGCCTGTTTCTTCGTTAAGACCATAGTAGAAGTAGAACTCACCGGCATATGTTTCCTTACCTGTTACGCTTACAGAAGTGTTGGTAGGGTCTATAACATAAATCATGTTGGTGAGGTACATTGAGATACCCCAGTCAGGATCCTCAAAGAAGTTGTCAGCAAATTTACCGAGGAATGTCTTGTCATCACCGTCAAATGCTTCCTGAGCCTTTGCCCAGAATTCGCCGTCAAGCAAACTGTCATAATATTCATTGTCGCCTTCCGAATAGTACTGACAAGAAACATCGGCAGTCTGCTTAGCAGCCTTAAACTGATCCTCAGTAAACTCGTAAGTTACTTTACCTGTTGCGGCATCTTCTGTCCTTTGACCGCCGTTAAGGTAGTTGTTGAAATCAAGATTAGGAACATCTGTAGGAAGGTCAAGATAGAAGATGTTATTTTCAGCATTTTCAACCTGCATCTTATAACCCGGCCAAGCAGGACCTACTGACGTACCGTCAAGAGAGCCGCATGGATCTGAACCGTTCCACCAGTATGCACCTGCATCATGAGCATTGTACTTTTCACTCTTCCATGACTCAGGCATAAGGAAGTAAACTTTGTGTGTTTCTTTTACGCCCTCACTTGGGACATAACGACCGTCTGTATCAATAGCTGCGGAAACGCCGATTACACCTACAAGAGCAAGTGAAAGAACGAGAGCGCATGACACTATGATACTGATAAGTTTTTTTGACATTTGAATCTCCTCCAAAAAAATTTCCGATTTCTATCGGTATGGAATCATTATATAACAAAATTTTCAAAATTGCAATCTTTTTCAAAAAGCTTAAAACAAAAAAATACACAAAATTGCAATCACAATTTTGTGTATTTAGCTTGTATTATAAAAAATTTTCCTATAAAAGATATTTATCTGTTTTATTTATCCGCATCTGCGTCGTCCGACATTGCATTATTGTCCGCAGCTTTGTTCTTTTTTTCGTCCTTTTTCTTTACGAAAATAATTGCACCTGCGGCAATCAAAACAACAACAATTGCAATTATAATAATTAATGTCGTGTTTGAACCCGAACCGTTTGCAGAACTCTCAACAACCTTTGTAACATCTACAACCTGACTATTCTGCTGAGTTGAAATGTACTTTTTTTCAACGACTACCGACTTATGGTCGTCTTTGTTAGGTGAGTTTTCCTCGCCCATTCCGTCAATGTAGTTTACAAAATCGCCCTGAATTTTTTCGGAATTTGCCGTATCATTATTTACTATCGGAACGGCACTATCCTCTACCTCTTTACCGTTCACCCAAAGCTTGCAGGTGATTTTATATGATTTGAGATATGTCATATCATCGCCGTACATATCCGAGATGAAATATGAAAGATCGGTTTTGCCTCCCTTGAGCACCTTGAATTCAGCAGAAACAAGAGCCTTGTCACCGTTAAGCTTTACGGGATTCTGAACATCTGTCCATGTAAAGGTGTAAAAATTCTTAAGTTTAGGGTTACCAATCGCATTTTTAAAGCTTTCACAGTTTATTGAATCGGCATTCAACTTCAAATATTCATCGTTGTAAAAGAAACTCATTGCAGCTCCGATTACTTCTTCTTTTGTATCGGTCATATAAATAGCATACTTAACCGTATCGCCGACTTTAGCTGTTACGGAATCCTTTTCATCTGTTGAAATGCTGATTGTAAGGTCATCCTCGGCAGCACTTGCAGGAATACAGAATGCTGACACGGTAAGTACTGCCACGAAGAGAATTGAAAGCATATTTTTGATTTTTTTAGACATTTTTTTCATTCCTTTAGTTTGATATCCCTATTATATATCATTAAGACTAAAATTTCAATCAATAATTTAACAATTCTCGGTGAAATTTATGTGAAAAGTAAATTAATTGCAGATTCACCTTTAAAGAAATGATATTTTAGAAATTATAATTCAAACTGATTTTCACAACATTACGATATAAAAAAACGCCCCTCGGAAAACCGAGAGGCGAAAAATTATTTTTTTAATCTGTCAACGCCGTTAACAGTCTTACAATAGGAAATTCAATTACTTATTGAATCTCTTTCTTGTGAAGTAAACAACACCTGTTGCAGAAACAAGAGCTAAGAGGATAACTACTGCCATAGAAGCATTACCTGTCTGTACTGCGTTGCTGCTTGTGCCGTTAGCCGGTGTGTCAGAAGTAGCTGTGTCAGCTGTTGACTGACCCTTTGTTGCAGCCTGTGTAGCAGATGTAGCATCAGGTGTAGTAGGAGCTACTGTAGCCGGAGCATCTGTTGCAGGAGCATCTGTAGGCTCTGTTGCAGGCTCTACTGTTGTAGGCTCTGTTGTAGGAGCGTCTGTAGGCTCTGTAGCAGGCTCTGTTGTAGCAGGCTCTGTTGTAGCAGGCTCTGTTGTAGCAGGCTCTGTTGTTGTAGGCTCTGTTGTTGTAGGCTCAACATATGCCTCAACCTTAGCGTCTGAGTTAATGTGATCAAAGAGATCATTAGCCATGTCGCCGTTAACTACTGCTTCATATTCTGAATCAGCATCAACTGTGCCTGTTGCAGGATTGAGCTTACCAAGTGTAAGATCAACTACATTGAGGTCAACATTTGTTGTACCTGTACCGTTAACTGTGAACACAGCCTCAACAAGCTTCTTGCCGCCTGCAAAATCATAAAGTGCAAGGTTTGAAGCATTGCCTGAAACATCATCCATATTTACCATGCCGTCAGCGATTTCAGGCATTGTAAGTGAATCAAGTGTAAGGAGGTTCTTATCATATGCAAGAGCCCACTGTACTTCTTCAAGCTGTGCGTCCTTAGTGTCAAGGAGATAGTAAACTGATACCTTGTCGCCTACATTAAATGTGCCTGAACCGTTAGCCTGGCAAATATTAGATGTAGCGTTGATTGTTAAATTATCAACTGCAGGAGTTGAAGGCTCAACCTTAACAGTAGCCTTAGCGCCTAAACGTGTTGAATAATCAAAGTTTGTAAAGTCGAGTGTGATTGTTACATCAACGAGTGAATCTTCTTCAAAACCTGCAGAAACTGTGTCAAGAAGCATATTCTCACCATTGAATGTAAGGTCAAATTCTTCGCCTATAGGAGCTGCGCTCTGCTCGGGAAGACCCCAGTTAGCTGCCCAACTATCGTTTACAGCAAACTTGAACTGATAAGCATCGTCTGCAGATTCAATATTTTCATACTTAATCTGATATACCTTGTCAGCAATCTGAGTCATGTGGTTAACTTCAGCGTCAACACCCCATGCTACACCGTTGAGCCAGTTGTCTTCACCGTTACCAACAACTGTAATGCTGTTAACTTCAAGGTCTGTTACCATTTTAACGCCGTCACCTGTTACAGTAATCTTGTTTGTAGCAGGATCGAATGTTACAGTAACATCACAAGCTGTTTCTACATCGAAAGTTACATTGTTATCTGTACCGTCAAGACCGATCCACTTCTGCTCGTCGCCTGTGTTTGCAACAACCTTGAGCTGATAGTTTTTACCGGCAGGAACAGCAGAGAATGTCTTTGTGAATACGCTACCGTCAGCTGTCATAACATTTTCAGGAGCTGCAGTAGGTGTACCAACCCATTCATAGCCTGTAAGATTTGTTGTACCGGCAACTACATATGTAGTATCGGCAGCAGGAGCTGTTGAAGGCTCTTCTGTTGTAGGCTCTTCTGAACCGTCGGGATCTGTTACAGTATTATTAGCTACAACATACTTATCAAATACTTCCTGGTCAACGATTGACTTGTCAGCAACCGAAACTTCTTCATCGCCGATTTCCATGTCTGTTGCAGGATCAACCTTTGAAAGACGAAGTACCTGTACATCAAGATTAACAGTAGTTGCTGTAGCCTCAGGATCAATTACTTCAAACTCAGCAGAAGCAAATACGATTTCCTTTGATGTTGTGTCATAAAGGCTGAGTGTATTACCGTTAGCTTTAATTACACCCGGAAGAGAATTCCAAACATAACTACCAATCTTTGGATATTCAAATGATTTAGCTCTGGTTGTGTTAGCTGTTGGCTTGAGTACATTTGCATCGTAGTTCATATCCCACTGGAAGTCCAACATGTCCTTATCCTTAGACTGGAACATGTATGTAACCTTTACAGTCTTCTTATCTGCGCTGAGAGTAACCTTCTTCTCAGGGAAGAGGTTTGAAGTAGCTGTAACTGTGAGACCCTTTGCAGGAGCTGCAGTTGCAGGCTCTACTGTTGTAGGCTCTGCTACTGTTGTAGGCTCTACTGTTGTGGGCTCTGCTACTGTTGTAGGCTCTACTGTTGTAGGCTCTGCTACTGTTGTAGGCTCTGCATCAGTAACGATGTCAACCTTACCCTTTGCACCCTGCTTTGTAGCATAGTTAAAGTTTGAAAGGTCAAGTGTAAGAACGATGTCATAACCGTCTTCGTAACCAGCTGCATCTGTATCAATGATCATGTTCTGACCGTTGTATGTAAGGTCAAACCACTCATTGAGAGGAGCTGTGCCCTGCTCAGGAAGACCCCAGTTATCTGCCCATGAACCGTTGGCAGCAAACTTGAACTGATAGTTCTCATAAGCGTCAAGGCTCTCAAACTTAATCTGGTAAACCTTTGAACCCTCAGATGTTTCTGTCATGTAGTTAGCTTCAGCATCTACCTTCCAGTCCTTACCGTTGAGCCATGCATCTTCACCGTTACCAACGACTGTAATGTGGTCAACAACAAGTTCTTTCGGAATTACAACACCTTCACCTGTTGCAGTGATTTCATTTGTTGTAGGGTTGTAAGTTACTGTTACATCACATTCCTTTGTAACATTGAATGTGAAGTTGTCATTGCCGGTATCGCCTACACCAATCCACTCTGTATCGTTTTTAACGACCTTGAACTGGTAGCCGTTGCCGACTGCTACGTTGGTAAATACTTTTTCGTAGTTACCGTCGCCGTTTTCTGTCATTACATTATCTCCGCAAGTTGCTTCAGTCTCAGCCCACTTGTAACCTGTGAGTTCTTCAGAACCGGATACGAAATATGAATCGCCGGCAGCAGAAACGCTCACTACAGTTGCAACGAGTGATGTCACAACAAGCATCATAGACAGTAAAAGGCTAAGTGCTTTTTTGAACATTTTCTTTTCCTCCTTATGTGATAATGCTTCTATAAGCAATTTAATTATACAACAATCAACCACCAAAAGTCAATGCTAAAAACTCTTGCCGGCTGATTATTTGACAAAATATTGTTTTTTTGTAGGAATGCACAAATAAAATATCATTTATTTGTTATTTGTAACCATTCACATTGTGAGATTGCCAGTTCCAACTGTCACGGCACATATCCTCAAGACTTTTCTCGGCAATCCATCCAAGTATTTTTTTGGCTTTTGTTGCGTCGGCAAAGCATTCTGCAATGTCGCCTGCTCGGCGTGGCTTTATAACATAAGGAATTTCAATCGAATTTGCCTTTTCAAAAGCCTTTACAATATCAAGAACGCTGTAGCCCACACCTGTTCCGAGATTAAAAATCTCGGTTCCCTTGTGCTCTGCGGAATATTCAATAGCCTTTACATGACCTTTTGCAAGGTCAACAACATGGATATAGTCACGCACACCCGTGCCGTCATGCGTAGGATAATCGTTGCCGAAAACACCGAGACACTTGAGTCTGCCGGCGGCAACCTGTGTTATGTACGGCATAAGGTTATTTGGGATTCCGTTAGGGTCTTCACCGATTCTGCCGCTTTCGTGAGCGCCAATCGGGTTAAAGTAACGAAGAAGAACAACAGACATATCGGGATTTGCGTTTGCGGTGTCTGTAAGAATTTGTTCCATCATAAACTTTGTCCAACCATACGGATTTGTAGGAGAACCCTTTGGCATTGTTTCAACAAGCGGAACAGTTTCCGGAGTACCGTAAACCGTGGCACTTGAGCTGAAAATAAAGTTATTTACACCGTGTTTTTTCATCACTTCAAGCAATGTGAGCGTTGAATCAATGTTGTTACGGTAATATTCAACAGGCTTCTCACAGCTTTCACCTACTGCTTTAAGACCTGCAAAGTGAATTACCGCATCAATCTTATTCTCCGAAAAAATCTTTTCAACGGCATCTCTGTCACATACATCGGCCTCATAGAGCGGAATTTTTCTGCCTGTCAGCTCTTCAACTCTTTCAACCGCTACGGGACAGCTGTTTGAAAAATTATCTGCAATTACAACATCGTGACCTGCGTTGATGAGTTCAACACAAGTGTGCGAGCCGATATATCCGGCGCCGCCTGCAAGCAAAACATTCATTTTAAAATTCCTTTCTTAACAATCAGCATTTTTCAGGCTCGGGATAGTCAACACCGAAGGTTTCGGCTGTAACCTTTGCCATAATCTGAGGATCAAGCGGCTTGTCGGAATAGTCTGTGTCACACTCTGCGATTTCATTGACAACATCCATACCCTCAATTACCTTGCCGAATGCAGCATACTGACCGTCAAGGTGCGGAGCGTTTTTGTGCATAATGAAGAACTGCGAGCCTGCTGAGTCGGGCATCATTGAACGAGCCATTGAGAGAACACCCTCTGTATGCTTGAGATTGTTTTCAAAGCCGTTCACGGCAAATTCGCCCTTGATTGAATATCCGGGACCGCCCATACCCGTGCCTTCGGGGCAACCGCCCTGAATCATGAAACCGTAGATTACACGGTGAAATGTAAGGCCGTCATAGTAACCCTTGTTTACAAGGCTGAGAAAATTATTTACAGTATTCGGAGCAATTTCGGGATAAAGCTCCGCTTTGATTGTTTTTCCGTTTTCCATTTCAAAAGTAACAATAGGATTGCTCATTTTAAATCATCCTTTCGGTTTATTAACACTATTTTAGTATATTCTTGATAAAATAGCAAGTATTTTAGTGATTATTTGCGAATAAATCAGCCTTTTTCAATGCTCATTGTAGCAAAAGCATTGAGGTCTGTTCCTGCAATATTTCCGCTGAGAAACTCGTAATATCCCTGTGAACCGACCATGGCAGCATTATCACCGCAAAGAGATTTTTCGGGCATATACATTTCCCAATCACGCTTTTTACACTCTTCGGCAAGGGTTCTTCTGAGAAGTGAATTTGCCGAAACACCGCCTGCGATTACAAGCTTTTTCTGTCCCAAGTCTTCAGCCGCCTTGATAAAGTTTGTAACAAGGCAATCGACAACGGCATAGCGGAATGATGCACAGACATCGGCTTTGTTAAGCTCAACACCCTTTTGTGCCGAATTGTGAATGAGGTTGATTACGGCTGTTTTAAGTCCCGAAAAGCTGAAATCATACGGCGCATCGTGAACTGCGGGACGAGGGAGCTTGAATGCAAACGGATTGCCGTTTTCCGCAACTCTGTCCATTTCAATTCCGCCCGGATACGGCATTCCCATTGTCCTTGCGGCTTTGTCAAAAGCCTCGCCTGCGGCATCATCACGGGTTTTGCCGATAATTTTCATCTTTGTGTAGTCCTCAACCATAACAATGTGGCTGTGACCGCCCGACACAACAAGGCAAAGAAACGGCGGTCTTAATTCTTTGTTTGAAATATAATTTGACGCAATGTGTGAACGAAGATGGTGAACAGGAACAAGCGGAATTCCTGTTGCAAGTGAAAGTCCTTTTGCAAAATTCACTCCCACAAGCAACGCTCCGATAAGTCCGGGGGCATATGTAACGCCGATTGCGTCAATGTCGGAAAGCCTGCAGTCTGCATCTTCAAGAGCCTGTCTTACAACAGGAACAATTGCCTCTGCGTGACGGCGTGATGCTATTTCGGGAACAACACCGCCGTAAAGCTTGTGTTCCTCAACCTGAGAAGCAACCACCGAGGATATTATATTTCTGCCGTCCTCAACAACCGCTGCCGCAGTTTCGTCACAGGACGATTCTATTGCGAGTATCTTCATAATTTTCCTTTCACTACGAAACATTTATGATGAAGTTCCGTAATATCGTTAATATAATGTTTTATTACATATATATGTCAAAAACAGCGTGTCATTAAAACAGCGTTTTCGGTTGGAGAGGAGTAGTAATTTTTCCTCTCTCCCACCTTGATAAATCCGAATTTTTCATAGAGAGAACGGGCGTTCCCGTTACTTTCACGAACCTCAAGAGTGAGAAAGCAAAGGTTATTTTTCTTGGCATAGGTCACAAGCGTTTCAACAAGCGCCGAACCTATTCCCCGATTTCTGTGTGTACCGTCAACGGCAACATTGAAAATGTAACCCTCGTCAACAACAACGCTCATTCCTATATATCCGACAACGGCATTATCTTCCGTTGCGGTAAAAAACAGCGAGGTTTCGTTGTTCAGTTCTTCTTCAAGGCTGTTAAACGACCACGGATGCGAAAAACACCGCTGTTCAAGCTGTGCAACCGCCTCAAGCTGATTTTCGGTCATTCTGTCAATTTTCATACGCTTTTAATATTTCCTTTACAGAATTAACAATTTCATCACGGCAATGTCTGTACACCTCAATGTCGCCGCCGTAGGGATCGCTTATACCGAGCACGGCGATTTTTTCGGGCTGTACAAGAAAAAACTGCATCAACATTTTTGCGTGACTTTGCGACATACAGTAAAATTTTTCGTATTTTTCAATGCCGGCATCAGCCACGGCTGTTGAAGCTTTGCCCGAAAGATCAATTCCGATTTCCTTACAGGCAATCACGGAATTTTCCGACACGGGAAGTCCCGTTGAGGTTGCAATGCCAAAGCTTTCCGCCCTGACGCAAACACCGTTTTTCTCTGCCATATCATTAAAAATTGCCTCTGCCATGGGACTGCGACAGGTGTTGCCCGTGCATACAAAGGCAATCGTTCTGTTATCCTTTTGCATCATACCAAGTCCTTCCGATTGCCGCATCGGCTGTGAGCGGAACGCTCATTTTAACTGCGTTTTCCATTTCTTCCTGAACGATGAGTGCAACTCTCATGCTCTCATCCTGCGGAGCTTCGACAATAAGTTCGTCGTGAACCTGCAGCACAAGCCTTGCACGGAGATTTTCGGCTTTCATTCGCTCGTCAACCTTAATCATTGCAATTTTGATAATGTCTGCGGCTGTGCCCTGAATAGGCATATTTCTTGCAACTCTCTCGCCGAATGCCCTGATCATATGCTTGCTCGATGTGAGTTCGGGAAGATTTCTTCTTCTGCCGAACATCGTTTCAACATAGCCGTCAGCGTTCGCCTTTTCAACAACATTTTTCATATAGCTGTCAACGCCGCTGTAATGGGCAAGATAGCTTTCAATGTAGTGCTTTGCCTCTTTATTTGAAACACCGATATCCTTTGCAAGTGAAAATGCGCCGATTCCGTAAACAATACCGAAGTTAACAGCCTTTGCACGGCTTCTCATAATCGGAGTTACCATATCAAGCGGCATATTGAACACCTGTGACGCTGTGATTGCGTGGATATCTTCGTTATCCTTGAACGCTTTAATCATATTTTTGTCACCCGAAATATGGGCAAGCACACGGAGTTCAATCTGCGAATAGTCGGCGTCAACAAGCGCCCAGCCCTCTCTTGCACAGAAAAACTTTCTCATCTCTCTGCCAAGCTCGGTTCTTACGGGGATATTCTGGAGATTCGGCTCTGTTGAGCTGATTCTGCCTGTTCTTGTTTCGGTCTGATTGAAATTTGAATGGATTCTGCCGTCATCTGCAATGACCTTTAAAAGTCCCTCGCAGTAGGTTGAATTCAGCTTTGAGAGCGTTCTGTATCTCAGCACCATTTCAACAACAGGGTGGTCATACCTCAAGCTTTCAAGCACCTCTGCATTTGTGCTGTAGCCGCTCTTCGTTTTCTTTTTGCAAGGGAGTCCGAGGTTTTCAAATAAAACTACGCCAAGCTGTTTGGGAGAATTGATGTTAAACTCACAGCCCGCACTTTCGTAAATTGCGGTTTCAAGCTCCTTAATCTGTGCAGAAAGCATTTCGCCATAGCTTTCAATGCCCTGTCGGTCAACACAGACACCAATATTTTCCATTCTTGCAAGCACCTTTGCAAGCGGAATTTCAATTTCACTCAACAACTTTTCCTGACCGTGAGCCTTGATTTTATCTCCGAGTTTTTCGCACAATTCTCCGTAACAGGCAAATGCCTCGTATTTTTCATTCTGCTCATCAGTGCAGACAGGCAGAGCGATTTCGTAAGAGGCACAAAGATTTTTGTCCGAATAATCCTTTGACGACGGTTCAATCAGATATGCCGCAAGCTCAATATCAAACACAATATTTTCAACATCAATATTTTTCTCATCGGCATAAGCGTAGAGCGTTTTGATGTTTCTTGTGTACTTTTCAAGTTCACTGTCGGCAATAAACTTAACAAAAAGCTCTTCGTCCGTGCTTATATACACCTTGCCGTCAAAAAGTACGGCAAAGGATTTTAATTCTTTATTCTCTGTTTCAAAGTTGAGATAGAGCTTTTTCTCTGACTTAACATTTTTTAAAAGTTCATTTTCGTCAAAATCAGACACAACCTCAAGCGAATTTTTCTCAACCTTTTCGGGCTTTGCATTTTTGTCAGCCTTGATGCCGTATTTTTCTATTAAAGAAAACAGTTCAAGTTTTGCCATAAATCCGGCACATTTATCGGCATCTTTCATATCTACAACATAATTTTCGACATTTGTATCAACAGGAGCGTTGCAGTTTATTTTACCAAGCATACGGCTGAGAATTGCATTTTCCTTTGACGCAGTCAGCTTTTTACGCACACCGTCCTTGATTTCAAGTTCATCAAGATGGTCATAGATATACTCAACCGTGTGATATCTCTGAATGAGGTCGCCTGCACCCTTTGGACCTATTCCCGCAACACCCGGAATATTATCCGAAGGATCACCCTGAATCGCCTTGATTTCTATAAGCTCCTTCGGAGTTACACCGTAAGTTTCAAGAATCTTTTCGGGGGTGTAGAGTATATCCTGTTTGTTCGAGCAAAGATGAACGCTTGTTTTGTCCGACACAAGCTGAAGGCTGTCACGATCACCTGTTGCAATAACGCACTCGTTTCCGTTTTCTTCACAAGCCTTGGCGAGCGTACCGAGAATATCGTCAGCCTCAAAGCCCTCACAGGTAACAAGCCTGTAGCCTAAAAGGGTAAGAAGCTTTTTCAGCGGTTCCATTTGTGACGCAAGCTCCTCCGGCATACCTTTTCGTGTTGCCTTGTAGCCTGCATAAGCCTTGTGTCTGAAGGTCGGTGTTTTCAGGTCAAAGGCAATCGCCACGGCGTCGGGATTTTCTTCATTTTTAATTTTGTACAGCATTGTAAGAAATCCGTAAATTGCGTTTGTAAACTGACCGTCCTTTGTAGTAAGCGGTCTTATTCCGTAAAACGCACGGTTTACAATGCTGTTTCCGTCAACAGCAAGTAATCTCATAATTTATACATCACATTCTCAATTTTTCCGTCTTTAATGTAAATTCTCGGAACACGCTTTCCGACAAGGCAGACGGTTTCGTAGTTTATAGTTCCTGTATTTTCGGCAAGTGAATCTGCAGTAGGCTCACCGTTTTCGCCTGTACCGAATACGACAACCTCGTCACCTGTCTTGACATCTTCAATATCGGTAACATCAAGCATTGTCTGATCCATACATATTCTGCCCACAATTTTCGCTTTCTTTCCGTTTACCGTCATATAGCCGTCTTTTGCATTCTGTCTGATGAATCCGTCAGCGTATCCGATAGGAACGGTTGCAATTTTCATCTTTCTGTCGGCTGTAAAAGTTCTGCCGTAGGAAATTGTTGCACCCTTTTGAACCTCTTTTACAAAAGCGACAACTGTTTTAAGAGTCATTGCAGGAACAAGGTCAAGTCTGTCGGCAAGCTTTGATGACGGAGCAAGTCCGTAGAGAATAATACCTGCCCTTACCATATCGCAACAGGTTTCGGGGTAATCTTCAATTGCACCGCTGTTTGAGCAATGAACAACGCTGATATCAACGCCTCTCTTTTTAAGGCTGTCACGCACATGAATAAAGTTTTCATACTGCTTGTTTGTGAACTCTCTGCCCTCGGCATCTTCATCAGACACACAAAAGTGAGTAAAAAGCCCCTCAACCTCAAGATTCGGCAGGCAACAAGCCTCGCAAATTTCTTCAATAGAATATTCATCCCGTGGGAATTCCTGACACATAAAGCCGATTCTTGACATTCCTGAATCAACCTTGATGTGCATTTTGCAGATACAATCCTCTTCAACACATTTTTCGGAAAGCTCCTTTGCATACTCAAGTGAAAAAACAGCCTGAGAAATATCATATTCAGCAAGATTTTCAGCCTCTGAAACGGGAGTGTAGCCAAGAATCACAATAGGAAGTTTTGAACCGCTTTTTCTGATTTCTATACCCTCGTCAATATTTGAAACAGCAAAAAAATCCGCTCCGAGTTTTTCATAAATCTGTGAAAGCTCAACTGCACCGTGGCCGTAGCCGTCAGCCTTTATAACACAACAGACCTTTGTATCGTCTGCAACCTTATTTCTTATTACATTATAGTTATGCTCAATTGCATTAAGTGAAATTTCAGCCCAAGTTCTTTTTACCATATTCATTTCTATCTCTCCACATACCTTTTACAGTCAATTTGCAATCAATGTAATTATAATACTTTTGATTCTTCAAATCAACACAAAATCCCCCTTTAAATGCATATAAAAGTTATTTTATTCGTAATTATGTGCAAAATGTTACTCCTGAATTTTTGCAAATGCACAAATTATCTGCATAAAAGTCCTAAATACTGCAATTCACTTGATTTATTTATTCATTTTTGGTAGAATTAAAAGGTATTTGATTTATAAATTTAATTTCAGGAGGGGCATAATGACAACAAACAACATAATAGTTCTTTGTGCATTTATAGCTTATATGATTATTATGATCGTAATAGGCTTTGTTTGTTCAAAGGGCAACAAGAACAATGAGGACTACTTTCTCGGTGGCAGAAACCTCGGCAGTTGGACAGCCGCAATGTCGGCACAGGCATCTGATATGAGCGGTTGGCTTTTGATGGGACTTCCGGGCGCCGTATACCTTGCCGGCACAGGCGAGGCATGGATTGCCGTAGGACTTCTTATCGGCACAATTCTCAACTGGTACATTGTTTCGGCAAGACTTCGTAAATACACAATTGTGGCAGGCAACTCGCTCACTATTCCGAGCTTTTTCAAAAATCGCTACCGTGACCATAAAAACATAATCAAGATTGTTTCGGCGTCAATCATCGCAGTTTTCTTCACGGTTTACACAGCGTCGGCATTCAGTTCGGGTGCAAAGCTTTTTGCAACGCTCTTCTCGGACAGCGCAAGCGGTGACGAAAACTACAATCGGGTTTATGTTATCGGTCTTATCGTTGCCGCAGTAGTAATTCTTGTATATACATTCATGGGCGGTTTCAAGGCAGTTTGTACAACCGACCTCATTCAGGGACTTATGATGATTGTTGCAATCCTTACCGTTCCGGTGCTTGCATATGCAATTCTCACATTTGACACAAGCTTCAGTTCTGCACTTGCCGCAAAAGGTGTTGAACAACCTGCTCAGTTCCTTAACTTCTTTGTAAACGGTGACGGAACTCCTGTTTCGGCTGTTTCGATTATTTCAAACCTTGCGTGGGGACTCGGTTACTTCGGTATGCCGCATATTCTCGTCAGATTCATGGCTGTAAAGAGCAATGAAGAAATCAAGAAGTCAAGAAAAATTGCTGTTGTTTGGGTAATTATTTCACTTACTGCGTCATGCCTTATCGGTCTTATCGCAAGAGGCTACCTTACAGCACAGCTTGACGATGCAACAAGCGAATCTGTATTCATCAGAACAATCCAGCAGCTTTTCTCAGGCAACGGCGTGCTTATCTTTATCGGCGGTATTTTCCTTTGCGGAATCCTTGCCGCAATTATGTCAACAGCAGACAGTCAGCTTCTCGTCACTGCATCGGCTGTTTCGGAGGATCTTTACAAAGGTGCTGTTAAAAAGAATGCAAGCGAAAAAAGTTCGCTTTTGGTCGGCAAAATCGCAGTTGCAGTTGTTGCTGTAATCGCATTCTTCATTGCACTTAATCCTAAATCAAGCATTATGGGACTTGTTTCGGATGCATGGGCAGGATTCGGTTCGGCATTTGGACCTGTTGTTCTGCTGGCACTTTTCTGGAAACGCTCAACACTTTCGGGTGCAATCAGCGGTATGGCAACAGGTGCTCTGACAGTTATCATATGGGACTATATTCCGCTTGTAAACGGTCAGACGCTTTATGCGGCAACAAATCTTTATTCACTTGTTGTAGGCTTCGGACTTGCGCTTATTGTGAATGTTATTGTTTCCCTTCTTTCAAAAAAGCCGTCAAAAGAAATCATGGACGAATTTGATTCAATTAAAAATATTGAAGTATAAACCGCAGGGGCAGTCGCTTTATCACGACTGCCTTTTTTGTGTCTGAATTTAATTTTTTCCGAAAATAAGAAAAATAAGGCATGGAATATCACAAAAATCAATTGAAATGTGCAAATATTTGTAGTATAATCTATCGTATTGTTTGTTACTATTTTATTTTTCAGAAAAGAGATTGATATGAAACTTTTAGAAGACAGAATTCTTAAAGACGGACATATTGGTGCCGACAATGTGTTAAAGGTTGACAGCTTTCTCAATCATCAGATTGATGTCAGTTTTGTATGTGAGCTTGGCAAGGAATTTTACAGACTTTTCAAGGATGAAAACATAACAAAAATTCTGACAATCGAAGCGTCTGGAATCGGCATTGCCTGTCTTGCGGCTCAGTATTTTGGTGTTCCGGTTGTTTTTGCAAAAAAGACAAAGACGATAAACATTTACTCAGATACATACAACGCAACCGTCCACTCATACACTCATAAAAAGGACTATGACATAGTTGTTTCAAAGGAATTTTTGAGCAAAGAAGACAATGTGCTTATCATTGACGATTTTCTTGCAAAGGGCAGCGCCTTAACGGCACTTCTTATGCTGATTGAAAAAGCAGGCGCAAAAACAGCAGGTGCGGGAATTGTTATCGAAAAAGCCTATCAGGGCGGCGGCAACCTCGTTCGTGATATGGGCATAAGAGTTGAATCTTTGGCAAAAATCAAGTCAATCAGCAAAAAAGACGGAATCGTGTTCTGCAAGCAGTAATAATATACTGCTTGCTTATACTTGACTTTTGCTGATATTTATAGTATTATCTAACGGTAGGTCTTGCAGAAATTGAAAATGCGGGTGTGGCGGAATTGGCAGACGCGCTAGATTTAGGTTCTAGTGTCAACCGATGTGCAGGTTCAAGTCCTGTCACCCGCACCAAAAAAGGTCTGAACAAGTTTAAGAAGTTCAGACCTTTGTTTTTTAGTTAATAGGTGAATTTGTATTATGAAGCAACTATCGTTTTTTGATACTGTAACAGGCAGTATTTATATTGGCAATCAAAATTATAGCTACAAAAATAAGTTGCGTGTTATTTCCCTATTCTGTGGATGTGGTGGCATGGATTTAGGATTTCAAGGAGATTTTACATATCTAAACAAGTATTACCCAACAAACCCCTATGAGATAATTTTTGAAAATGACATAATAAAAAAAGCATGTGATACATATAATTATAATTTTCACAGAGAGCCATTATGTTGTGATATAAAAAATATAGATACGTCAATATTACCAGACGCCGATATTGTCATAGGTGGATTTCCGTGTCAAGATTTTAGTTTGGCGGGCAAAAGAAAAGGTTTAGATACTGAGCGTGGTCAATTGTATCTAGAGATGAAAAGGGTAATTGATTGCATAAAGCCTTTAGCTTTTGTTGCAGAAAATGTTAACGGGATACGTATTAGCAAATCAAAATCAAGCCCTTCTGCACTTGATATAATTTTAAATGACTTTTCCAAATCCGGCTATCAAGTTGTATTCAAGGCATTGAACGCAGCTGACTATGGGGTACCACAGAATAGAACAAGAATAATTATTGTTGGAATAAGGAATGATCTGCACAAAAAAATGATTTTTCCTTCCCCAACGCATGGAATAAAGTATAAATTTCCAATACTAACTGCAAAACAAGCAATCGATGACATTTGGGAAAAGCTCGGAGACACAAGTATACCAAACCACACTTTCAAAGATTATTCAAAAGCCAAATTCTATCCAGGCAAAAAATCTCAAGGAAACAACAAAATTAAGGCAGATGCGCCAGCCCCTACCATACGTTCTGAACATCACGGAAATATAGAAGCTCACTATAGAAGCCTAAATGGTTGTTCTGACCCTAACGATATGACCTATTGGAGACGATTAAGTATAAGAGAGTGTGCAAGACTACAATCCTTTCCTGATGATTTTGTTTTTCCAGTTGCTGCATCAGAAGCCTATAAACAAATTGGCAATGCTGTACCTCCCGTTCTAGCTTGGAATATTGCTAATGCATTGTATAATTCACTAAATAATTAAATCCATTATATTGGATTTCAAACCGCTTTTTTCAGTATCAGTCAAGTTATCATAACTTTCTAAAAACAAAATTATAAATTTTCTTAAATTATTATTAAACCAAGGTTCCCTATTTCCATGATTATTTTTAGAGAAAATGATATCTACCCATCTTTTTGCCAAAACCTCTTGCCAATCAGCTACTAAAGCTCTTCGAGTTTGTATTTCATCATCTATTTTATATTTTATAGAATTATCACAAACAATTCTGTGACTTGCATTCCATTTCTTTATTGTGTCAAAAGCGACTTGTGGACGAGGACTTCTATCTGGGAATTGCATCTTAGTGGTAATAGAATTAACATATTGACCAACAGATACATTTATAGTGTCACCCCTATGTTGAACAAAAATTACCCATTCGTCTGGCAATATCTGTTGTACGCTTGATCCAGGAATTGCGTTAGACTTCGTTGATTTCAGCTCTATTGTTTCATAAATTAATTTATCATCTAGAAACAATTCCAAACACAAATCTGGATTAACGTAAGCACCATCTTTTCTGTTTGCGATAGTTTCTTTAATATCACCTATAATTTCTTCTGGTAAAAGCACTCGTTTTACCAGAATTTTTCTTTCTATTGAAACATCAACATATTCATGTGTATTGTTGTCATATATTTCTTGTATTGTACTATTTTCAGGAATCGAATAAATTTCTTTCTCCATAACTTTCTTTAAGTACTCTTTTAGAGGTCTATCCGTATTTGCTTCATCAGATTGGAAAGAAACTGCCTTTATCTCTTCTTTTTTATATTTATTTAGATACTGTTCAAGTTCATACATATATATTGACATAAAATTTTTAATTAATTTTTTCACATTTTACTCCTTTAAATGCCGCTAAAAAATTCTCCTAGTGAAACACCCAGTGCATTTGTTATTTTTTCAAGATTAACTATTGATATATTTCTATTCCCGTTTTCAACACTTGCAATATAAGTTCTATCTAATCCTGCATTTAGCGCTAATTTTTCTTGGCTCAATCCATTTAAATGTCTAAGTGTTTTTATTTTATTCCCTACTTTTTGTCTTATCATAATACTCCTCCAAAATAAAAAGTACCGACACAAACAATTTAATATCATCGTTGACTATAAGTCAACGGACTATGTGTCACAATCGCAATAAATATCCTACTCTTTCATTGATTAAATAAATCGCCACATAAAAAATCCCCCGACAGCGGTTTCCGTTAGGCTGTCGGGGGATTTTCAGTATTAACATCGTGACGGGGACGGAGGCGGTCAAAGCACATCACGAACTTCAAATGCTAATATAATTTTGAATCGTTCTTCAAAGGTTTTGAGACTATTGCCGAGAATCTTTTTGATTTTTGCAAGCTGATAATTTATGGTGTTGCGGTGAACAAAGGTTTCCTGAGCAACCCTCTGAACACTTCCGTCATACTTTAGGTAAAGTCTTAAAAAACTCATATAATCCGTGCCGTTGTCACGGTCATACACTTCAAGCTTTTTGAGATTTTCGTTATAGATACTTTCAAGCAGCGAAATATCGTCAACCGCAAGAATCAGCTTTTTAACTTCAAGTCGGTCATAGAACATAGGCGTCATATCTGTACGGACGGCAAGCCTTAACATTCTTAAAACAATCTGGTATGTTTTCGGGAGTGATTTCAGCTTGTTATTTGTTTTGCTCACTGCCACATACAGCTTGTTGACGCTTATATACCTCTCCTTTTCCGACTGAATTTTTTCGGCTATGCTTTCAATTTCGTCATCGGAAAAGTCATTGAGAATATAGAACATCATGTTGTCCACCTTAAAACCGCCCCAGTGCTTTTTGTAGGAATAAATTGTTCGTTCAAATGCCGATTCAAGCTTTCTTGAAGAAATATGGTCAGCCATATCGGCTTTCACACCGATGATTGCATAATCGGTTGCTTTATTTTCGTAACCGAGATTGAGGTTTACAAGCTGTGATGACATATCTGTATATCTGTTACCGTCAAAATCGTAAAAGTAAATTCCGTCTGCCTTTGCAACGGGAATCGGATTGAGATTACCCTGCTTGCTCCATGACTGGAGGACATATTTCTTATGGTTTTCAACAATTTTCTCAGGTGTCATAATAATTTCCCCTTTTTAAGATACCAAAAAAGATAAACAGAAAAGGAGCCTCCTTTTCAGAAGCTCCTTTGCGTCTTTTTTGTTTATGCCATTATTATATCATCAAAATACGGTTATGCAATATTTTTCGGCACAATATTCTTTGTGCTAACGCACAATGTTTTCGGAGATATTTCTTGAATTTATGACCTTTTCGTCATTTTACATACAAATTTCGTGAAATGTCCACTTCTTGTTTGTATGCTGTAATTAACAATTACTCGTTTTCCTTTTTCTTTGTTGTGCCAAGGCTGAGTATAATTACGGAAATGATAATCATTACAACACCTGCGGCACACGGAATTACGACACCGTAAATTATATTGAAACCGCTTTCTGTCGCAGCCTGTCCGCTGATGATTGTATATTCACCTGACGGCATACTGCTGAGTGAATATGTTGTGCCGTCAATTGTAACATTGAAATTTTCCGAACGAATCATTTCGTCTGTAATACCTGCGCTTTTAAGACCGTTATCGCCAAGGTTCATATTTGTGCTTACAACTTCGCCGTTCTTAACGATGATTGTATCACCCTTGCAGCTTTTTGCAATATCAGCACCGATAACAGCCGAATAGTCGCTTGTATTTGTATCAATAATAACGATGCCGCCCTCTGTTCTTGCAACGCAAGCCATGAGGTTATACACACCGTCCTCGCCCTCAACGGCTGTCGGTTCTGAAATGCTCTTGACCTTCATACCCTTGAGGTTAGCCTTGAACTGCTTTGTTGTTTCGTCATCAAGGAAATTTGTGCCGACCTTTTTATCGTCTGACGATGCGATAATCTTGCCGTCAGCATCTGTCATAACAAATGAATTGATGCCGAGGTTCTTTACAAGTGCGGCATTTGTTTCAGCCGAAGTATTTTCCGTAACAACACTTGCAATTACATTTGCCTTTTCAAAAAGTGAGTTCATAAACTCAAATTTAGTGTAGTTATAGTTATCGCTGTATTCTGTAAGCTGAGCCTTTGCGTCATCAAGATATGTCTGTTTTGAGCTTTCTGTTTTTGTTGAAAACAAATTGCAAACTACCGAAACGCAAACCATAACAACAGCAACGATAACTGCCGTTACAACTGCAACGCCTTTTTTTACTGATTTAGAATTACCCATTGTAATCTACCTTTCAAAATGTTTTGTTTGCATAAAATAATACCATTATTCGGCTTTGTTTTCAAGTACGGTTCGTGAAATAATTAACAACTGTACATAATTTGACAATATTCTGCATTGACCGATTTTGGGATACAGCTCTGCAAAAAAAGATAATTTGAAAAAAATGATACATCTATGATACAATGGCAATATAAACTGTGTCTTGGAGGTGGGGTTGTTGGCTGACATATTGATTGTTGAGGACGAAAAGAATATTTCAAATCTTATTGAAATGGCTCTTTCTCGGCACGGGCACAAAACCGATTGTGTGTTTGACGGCGAAAGCTGTGCCGATGTTCTGGAGAAAAAGCACTTTGACCTTATTCTGCTTGATGTTATGTTGCCGAAAATCAGCGGTTTTGAGCTTATGGACTACATCAAAGGCTTTGACACACCCGTAATTTTCATTACTGCAAAATCAGATATATCGGACAGGGTTTACGGGCTTAACCTGGGGGCTGACGATTACATAACAAAACCGTTTAACATTTCGGAACTTCAGGCAAGAGTCGATGCGATACTGCGAAGATACAACAAGGCAAAAACAAAACTCAGCTTTAAAGACATAGTAATTGACTCAAATTCAAGAATAGTCACCAAAAACGGAGTACAAATTGACCTTACATTAAAGGAATACGAAATACTTCTGCTTTTTGTACGCAACAAAAACATTGCCCTTTACCGTGAAATGATTTACGAAAGGGTATGGAATGAACCGTATATGGGTGATACAAGAACCGTGGATCTGCATATTCAGCGGTTAAGAAAAAAGCTTGATTTAAAAGACAACATTCAGTCTGTGTATAAAGTCGGTTACCGTCTTGTTGAATAAGCGGAGGGAAAGCCCTAATGAAATTTTCGTGGAAAATATTTTTTATTACCTTTCTTATTATAATTACTTCCTTCGGTGTGGGAGGTTTTCTCCTCATCAACACCGTTTTTACAAACACGCTGAACAACCGCATTGACTCAGCCAAAAAGAACAACAATTACATCACAACGGCACTTTCGGTATATGCAGACAACAACCAACCCACCTACGGAAACTTGGAATATCTGCGCGTTTCGGCAATAGGATTTGCAAAACAAATTGCAGGCAATTCGGATTCTAAAATCAAAATCGGTTCAATAAACGAGCTCAGCTTTTCGGCAGAAAATGAATTTGCCCACGGTATGTCGGTAAATTCCAGAAAAAGCAGAGTAGTTACTGAAAATAAAAAATACTACATTCAGACAATAAGCAAAATTCAGCTTGTAACCAAAAGCTGTTATATTGAAACTGTTGACAATATAACAAGCGTGTACAGCGACCGTGATATGTACTGCACAATTTATCAGTTCATTCTCATAGGCGTTGCGTTGTTTGCATCAATTCTGCTTGTAATCTTCTCAAAGCTTTTGACAAGACCACTTGTTAAGTTAAAGGATGCGTCAAAGGAAGTTGCCGAGGGCAACTTTAATATGAGAGTAAATGAAAGCCACGGAATTACATCTTCAACCGAAATAACCGAGCTTTCGCAGAGCTTTAACACCATGGCGGATTATGTTGAAGACTACATTGAACAGCTAAAGCTTGCAACACAGAATCGTGACAACTTTATTGCGGATTTTACCCACGAGTTAAAAACTCCGCTGACATCTGTCATAGGTTATGCGGATATGCTCCGCTCTTATGAAATGGAGCCTGAACAACGCAGAGAATGTGCCGACCTTATCTACAAAGAGGGCAGTCGGCTGGAGGCGCTTTCGCTTAATCTGCTAAACCTTATAGTTTTAAAAAATGACGAAGTCAAAACCGTAAACATCAGAACGGACATAATTTCCGATGACATTAAAAAGTCTGTTCTCTTTATTTTGAAAAAATACGGTGTGAAACTCAAATTAAATGTTGAAAAAGCAGAAGTCAACGCAGAGCCGTCGCTCTTGAAAACGCTCTTGTACAACCTGATTGACAATGCCTGCAAAGCGAGTGAGAGCGGAAAGCCTGTTACACTCACGGGATATGTTGACAGCGACAGATACCGTTTTTGCGTTACCGACAGCGGTTGCGGAATTGCGGAAGATGACCTTGCCAAAATTACCGAACCGTTTTATATGGTTGACAAATCTCGTTCAAGGAGTATGGGCGGAGCCGGACTCGGGCTTTCAATCTGCAATGAAATTGCAAAGCTTCACGGCTCAACTCTTGAAATTGTCAGTGAAGTCGGCAAGGGTACGGACATCAGCTTTACGGTAAGTCTTGCCGATAATTCTACGGAAAGTGAGGGCTTTGAAGATGAAGAAATTTAACCTTAAAAAATCCGCAAAATATATCATCTGCACTTTGCTCACCTTGACCGTAGTCGCAACCGTTGTGTTTCTCCCACGCTTTTATTATTCGGTAACGGACAATCGGGATTCTGTCGGAAACACGGCGGAAACATTTAAACTTACCGCTGACATAACTACTTCGAGCGGCGGAGAATTTTTGAAACTCGTTTCAAACGAAGATACCGTTTGGGTTCTTCAAAACAATGCTCCGAAAGCAGAAACTGTAATCAGCTATGCCAAAAAAGCGATAAGCAATCTTGCAAATTCGCTTAAAGACACAAATTTATTTTCCAATATTGCAGGCTACATTCCGCAGTTTTTTACATTTGACAGCTGCAGCGGTTACAAACTTACAATGCGTGGAACACTTGACGGTAATGTAATCGTTTCGTCCGATTTTATGTTTGTAACATGCAACTATGCCAAAGAGGGCGAACGATACGGACTAAACATAACAATGCTGTTTGACACGGAAACCTTTACGATTTATGAGCTTAACATTGATACAACCTACCTGTCGGACAGCGGTACCGAGAATGAAATTCCGCAGTATTTGGTTATTCCGTACAGCGACAGTTATGAACAGGAGTTGTCCGATGCACTCATAAAATACTGGGGTGTCAGTTCCGATTCAATAACGGTTAATGTAAGTCCCGAATCTTTCAGCATCAACATCTGCCCACAGCCGTTTTTGGAATACAGCAAAATAAACAACGAACAATTTGATTATTATGTGTTATGAAACAACTATGATACATTTTTGAACAAATTCAGAAACAAGCCTTTTGTATAGTATAGATACACTTACGAAAGGCTTGTTTTTTTATGGATATTAAAGAGTATGAGGAATTTTGTAAAAACAGTAAATACGGAAACTTTATGCAATCGGCAGACTGGGCAAAGGTTAAAAAGGGTTGGATTCCCGAGTATGTTGCAGTTCGTGACGAATACGGAAAAATCAACGGCTGTACACTCGTGCTTGTAAAGAAAATACCGATTCTCAACACGGCAATGCTTTATGCACCGAGGGGCTTTGTATGCGACACTCACGACAGTAAAACCGTCAGAAAAATATTTGAGCAGATAAAGCTGATTGCAGAAAAATATCACGCATACACACTTAAAACCGATCCCCTGATTGACGAAACCGACTTTATCTCGATTAAAAATCTTGTTGATCTCGGCTTTGTTTATCACGGTGAAAAGCAAGGATATGACAACACCCAATGCAGAGAAAATTATGTGCTTGACATAAAAGATAAATCTTGTGATGAAGTTTTTGCAAATTTTAAATCAAAATGGCGGTACAACATCCGCCTTGCAATGAGGAAAGGCGTTGAGTGTAAATTCTGCGGTGAAGATGAGCTTGACGATTTTATGGAGCTTATGAAAGAAACAGGCAGGCGTGACGGCTTTGAAATTCGTTCGGAAGAATATTTCAGAAATTTTTTACAGGCATTTCACGGCAACGCAAAGCTATGTATCGCAAAACTTGACGGAAAAGTTTTGTCGGGTGCATTGCTTGTAAATTATGCAAATGTTGCAAGCTATGTTTACGGCTGTTCATCAAACGAATACAGAAAATATATGCCGAATTATCTTATGCAATGGACGATGATTAAGTACGCAATTGAGAGCGGTTGCCGTACATACGATTTTTGCGGTATTCCCTATTGGTATGACGAAACGCATAAAAACTACGGTGTATATCGCTTTAAACAGGGATTTAACGGCAAAGTCAAAACCTATGCCGGCGAGTTTGACTATGTTTTCAGAAACGGAGTAAATCACATTGCCGACCTTGCAATGAAACTGAAAAAGCTTGTGTGAAATATTCATCTGCGTTGAATTTGCAAACCGTATATGCTAAAATGGAGTGGGTAAAATTATCCCACTCCATTTTGTATCGGAGGAATTTTATGTTCTGCGATTTGCATACACATTCAACATTTTCGGACGGCACATTTTCACCCACGGAAATCGTTTTAAAAGCCAAAGAAATCGGGCTTGACGCTGTTGCACTCTGCGACCACAACACGGTTGCCGGACTTGACGAATTTGTTTCGGCAGGTAAAAAGTACGGCGTAACCACCGTTTCGGGGATTGAATTTTCAACCGAATACAATTCAAAACAGCTGCACATTGTCGGTCTGTTTATCAAGAAAGAAAACTATTCAGACATAACCGAAATTATGGCTGAGTCGCAAAAATTAAAGGAAGAAAGCAACAAACTGCTCGTTAAAAATCTTGCGAAAGACGGCTATATTCTCGACTATGACGAAATCAAAAACAGCACGGTTGACGGCTTTGTAAACCGTGCAAACATCGCCGCCGCTCTTATGCAGAAGGGCTATGTTTCTTCTGTCAAAGAGGCATTTCAAACCTTGCTTATGTCGAAGTTCGGCTACTATGTTCCGCCGAAAAGGCCGTCATCCCTGTATATAATTGAAAGGCTGAAAGGTTTCGGTTCAATATCCGTTCTTGCACATCCGTTTCTCAACATGAACGACGATGAATTGAGAGAATTTCTGCCAAAAGCAAAGGCTTGCGGTCTTAACGCAACGGAGGCGTACTATTCGCTTTTTGACAAAGCCGAAACAGAGCTTGCCGAGAAAATCTGTGACGAATACGGTCTTTTGAAAAGCGGCGGAAGTGACTTTCACGGAGCAACAAAACCCGATATTTTGCTTGGAGTCGGAAAAGGAAATCTTGCGATACCGACAGAAATATACAAAAGTCTTGCTAATTGTTATCACAACTTCCGATTATAAAATCATCGTCATTATGCAATGCTCCCTGCATTTTACAAACACAACAATTTAATTTCGACTCAAACAACACAAAACAGCGATGAAGAATAATCATCGCTGTTTTTTTGGTTTTATATATCAAGGCTGTCTGCCCTGAGAAGGAAATCATAAATTCCTATTACAAGAATACCTTTCTCCGTGTACCATGGTGCAGGAGTGTCTTTTACAACGATGATTTTCTTGAAAGAATCATCTATACGCAAAAGAGAATTTGATTCCTGAGCCATTTTCTCACTGTCGGGTATTGCAAAAGCCGACTGCACATAATAACGCTTTGAACCCTTGTTGCAGACAAAATCAACCTCAAGCTGTTTGCGTATCGGATTACCGTTTTTATCGTTTTGAACAACATTGACAAGTCCCACATCAACATTCAAATCACGGTTGACAAGTTCATTGAAGATTATATTTTCCATTGTATGATTTTCTTCAATTTGTCGAAAATTTATTCTTGCATTACGAAGTCCGATATCCGTAAAATAATACTTTTGCGGAGTATCAATATATTTTCTGCCCTTTATATCATATCTCGATGCCTTATTCACAACAAATGCATCACAAAGATAATCAAGATAATTCTTAATTGTTTCAGAACTGATGACTTTATTTTTCTTTGACTTAAAAGTATCACATAACTTTTTGGGATTTGTCAAAGAGCCGATAGCAGATGAAAGAATGTCAATCAATTCCTCAAACTCTGCTTTGTTTTTAATATTGTGTCTGCCGATAATATCGTTAATGTATGTTTCTTTAAACAAATATTTTAAAAACTCAATTTTTTGTTCAGAAGTTGAAAGTAAAACAACAGGCGGAAGTCCTCCGTATAAAACATACTCATTCCAACCGTCGTACTTATTTCCGTCATACACAGACATAAATTCTGCAAATGAAAGAGGATTCATATGAAGCTCGTCCCCTCTGCCTCTGAATTCCGTTATAACATCCTTTGACAGAAATTTTGCATTACTTCCCGTTACATAAACATCAACATTGTTCATTCTCATAAATCCGTTAAGTACAGACTCAAATTCATCAAGCAGTTGAACCTCATCAAAAAGAATATAGTACATCTTATCATCTTTTATCAGGTTCTTGACATATGGGTACAAAATCTCGGGATTCCTATATTTTTTGTTTTCAAATGAATCAAATGCAATTTCAATAATATGGCTTTCGTCAGTTCCGTTTTCAAGAAGGTAATTTTTGAACAAAGAAAATAGAAGGTATGATTTTCCGCATCTTCGTATTCCCGTTACAACCTTAATCAGCTTATTATGCATTTTAGAAATCAATTTATTCAGATAAAAGTCTCTTTTAATCTCCATTTTTATCGCTCCGCTTAATTTTTATGCAAGTTCTAACAAATATTTTCAGTAAGTACAGTTTAACGCTTTTTCTTTTAAAAGTCAATTCTATTTAATATTTTTGCGCATTATTGCACAAATATTCAGTAAGCACTTGTTTGTCGGCAGTTTTATTTCTTAGTAAGAACAATAAATCTGAAATAAATATAAAGCAAAAATCCTATTGAAAATTACTGCAAAACCTTGCGTAAAAATTCAATAGGATTTATTTTCAGTTCAAAATCTTTTCATAACCTTTTTGATTCAGGCTTATTTAATTTTAAGTGAAATATCAAAAGCCTTAACCGAATGAGTGAGCGCACCCATTGAGATGATATCGACACCGGTTTCGGCAATTTCACGAAGAGTTTCGTCGGTAATGCCGCCGCTTGCCTCAAGAAGTGCCTTGCCTGCCGTGATGTCAACAGCCTGTTTCATAAGCTCGGGGCTCATATTGTCGAGCATAATAACATCAACGCCTGCCTCAAGAGCCTGATTGAGTTCGTCAAGGTTTCTTACTTCAAGCTCAACCTTGGTCATATGACCGAGTTTTGATTTAAGCTTTGAAACAGCGTTGGCAATTCCGCCGCCTGCGTCAACGTGGTTATCCTTGAGCATTGCGGCATCGGAAAGATTGTAACGGTGATTTCTTCCGCCTCCAACCGTAACGGCATACTTCTGGAGCGGACGCATACCCGGGAGTGTCTTTCTTGTGTCGGCAATAGAAGCCTTTGTACCGCTGACAATTTCAACAGCCTTGTTTGTTGCGGTTGCAATGCCGCTCATATGCTGAATAAGGTTGAGAGCCGTTCTCTCGCCCTTTAAAATTGTTCTTGTCTTACCGTGAATTTCAGCGATGATTTCGCCCTTTACAAGCTTGTCGCCGTCATACTTATAAACCTTTGCCTCAAAACCGTTTGGCTGAAGAATTTCAAACACACGGAGTGCAACCTCGATACCGCAAAGAACACCTGAACTTTTTGCAAGGAAAATTGCCGTGTTTTCCTGATTTTCGTCAATAAGGTAATCGGTTGTTGTGTCAAGATAGTTGATATCCTCAAGCAATGCGGTTTTGATAAGATTGTCTACGTAAATGCTGTTAAGTGTCATCAGTCTGTACCCTCCATAATTTCATCAAAAATGATACTTGCAACAATTGCCGCACTTCTTGCCTCAACAAGATCGGAATTGATTTCGTACTTTTCTGCAAACAGTTCACTCATAATCTCGTGAATCTGCTTACTGCTTTCTTCATATTTTTCAGGCTTTGGAAGAACAAAATATGCGTCCTGCAAAATCTCTCTGATTTTTGAACGACAGCCATGCGGCATGATCTTGCCCTCAACAGGGCGGTAAACAGGTTCTTCACCAAGAGTTCTTCTGCCGAATTTGTTGATTTTATCCGTAATATCAAGAGCGGCTGTTCTTGAATAAACAAGCGCCTCAAGGAGCGAGTTACTTGCAAGACGGTTTGCACCGTGAACACCTGTGTGCGAGCACTCTCCTGCGGCATACAAGCCCTCAACGGTTGTGCGTGAATGAAGGTCAACATCAATACCGCCCATAAGGTAATGCTGGCACGGAAATACAGGGATTCTGTCCTTTGTAATGTCAACGCCCTCTTCAAGGCATCTTTCATAAATCATCGGAAAACGATTTCTTACAAAATCAGCCGGCTTGTGGGTTATGTCAAGATAGAAATTCTCGCTGTTCGTCTTAATTGATTCAAGCATAACCGCATTTGAAACAACATCTCTCGGAGCAAGCTCTCCTCTGCTGTCATAATTTGAGGCAAATCTCTCACCGTTGCAGTTGAGCAGAACCGCACCCTCACCACGAACAGCCTCACTTATAAGAAAACGCTCTCTGCCATGATCAGCCGCAAATGCTGTCGGGTGAAACTGTATTCTCGAAAGATTTTTAATTCTTGCACCAAGCATATATGCAAACGCAATGCCGTCACCCGTTGCGATTGCGGAGTTGGTTGTGTATTTATAAACTCTGCCAATACCGCCTGTCGCAAGCAGACAGTAGTTACAGCCGTAGTGAAGCTTTTCACCGTTTCTCAAAATGCTTATATAAAAACCGTTCAGCACCTTGTCAATTGAATAAACAAGAGCGTTGTCACACACGGTAACATTTTTTAGCTGAGTAACCTTTGCGATAAGTCCGTCAACAATTGCCTTGCCTGTTGAATCCTTATGATGAACAATTCTGTTTCTGCTGTGACCTGCCTCAAGAGTTTTGCACATTGTGCCGTCCTCGTTAAGGTCAAAATCAACACCGAGGTCTTTTATTTTAAGAACATCCGAAGGACCTTCGGTAACAAGCTTTTCAACAGCGGAAAGAGTATTTTTATACTTTCCCGCAATCAATGTATCCGTAATATGCAGCTTGTAGCTGTCGTGAACCGTATCAAGCACACACGCAACACCGCCCTGCGCAAGAGAGCTGTTTGAAAGCTGAAGTTCACGCTTTGAAACAAGAAGAATATTCACGCTTTCGGGAAAATTAAGTGCCGCATAAAGTCCGGCAGCACCTGTGCCAACGATTACAACATCAAATTTCTTATCCATTTCCAAGTTCCTTTGAAAAAAATTATCTATTACACACGGCATCACACAAAATACCGTTTACAAATTTGTACCTGTATATTATACTACTAATTGTAAGATTAGTAAATACAGTAAATAATTTTGAAAGGGCGATTATTATGGCTGAAAATACAATTCCGAACGATCCGATGATTCTTTTAAGCTTTGTTAATACAAAGCTGCGTGATTTCTACCCCAGCCTTGATAAAATGTGTGACGATCTCGGTTGCAGTAAAGAAGAAATTGAAAGCAAGCTTTCTGCAATTGACTACAAATACAACGCAGAACTCAATAAATTTGTCTGACAGCAAAGGAAAGTCCGTTTTATCGTACAGTTCATTTGATATGATTAACATATAGGATATCCCATATGTTAAGGAGGAAATTTTATGGGCATTTTCGATTTTGAACGATTGTTTGATTTAAACCATGACGGAACGCTTGATCCGCTTGAAAAAGGTCTTGAGTTCACCGTGATTGAAGATATTATGAATGATGACGACGATAATGACGACTTGTTTTCGTCTGATTCAGATGATGAATTTGACACGGATTTCGACGATGATTTCTGATTTTATTCAGCAAACAATTTAATCTTCAAGCAAAAAGCGAGATGAATTTTTCGATTGAATTCATCTCGCTTATATTTTTATTTATCGTGATTCTGTTCAAGTGTTACAGCTTGTAATTGTCCATAACCTTTTCCAAGGTCTTGTAATCATCATCGGAAATTTTATACACGGTTGAATTGTCTTTGTCAACACAGATTTTGTCAGCACCGCCGACACGGATATTGTGGGTAACAATTCCGTTTTTGCGTGTTTCAATAAGGATTCCACCGTCAAACTCACCGCTTGTACCGCCTGTTTCGGCTGATTGCAGAATATTCTTGACCGTCTTGAAATCAACCTCGCCAAGCACGGCGGTTGACTCGTCCGACATTATGACGGTTATTTCATCAACATCGGAAAAATTAACCTTGTCTGTAATTTTCGTATCACCGCAACCGCAAAGCATTACCGCAACGGATAACATCATTACAAAAGCCAAACAAACCGCTCTGAATTTTTTCATATAATCTCCCCCACAACTAACTATTGATTATGAAAAAAGTATAAATAATAATTTTCGCAAAGTCAACGCCTAAATACACCAACTTACACTTTGTTCAAGCCTATTGCATTACTTCTTTTGAAAATGAAAAAGGCTTTTATCAACCGGAAATTTTTGCGACGGATAAATTGTTGTATTGCCGGATGCGATAAAACTGATGAGGACTGCAAGTACAAAATACGGGGCGGCAGACGCACCGAAAACTTCGATACCGAGAACGATTGCTGTAATAGGTGTGTTGATTGCTGCGGCAAAAACACATACAAATCCGATTGCCGCAAAAAATGTGGGATCAAATCCGCAGACGCATCCGAACCAACTGCCGAATGACGCACCCATATCAAACATAGGAGTAACCTCTCCTCCCTGAAATCCTGCACCGAGGGTGAGTACGGTCAAAAGATATTTTGCCGGCATATCGTACCATTTTGCATCGCCCTTAAAGGCGGTGCCCTGCATCCATGTGCTTAAGCCCTCAAAATCGTTAAGTCCCAAAGCGAAAATTAAAAGGCTGACGATTGCCGCACCTACTGCTGCGGCAAGAAGGTAGTTCTTGAAAATTTTTGAATATGCAAGTTTTACATACTTTATTCCGAGTGCAAACAGCTTGCCGATTAAGCCGAGGCAAACTGCCGCAATTAAAAATACAAAAAGAAATCTTGCGTCAAAATCTGGGATTGACGAGATTGCATATCTTTCATGTTTAAAGCCGAGAAGCTGTGTAACAAAATTTGCAAGGTATGAACACGCAAAGCACGGAATTACCGCACCTGCCGACAATCTTCCGACACAGCAGACTTCCATTCCGAAAAATGCGCCTGCAAACGGTGTGCCGAAAACCGAACCGAATGCAGAGCTGATTCCGCTGAGAACGATTGTACTTCGGTCATTATTTTTAAAGCCGAGATAATCGGCAACATTACTTGTCAGCGAACCGCCGATCTGAACGGCAGTTCCCTCTCTGCCGACAGAACCGCCGAATAGGTGGGTTATGCAGGTAAATATAAATGTCAGCGATGCAAGTCGCTTTGGCACTTTTTCACCGTCATTTGCACTCTCAATAATAATGTTGTTGCCCATTGACGACTTTCCGCCGATACGCTTATATACAAAAGCGGTCACAATACCTGCTACGGGCAAAAAGATATAGCACAGCGGAAAGAAGCTCCTGAAATCTGCCGCATAATCAAGACATTTCAGAAACGCAAACGATATGAGTCCCATCACAACGGAACAGCATAGAGATGTTGCAAGCACCTTAAAATCAACAAATTTGTTCTTCATAAATTTCCTCCTCAAAATTTCCGCACAAAGAACATCGCATAAAAAAAGCCAATGCCCCTGTTCAAAAAACAGAAGTCATCAGCAAAAGCGGTTTCGACAAAAGCCGTGGGAGAACCTCATTCCCATTCATATTGACATATATAGTATATACCGAGCAGGTTAATTTTTCAAGTGATTTCGACAATTTTTGTAATTTTCCAAAAATCACCTTGCAATCATTTTGTTTAAGTAGTATGATACTCTATACCAAGCGGAAGAATATTTATTATTAAAAGAATCGGAGGCTGATGATATGTGTACAGCGGCAACATATAAAACAAAAGACTTTTACTTTGGCAGAACGCTTGATTATGAATTTTCATACGGTGACGAAATTACAATTACTCCACGAAATTTTCTGTTTAAGTTCCGCCATACAAACGAATGCAACAGCCACTTTGCGATGATTGGCATGGCGCACATTGCAGACGGTTATCCGCTATATTACGATGCAATGAATGAAAAGGGCTTGTGTATGGCAGGGCTAAATTTTGTGGGCAATGCCGTATATTTTGAACCGAAAAAAGGCAAGGAAAATATTGCACAATTTGAGTTCATTCCGTATATACTTTCACATTGCGACAGCGTTTTGCAGGCAAGGAAAAAGCTTGAAAACCTTAACATAACAAATACGCAGTTCAGCGACAAGCTCCCCTGTGCTCAATTGCATTGGATTATTTCCGACAGAAACGAATCGCTTACAGTTGAATCGACAAATGACGGACTCAAGGTCTATGACAACCCTGTCGGTGTGCTGACAAACAATCCTCCGTTTGACATTCAGATGTTCATGCTCAACAACTATATGTCACTCTCACCAAAGCAACCCGAAAACAACTTCTGCAAAAGTGCCGAGCTTACCACATACAGCCGTGGAATGGGTGCAATCGGACTGCCGGGCGACCTTTCATCCGCATCCCGTTTTGCAAAGGTTGCGTTCACAAAGCTGAACTCCGTTTCGGGTGACAGCGAGAGCGAAAGCGTGAGCCAGTTTTTCCACATTCTCGGTTCTGTTGACCAGCAGAGAGGTTGTTGCGAGGTTTCAGACGGGAAATATGAAATCACACTTTACACCTCCTGTTGCAATGCCGACAAGGGAATCTACTACTACACCACCTACAACAATCACCAAATTTGTGCGGTTGATATGCACAAAATCGACCTTGACATGGCCGAACTTACCGCATACACCCCCATTACGGAAGGTAAGGTTTTATTTCAAAATTAAACACAAAAATTTCAGCCGTACACTTTTGAAATGTACGGCTGTTGTTTTATTTATTGTCTTTCTTCTGTTTTTTATGCTTATGCTTTTTGAGATGAACCTCGGGAACAGCGACAGTATCATAAACAACCGTGCTGTCTGTGTTATCCTCGGCAACATCATTCTGCTTTACTTTGCCCGTGTGAATCTCGGGAAAAGCAAGGTTTTCGGAATCAAATGTAAATTTCCTGTCCTTCATAATACCTGCCTCCGATTCTAAATGCAATTTATAAAGAATGTTATCGTCAGACTGTTAAGGAAGTCGGCAAACAAACTGCCGACAATCGGAACAATAAGATAAGCCTTAACGGACGGTGCGTATTTTTCGCAGATTGCCTGCATATTTGCCATTGCATTTGGCGTTGCGCCCATACCAAAACCGCAAGTACCTGCCGCAAGAACAGCTGCATCGTAATCTCTGCCCATAATGTTGAACACAACAAAATATGTGAAAATGAACATAAGAACAACCTGACCTGCAAGAAGTATAATAAGCGGAAGCGCAAGGTCGGCAAGCTGCCAAAGCTTGAGTGTAATCATGGCAATACCAAGGAAAAGTGAGAGACATATACCGCCGAGGTCATTAATCTCGCCCATATGAATAGTGATTTTACCCGTGTATTCACCGATGTTTCTCATGATTGCGGCAACAATCATTGCACCGATATAAATCGGGAATGTCATGCCCGTAAGTGAAAGCAAATCTGAAACAACCGTACCGAGTCCGACCGCTATAATCAGCTGAAATACTGCCGGAGCATACATTGAAAAATGTCGTTCGTGCTTTTCTTCTTCTTCAACAAGAAGGCTGTCATCCTCTGTTTTGATTGTAGCAATAAGGTTGTGCTTTTTAATAAGTCTGTTTCCGACAGGTCCGCCCATGAGTGAGCCTGCGATAAGACCGAATGTTGCAGCGGCAGTACAAACAGTTGTCGCACCCTGAACGCCGAAATCCTCAAGTACAGGACCGAAAGCGCCCGCCGTACCGTGACCGCCTACCATAGGAATTGAACCCGTCGTCATACCCGTGAGCGAGTCAAGTCCGATCAAATTTGCAAGTCCGATTGCAGAGAAATTCTGCATTACAATGAGCATAATTACAAGAAATAAAAATACGATAAGGGATTTGCCTCCGCTTTTCAGTACCTTGAGATTCGCCTGAAATCCGACTGAGGTAAAGAAAAACACCATGCAGACTTCCTTTAGAGTATCGTCAAAATCAATTACCGCAACACCTGTCATATAGAGAACCAGCGTAAGAATTGCAAAAAGCAAACCACCGATTACAGGTGCGGGTATACAAAATTTCTGCAAAAACGATATACGCTTTTTCAGAAATGCACCGGCCATCAGAACAATCACAGCAACTGCGATTGTCTGATACATATCAAGAGTTATATTCAATCAGCACCAATCCTTTCGCAGTTATCCTGCTGTTTTTACTGTTATTCCTCTTTCGGAATAATATTCTGCCGCACCCTTGTGAAAAGGAATTTTAACACCTTCAACGGCTTTTTCAAGCGTTATGTCAACATCCGCCGAAACAGTCAGCTGAAGTTCCTGCGCATTGTCAAAGACAAGCTGTGTAAGCTTCTTCACCTGTTCGTCTGAAAGTCTGTCGTTCACAATCAGAACAGCCTTTACCGCAACTGTGCCTACTTCATCACTCTGCCCGTTGTAAGTGTTTTTCGGAATTTTGCAGTCAACATAGCTGTAGGTGTTTTTAAGCTTTTTAACAGCTGCGTCATCAATTCCTATAAGCTTGATGTCACATTGCTTTGAAAGTTCCTCAACAACTGTTGCATTAAGTCCGAGTGTGAAGAATGCCGCATCAATTTCGCCGTTCTGTAACTGTTTTGCGGCATCGGCATAATTAAGATTTTTTTCCTTAACCATTTTTGAGTTAAGCCCGTATGCCGAAAGAATTTGCTTTGCGTTAAGCTCCGAACCCGATTCTTCTTCACCTATGCTCACGGTTTTGCCGAGCAAATCATCAACACTGTTAATATCAGAATCTTTTCTTACAACGATATGACAAGCCTCTGTAAACATACCTACAACAGCGCTGTAGCCCTCAAGACTGCCGGATTTTTCAAAATTATTTTCGCCGTTAAATGCGTCGTGTGCAATGTCGGACTGAACAATTGCAGCGTCAAGATAATTCTGTGAAAGCAAGCGAACATTTGCCGCAGAACCGGCTGTTGTCTTTGTTTCAATTTTCAGAGTGCCGTCAGCATCGGCAATCGACTTTATCGAATTTGCCGCTTCGTTATAAATTCCGCCGGTACCTGCCGCACCGAATCGGATTGTTTCACCGCCTGATGAACAGCTGCACAAAAGAACAGTCATCAAGGCAATCAAAAGAGCAAGTAGTTTTTTCATTTTTCCGCCTTCTTTGCTTTTGGATTTCGCTCAAAAAAAGAGAAATTGTAAAAGCACAAAAGCTCACAATTCCCCTTTATTCCGTTCAAATTATACCATAACGGAATTGCCGTTGTCAAACGAAAAGGCACTCCAGAAAAGGAGTGCCTCATTACATCAGAATATATTACTTGTTGAAAATTGACATAATATCATAGAAGGTATCGTCGTCATCATCAGTCTTATCCTTTGTTGTTGACTTTGGCTCTTCCTTAGCCACAACAGGAGCTGACGCTGATGAAACTGCATCCGTAAGATTCTTCTTAGCAATCTGACCGTCTGCGTTAAAGCCGGTTGCAATAACCGTTACGCTGATAGCATCTTCCATTTTGTCGTCAATAACAGCACCCCAAATGATGTTTGCATCATCTGAAACCTTATCCTTAATCATTGTTGATGCGGCATCGATATCATCAAGACTAACATCGGCAGATGCTGTGATGTTGATAATAAGACCCTTTGCGCCGTCAATTGAAGTTTCAAGAAGCGGACTTGAAATAGCCATATCTGCGGCAACGGTAGCCTTGTCCTTGCCTGTTGCACTGCCCATACCCATATGAGCGTAGCCTGCGTCCTTCATTACGGAAGTAACATCGGCAAAGTCGAGGTTTACAAGACCCGGGAGAAGGATAAGGTCAGAAATACTCTGAACACCCTGTCTGAGAACATCATCGGCAATAGCAAATGCGTTTTGGAGAGTGATGCTTGTATCCGAAACATACTTGAGTCTTTCGTTAGGAACGATGATAAGCGAGTCAACACAGGCAGAAAGCTCTGCAATACCCTGCTCAGCCTGAGTCATTCTTCTCTTGCCTTCAAAAGCAAACGGCTTTGTAACAACGCCGACTGTAAGAATGCCCATATCCTTTGCGATTTTGGCAACTACTGGAGCAGCGCCTGTACCTGTACCGCCGCCCATGCCGGCAGTAACAAATACCATATCCGTATCCTTGAGAAGTGCTGCGATTTCATCTCTGCTCTCCTCGGCTGCCTCCTGTCCAATCTGCGGCATAGAGCCTGCGCCCTTACCTCTTGTAAGCTTTTCGCCGATCTGAATCTTCTGCGAAGCCTTTGAAAGTCTTAAAACATGTTCATCTGTATTTATTGCGATAAATTCAACATTCTTAACCTCGGTCGCAACCATGCGATTAACAGCGTTTCCGCCGCCTCCGCCGACACCGATCACTTTAATTTTAGGCATATACTCGTTTTCCAATTCCAGTTCAAAAGCCATTTTTTCGTCCTCCTTATATATTGACAACTTTCAGTCAGAAATCATTATTCTTCATAGTACACAATTATACTATCTTATACTATCATACTTTTTTCAAAATAGCAATGCTTTTCAGCCGTTTTTCTGCAAATTTATACGGAAAATTCTGCTGAAAAATTACTCGCCCGTATAGGCGCCGTCCGCATTACCGTAGTCATATCCGCCGTCACCGTTGTCATAGGTACCGTTATCATAGTTATTATAGCTGTTATTGTCGTAATAACCCGTGTCACCGCCCGAATATGTTCCGTCATCCCATGTGTAGTTTCCTGTGTAGCCGTCGCCCGTATCGGCTGAAGAATCAGCCGCCTGCGTTGTTGCCTGTGTGGTTGCCTGTGTTGCGGCTGTGGGCTGGGTTGCGGCAGGTTTGTAGTGAGAAATTTTTGATGTACTGCAAGCCGAAACATCAAGCGTTCCTGCAACAAGTCCCGTGTTGTTCGGGTCAAGCTTTTCGTTGATGATTGTCATTGCAGTTCTGATTTTATAGTCGATATCATCGGGAAGTCCGATGTTAATGTCAATCCTTCCGTCATAAACGAGCTTTATGTTTGCCGTGTCGGTAACATCAAAGCCTGTGATATTCTTAACCTTGTTGTTGATAAGGCTCTGCGAAACATCTTCGAGAATATCGGGAACATTTGCGTCGCTGAATGACACATACTGTCCAACCTCTTTGGTCTTGATGTCGCCGCAGGTGAGTTCGGGAAGCTTGTCCTTATTTTCGGAAATTTCCTCAAGGATTCTGCCCTTTGAGCTTACAAGCAGATAGCCGTTACCGTTTGGAATAACATATGACGGTGTTGCGTCAACAACAGTAATTGTTATTGTGTCCGGAATGTTAAAGCTTACGCTTGCGCTTTCGATATACGAAAGATTCTTGACAATCTTGTCCGATGTATTGTACATTGCACCCATAAAGATGTTCTCCTGATATTCAACACCGCTGAATGCAATTATCTGTTTTTCGTCATAATACTTGTCCCCCACAACCTCAATTTTTTCGGTTTTAAAAAGGACTGTAAGGCTTAGTATAACACCGATTATAAGCACTGCCGCAAAAATTGAACTGTACAGTGCGATTCTCCTGTGCTTAATCTGAGTGCTTGTCAGAGATTTTTTTCTTCTGCGAATTACTTCACGCTCCTGAGCACGGATTTCCTTTGCACGCTTTTCCTGTTTTTGCTTTTCTCCGAATTCGTCAACATAATAGCCGTCTTCATAATCCTTTGGTTTAAGGTTCTTGATTTTAGCCTTGCCTTTTCTCCTGAATTTTTCTTCACGGCTCATATTTTCGGCTTGTCTTTGTGATTCCTGCTCTTCTTTTTGCTTGAGAAAAGCCTCCTCAATTTTACTTTTTGGAGCTTTTTTCTGCTGTTCCTTTTTCGGATTGGGGGATTTTTTAGCTCTCTTATCCTGCTTTGCTTTTTCCTTATGATACTTTTCTGCCTGCTTTGCGGCATTTTTACGCTGTTTCTCAAGACGCTTTCGCTCTTTTGATGTGAGCGGTCTTCTGCCTTTACCGTCGCTCAAAGCAAATCCTCCCTTCGTTTATGTTATCTGCCGAGGGCGGAAATCCGCCCTGCGACAGTTAAAAATCTGATTACCCTAAATTTTCTTGATATCTGCCCCGATTGATGTAAGAGTAGACTCAATACACTCGTAGCCTCTTTCAATATACTCCACGCCGCCGATTTCGGTTTTGCCCTCTGCACAAAGACCTGCAACAACAAGTGCCGCACCTCCACGCAAATCGGGAGCTTCAACCGACGCACCGTAAAGAATTTCCACACCCTCGACAACGGCTACCTTGCCCTCTGTCTTAACGGCTGCACCCATTCTGACAAGCTCGGGGATGTGTCTGTATCTGTTTTCAAATATATTTTCAACAAAAACCGTTGTTCCGTCTGCAACACACGCTGTTGCAAGCAAGGGCGCCTGTGCGTCCGTGGGAAAGCCCGGAAACGGCATCGTTCTGATTGTTTTCATTGATTTAAGTCTTTCGGGAGCGTGTATCTCAAGATTTCCGTCCGAAATTCTTATCTTGCACCCTGCGTTTTTGAAGATTGGAATAAGTGCCGCAAGGTGGGACGAAATTATTCCGTTAAGTATAATTTTTGAACCCGTTACGGCGGCACAGCTCATCAGCGTTGCGGCAACAATTCTGTCCGGAATGATTGTGTGGACAGAGCCGCAGAGAGAACTTACACCCTCAATGACGACAACACCCTCGCCTGCTCCGGAAATATCGGCACCGCAGGAATTGAGATAATCCGCAAGGTCGCAGATTTCAGGCTCACGGGCGGCATTGATGATTGTTGTAGTGCCTTTTGCAAGACAGGCGGCAATCATAATATCTTCCGTTGCACCCACACTCGGGAACGAAAGCGTTATCTTTGTTCCGCAAAGTCCGTTTGGAACGCAACATTCAAGATAGCCGTGCTTTTCACGAATATCCGCCCCCATCTCCCGAAGTGAATTGAGATGCAAATCAATCGGTCTTGAACCGATTTCACATCCGCCGGGGAACGAAATTCTCGCCCTTCCCGTTCGTGCAAGGATTGCACCGAGAAAAACAATTGAACTCCTTGTTTTACGCATCAATTCAACGGGAACATCAAAGCGGTTGATATCGTCACATTTTACGAGAAGTGTTTTATCACAGCGTGTGACGGTACAGCCAAGATACCGAAGAATGTTGACAGATGCGTCGACATCGGAAAGCGAAGGACAATTGTGGATTACATTTTCACCTTTTGTAAGAATCGAGGCGGCAATAATCGGCAAAGCGCTGTTTTTTGCCCCCTGAACTTCAACCTCTCCGTCAAGCTTTTTGCGTCCTGTAACAAGCAGTTTTGACACAATAACACCCTCTCAAAAAGAATACCCTTCTATTCTATGAGAAAGCGTTATAAATGTTACCGTTACACAAGTCCGAGAACTTTTTTGACTACCGAATAAATTCTTTCGTTGGCATCGGTAATTGCCATTTTGCGTGAATTTTCGCTGTACTTCTCAAGCTTTTCGGGATTGAGAAGCATTTTGTCAGTTTTACGCATAAGAGCCGCACCCGTTAGGTCTTTTTCCTCAATAATGTCAGCCGCACCTGCATTCACAAGTGCCATTGCATTGTGGTACTGGTGATTTTCGGCAACATTAGGTGACGGGATAAGGATTGCCGGTTTGCCCATAGCCTGAATTTCGCTGAGTGTAATTGCGCCTGCACGGCAGATTACAAGGTCTGCCGCCGCCATGCAAGTCGGCATATTATCAATATACGGTCTTATATCAAGATTTGAACAATCGGCAATATCAGTACCCTTTTCCTCAACGAGCTGCGGAAACCAGTCGCCGTAACTGCCGTATGCGTGAATGTGCTGATATCTGCCGTCAATACCGCTTCTTGCAACAAGGTCTGCAACAGCTTCATTTATTTTTCTTGCTCCGAGGCTTCCGCCGAACGAAAGCACTACGGGACGGTTGTCAAGCCCGAGTTCTTTTCTTGACTCTTCTTTTTTTGCCGTGAGGATTTCCTGTCTTACAGGATTTCCGGTAATGACAAAATCAACATTTTTGTCAAAATACTTTTTTGCATCCGGAACGGCAAGCATTACCTTTTTGACGCTCTTTGCAAGCATTTTATTTGTAATGCCCGGATATGCATTCTGCTCGTGAATAATGCACGGAATACCCATTTTTGCGGCTGTTCTGATAACGGGACCCGAAACATATCCGCCTGTTCCGATACAGATATCAGGCTTAAACTCTGCAATTATTTTCTTTGCCTCTCTTGAAGAAGTGAAGGTTCTTGAAACTGTCTTAACATTTTCAAGCATACTCTTGGGAGAAAAGCTCCTCTTAAATCCGCTGATTGTGATTGACTTAATTTCAAAACCGGCTTGCGGAACAAGTCTTTGCTCCATTCCGCCACGGTTGCCGATAAACAAAAATTCGGTGTCATTTCTTTTATTCTTTATATATCCGGCTATTGCAAGTGCAGGATTTATGTGTCCTGCCGTGCCGCCGCCTGCAAGCAATACTTTCATAATTTTCTTACCTTTCTTTTGAAAATTCTGCAAAACTCATGCAGGAGAAAACTATTTTTAAATTATTGTCTTTCAATATTTGCCGTTCTGGAAATTGAAAGCACAAGTCCCATCTGGGCAAGCAGCATAATAAGCGAACTGCCGCCGTAGCTGAAAAACGGAAGGCTGATACCCGTGTTAGGCAGCCAGTCTGTGATAACGAGAATATTCAGCACAACCTGAATGCCGATCTGTGAGGTAAGACCGATTCCGAGAAGTTTGCCAAACTTATCCTTTGCACGAAGTGAAAGTGTGATGCCTCTCCACACAAGAAGTGCAAAAATGAGGAGAATCATAAGTGCACCCACAAGACCGAGCTCCTCAACAACAACGGCAAAGATAAAGTCGTTCTGCGGCTCAGGAATATAGAGGTACTTCATTCTTGACTGACCGAGACCAAGTCCCCAAAGTCCGCCCGAACCGATTGCATAGAGTGAATTTCGGGTTTGATATGTGGTCCACCACATATCATCTGTTGTATATTCAAGTGCCTGACCCCAACCGTCAAGACGGCTCATAGCATAGGACAGGCTGTTTGTGACGGCAAGTATAAGCACTACTCCGACAATAAGTCCAAGACCGATTCCGAGGTACTTTGTCTGCATTCCGCCGATATAAAGCATTACAACCGAAAGAATGCCGATGATTACGATACCCGAATAGTGCGGTTCGAGAAAAAGCAGAAGTGCCGTTGAACCGAAAACAATTACACCCGGCAGAACGCTGTAACGGGCAAACTGCATTTTATTATAGTATTTACTGCACCAATGTGAGAAGAAAAGGATAATTGCAAACTTTGCAATCTCAGAAGGCTGAATGTTGAAAATTCCAAGAGGAATCCATCTTTTTACGCCTTCGGAACCCGGCAGTACAAGAACCACAAGCAGGCACAAATACGAAATTGCAAGAACAACCGGTGCAACCTTGTGGAGCTTGTTATAGTTGAAGAACGAAAGAACAAACATTATGCCCACGCCGATAACGGCAAAAATGAGCTGTCTTACAAGGTAATAATAGCTGTCGCCCTGATTGTAATAAGCATAGGCATAGCTTGCAGAAAACATCATAATCATACCGATAGTGAGAAGTACAAGAATGATTATGCAAAACGGAAGGTCAAGTCCCATGCCAACGGAAAACAGCTTTCCTTTTTTCATCTTTCTCTGACGAGTAGGACGGACAAAAAACTTTTCTTCCCTGATCTTCTGCTCCGAGTAAACCTCTTCATCATATATTCTGTTTACATCAGCTTTAAGCATCATTCTTTTTTGTGGAGCCAAAGACCGTTCCTCCCTTAAAATTTATTTTAAACAAATATTTCTGCGTTTATTTATGCACCAAAATATGCAAGTGCAAAAGCGATTGCACCGAAAACTGCGGTTACTGCACTGAACACACCGACAATCTTGACCTCGCTCCAACCGCACATTTCAAAGTGGTGATGGATAGGGCTCATCTTGAAAAGACGCTTGCCGTGTGTGATTTTGAAGTAGCTGACCTGAAGAATAACGGAAAGCTCCTCAGCAATATAGATAATGCCGATCGGAATAAGAAGAATAGGCATATCAATTGCAAAAGCAAGAGCGCATACAAGACCGCCGAGGAAAAGTGAACCCGTGTCGCCCATAAACACCTTTGCAGGGTGAAAGTTCCATACGAGGAATCCGAGACAGGCACCAGCAGATGCGGCGCTCATGGCTGTTATGCCGAGATAGCTCTTTACGCAGGCGATAAGCATAAATGCAACACACGCAAAGAATGTTACCGAACCGTCAAGACCGTCAATACCGTCTGTAAGGTTTACCGAGTTTACGATACCCACGATTGCAACGGCGGCAATAATATAATAGAAAAATCCGAGGTCAACCTTGCCGACAAAAGGAATGGTTGTTGTTGTACCGTAGCCTGCAATTGCCAGAACTGCAAGAAAAGCGGCGGCAACAAGGAACTGGAGAATCAGCTTTTGTGGCGCTGTAAGACCGAGGTTACGCTTTTTTACAACCTTGATGTAATCATCAATAAAGCCGATAAAACCGTTTGCAACCGCAAGACCGAGTCCGCAGAAAATGAACATGCATTCTCTTGGAATGTCTGCAAAGAATGAATTTACCAAATCAGCACCTGTAAAGGCATATATAACTGTGCTGATAATTGTGACAACCACAATTGCAATGATAAACATTATACCGCCCATTGTGGGAGTTCCCTGCTTACCCTTGTGCCACTTAGGACCTTCCTCAAGAATTGTTTGACCAAAGTGGAGCTTGCGAAGGTATGGAATCAAAAACTTGCCTGTAACGGCTGAGATTATAAAAGCAAGCAAAGCCGCACAAAATGTCCATATTCCGTAAATCATAGTTATCTTTCCTTTCAGACTAATAAATATTTTTGTTATTCGTTGAGTGTTGAAGAGGAATCCGCAAAAGATACCGTTATTACCGTACCGGGGCTGACCGAAGTTCCCGCCTCAACGTTCTGTGATGAGCTTGTTCCGGAGGATGTTGTTGCACCCGAGAAGCTGACATTCAATCCGTAGGCACTTGCAACATCGTTCACCTCATCGGGAGAAAGGCCGATAAGACTCGGAACACTTACTGTTTCCGACTGACTGTCGCTGTCTGTGTAGAGGACAATACTGCCGCCCTTCTGAAGTCCTGACGATACGGTCGGAATCTGTGAAATTACAGTTGAACCGTTACCCTTTACGGTTGCCGTAAAGCCGTCAGCCTCAACAGCTGTTTTAGCCTCGTCAACGCTGACGCCTGTGTAATCGCCCGCAGATGCGTCAACATAACCGAGCTCCTCGTCTGTGTATGATGTCTTAACATCAAGATAAGGAAGAACCTCGCTCATAATATTTATAAATACAGGTGATGAAACCTGTGAACCGTAGTAGGCGTCACCGTCGGGAGTATCAAAGAATACAAGCATTGCAATCTGCGGATCGTCTGCCGGAGCATAACCGCAGAATGATGATATATAGTCCTCAGAAAATGAGCTTTCAACCTTTGTTACACCCCTTTTTTCAGTTGTACCTGTTTTACCGGCTACCTTGTAGCCTGAAATATAACCTGCGGCAGCACCCTGTCTTTCTGTGTTATATTCAAGGTATTCATTCATCTTCTTGGATGTATCGTCTGAAATAACCTGTCTTTTAACCTTTTTATCAACAGTCTTAATTACATTGCCCTTTGAATCTGTGATTTTTGAAACCACATGAGGCTGAACAACATAACCGCCGTTTGAAACAGCCGCACAGGCTGTAATCATTTGAATAGGAGTGATTGTGAAGTTCTGACCGAATGATGCAACCGCAAGGTCAACACCGCCCATTTTGCCTTCTTTCCAGAAGCTGTCCTCTGCCTCACCCGGGAGGTCGATTCCTGTTTTATCGCTGAAACCGAATCCCTGATAATATTGACGGAACTTGCCTGCACCGAGCATCTGACCGATCTGAATAAATGCAGGGTTACATGAGTTTGAAATTGCCTCAACAAAGTTCTGTGTTCCGTGACCTGATATATTTGAACAATGAATTGTTTCGCCCTCAACTTCAATTGAACCTGTACAGGTAAAAGATGTTTTATCATTTACAAGGTTTTCCTCAAGAGCCGCTGATGCAATACACATTTTAAATACAGAACCGGGCATATATGTGTCGGCAACAGCCTTGTTTCTCCACATATTGCTGAGAGCCGCACTTTCTGCCTCCGCCTGTTTGCTTTTGGCAGTAGACTTGATTTTCTTCTTATCCTTTGCCGAAAGCTCATAAGGATTGTTGAGATCGTAGCCGTCTGTTGTTACCATCGCAAGGATTGCGCCTGTGTTTACATCCATTGCAATGCAGACGCCCTTGTTAAGAACATTGTTGTCCTCAACACCCTTTTGCATATATTTTTCACAAATTGACTGAATTGTTTCATCAATTGTGAGATACACATTGTTGCCGTCCTCAGATTCAACATTCTGTTCGTATCGGAACGGCATATCCGTACCTCTTGCATTCTGTGCCGTGATAATTCGACCGGGAGTACCCGACAGATAGCTGTCATATTCGTACTCGATACCCTCAAGTCCCTGATCGTCACTGCCCGTAAAACCGATTACGGAAGATGCAAGGCTGTTTTTCGGGTAATATCTCTTGTAATCATCAAGCAGCTGAATAACACCCGAACAGCTGTAATCCTTTTTCAGAGTGTCAATAAGCTCAAGAACCTTTTCACGCTCATCCGACTCGATTCTTCTTTTGACAACAACATAATGGCTCTGCTGTTTTGTATCGTCAAGCACATCGTTGTATTCAAGGTCAAAAATTTCCGAAAGACCTTTTGCGGCAGCCTGACGCTGTTTGTCATTCTTAAAGTTGACAGGCGACATTACCACCTGCCAAACCGATGCGCTTTCGGCAAGAACATTGCCGTTTGCATCATAAATTGTTCCTCGTTTTGCGGAAACAGTTGTGTCGGCAAGCTGAAGGTCAACAGCCGACTCCTGAAGTTCACTGCTCTGAACGGTGGTGAGGTATGTAAGTCTTAAAACAGCCGCACCGAAGCCAAGCACAAGTATGAGTAAAATCAATATTGCGGTACGCTGTCTCAGTCTTTGTGCAGGTCCCTTTTCGGCACGCTTTTTTGAGTTGTTTTTTGATCCTGGTGATTGCAATGTAAAGCTCCTTTCACCGCAAAATAGTGTCCGTTACGCTCCGTGTCAATCCGCATATATACCGAAAAAAGAGTCAAGACGCAGTCTTAACTCTCCATTCTTTCATAACATATCTATTAAATTAATCTAAATGTTATGACCAAAGATTCTGTACCGAACTCCAGAACTGTGTAAAGAGATTGTCGCTTTCCTGACTTGCAGAAACCTCTGCTTTATCTCCGCCTGCAAGGGTAACAAATTCTTTCTGTGTGTTCGTAGCCTTGGTCATACCGAGTGTATCCTCGGCATACTTTTCAATATCCGATGTTGAAAGCTTTGATTCAAGCTTCATCTGTGTCTGTGTATAAACGCTCTGTGCATTTGCAAGAGTTTCTTTAGCCGTAATAACTTCCTGATTAAGCTCGGTAAGTCTTACCTGTCCGACAATTATGATGCCGATTATGATTGTCGCTGCAGCACCGCTCACTGTTCCGAGAGCGATTTTAAACTTGTTATGTCTGCGGCGTCTGTTCTTCTGAAGTTCCTCCTTCGGAAGACTTACAACATTGTTTTTTCTTCTTTTTCTTTCCTGCTTTTTATGTACTTCTTCTTTTCTTTCAGGAGCGGCTGAACCCGGAACATAGTCGCTGCTGTCATCAAAAAGACTCAAATCATAAGCTGCATTTCTGTTTTCATAAGCCATTAAACGCACCCGATGCCTTTCTATATCAATTTCATAAAACACACATTTTTGCTTTATTTTTCGATAAAACAAAAAAGTTTCAAATCTTTAACAAATTTATAAAATACACACAACACACAATCAATCCGATTTTATCAGACATATATTTCAAAGCCATACATTTTGTTATTAACAAACACGAAAGCACAATTGCTTGTGTCTGTAATAATCTTTACAACTTTGTTATATTTTACTACAAACAGGCAGTTTTGTCTATAGTCACAGAGAATTTTTTTAAATTTTTTCGCATATTCTCAACTTTGCACTTCTTGCTCTCGGGTTGTTCCTCAATTCTGTTTCATTTGCACAAACCGGTTTTCTTACAACAAGCTTAGCCTTTGGCTTGTTTCCGCAAACACACACGGGAAAATCCTTTGGACAGGTACAGCCCTGACACCAAGATGCCATTTTCTGTTTTACGATTCTGTCCTCAAGCGAATGGAAGGTAATAACTGCAAGCCTTCCGCCGCTTCCGAGAAGTTCAAATGCACCGTCAAGACCTCTTTCAAGAACTCCGAGTTCATCGTTTACCGCAATTCTCAAAGCCTGAAAGCTTTTTCTCGCAGGATGTCCGTCACGGCGGACACGCTGTGGAACATTTTCTTTTATAATTTCCGCAAGCTCAAGGGTAGTCTCAATCGGCTTTTCGGCTCTTGCCTTTACGATTCCGTTTACAATTGCACCGGCAAATTTTTCTTCGCCGTAAACGCTGAGGATTCGTCTTAACTCACCTGCGGGGAGAGTGTTGACAAGCTCTGCGGCTGTTGTTCCGCTTTGGCTCATTCTCATATCGAGAGGTGCGTCCTCATGGAAAGAAAAACCCCTTTCGGCTGTATCAAGCTGATGAGATGAAACACCGATGTCAAGCAGAACACCGTCGACTCTGCCCACTCCTCTTGAATGGAGAAGGCTCACCATATCGGCAAAATTACCCTTGATAATTATTGAATTTTCGTTTTTCTTAAAACGCTCTGTCAGCGTCAGTATTGCATCGGGATCCTGATCAATCGAAATGAGCTTGCCCGTAGTAAGTCGACTGAGGATTTCACTGCTGTGACCGCCTCCGCCCGCTGTGCCGTCAACATAAATGCCGTTTTTCTTAACAGCAAGAGCGTCAACAGCCTGCTCAAGAAGGACAGGAATATGAGAAAATTCCATAACAACCTCCTTAAAGCTTTAACTCCTTGAGAGCAAGTGCAAGATTTTCATTCTGAGAAGCAACATAGTCCTCATAATTTTTCTTGCTCCAGATTTCGAGTCTGTTTGTCATACCGATAACTACCGCATCGCCTTCAATCTCGGCAAACTCACGCAGGGACTGCGGAATAATCACCCTGCCCTGTGCGTTGGGAGTAACCTCAACCGCAGTAGCGTTAAAGGTGTACTGAACAGCCATGGAGAGATTTGCGGGAAGTGCAAGAATCTTCTCGCACATTGCGTTGAACTGTTCGCTTGACATAACCTGAATGCACTTGTTGCCGAAGCCTCGTGCAAGATAGTATGTTTCGCCGAGCTGTTCACGGAACTTTGCGGGCAGTACAATTCTTCCTTTTGCATCAATAGAATGATTTGTCATTCCCGAAAACATCTGCCCACCTCCATACACTTTTCTTCAGAAACCGTCACCCTGTGGTTTTAAAAGTCACCGAATGACACCTTCTGACACCTTTTGTCTTATTATAAACCATAGGTGCAAAAAAATCAATATCAAAGTTACGAAAAAACAAATAATATTTACAAATCATTTCAAATGCTTTCAACTTTGAAACCATATTTTTTCGTAAAAGAATATTATGCCCCAAAAAAGCTGATTTTACAGAGGTTTCACCTATTCCATAGCAAAAACAGCAGTCTTAAAAATTACAAAACGCACCGCACGGGTTACAAAAACCGACATTATTTTTATATTTTTCAACCGCCGATTCCGCAAGCATTCGTTTCAGTGTCATAATGTGACACAACACATACGATAAAAACGGCATAAAAAAAGAACAGGCTCATATTGAGTCTGTCCTTTATAAGCTAAATTTAAATCAGCCCTGCTTTTTCTGTGAGCTGACTATGTTTGCATGAGTCTTTCTGAGAGCCTCAAGCTGTGTTGCAACGCCCTCTTCCGTGCGTTTCATAATGCTGTCAACATACACATTAGCAGCTTTTCTGATTTCTGCCGATTTTTGCTTTGCATCGTCAACAATTTCCTTAGCCTTTGCCTGAGCCTCACGAACGAGTTCGTTCTGGTTAAGCATAGCCTTTTTGCGTTCCTCGGCACTTCTGATTATATTCTCTGATTCACGGTTAGCCTCGGCAAGAATCTGCTTTCTGTCAGCAACAATATTCTTTGCCTGTCTTACCTCTGCCGGCATAGCGTCCTGAATCTGATCGAGAATATCATAAATCTCATCACTGCTCACCATTACCTTACCACCCGAAAACGGCATTGACTTAGCGGCACTGATAACATCCTGAAGCTGTAAAATCAAATCCTCAACTTTCATTTCTGTCCACTCCTTATATGTTTGGTTTAATCCACCTTTAATTAAAAAATCAAACGCTTATTTATTTTTCAGTCTTTCCACAATTCTGTCATGGATACACGCAGGAACAAAATTACTGATGTCACCGCCCATTGAGGCAATTTCACGAACCATGCTCGAGCTGAGATACATTGAATCCGCCTCAGCCGTTAAAAACAGGGTTTCAAGGTTCGGATTCAGCTTTTTGTTGGTGAGCGCCATCTGAAATTCATATTCAAAGTCAGTTACCGCTCTGAGTCCCTTAACAATTGCGTCCACACCGTGTTCCTCACAATACTGTGCAAGCAAGCCGTTGAAGCCTACTATTTCAACATTATTGAGATGCTCGGTAACTTCCTTCAAAAGTTCAATTCTCTCATCAATCGAAAAAATCGGCTTTTTTGAAGAATTGACAAGCACGCCCACGATTACACGGTCAAAAAGCTTTGACGCTCTCGTGATAACATCAAGGTGTCCGAGCGTTACGGGATCGAAACTTCCCGGACAAATCACTGTTTTGTTCATCTTTGAAAATCCTTATGTCTGAATGTAGTTATTTTTATTTTACCATAGCGATACTGTCTGTCAAGTACAAAATCACCGTAATTCGACAAAATTTCTTCGTCAAGAGGATTTTCCGCAATGATTACACCCGTATCGTTCATAGCCTCGGGAACAAGTTCAAGGGCATCCTGCAGCATTCCCGTTCTGTATGGCGGATCGAGAAATGCAATGTCAAAACGCTGTGAATTCATCGAAAGAAAGCTATGGAAATCCATTGCAAAAACCTTTGCCGAGTTTTCAAGCTTAGTAGCCTTGAGGTTTCTTTTTACCGTTTCAAGCGATTTTTTTGCATTGTCAACGAAGCTTGCCGACTTTGCGCCTCTGCTCAAAGCCTCAATACCCATTTGTCCCGAGCCTGCAAAAAGGTCAAGAAAGTTTCTGCCCTCGGTTTCAAACTGTATAATCGAAAAAACAGCCTCTTTAATTCTGTCGGTTGTCGGTCTTACATCTTCACCCTCAAGGGTTTCGAGTCGTCTGCCTCTTGCGGAGCCCGTAATAACTCTCATAAAACGCACGCAGCCTTTCCGCCTGCAAAATCATAAAACAACACCGCAAGCAGGCATACGGCATTACCGAAAAGTTGAATTTCAAACAATTGTTTAAAACTGCAAATTTTAGTATAACACATTAAAAGATAATTTACAACAATATTTTACTCTGTTTTGTTTTCATCCTGCGGATGATAGTATTTATACACCGCAAGTGCGGCGTCCTTTGTCATTTTAGGAGCGTTTTCAAGCTCTGCAAGGTCTGCGTTTGAGATGTTTTCAATCGTTCTAAAATACTTAAGAAGCGACCTTGCTCTGACTTCGCCTATACCCTCAATGCCTGTAAGCGAGCTTTTGAATGTATTTTTACTTCGTCTTGAATGGTGATAGCCGATTGCAAAGCGGTGAACCTCGTCCTGCATTTTTGCGAGGAACGCAAACAGCGACCGTCCGGGACTTAGCGCAATTTCTCCGCCCTCGCCCGTTACGGCACGGGTTCTGTGCTTATCGTCCTTTACAAGACCGAACAGCGGAACATCAATATTCTTACTCTGCAAAACCTCTTTTACAGCCGCAACCTGACCTTTACCGCCGTCAAGCAGGATAAGGTCGGGCAATTTTCCAAAGCCCTCGTTCTCATCGGGATTTTTATAATATTCGTCAAATCGTCTTGTCAAAACTTCCGCCATGGATGCGTAGTCATCCTGTCCTTCAAAGCCTTTGATTTTAAACTTTCTGTAAGCCGATTTGAGCGGTTTGCCGTTTTTATAAACAATCATACCCGCAACATTTTCCGTGCCTGCAAGGTTTGAAATATCGTAGGATTCGATATATTCGGGCAGTTTTTTAAGTCCGAGCAAATCACGCAGTTCTTCAAGCACATTGTACTCACGAACGGTTGCGCCCTTTTTCTGTGCAAGGGTTTCTGCGGCATTCGATTTGCACATTGCCACAAGCTGCGCTCTGTCGCCCCTCTGCGGAACCGTTATGCCGACCTTACTGCCGTGCTTTTGCGAGAGCCATTCGGCAATTTCTTCCATACCGTCAAAATTTCTGTCGATTGCAATGCTCTTTGGCACACTGTCACGCAGAGTGTAATATCGCAGTAAAAATTCTTCGGTTTCGGATTCACTTTCACCGCTGTCAAACACAAAGCTTTCACGGTCAAATAACCTTCCACCTTCAAATCGAAATACCTGATAACAGGTTTTGCCGTCATCCGAAAAGCCTGCAATAACATCGCCGTCATCAATTTTTGTTGCAACAACCTTTTGCTTGTCGCTCATTTTACGGACGGATTTTATTATATCTCTGATTGACGCCGCCCTTTCAAATTCAAGATTTTCTGCGGCTGTTTCCATTTCTTCGGTCAGCTTTTTGATTGAATTTGTTGAACCGCCACGCAAAAATTCAAGCGCACGGTTAAGATTTTCGTTGTAATCTTTAAGCCTTACTCTGCCTGTACACGGAGCCATGCATTGCTTTATGTGGTAGTTAAGGCAAGGTCTGCCCTTTCCGCAATCTCTCGGAAACTGCCGGTTGCAGGTTGGGAGCATAAAGATTTTGTTGGCTTCCTCAACGGCATTTTTTACATAGTAACTGCTCTTGTACGGACCGATATATTCCGCTCCGTCATCCTTTTTCTGCAATGCATATGACAGCTTTTTCCAATCACCCGAACTGATTCTTATATAGCTGTAGCCCTTGTCGTCTTTGAGCAGAATGTTATACTTCGGTGTGTGTTGCTTGATAAGGCTGCATTCAAGAATGAGCGCCTCAAACTCGCTGTCCGTGATGATATATTCAAAATCATCGACATTGTCAACCATTCTGCGAACCTTTTCGGCATGGTTATTCTGCGAACCGAAGTATTGACTGACTCTGTTTTTAAGAGCCTTTGCCTTGCCGATATATATAATTTTTCCGCTTTTGTCGTGCATGATGTACACACCCGGCAACAAAGGAAGTGCCATTGCTTTTTTGCGAAGCTGTGACATTTTCGGATTCACAAAATCACCGCCTTTTACGATTTCAGATTAATTTGAGAGAAACAAAAAAGAGGCGGAAAAACCGCCCCTTGGTATTTTGTAAAATTTAAAGCTGATTATTCAGCAAAGCCTGACTCAACAAGAGAAACAAGACCCTCAACTGCTTCAGTTTCGTCAGAACCATCAGCAATTACCTTAATAGTAGTGCCGCCGATAATTCCGAGGGACAACACACCGAGAAGACTTTTTGCATTTACACGACGCTCTTCCTTCTCTACCCAAATTGTTGACTTATACTCATTAGCCTTCTGAATAAAGAAAGTTGCCGGACGAGCGTGTAAACCGGCTTTATTCTGTACTAATACTTCCTTAACATACATTTTTAAAACCCTCTTTGCCTTTAAATTTTTAACCACCAATGCCTGCAAATTGCGGCTCAATTTAATATGTATTATAATCTTTTTTCCGAACAAGGTCAATACAATAAATTAATTTCGTGTTAATATGCACCTTGAGAGAATTTATTACCCTGTTTATTGTGCATTTTTACAAAATAATATGTTTTCCCCGTATTTTCCCCGTAAATACACGGCATTTCATATGTTTTTTCTTGTCTTATTTTATGTAAACACACCGATAATATACTGCAAAAATTACTTTTCGTTATATTCTTCAAGCATTTCGGGACGCTTGAGGGCAGTCACCTCTATGCTCTTTTCTTTTCTCCATTTTTCAATGTTTGCATGATGACCGCTCATAAGCACTTCGGGAACTTCTTTGCCTCTCCATACCGACGGTTTTGTGTACTGCGGATACTCAAGGAGTCCGTTAAAATGGCTTTCCTCGGTAAAACATTCGTTGTTGGAAAGCACACCCGGAACCATTCTTGAAAGTGCATCAGCAAATACCATTGCGGGAATTTCTCCGCCCGTGAGAACATAGTCGCCGATTGAAATTTCTTCGTCAATAAACTCGTCAAGAAGTCTTTGGTCAACACCCTCGTAATGACCGCAGAGAATACAGATATTTTCAACATCGGCAAGCTCACGAAGTCTTTGCTGTTTCAATGTCTTGCCCTGCGGTGACATATAGACAAAATGCGGTCTTTTGCCGATTTGTTTGCAGATATCCTCAAAGCAGAGGGCAATGGGTTCGGCTTTCATAAGCATTCCCATTCCGCCGCCGTAGGGAGTGTCATCAACTCTTTTGTGCTTGTCAAAAGCGTAATCACGCAGTTGGTGACACACGATTTCAAGCACACCGCTTTTCTGTGCTCTGCCGATTATGCTTCCGTTTAAAACAGGTTCAAACATTTCGGGGAAAAGCGTTATAATATCAATCCTCATCGTCGAAAATTCCTTTCATGGGAACAATAAGAACATAGCCGTCATTGACATTGATTTCTTTTACAACATCGTCAATTACGGGAGCAAGGTATGTCTTGCCGTCGGCGTCTTTGATTTCGTAAACATCGTTTGCGCCTGTACGCAAAACATCGGAAATTTTGCCGTAGACTCTGCCGTTGCCGACATCCTTAACCTCAAGACCGATAAGATCCTGAACAAAGTGAACACCCTCCGCAAGATTGATGTCGTCACGGTTGATATACACAACCTTGCCTCTGTATTTTTCGGCTGCCTCGATTGTGTCAACACCTTTGATTTTTGCAAGAGCGATATTTTTGTGCGGACGGGATTTCACCTCGATGAACTCTGTTCCGTTTTCGTCAAGCCACAGCTTTTTAAAGGCACAGAGAAATTCGGGGGAATCACACCACGGATCAATTCTGACCTCACCTTTTATGCCGTGTGTACCCACGATTTTTCCCGAATCAAGAAACTGTTTTTTCATAATTACCTCAAATTTCACAAAATAAATTCAGTCGGATTTTACTTTAATTCAATGATTGTAACACCGTCTTCGCCCTCACCGAAAACACCGAGTCGCTGACTTTTGACGGCTTTGTTTGTTTTAAGATACTTGTTTATTTCACGCTTAAGCACACCCGTGCCTTTGCCGTGAATAATCGTCATTTTGCTCACACCCGAAAGTACGGCATTGTCAATTGCCTTGTCAACAATATTGATTGCGTCGAAGGCGGTTTCACCACGGACATCAACCTCTGTTTCGGGACGGACATCCATTCTGCTCGGCACATTTCTTGTGCTTGAAAATCTGTCCTTTGCAGGCTTGTTGTTTGATTTGAGCAAACGAAGATTCTTGATATCAACCCTCGTTTTGATTATGCCCGCCTGAACAAGCACAACACCATCCTTGTTCGGCGGTGCAAGTACAGTTGCGTTTTTGTCGATATCGTAAATGAGAACCGTGTCGCCGACTTTGAGCGGTCTTGGCAGCTTGTACTCCTCATCGGGAGTATTGCGAGCCTTGACAGGATCGGCATGGGCCTCCATCTTGTCAATATTTTTCTTTAGCTGTGTTCTTGCCTGAACGCTCATATCCTTGGCTTTTCTCGCCTTTTCGAGCTCTTCGGCAACTGCGTCGGCCTGCGCTCTTGTGCGTGAAATAATACGCTGAGCCTCCTGCCTTGCCTTTTCAATCTCACGCTCTGCACGCTGCTTTGCCTTCTGCATTTCGTTTTCTGCTTTCTGCTTTTCGGTATTAGCCTTTGCAGTAAGTCTGTTTGCGTTTTCGAGCTGTTTTTCAAGGCTCTGACGGCGCTTTTCAAGCTTTTCAACAACATCTTCAAACTGTCTGTTCTCGTTTGAAACAAGTTCGCTTGCTCGGCTGATTATCTCATCATCTATTCCGAGTCTTTTTGAAATTGCAAACGCGTTGCTCTTGCCGGGAACACCGATGAGAAGTCGGTAAGTCGGCTTGAGAGTTGCAACATCAAATTCGCAACTGCCGTTTTCAACTCCGGGAGTACGCAGAGCAAATTCCTTTAACTCCGCATAGTGGGTTGTTGAAGCGATTTTTGCGTGTTTGTCACGCAGTCTTTCAAGAATTGCAATTGCAAGAGCCGCACCCTCGACAGGGTCTGTTCCTGCGCCGAGCTCGTCAATAAGGCAGAGCGAGCCTGCGTTTGCAAGCTTTATAATCTGAACGATATTTGTCATATGTCCCGAAAAGGTTGATAACGACTGTTCAATGCTCTGTTCGTCACCGATATCCACAAGCACTCTTCTGAACACGGAAAGCTCGCTGTTGTCGGCACACGGAACGAGAAGTCCGCACATTGCCATGAGCGTGAGCAGACCGATTGTCTTTAAAGTTACGGTTTTACCGCCCGTGTTAGGACCTGTGATTACAAGCGTGTCAAACTCTTTTCCGAGCATAACATCAACGGGAACAACCTTGTTTTTGTCGATAAGAGGATGACGAGCCTGTTTAAGCTCAATCATTCCCCTGTCGTTCATAATCGGCTTTGACGCTTTCATTGAATACGCAAGGTCGGCCTTTGCAAAAATCAAATTAAGCTGTGCAAGGTTCTTGTAGCTGTGGATAATGCTGTCGGCAAACTCGCCTGCATTTGCGGAAAGCTCAAAGAGGATTCTTTCAATCTCCTGTTCTTCCTTTGACTGCAAAAGCTTGATGTCATTGTTTGCCTGAACAACTCCCATAGGCTCAATAAACACGGTTGCACCGCTTGACGAGGTGTCGTGTACAAGACCCGGAACATTGCCTCTGCATTCACTTCTTACGGGAACAACATATCTGCCGTCACGCTGTGTGACGATAGTATCCTGAAGATACTTTATGTATGTTGAGCTGTGAATAATTTTATCGAGTACCTCACGAGCCTTTGAGGAGGCTGTGCGGATTTTTCTTCTTATATCCGACAAAACAGGGCTTGCCTTATCGGAAATTTCCTCCTCGCTTATAATAGCCGAGGTGATTTTGTCCTCAAGAAACTTGTTGGAAACAAGTCCACTGAAATAGCCGTCAAGAGAGCTTGCTCCTCCGCCTGAGCGTGAGTGCCACTCCTTGACCGTGCGGATTGTTCTGAGCGTTGATGCAACCGACAGAAGTTCGCCTGTGGTAAGGCAACCGCCTGCCTGTGCTCTGCGTAAATGTCCCGAACAATTTCCGGCACCGCCGAATGACGGAGCGCCGAATCTTCCGCTTAACGCAACTGCGTCATCGGTTTGCTGTAAAAGCTGTTCAACCTTTTTCAGTTCAAACACGGGTTCGAGATTCAATGCCATTTCACGGGCGTCCTCAATCGAAGTCATTCCCGCAAGCCTTTCGAGGATTTTATCAAGTTCAAGTGTTTTGTAATGTCTGTTCATAATTCTACCAAATTCAATAATTGCAATTTTGTGTCCGTAGGGGCGGATATTATCCGCCCGCGGGCGCCCAATGAGCGCCCATACAGTTTTCAGTCATTCTGTTTCAAATAAATAAGTCATTTTCACACAAAACTGCATTGTCTGATTAACTGCTTATTGTTTTGTAAAAAATAAGCGTTTTAAAGTCTTTTTCAAATCTGTATTTAAGATAACTTTCGCTCGCCGCATTCAGCACAACAAGGTCATCCTTCGGCAATGCAAACGAAAACAGCTTGTCATCATCGGCATAAACCGTGTGTCTAAGCGCCGTGAGCGTTCCCTCATTGAGAGCGATTGCAGGTTCCGACACATCCGTTCTGCAATCGGCACATTCAAGAGCGCCTATGCGTGGCAGAAAGTACATAAGCGGAGTAATGTATTCTCCGCATTCTCTGCACATTCTCAGGTCGGGCATATAGCCCGCCATACTTGCAAGCCTCATTTCCAGACACGGCTTGATGAGGTCTGCACTGCGTTTGTTCTCTGACAAAAGGTAGAGCGAATTAAGCACAAGGCTCAGAAATGTGTCTGCCTTTTGCTCACGGGGACAAATTGTCAGAGCGAGTTCGCAAAAATACTGTGCAAGGCACATTTTTGTAACATCACTGCGGAGCTTTGAGAAAATGCGAATCGGCTGTGCCTCGCCGATTATGTAACTTTCCCGACCTTTATAAATTGTAAGTCGGGAATATGAGAGGAGAGATGCCGCCGCACATTTGCCGTTTTTGATGTTTTTTGCACCCTTTACAAATGCACGGATTACACCGTTTGACTTTGTGAGAGCAAAAACGAGCTTGTCCTGCTCACCGATATTCTGTTCCTTTATAATCAGTCCCTCTGTTCGGAATTTCATCGGTTTCCTCCCTGTTCACGGTGATTGCACCCGTGTCTTTGGCATCCTGAATACTTTTGTAGCGAATGTAATCAAGAACGCTTCCCGTGGTAAAGAATATTTGCCACGCACTCCAGTTATCCATAAAAACACCTCCGCAGTTAGTGTTTCACGGATGCCGTTTATTATATTATGAAAAATCTGACATTGTGTCAAATCGTGTACCCAAATCGCTTTTAATCGGATTATCAGTCAAAATTCTTTTCGTCATAGCCGAAATTCTGAAGAATCTGGGCACGGTTTCGCCAATCCTCTTTTACCTTTACCCATGTCTGTAGGAATACCCTGCAATCGAAAAATCTTTCGATATCCTGACGGGCAAATGTGCTGATTTTCTTGAGCATTGAGCCGTTTTTGCCGATAATAATACGCTTGTGGGTTTCTTTTTCACAGAAAATAGTAGCGTCAATATCAAGCATACCGTTATCCCTTGTTTTCATTTTTTCGATTACAACAGCCGTGCCGTGCGGAATTTCCCTGTCGCAAAGACGGAGTATTTTTTCACGGATAATTTCGGCAACAATAACTCTTTCGGGCTGGTCTGTAAGAGTATCGTCATCAAAGAAATGACCGCCCTCGCCTGCCTGCTTTTTAAGCTCATCAAGAAGTTCGTTCATACCGTTGCCGTCCTGTGCACTCACGGGAACAACTGCGTCAAAATCGTAGAGCAGACTGTAACGGGCAATCTGTTTCATAAGTTCTTCTTTTTCTTTGAGAGTGTCAATCTTGTTGATTGCAAGGATTGCCGGCATTTCCATTGACTTAAACTTTTCAATAAGGTTAAGTTCTGTGTCACCCGGTTCTTTTCCTGCCTCAACAACGAGCATACAGCAGTCAACACCGCCCACTGATTCATTGACGGAACGCACCATATACTTGCCGAGAGAGGTTTTCGGTTTGTGCATACCCGGTGTATCAAAGAAAACAAGCTGATATTCGCCCTGAGTAAGCACGCCTGTGATTCTGTTGCGGGTAGTCTGCGGTTTGCTTGAAACAATTGCAATTTTCTGTCCCATAAGTCTGTTGAGAATTGAACTTTTGCCCACATTAGGTCTGCCGACAATGGCAATAAATGCGGATTTATCTTTATTATCTGTATTTAACATATTACCTCACTATACAAAAATCGGGGGCAAGCAAAATGCCGCCCCTTTGTTAATGTTTATCTTTTCTTTTAATGCCCAAAATTGCGTTCTTGACTTTTACGGGACCTGCACATACAAAGACGGCAGAAAAATCGTAAAAGCAACCGAAAACGAAAACATAAAATGTCGCAACAAGGTGAAATCTCATATGACTTTCGCTTTTTACGGCAAAGCAGAAACCTCTGAATGCACTTTTAAAACTTTTGATTTGCTTTTTCATACCCCGTAATATAACTACTCTGTCAAGCCATATCGTCATCAACTATGTAGCTTGATGATGCAGGAAGACCGAGTTGTTCCATAACAAGCTCTTCTTTTTCTCTCATTCTTACCCTTTCAAGCTTTTCCATATGGTCATATCCGAGAAGGTGAAGAACGCTGTGAGCGGTAAGATAGCCAACCTCTCTCTGGAGGCTGTGACCAAAGAGTTCTGCCTGATCTCTTGCCTTTTCCATAGAAATTACAACATCACCGAGAATCTGTGCGCCTGTTTCGGGATTGGTGTCATAAACACCGTTTTCGCCCATTGGGAAAGAAAGAACATCGGTTTCAATGTCCTTGTCACGATACTGCTTGTTAAGAGCCTTGATGCCCTCGTTATCCGTGAAAGTAACGCTGATTTCAGCAGAACCTTCAAATTTTTCAAGTCGCAGAACTGCGTTACAACAACGACGAACCAACATTCTGATACCTGTCGGAATCTTTACTGCTTTTTGTTTGTTTGTGATAATTACCCTGATTTTATTATGCTCTGCCATTCATGATCATCCTTTCATTATTTTTAACCCGATAGCGTGGGATATGTGAAAATTAAGTAAATTAATTTTTGGAGCCGTTGTTTCGTAAATTATTAATGTCAGTGTTTTCAAATTTTGCATAAGCCTTGATGATATCCTGAACAAGGCGATGACGGACAACATCCTTTTCATCAAAGAAACAGGTGCCGATATCATCAATGTTCTTGAGGATTTTGATGCAGTCTTTAAGACCGCTCTTTGCACCGTTCGGAAGGTCAATCTGCGTAATATCGCCCGTGATTACCATTTTTGAGTTAAATCCGAGTCGGGTAAGGAACATCTTCATCTGTTCCCTTGTCGTATTCTGAGCCTCGTCAAGAATTATAAAGCTGTCGTCAAGCGTCCTTCCTCGCATATATGCAAGCGGTGCAACCTCAATGTTACCTCTTTCAACATACTTTTGATATGTTTCCGCACCGAGCATATCAAACAATGCGTCATACAGGGGGCGAAGATACGGATCGACCTTGCTCTGCAAATCACCGGGCAGAAAACCGAGCTTTTCACCTGCCTCAACAGCAGGTCTTGTGAGAATTATTCGGTTAATCTGCTTGCTTCTGAAAGCCGTGACCGCCATTGCAACGGCAAGGTAGGTCTTGCCCGTACCGGCAGGGCCGACGCCGATTGTGACGGTATTTTTCGCAATCTGCGAGCAGTAGCGCTTCTGACCGATAGTTTTCGGCTTAATAGGCTTTCCTTTTGAAGTAATACAGATGCAGTCGCCTGCAAGCTGTTCTATTTTGTCCTCACTGCCTTCATTGACAAGCGAAATGCAGTAGCGGATATTTTGCTCGGAAAGTGCTTCACCACGGTTGATGAACTGCAACAGGCTTTCAATAACCTTGCAGGCCTTCGATGTGTTTTCGGCATCTCCCTCAACCTTAAGCTCACTGTCACGGCAGGTGACACGGACATTAAACTCCTTTTCAATCAGCTTAATATTTCCGTCAAAACTGCCAAAAAGTGCTACGGCATTTTCCATTCTGTCGATATTTATAATTTGTTCCGTAAAGCAAAACTCCCGTTTCTTCAATAATTCAAAACAATTATAACACATTTTACTTGAAAATGTACATTAAAAATAGCTTTTTTCACTAAAAAAATAATTTTTGTGAATTTTGACGAAAACTAAACTTCACATAGCCACTCATTTGTAAAGGATAGAAACACTTTTTTTACTCTTTCGTAATTATACTCAAAATCGCATTGCAATCGGCTTATTTTAGTTATTTAATTCTTCCGAAACTATCACAATATTGCCGTTTTTGTAATATAACTGTACAAATTTGATAACTTCCCGAAAATTAAAAATTTATCAAAATTACTCTCAGTCGTAAAATCGGCTTAAAATGCTTGACAAACGGGCAATTGTATATTATAATTCACAGGTGTAAAGAAATTTTCTTTACACGCAGACCAGAATCACGGGAGCTGTCAGGTATGGAAAAAAACATTGAAGTATCTCTCTTGTTTGATTTTTACGGCGAGCTTTTAAAGCCCTCGGGCAAAAAGGCGATTGACCTTTATTATAATGAAGATTTGTCGCTTGCAGAGGTTGCCGATGAAACGGGAATAACAAGACAGGGTGTGCGTGACAGTATCAAGCGCAGTGAGCAACAGCTTTTTGAGTTTGAAGAAAAGCTCGGTCTGTTCAAACAGTTCAGTAAGCTTGAGCAGGGGCTTGACGAAATTTCGGCTCTTGCACTTGAAATAAAAGAACTTTCACAGGATACACAAATCACAGAGCTTGCGGATGTTATCATCGAAAAATCAGGCTCGCTGAAAGATTAAAGGAGTTTTCATGGCATTTGAAGGACTTGCAGATAAGCTTGGCAATGCGTTCAAAAAACTGAAAAACAAAGGCAAGCTTTCTGAAAAAGATGTTAAGGAAGCAATGCGAGAGGTTCGACTCGCACTTCTTGAGGCCGATGTAAACTACAAAGTTGCAAAGGACTTTACAAACAAAGTAACAGAGCGTGCTGTCGGTCAGGATGTTATGCAAAGTCTTACTCCTGCACAGATGGTTGTTAAGATTGTTGACGAGGAGCTTACAAGCCTTATGGGCGGTGAGGACGCACGAATTGAGTTTGCGTCAAAACCTCCGACAGTCATCATGATGTGCGGTCTTCAGGGTTCGGGTAAAACAACCCACACGGCAAAGCTTGCAAAAATGCTGAAAAAGCAAGGCAGAAATCCTCTGCTTGCCGCCTGTGACGTATATCGTCCCGCCGCTATCGACCAGTTGAAGGTTGTCGGTGAAAAGGCAGGCGTTCCTGTTTTTGAAATGGGAAAAGCAAATCCCGTTAAGATTGCAAAAGAGGCAATCAAGCGTGCAAAGGACTACGGCAACGATGTTGTTATTCTCGATACCGCAGGCCGACTTCATATTGATGAGGCTCTTATGGATGAGCTTAAAAACATCAAAAAAGAAGTTGAACCAAACGAAATTTTGCTTGTTATCGACTCGATGACAGGTCAGGACGCAGTTAATGTTGCGAAGAGCTTTAACGAACTTCTTGACATTACGGGTGTTATTCTCACAAAGCTTGACGGTGACACTCGTGGCGGTGCGGCGCTTTCGGTAAAGGCTGTTACAGGCAGACCTATTAAATTTGCAGGTACAGGCGAAAAGCTTGACGATATTGAAGTTTTCCACCCAGACAGAATGGCAAGCCGTATTCTCGGCATGGGTGATGTGCTTACTCTCATTGAGGACGCACAGAATAAAATGGATGCCGAAAAAGCCGAAGAAATGGCTCAGAAGATGATGAGCAACAAATTCGACTTTAACGATTTGTACGATCAGTTTGAGCAGGTCAAGAAAATGGGACCGCTCAAGGGCATTCTCTCAAAAATTCCGGGTGTCGGAAAACAGCTTGAGGGCGTTGACATTGACGACAGACAGATTGACTGGGTTCAGGCAATTATCCTCTCAATGACACCCGAAGAAAGAAGTCATCCGCACATTATGAACCCGTCAAGAAAGCGTAGAATTGCGGCAGGTTCGGGCAGAAGCATTGAAGAGGTCAACCGACTTATCAAGCAGATTGATCAGATGCAGAAGATGATGCGTCAGATGACAAAGGGCGGAAAAGGCTCTAAGAAAAGAAGAAAAATGAAAGGTCTTCCCGGACTCGGCGGTATGCCGATGAACGGTATGGGACCTGCAGGCGGAATGGGCGGACCGGACGGAATGCCTCCGTTCAAATAATTAACATTAATCAAACATTAAACAAAGTTTTTCATCCAATTACGGTTGGTGAATATAAATTAACAATTTTTATGAGGTGAACATTATGGCAGTAAAGATCAGACTTAGAAGAATGGGTTCAAAGAAGGCTCCTTTCTACAGAGTAGTAGTAGCAGATTCAAGATATCCGAGAAACGGCCGTTTCATTGAAGAAATCGGCACATATGATATTCTCAAGAAGCCCTCTGAGTTCAATGTTGACGCTGAAGCAGTTAAGAAGTGGATTGCTAACGGTGCTCAGCCAACAGACACAGTAAAGGCTCTTCTCAAGAAGAACGGCGTAATTGAATAATTGCGTTTCGGAAAGGACAAACAATGAAGGATTTACTTGCAGTTATCGCAAAGGGTCTTGTTGACGATCCCGATTCCGTATCAGTTGAAGCAGACGCTCCCAACGAAGAGGGAACAGTTGTTTACCACATTCATGTTGCAGAAAACGACATGGGCAGAATCATCGGTAAGCAGGGCAGAATTGCCAAGGCTATCCGCACAATTGCCCGCAGTGCCGCTATCCGTAGTGAAGAAAAAATTATGGTTGAAATCGACTGATTAACGGTTCATAACCGAACAAAAGCCTCCCACCACGGGAGGCTTTTTTACACCCTATTAAATATCAAAAGGTAAAACTTCCTGTTTTGCCCACATCATTTTTGAAAAACATAATATAGTAAATCGGGATATAGTTAATCTTCCCGTCGGAAGTTACTGTTCTCTCATTTGAAAGAACAAAGGCTTTCTTAATGTGATAATCCTTATTGCTTACAAATGTGTTCAATGCGCTGTGAACCGTGTAATCCTTTCCCGATTTCACCTCAATCGGAACAGCAGAAAGGCTGTCGTAATCATCAATAAGATAGTCAACCTCTCCCTTACTTCGATTATCATAATAGTAAAGTTTATAGCCGTGAGCCGCAAGTTCGCTTGCCACAACGCTTTCGTAAGCCGAACCGAGATTCACACTCGTTTCATCATCAAGCACGGCACGGATATTGTTGCCGTACAAAATTCCCGTCAGAATACCGACATCGTTCAGATAAAGCTTGAGCAGATTTTTGCCCGTTGCTTCAATAAGCGGAAAAACGGGATTTGAAATTGCCTGAACATTAAGGGCGATCCCTGCACTTATCAAATACTCGAATTCATCCTGATAGTCGCTGAAACGCTTACCGCTTTTATTCTCAATATTTTTTGCAACAATCCTTTTCTTTTTGTTTTCCATATTTGACGGAATGAGGTCATAAACTCTGCGGATTTTAAGTTTGTTTTCATCATCGTATTTTGAAGCGTCTGCAGCATAATATTCGTGGATTTCGCTTTGTATCTCTCTGACGGACTGAATATTTCTCTCAGAAATATAGCTGTTAACCGCATCGGGCAATCCGCCGACAAGCAGATACTTTCTGAATAAATCCATCATCCTATTGTGCATGGATTCATCGAGAGATTCAAGATTTTCAAATTTTTTCTGCATAGCCGAAATAATAATTTCATTCATTCCGTTTGCGTAGAGAAATTCCTCAAAATCAAGCGGAAACATACGCACTTTGCGAATACTGCCCATTGGAATTGAGGTAGTCTGTGACAGCGTTACACCCAAAAGTGAACCGCTTGCAATGAATGTAAATTTGCCGTCCTGTGACAAAAATTTGAGCAAAGTCAGCAGATGAGGATATGCCTGAATTTCGTCAATAAAAATCAAGGTATCGCTTTTCTTCCCCATTTTATTTCCTGCGAGCATACTCACCTGCAAGTAAAAATCTTCGACTGTTTTTGTGTTTTCAAAAAGTCGGTTGCCGAGGGAATCTTCAACCATATTTATTTCAATAAAATTTTTAAAAATCTTTTTGCCGACATAACGGATAATGTATGTTTTTCCGACCTGTCTTGCACCGTCTATGAGAAGAATTTTCTTTGAATCCGACTTTATATGTTCTTCGATTACGGTTTCAATCTTTCTGTAAAGCATACCAATCCCACCTTTCAATAGATTTTCAGTATAGTTTTTACACTTTTCAATAAGATTATACCATTTAAAGACACACTTTTCAATAGAATTTAGGGGTTAAAAACTACACTTTTCAATGAAAATTGAGGGGCAAAAGCTACACTTTTCAAATTATGAGCAGAAATTTGATATAAAAAACACGGTGCAACCTATGTTTTATGGTTACACCGTACTTTATAAAATCTTTTAAATTCAGGCAACTTTACACTGTAATTATTTTATCAGTTCTTCAAGCTGTGACTTATTATATTTGCTCTTATAGATGTCATAGCCTGCCGTGTCAAGGTTTATGTTTGCGTACCTTTTGTCAGCCTGAACATAAACATCATCGCCCTTGACATATATCAAAACCCAAATATCTCGACTGGTATCTTTCAGGTATGATAAAAGAAGTACATAACTCGGTTCAACATCTATCGAATCCACCTTATTATCAGATGTCATATATATCAAATCGTCAGATGCCTTCAACTTTTCGTTAAGGTTGTTTTTGTTTGATTTTGAAATGAGTTCATTAGTTTTGTAGTCATAAAATTCAACTGAAAATTGGTTTGGATCTGCTGTCGGAGTAGTATCTGATAAAGCAGTTGTATCGGCTTCATCAGAAGTTTGAGCATTACTCGGTGCAACTTCACCGCCACAACCTGTAAATAAAACAGAAGTTGAGATAATAACTGCCAACAAGATAATCGAGATAATTTTTTTCATAATTAACACCCTCTTGTGTTTTTGTCGGCTTAATTATACACCTTAAATTCATTCTGTCAAGATATTCAAAACAAAAAATCAACCGCAAAGTTTTTCGCTCTGCGGTTGATTTTATTTTTATTAAGAATTACGCTTAATTGGCGTTTGCTGTTGTAAAGGTAAACTGACCGTCTGCGAAATCGCAGGTAACTACTGCGCCGTCCTTGACCTTGCCCTCGAGCATCTGCTCTGAAAGCGGATCTTCAATCTCGTTCTGTATTGCACGGCGGAGAGGTCTTGCACCGTAGTTTTCGTCAAAGCCCTTGTCGGCAATCTCGCTGATTGCGTTGTCTGTAAAGCTGATTTTAATATTCATCTTATCAAGACGGTTTTCAAGAGTTTTGAGCATCTTAACGGCAATCTGCTTAATTTCGTCCTTGTTGAGCTTGTTGAACACGATAATATCATCAACACGGTTCAAGAATTCAGGACGGAATACCTTGCGGAGTTCGCCTGTTACAAGCTCCTTAATGTCCTTTTTCTCGCTCTCTTCGGCATTCTCATTTTCGGAATTAAAACCGAGTGAGCTCTGCTTTTCGGTGATAAGTCTTGCGCCGACATTAGAGGTCATTATGATAATGGTGTTCTTAAAGTCAACCGTTCTGCCCTGTGAGTCGGTAAGTCTGCCGTCCTCAAGAATCTGGAGGAGCATATTGAATACATCTGGGTGAGCCTTTTCAATCTCATCAAAAAGTACAACCGAATACGGTTTTCTTCTTACCTTTTCGGTGAGCTGACCGCCCTCCTCAAAGCCTACATATCCGGGCGGTGAACCGATAAGCTTTGACACGGTGTGTTTCTCCATATATTCACTCATATCAAGACGGAGCATTGCGTTTTCATCGCCGAACATTGCCTCTGCAAGAGCCTTGCAAAGTTCTGTTTTACCGACACCCGTCGGACCGAGGAAGATAAACGAACCGACAGGTCTTTTCGGATCTTTAAGACCTACTCTGCCTCGTCTGATAGCCTTTGCGATTGCAGTTACAGCCTCGCTCTGACCGATAACTCTTTCGTGGAGAACATTCTCCATGTTAAGAAGTCTTTCGCTTTCTTCCTTAGTAAGCTGAACAACAGGGATACCTGTCCATTCGGACACAATCTTTGCGATATCCTCGGCAGTTACCTCGCCGCTGTTACCCTTCTGCTGTTCCTGCCACTTCTTCTTTGCATCGTCAAGCTTTGTCTGAAGTTCCTTCTGCTCATCACGAAGTCGTGCAGCCCTTTCAAAGTCCTGCTCGTTAATTGCGCTTGCCTTTTCTTTTTCATAGTCTGCAATTTCATCTTCAAGCTCCTTTACATTATCAGGAGAGGTAAGAGATGCAAGCCTTACCTTTGACGCACCCTCATCAATAAGGTCAATTGCCTTATCGGGGAGGTAACGGTCTGCGATATATCTTGATGACAATGTTACTGCGGCATTGATTGCCTCATCGGTAATCTTAACCTTATGGTGTGCCTCGTAGCTGTCACGCAAGCCTTTGAGAATCTGTACAGCCTGTTCGGGAGTAGGTTCGCCAACCTTTACTGGCTGGAAACGACGCTCCAAAGCGGCATCTTTTTCAATATATTTTCTGTACTCGTTAAGAGTTGTTGCACCGATAACCTGAAAATCGCCTCTTGCAAGTGACGGTTTAAGGATATTTGCGGCGTCTGCACTGCCCTCTGCGGCACCTGCACCAACGATAGTATGAAGTTCATCAATGAAGAGGATAGTGTTCTTTGACTTTTTAACCTCGTCAATAGCCGCCTTAATTCTCTCCTCAAAGTCACCTCTGTACTTCGCTCCTGCTACCATACCTGTGAGGTCAAGGCTGACAACTCGCTTGTCTTTAAGAATTTCAGGCACATTGCCCTTTGCAATTTCAAGTGCAAGTCCCTCTGCAACCGCAGTTTTACCTACACCGGGTTCACCGATAAGAACAGGATTGTTCTTTGTACGACGGGAAAGAATCTGGATAACCCTCTGGATTTCCTTTTCTCTGCCGATTACAGGATCAATTTCGCCGTTCTTTGCGGCCTGAGTAAGATCTCTGCCGAATTTATCAAGAGCCGAACCGCCTTTCTGTGAACCGTTCGGAGCGGATTCATTTTCAAAACCGCCGAAACCGTCATCTGCACCGCCCTGCATACCTTTTGACACAGCCTGTGCAAGTCTTTCAACAGATACACCGAGTTCTTCAAGAAAAGCTACTGCGTAGCTGTCGCTCTCCGAAAGGATTGCAAGGAGCAAATGCTCTGTGCCTACATAGGTGTAGCCTGTTTTTGAAGAAATGATAACTGCGGCTCTCAAAACTCTCTTTGTACGGGGAGTAAAATCATCGGGAGTAAGCTCAACGAGCGACATTGTACCGTTAATGGATTCAAGCTTTTCACGGAGAGCATCTTCCGTTACTCCGCACTCATTAAGAGCGGTTGCGGCAACACCGCTGCCCTCTTTTACGAGTCCGTAGAGAATGTGTTCTGTACCGACATAGTTGTGGCGCATCTCCTCTGCGCTTTCAATCGCAAGATTAAGCGCCTTGTTTGCTTTTTCTGTAAAACCTTTGAACTGATACATAAAATCATCACCCTTCCTTGTGGATAATGTATTAACTGCTTATTTTCTATGAAAGAGCCTCTCTTAAAATTTTTGCCCTTTCAATATCTCTTTCCTGTGCGGAAAGATTTTTTCCTGAGTTTACCATAAGCGTTGCAGGCTCAATTTTTTCCATAAGAGAGTCAACAACATCTGCGGTAACATCTTTTATCTGTCCCGACAAAATGCCGAAACGAACATTTGACAACAGCTTTAAAGCCTCGTCATGAGTCATAACCATTGCCGATTTCAACAAGCCTAAGCTTCTGCTCACGCTGTCCTGAATATCAATACTCTTTGCAAGTCTTTCTCTTGCCTGCCGTTCCTGAGAAACAAGCTGTTTTGTGATATTCTCAAGATTTTCAATTGCGGCTTTTTCGGAGATACCGAGCGTTACCTGATTTGAAAGCTGATAAAGCGAACCGCTGGGTTCTGAGCCTTCACCGTAAGCACCACGGATTGTAAGTCCGAGCTTTGAAAGGTTGCCTGCAATTCTGCCGATTGTACGGCTCTTTTCAAGTGCCGGCAGATGTAGCATAACAGAGGCTCTCATGCCTGTGCCGAGGTTTGTAGGGCATTGTGTAAGATAACCGAGCTTGTCATCAAAAGCAAATTCAAGATTTTCATCAAGCAGGGTGTCAAGCTTATCGGCTGTGTCATATGCCTGTTCAAGCGACAAGCCGTCTGTGATAACCTGAAGCCTTATGTGATCTTCCTCGTTAATCATAATGCTCATGCTTTCATCCTTGCTCAACAGCAATGCTCTGCCCTCTGTTTCGCTGATGAATTCGGGGCTTACAAGATGTCTTTCGACAAGTGACACACCCTGTGCCTCTGTCAAATCATCAAGCTTAATCAGATTGAAATCCGAGGCAATTGAGCTGTTGCTGTCCCTGATTGCACTTGTAACCTTTTCAATAACCTTTTTTCTGCCCTGTTCGGACAGTCGGCACGGAAACGGGTAATCTTTCAGGTTTCTTGCAAGTCTTACTCTGGTGGAAATTACTTCGTTACTCATAATTAAGCCTCCATTTCCTTAATCTGGTCTCTTAACTCTGCGGCATGTTCAAAATTCTGTTCCGAAATTGCCTTGTCGAGTTCCTTTTTAAGTGCCTTGATTTTATCTTTCTTTGTCATCTCGGCACTCTTTTCGGCTTTCTTTGTACCGAAGCGGCTGTTCTTACCGCAATGGGTTGTGTTGCCGTGTATTCTTCTGATTGAAGGAAGAAGCTGGTCGCCGAAAATTTCGTAACATTTTGCACAGCCTACATGACCCGACTTTGCAATATCGGAATATGAGCTTCCGCAGAAGTCACAGCGTGTTGCCTGAGTTCTTGCGGGAAGGCTGTTGCCGAAGAAACTTCCGAGGAGTCCCGAAAATTCGTCCTCAAAGTTACCGAAGATGTTTGTGTATCCCATTTTCTTTGCGCATTCACTGCACAAATCATATTCCTTAATTTCACCGTTGATAACGGTCTTTACATGAGTATTTGCATTGTTAGCACCGCATTTTTGACATTTCATAATAACTGCCTCCGTTCAAAATCAACTTAATGTGAGCAACATATTCTTGAACAAGTCCGCTCGCACGGCATCTCGTTTACTCTGTTCAACATTTGTAAGCGTTCTGTCGGACAACGCCGAGGCTATCAGCTTTGCCGATGTAAGCTCAATCATATCTCTTTGCAACATATTTTTGAGCATTGCCTCTGCACTTGCCTTGTCAAGTGTTGTTCCAATCGAATTTATTATATGCATAAGCGCCGTACCTCTATCCATCTTCACACGGCTTATTCGGATAAATCCGCCGCCGCCCCTACGGCTCTCTACAATGTAGCCTTTTTCGGGAGTGAATCGGGAGGTTATAACATAATTGATTTGGCTCGGTACACATCCGAGGTTGCCGGCGAGTTCGTTTCGCTGAATCTCCGCACTGCCGTTTTCACGGTCAAGCATCTCTATAATGTACTGCGCCACCAAATCGCTCATTCTCATTTTGGTCGCCTCTTTTCATTTGTTTGACTACATTATAATATCAAGGTCAGAGAAAGTCAAAGTCAATTAAAGTCAAAAATTAAAGCATAAGCTTTGAAATTCTCACGAATTCTCGCTTATGCTCTCGTTTCCTAATATTTTAAAATGTTTTTGACTTTTTCTGACTTTCATTTTTTATCCGATAAAGTCTGACTTTTCAAGCAATTTGACCTTACATAATCACATTAACCGTGTAGTCAACATCGTAAATTTCACCGTCAAACCAATTTATAAAACCTATGTAGATGCAGATTTTGTCATCATGTTTATTCATATCACGAACAACCTTAAAGCACTCCGACCAACCCGAAAAGCGTTCAAGTCTTTTGACTGTATCAACATCGGCATTGCCGTTTACAAACACACACATTGCAAGGTGACGGGTTGACGATAACATTCTTACAAAATCGAGGAACATCATATTAACCTCATCGCCCGAACATTCAATTTTAAGAGCGTCTTCCTCGATTTTGTTTCCGAAAAAATCAAGCACATTATCAAACGCTGAATCAAAGTCATCGGTTTCAGCGTTCTTTAGTCCCTGCGAAAACTTGTAAATTGCGGTAGATGCATAAATTCTCTTAATTTTTTCAATCGTCACGGCAATCACCTTCTCGGTATCGTTACTTTTATTATTATACATTATATAAGCAAATTTGACAACAAGTATGTTATTCGGGCGGTTCAATACAATTTTTGTAATAAAAACATTTGAAATTAAACAAAAATTTTGTGTTTTCCGATTGACAATTGTACAAGAATATTGTATTATATAATTGCACTAATAAATTAGTTCAATTACTTGATAAGGAGGCTTGGTTATGGGATTCTTATATCTTATATTCGGCATTTGTGCCATTGCAGTAAGCATAGGAAAAGCTTTAGCAGTAAATTTCGGTATTTCAAAATACCTTTCTAAAAAGCCTTATGAAGGTGATTACAATTTCAAAAAGGTTGTGTTATATACTCTGGGAACAAACTATATTTTGTTATCAGCAATTGTTCTGTTTATTTTAGGAACAATTGTTTGCAGTATATATAAATATTTGAATTTAGGACAATTGCTATCAGCATTTTTTCCTGGATTTGCAATGGCTCTTTTTGGTCCCAAATATGATACAATCGGTGATGAGTACGATATGTGTAGTGAACTTGTTATACCTTTCTTTATTTTAGTTATTCTAAGCATTCCAATGCTGTTTCTTATCAATTACAAGTTCGTTTACAAAGATTTTGAAGTTTCTAAAAATAAGAAAATGAAACTCTCATTTTTCACCGCACTTGCAAACGCACCGTATGAATTGTTGATCCCTTACGGACAGATTGCAAGTATGATTATCGACCGTATGATGTTTTGATTTTGTGTTTAAGGAGAGATGATTTATGTTTAACTCGGCAACTCTCGCTGTTATGTTATTGTTTATACTTTCAGCCATACTTTTTACATCTACTACCGTTTCGATTGCTATATATTATGCAAGAAAAAAAGCCGATACAGAAGAAAAAGCACTTATAACAAAAAATGATTATCAAAAAACAATTCTGATTTTTTCAATTATAAACTTTATTGCATCATTTGTCGCAATGGCTGTTCCAAATATTACAAGCTCAGGTGATAACAACCACATCTCAATAGCACAATTTACTTATTTATCTTTAATATTGGCGATATTGGCGGCAGGCGTAGTTGAATTTTTTATTGCAAAGTCAACTATATTCCAAAGATTTTCCTGTTCAAAGACAGACAAAACGAAAAGAGCCGCAGTCTTTGCCGCAATATGCGCACCGTATTATATATTTATCGTTAGCTCGCCGATAGTTTTGTTTATAATAGCAGTATCTCTTTATCCCTGCTGATTTTAACGAAGTGATATTATGAATGAAAACTCAAATCCCGAAATCTTAATCACTATAATTATTTTATCTGTACTTCTTGCCGTACTTTCTGTTACAACAGCATTTTGCCATACGGAAAGAAGTGCGGGTTACAAAAACAAAGTAAACATCGGCAAAAAGAATCACATAATAATTTACCCGATATTTTTTGTTTTGCATATGACAGCAATACTGCTTTTTAACCTTCCGTTTCCTGACTTAACTTGCTATCTTTCATTCAGCATAGGAAGTATTGTTTTTATATTTTTGATTCAAGCTGTTATTGCTTATTTTACAATGTTTAAAAGGTTTGAATGTGATACGGGTACAAAGGTCGGCAAATCAATTGTTTTTTCGCTCATTTCAACACCATTCTACAGTATCCTTTTTGGTGTGGCTTTTGCATTCTTTTTCCCGTACAGTGTCGGCATTCCGATTCTTATGATAATAGGCTTATTCATTTACTGCATTACAAGTTACAGGTGATATTATGAAAAACATAAAAAACGGTGAGCATATGCCCACCGTTTTTGTGTTTAGCTTTTTTAATTTGAAATTAGTCTGAAGATAATCAAGCTTTTAAAATTAAAATATTTAACCTCAGTTACGAGAAATTAAACTAAAACAATAAAAATTCAATTAATTATTCAGCTGCTTTTCTTTTTGCAAAACATTCGCTGCAATAGTAGCTTTTGCCTTCAACAGGCTTGAAAGGAATCTTTGCAGTTCCGCCGCATTCAGCGCAAACGGTTTCAAAGAATTCTCTCTCTGTCTTGGCAGCATTTTTACGAGCCTGTCTGCAAGCCTTGCAACGCTGCGGTTCGTTTGTGAAACCCTTTTCAGCGTAAAATTCCTGCTCTCCTGCAGTAAAAACAAATTCGTTTCCGCATTCTTTGCAGACAAGTGTCTTATCTTCGTACATTGGTATTTACCTCTCTTTTTCTACCTCTCGGAGGTTAGTTTGTTGCCCCGTGCGGAGTTGCACCGCAATACTGTTAAGGACAAATATTAATTTTCGGTTCACCGCTCAGCCAACATTCAGACCGCCGTGAACCTTTTTCCTTGCTCTTTGCAAGGCATTGTCAACCGCCTTTTCGGTTACGAAAAGCTTTTCTGCAATTTCCTTATAACTCAAGCCATTGCCGTAGAGCATAAGAACATCGTATTCGGACTTTGACAGCACACTTTGAAGTCGCAACAGCAACTGGTCAAGCTGTTCTCTGCACATCAAAAGTTCTTCGGGAGTTTTGGCGGAATCTTCAATTGACTCACCCACATCGTCCATCGGAACAATGCTTGATGAGGGAATGGCTTTTTTCTGTTCTCCCCGTCTGATTATAGAAATAAATCTTCTTTCAACAACAACCGACATATAGCTTTTAAAGCTTGCACCGCCGTTTTGGTCAAAGGCTTTGCAGGAACAAAGCAGTCCCACAAGTCCTTCCTGAACAAAGTCATTGTGTTCATAGCCCTCTGCCGAAAACTTTCGTGCAATTATGCTGATTGTGTCAAGATATCTTACGACAAGCTCATCAAAAGCACGGTCATCACCAAGACTCACAAAATTTGCAAGCTGTGCGTCGGATAAAGTACCGTAGGATTTTTGCAATTCGGTCATAACCTGCCCCTAATACTTATTCTTATACGCTTAATAGTATAACAAAAACGCACAAATGTCAACAACCCGAATGCAATTTCTGTAATATTGCATTATGATATGGAAATTATTTGTGCAAAATAGCTGAAATAAAGTCGAAATTACATACATTATGAAACTTGTTAAGAGAAGCAGAAAATGTTATACTTTATATTATTAATTTATTACGATTTTTATTTATCGGTTCGGGGGAATTTTTATGGTTGTTACCTGCAACAGTTTTGGCGTGAGCGGTATGGACGGCTACAAGGTTGAGCTTGAGGCGTCAATGTACAACGGCACACGGGAATTTGATATGGTCGGTCTGCCCGACGCCGCCGTGCGTGAGAGCAAGGACAGGGTTCTCAGTGCATTAAAGAACTGCGGATTCAGATACCCTGCCGCACATATGACCGTGAACCTTGCCCCTGCCGATATCAAAAAAGAAGGGCCTATTTACGATTTGCCGATTGCGATTGCAATTCTTATACTGCTCAATCAGATTAAGAGCAACATCTCCGACTGCGCATTCATCGGCGAGCTTTCGCTTTCGGGAGAAGTCAGAGGAATCAACGGAGTTCTGCCCATGGTAATCAAAGCGAAGGAATGCGGTATAAAGAAAATTTATGTTCCGAAAGCCAACGCAAGCGAGGGTGCTGTTGTTGACGGAATTGAAGTGTATGGTATTGACAACATTCTTCAACTGAAAGATTATCTCAATCACATTCTCGAACCTGCACCCGCAAAGCCGAATACACATTCTCCCACGGAAGAACGGGACTACATTCCGGATTTTTCCCAGGTAAAGGGTCAGTTTGAGGTGAAGCGTGCGCTTGAAATTGCCGCTGCCGGCGGTCACAATATTCTGCTCATAGGCCCTCCGGGTTCGGGCAAAAGTATGCTTGCAAAACGAGTTCCGTCAATTCTGCCCGATATGAGCTTTGACGAAATGATTGAAACGACAAAAATCCACTCAATTGCAGGAACGCTAAAGCATGACGGACTTATCACAACACGGCCGTTCCGTTCGCCTCACCACACGGTAACGCCCGTAGGACTCGGTGGAGGAGGTACGGGAACTATCAGACCGGGTGAGGTTTCACTTGCAAACAACGGTGTGCTGTTCCTTGACGAGCTGCCCGAATTTTCAAGAACGGCGCTTGAGGTACTCCGTCAGCCGATTGAGGACGGCTCTATCACAATTTCACGAGCAGGTCAGAAATGCACCTATCCGTGTTCGATTATGGTGGTTGCCGCAATGAACCCATGTCCGTGCGGATATTACGGTGATCCGACAAGAAAATGCACCTGTTCGGAACAGAAGATAAAACGCTACCTCAACCGCATTTCGGGACCGCTTCTCGACCGTTTTGATATCCATGTAGAAGTGCCTGCCGTGAAATTTGAAGAACTGCGTGACGCTTCATCTGCCGAATGTTCAGCCGACATCAAAAAGAGAGCAGACAGAGCAAGAGAAATTCAGCGTGAAAGATTTAAGGGCAGTAAAACAACCTGCAACGCAAAAATTAACGCAGAGCAGTTTGAAAAGGTCTGCATAATTGATAAAGAGGCTGAAAAGACGCTCAAAGACGCTTTTGAAAGTCTTGGACTTACCGCAAGAGCGTATGACAGGGTTTTGAAAGTTGCAAGAACCATTGCCGATTTGGACGAGTCGGAAATAATCCGCTCCGAGCATGTTCTTGAGGCGGTTCAATACCGCAGTCTTGACCGCAAATATTGGGCAAAATAAGACTTATACCTTACACAAAAATTAAAAATATCACTTTTAAAAAGTACGGCTTTATGCTATACTACTATAGTGTGACATCAAAGCGATGTTGCAGTTTCATGACACAGGAGGTTTTTTATAATGGAAATTACAAAGAATTCAATAATCGGTGATGTTCTTGATCAGTACCCCGACACAGCAGAGCTTTTCTTCAGCATCGGTATGCACTGCCTTGGCTGTCCTGCATCACGAGGCGAAACGATTGAAGAGGCTTGTATGGTACACGGTGCAGATGCAGATGCACTCGTTGCAGACCTTAACAAAGCAATTGCATAATGAACGGCGCATCTGATTTTTCGCTTGATAACCGTCTTGCGCTTTGTGCGGACTTTGTGCGTGACGGAGCAAAGGTTGCCGATATCGGCACAGACCATGCCTATCTTCCGGTGTGGCTGTGCCGTATTGGCAGATGCGACACAGCGATTGCCGCAGACATCAACCCCCTGCCCCTTGAACGGGGAATTGAAACAATTAACAACAGCGGTCTTAACAATCGAATTGAAGCAAGGCTTTCAAACGGTCTTGAAAAAATTTCGGGTGATGAGGCTGATGACATAGTAATTGCAGGAATGGGCGGAGAACTCATTTCGCAGATTATCGAAAACTGGGAGTATTCAAAGGACAGGTCAAAGCACTTTATTCTTCAGCCTATGACCAAAAGTGAAGAGCTTATGCGTTGGCTGTTTGCAAACGGTTTCAGCGTTATCAAGCGTGACTGCTGTACTGCCGCAAAAAAGTGCTACACTGTAATTCTTGCCGAATACAGCGGTGAGGTTCGCACGGTATCCGAAAGCGACCTTTTCCTTTACGGGCTTGATCCGAAAAACAACTCCATGCACCGCAGATTTATTGAAGGCTGTGTGCGCAGACTTTTAAAACAGGCTAAGGGCAACCCTGTCTGTGCCGAAACCGCACGCATTCTTGAGGAGAGCTTTAAGTGAAAACCATAAACGATATACTTAATTTTTTTGAAGAATTTGCGCCCTGTGCAACTCAGATGAGTTTTGACAACGCAGGGCTTATTGTGGGCGACAAATACACAGCCGTAAGCCGTGTGCTTGTCGCTCTTGACATTACGGAAGATGTTGTGAATGAGGCGGAAAGTCTGGGATGTGAGCTGATTATCAGTCATCATCCCGTAATTTTTGCCCCTATAAAAAGGCTTTCGCCTTCTTCCGTTCCCTATCTGCTTGCACAAAAGGGCATTTCCGCCGTTTGTATGCACACCAACCTTGATCTCGGAGAAAAGTTCGGAGTAAACATCTGTCTTGCAGACGCACTCGGAGTCAAAAACCCCGTGCTGTCGGAACTTGGCGAGTGTATGTTCACGGGCGAGCTTGAAAGCGAAACCGATATTCACGATTTTGCAAAGCTTGCAAAGAAAAATCTTAACTGCAAGGGACTTCGCTACACCGACATTAAAGACAGGGTTAAAAAGGTTGCCGTATCGTCGGGTGCAGGCGGTTCAAATGTGTTTGATGCGGCTTTGGCGGGTGTTGATGTGCTTGTCACGGGAGAAATCAAGCACCATGAGATTATCGCCGCAAATTCACTCGGAATTGACATTATTGACGCAGGTCACTTCAAAAGTGAAGATATTGTAATTTTACCGCTTGTAAACAAGCTTTCAAAAGAATTTTCCGAGATCGTTTTTACAAAATCGCAATCCTGTGACGATATGATTAAATTTATTTAACCTGTAAGCATCATTATCAAAATATTTGTTGCATAATTTGTTACAATTTGATATAATGATACGGTAAATTACTATATGTGGTAGTGCGCCGTCTGTACGCACCGCAAAATGAGGTATTATGAGAATCAGAAAAAAGAAATGGGCAGAACCGGAGCTTTCCGTTTGCAATTTTTATGTAAAGAATCCAGAAGAAAACGCCGGAAAATGGATGCAGGCTTTCAAAAAGGAACAGCCGTTGTATCTTGAAATCGGCTGCGGCAAGGGCGGTTTTGCGGGACAGCTTGCGCTTAAAAATCCCGACAAAAACATTATCGCACTTGACATCAAGGTTGATATGCTCGGCGTCGGCAGAAGAACAATTGTAAAGCTTTTTGAGGACGCAGGCAAAACGCAGGATGATATTACAAATCTTTTACTTGTAAAGTACAATGTTGAAATGCTTGACAAAATCATTACGGCTGACGATAAGATTGACAGACTTTTCATCAACTTCTGCAATCCGTGGCCGAGAGCAAAGCACAAAAAGCGCAGACTTACATACTACAAAAAGCTTGAAATGTACAAAACATTCTTGAAGCCTGACAGCGAAATCCGTTTCAAAACCGATGATGACGAGCTGTTTGACGAAAGTCTTGAATACTTTGAGCAGAGCGGATATGAAATTTTGTATCTCACCCGTGATTTGCACGCAAGCGATGTTACCGATAATATTGAAACAGAGCATGAAAAAATGTTCTCCGAAGAGGGCATAAAAATCAAGTATCTTATTGCAAGACAAAAGCCTTGACAGCCCCATAAATAAAGACGGGAGGGATTTTTGTGAAGATTAAAAAGCTGATTTCGGCTTTGGTTCTCGGTTCAATGCTTGTCGGTTTGAGCGGTTGCAACATCACGGATTTCAGCGCAGAAAATCTTCTTCGTCCTCCTAAGGCAGTCGGAGATGAGGCTGAAATTGAACAGCTTATTGCCAAAACGGCTGACAGCGGTTATACGCTGAAATATCCTAAAAACGGAAAATTCCGCAGTGCAATCATCATGACCGACCTTGACGGAAACGACAGCAACGAGGCTGTTGCATTTTTTCGCAACAGTGTCGAAACTTCTTCGGTTCATATGCTTGTCATGTACTCAAAAGACAATTCGTGGAAAATTGCGTCCGACAATATCTTTGAAACCACCGATATTGACAGCGTTGACTTTGCGGATTTAACCGGCAACGGAAAGGCTGAAATCATCGTTAATTCAACAACCTACACTCCGAATGTCGGCAAGCTTTCCTGCTACTCCTACTCGGAAGGCAAGACAAACGAAGTGGGTTCGGGACAAAGCTGTTCAAGCTTTGTTACGGGGGATTTTGACAATGACGGAACAAGCGAGATTATGTCGCTTGTTCTCTACACAACCGAAAACGAGGCTCTTGCGTCAATGCTTGATTACAACGAGGACAGCAAAAGCCTGTATGCCAAAGCAATGGCAAACATGGATCCGAATGTTGTAAAGTACAAGAACATTGCCGTTACAAAGCTTGATAACGATATTACGGGAATTGTCGTTGACGGAACTTCCGCAAATGAGGTTACGAACACACAGGTTATTTTTTACAGCCGTGACCTTGCAATTCTGCGTAATCCTCTTTTTAAAGAAAAAGCAAAAAATATAACCCAGCGTTCATCGCAGGTCATCTGTTCGGACATTGACAAGGACGGAAAGCTTGAAATTCCCGTTACGCTTGATCTTCCGAAACAGAGCGGTGACAGCAAAAATATTTATGCCGACAAAATCATTTGGAACAGCTTTGACACACCCAAGGAGGCGCTTGTTGCAAAACAGGCGGTAATCATAAATTACGATTATATGTTTATGATGAACTATGCCGATAAGTGGAGCGAAAACAAGGTTACGGCAATTACCAACCTTGAAAGCGAAACCACCTCATTCTATGCATGGAACGGCACTAAGCTTGACACGAAGCTTTTTGAAATAAAGGTGTTCCCCGTCAGCGAATGGGAATCTGGCAAATCGGATGATTTTACGCTGATTACAAAAGACGATAAATATGCATACACATTTAATAATATAAATCCCGACACACAGATTTCGCTAAGTGATGACGAAATCAAGACAGGTTTTTCCACACTTGATCAGTCGGGAATCTGATCATAGCAACGGAGGTTTTGATATGAAAAAAATTCTTGTTTGTGAGGATGAAGCGGCAATTCGTGACTTTGTCGTTATCAATCTTACAAGGGCAGGCTACGATGTAGTTGAGGCAGACTGCGGCGAGGCGGCTTTGCAGAAATATGAAGAAAACAACGGCGATTTTGATGTTGCGATTCTTGATGTTATGATGCCGGGTATTGACGGTTTTCAGGTTTGTAAGGAGCTGAGAAACCGCAACGGCGGAATCGGAATTATTATGCTTTCGGCAAAAACTCAGGAAATGGACAAGGTAACAGGACTTATGCTCGGTGCAGACGACTATGTTACAAAGCCTTTCTCACCGAGTGAGCTTCTTGCAAGAGTTGATTCACTCTACAGAAGAGTTGCGCTTGCACAGTCACATTCCGAAAACAACTTTAAAGAAGAGCTTAAATCGGGCGAGTTCACACTCAATCTTCGCAACCGTGCGCTTATGAAGAGCGGAAAGATGATTGAACTCACACAGGTTGAATTCCAGATTATGGAGTACTTCTTCTCGAATCCGGGTGTTGCTCTTGACAGAATCGACATTCTCAACCATGTATGGGGAGACGCTTATGTCGGCGAGGATAAAATTGTCGATGTTAATATCCGCAGACTCAGAATGAAGGTTGAGGACGAACCTTCAAATCCTAAACATATCATCACGGTTTGGGGACTCGGCTACAAGTGGGATTCAGGCGAATAACTTTGCAGAACAGCCTGCATAAAATTTATACAATCTAAAGAGGAGGGCGGCAACAATTTTTAAGGGTATTTCAAAAAGATGGATGCTCAACACATTGAGTGTTATACTGACAATCATAATCCTTATTGTTGTCAGCCTTATTTTCATTGTTACATATATTTTTCAAAACAGCGTTGAACAGAACCTGAACACAACAAGCAACGAACTTTCACTTGTCTTTTCGGGATTTCAGAGCGACAGTTCAACCTCGTTTACGGCGTCTGCCCGTGATTATGTTGAAAACTTTGACAAAAAAGAAGAAATGGAGGTTCTTGTAATCAATTCCTCCGGCAGAGTTGTCATGACTTCAACAGGATTCACCCCCGATGACAACGAGCAGATTCCCGATTTTAATGACGCACTCTCAAACGAAAACGGCTGTGCATATTGGAACGGCAAGCTTTCATCGAACGAAAGTGCAATGAGCCTGACAAGAATCATCACCAACGAAAACGGAACCTGCGTAGGTGCGGTAAGATACATTGTTTCCATGGAACAGGTCAACACGGCAATTGTGCTTGTTTCTGCGGCAGTTATTGCGTGCGGTCTTGTTATCATCGCCCTTGTAATATTGTCGGGACTTATGTTTATCCGTTCAATCGTTACCCCGATAAGAAAACTTTCGGAGATTTCAAGCAAGATTGCCCACGGCGATTTTTCACAGGCAAAAAAGATTGAATACAAATACGATGATGAAATCGGCGACCTCTGCGATGCAATAAGCGATATGGCGCTTGATTTGCAGACAGCCGATCAGATGAAAAACGATTTTATTTCACGAGTATCACACGAGTTGCGTACTCCGCTTACGGCGATTAAGGGCTGGGCTGAAACAATGCAGCTTTCCGAAAGAGGAAAGCTTGACCGCAAAACCTTTGACCGTGGTATGGGAGTTATTATCAGCGAAAGCTCACGCCTTACAAGCATTGTAGAAGAGCTTCTTGACTTCAGCCGTATTCAGAGCGGAAGAATGAAGCTCATCAAGGAAAAGCTTGATATTCTTGCCGAATTTGACGATGCGGTTTACTTCTTAAAGGAAAGAGCCGTCACAGAGGGCAAGCATCTTCTTTATGATGAACCCGAGGCTGTTTATCCTGCCGTTTACGGCGATAAAAACAGGCTCAAGCAGGTTTTCCTCAATGTGCTTGACAATGCGTTGAAATACACACCAAAGGGCGGTGTTGTTGCCGCTCAGGTAATCTACAGCAAAGATGAACCCGATATTATCAAAATTGTAATAACCGACACGGGTTGCGGAATTTCTGCCGAGGATCTTCCAAAGGTTAAGGAAAAATTCTACAAAGCAAACCAGACTGTCGGCGGTTCGGGAATCGGACTTGCGGTTGCCGATGAGATTATGAACCTCCACAACGGTTCACTTGATATCGAAAGCGGAGAGGGTGTCGGCACAACCGTAACGCTCACCTTCCCTGTGTATAAGGAGGGCAGTGAAAACTCACTTCCCGAAAACATTAAGCTTTAATCTTATTTCTCTGTGCAGCCTAATACAGAAAGGAACAGCTAATGGCTAAAAATACTACTAAAAAAATCACCTCAATCGGCGGCAGCGCCCTGATTGAAGGCATTATGATGAGAGGTCCGAAACGCACAACCGTGTGTGTTCGTACCGCACCCGACAAGATTTACAGCGAGGATATAAGCATAAACACAATTCCCTCAAAATGTAAGCTTTTCAAGCTTCCGTTTTTAAGAGGAATCGCAGGTCTTATTGACTCAATGCGACTTTCCTACAAAGCGCTTATGCTCTCTGCCGATAAGGCAATTGAATCAACCGAAATTGAAGAAGAACCGTCAAAGTTTGAAAAATGGCTTGACGATAAATTCGGCGACAAGCTTGTTAAGGTTATGATGGTAATTGCGTCAATCCTCGGCGTTGCACTTGCCGTGGGACTTTTCTTCTTTGTCCCCTCTTTCCTGTTTGACCTCAGTGCAAATGTTGTGCCGGCTTTCAAGGGTGACGGCGGAAACGCTGTTTTCTGGAAGTCTGTTTTTGAGGGTGTTCTCAAGATTATTCTTTTCTTACTTTATATTATAGTATGTTCACAAATGACAGAAATGAAAAGGGTGTTTATGTACCACGGTGCCGAGCACAAGACAATTTTCTGTTACGAAAACGAAGAAGAACTCACAGTTGAAAATGTTAAAAAGCAGAGCCGTTTTCACCCGAGATGCGGAACGAGCTTTATGGTTCTTATGCTGATCGTCGGCATTCTTGTCGGTCTTTTCGTTCCTGTTGCACCCTTCGGAATCGGATTTTTAAGACCTGTATTCAAGATTCTTCTTCTTCCCGTTTCATGCGGAGTCGGCTATGAGCTTATCAAAATCTGCGGTAAGCACGACAATGCCGCAACAAGAATCATTGCCGCTCCCGGACTTTGGGCGCAGAGAATCACAACAAAAGAGCCTGACGACACTATGATTGAAGTTGCAATTGAGGCTATCAAGGCTGTTATCCCCGAGGACGGCTCGGACATTGTAAGCAAGTAATGACTGTAAACGAAATTTATCAAAGCGGACTTAAGCTGCTTGAAAATAATAATATTGAAAATTCAAAATTTGAGGCGCAAAGTCTTTTACAAAAGGCTTTTTCGCTTGACAGAGTCGGCTTTATCATGCACAAAACTGATAAAGCCGATGAAAACTGTTCACATAACTTTTTAAAATTTATAGAAAAACGAATTTCAGGCGAGCCGTTGCAGTATATTCTCGGCGAATGGAGCTTTATGGGATTCGATTTTAAGGTGGGCAGAGGCGTGCTCATTCCCCGTGATGACACGGAAGTGGTTGTCAATCTCTGCATTGATTTTCTCGAAAACAGAACCGACAAAAAGACGGTTGACCTCTGTTCGGGCAGCGGTGCAATTGCCGTTGCACTTGATAAAATTTCGGGTGCAAAAGTTACGGCAGTTGAAATTGACGAAACCGCATTTTCATATCTTGAAACAAATGTAAAGGAAAACAATTCGTCAGTAAAGCCTGTTATGGCTGACGCTCTCGAAATCTGCGAAACATTTGCAGACGGTGAGCTTGACCTCATTGTTTCAAATCCGCCTTATATAAAATCAGCCGACATCGAAACACTTCAAAAGGAAGTTCGGCTTGAACCAAGACTTGCACTTGACGGCGGCGAGGACGGTTACGATTTTTACCGTGAAATAGTGAGCCGTTGGAGCAGAAAACTCAAAAAAGGCGGTGCGCTTGCATTTGAACTCGGAGAAGGTCAGGCTGACGCAGTAAAGGCACTTATGACTGACAAAGGCTTTTCGGATTTTAAAATTTCGCTCGACTTTGGCGGTGTGCAGAGGGCGATTATTGGGACTTTGCTCTGATTTTAGAAATTTTGTTCGATAAAATTACCGCCAAATTATTGCATTTTCCACTCACATATTTTATAATCTTAGTGTGAACATAACCGCCGTTGAAGTGACGGTTATGTTACAGACTGAAAAACATCAGCTCCCTTTGCGGAGTACGGAGGTATATAAAATGGCAGTAGATAAAAACAAAGCGCTTGAAACTGCGCTCACACAAATTGAAAAACAGTTCGGCAAGGGTGCTGTAATGCGTCTTGGCGAAAATAAACATATGAACATTGAACACATCTCAACAGGTTCGCTTTCGCTTGATATTGCACTCGGAATCGGCGGACTTCCCCGCGGAAGAATTGTTGAGATTTACGGACCTGAATCTTCGGGTAAAACAACACTTTCTCTCCACTGCATTGCAGAGGGACAGAAAAACGGCGGCAATGTTGCATTTATTGATGTTGAGCATGCACTCGATCCGACATATGCGGCGGCTCTCGGTGTTGATGTTGATTCACTCCTCGTTTCACAGCCCGACACGGGTGAAGACGCTCTTGAAATTGCAGAGGCGCTCATCCGAAGCGGTGCGATTGATGTTATCGTAATCGACTCTGTTGCGGCTCTTGTTCCGAAGGCTGAAATTGAGGGCGAAATGGGTGACAGCCATGTAGGTCTGCACGCAAGACTTATGTCACAGGCACTGCGTAAACTCGCAGGCGCAATTTCAAAATCAAACTGCGTTGCAATCTTCATCAACCAGTTGCGTGAAAAAGTCGGTGTTGTTTACGGCAACCCCGAAGTAACAACCGGCGGTCGTGCGCTCAAGTTCTACAGCTCCGTTCGTATTGATATAAGAAGAGTTGAAACCCTTAAATCAGGCGGTGAAATGGTCGGTTCACACACAAGAGCAAAGGTTGTAAAAAACAAGATTGCTCCTCCGTTCCGTGAAGCTGAATTTGATATTATGTACGGTGAAGGCATTTCCCGTGAGGGCGAACTTCTTGACCTTGCCGTAAAGGCTGAGGTTGTTCAAAAAGCAGGAGCATGGTTCAGCTATGACGGCAGACGACTCGGACAGGGACGCGACAAGGTCAAGGAACTTCTCAAAACCGACAAGGAGCTTGCTGCTGAAATTGAGAAGAAACTCTGGGAAAATATTGACAAGCTTTATGAACGCAAAAAGCCTGCTCCAAAGGTAAAAATTACCGAAGTTCCGTCTGCAAACCAAGAAATCAAGCCTGATTCTGCGGACAAGACAGAGAAAAAGAGCGGTGCAAAAATTGATGTTCTGGTTGACGACTGATGCTTATAACCGCAGTTGAACCACGAAGAAAGGCGATGTGTGCGCTCTACATTGACGGCGAATATGTTATGAATCTTGACGCGCGCACAGTTATTGAAAACCGATTTGATGTCGGCAGAGAGATTGATGATGAGGAGCTGCACGAGATTATCAGACTAAGCAATGAGCGCCGTGCAAAGGAAAAGGCTTTGTGGCTTATTTCCTATCGTGACCACTCAAAAAAAGAACTCACCGACAAAATCAAACGCACCTGTGACGAGGAATCGGCGGAAAAGGCTGTTGAGCGAATGGAAGAACTCGGTCTTGTAAATGACGAAAACTTTGCAAGACGATATGCCGAACAGCTTTTGTTTTCAAAACATAATGCTCCGAGAGGTGCGGTAAGACAGCTTGTTCAAAAGGGAATTGACCGTGAACTTGCAGAAGAGATTATCGAAGAAATCGACTTTGATCCGTATGACGGAATAAGGGCGGTTATCGACAGAAAATATAAAAACATAAATGATGAAAAAATAAGGCGAAGAGCCGTTGCCGCTCTGCAAAGGCTCGGATACGGATGGGATGACATTAAGACCGTCCTCAGAGAATACACAGAGGAAGACTGATTATGAATTATAAAGTAGGCATTGTATCACTCGGTTGTGCAAAAAATCAGGTTGACGCCGAGATGCTTTTGTACACACTCAAGAACAGAGGATTTATTATTGTGAACGATCCGGCAGATGCGGACGCAGTAATTGTAAACACCTGCGGATTTATCGAAAGTGCAAAGCAGGAAAGCATTAACGAAATTATCGAACTCGGCAAGCTCAAGGACGAGGGCAAAATCAAGGCAATCATCGTAACAGGCTGTCTTGCTCAAAGATATAAGTCGGAAATTTCCGAACAGCTTTACGAGGTTGACTCGGTTATCGGAATCGGTGCTAACGAAACTATCGCAGACATCGTTTTGGAAACACTTGACGGACAGAAGTGCGAAAGCTTTCCCGACAAAGTTTGTCTGCCACTTGAGGGCGGAAGAATTCTTTCAACTCCCCCCTACACTGCTTATCTCAAAATTGCCGAGGGTTGTGACAACCGTTGTTCCTACTGTGCAATCCCGATGATTCGAGGAAGATTCCGCAGCAGAGATATTGAAGATGTTGTAAAAGAGGCGGAAGGTCTTGCTGAGCGTGGAGTCAAGGAACTCAATGTCATTGCTCAGGACACAACCCGTTTCGGTGAAGATAAATACGGCAAACCGATGCTTGCAGAGCTTCTCAGAAGACTTTGTAGGATTGACGGCTTTAAATGGATAAGGGTTCTCTACTGCTATCCCGACAGAATTACAGACGAGCTTATTGACACAATTGCAAGTGAAGATAAGATTGTAAAATATATGGATATTCCGCTCCAGCATTGTAACAAGGATATTCTCCGCAGAATGAATCGTCACGGCGACAGAGAAAGCCTTACTGCACTCATGAACAAGATTAAGGATAAAATTCCGAATGTAATCTTCCGCTCAACCTTTATTACAGGTTTTCCCGGTGAAACCGAGGAGCAGTTCAATGAGCTTGCAGAGTTTGCCGCCGATATGAAGTTTCAGCGACTCGGCTGTTTTGCCTACTCTCCCGAGGAGGACACAAAGGCAGCTGAAATGCCCGACCAAATTGACGAAGAAATCAAGCAGAAGCGTGCCGATATTATTATGGAGCATCAACAGCAGGTTATGGCTGAATACTGCGAAAGCCTTGTTGGCAAAGAGATTGAAGTTCTTGTTGAAGGCTTTGACAAGCTTGCCGAATGTTTCTTCGGCAGAAGCTATGCCGACGCCCCCGAGGTTGACGGCTGTGTATTCTTCACCTGTGACGGTGAAAAGCCAAAGGCAGGAGATTTTGTCAAGGTGCGTGTAACCGATTACACAGGCTGCGATCCTGTAGGCGAATTTGTCGGCAAAATCGACTAAGTGGCTAAAAGACTCAGCAATTTCATAATATTTAACTTTGAAAGGCACATAAAATGAACTTACCAAATAAACTGACAGTAGGACGAATAATTCTTGTTCCGTTCTTTGTGGTGGCATTGCTTGCAAACTTTCCGCTCAACAATGCCGTTGCTATGATTATTTTTGTAATGGCGTCACTCACAGATATGTTTGACGGAAAAATTGCAAGAAAAAACGGTCTTGTTACAGACTTCGGAAAATTTGCAGATCCGCTTGCAGACAAAATTCTTGTGCTTGCCGCATTTCTGTGCTTTGTACAGCTTGGAATATGTGACTGCGTTGCGGTCATAATCGTGCTTTTCCGTGAATTTTCCGTCACCTCAATACGGCTGATTGCCGCCTCAAAAGGCAAGGTTGTCGCCGCTAATATGTGGGGCAAAGCAAAGACGGTTTCACAGATGATTGCTATAATTGCAGTAATTGCAATGCAAATCGTGCTTGAACTGCCCGAAGTCGGACTTAATTTTATAAACACGGCAACATTTGAACCGATTTTCTTTGTGGTGGGAGAAATTCTCATCTGGATTTCGGTTGTATTCACAATCATTTCGGGCGTTGTATATATAATTCAAAACAGACAGTTTATTTCTCAGACCTGAGAACAGACTCTCACGGTCTTGACAGGAGGGTGATTGCGTGTTTAAAACCCTGAAAGCGGATATTGATGCGGTTATGGAGCGTGATCCTGCCGCAAGGAGCAGAGCAGAGGTGTTTTTTCTATACTCGGGTTTCAAGGCGGTGCGTTCTCACCGAAAAGCCAACTGGTGTTTGCGACACAACCTAAAGTTTCTTGCAAGGTGGATTTCTCAACGCAGTCGTCACAAGACGGGAATTGAGATTCACCCGGGTGCAACTATCGGCAAGGGACTGTTTATAGATCACGGAATGGGCGTTGTCATAGGCGAAACTACAATAATAGGAGACAACTGCACCATTTATCAGAATGTTACTCTCGGAGGAACAGGCAAAGAAACGGGAAAAAGACACCCCACACTCGGCAACAATGTGCTTGTCGGCTCGGGTGCAAAGGTTCTCGGTCCGTTCAAGGTTGGTGACAACGCAAGAATTGCCGCAGGTGCGGTTGTTTTAAGCGAAGTTCCGCCGAATGCAACGGCTGTCGGAGTTCCGGCAAGAGTAGTAAAAGTCAACGGTGTTCGCAGTGAAACCCTTGACCAGATTCATGTATCGGATCCGGTTGCACTTGCATTGTGCAATCTTGAGCATAAAATTTTTGAACTTCAAAAACAGCTTGATGAGCTGAAAAAGGAAAATGTAAAAAGTGAGGAATAGCAAATGATTTTATATAATTCTCTCGGACAGACAAAGCAGGAATTTGTACCGCACACACCCGGCAAGGTTAATATGTACACCTGCGGTCCTACTGTTTATCACTATGCCCACATCGGCAATCTTCGCACCTATATTATGGAAGATGTTCTTGAAAAGTATCTTCGTTTTTCGGGTTATGATGTAAACCGTGTAATGAACATCACAGATGTAGGTCATCTTTCTAGCGATGCCGACACAGGCGAGGATAAGATGCTTTCAGGCGCAAAGCGTGAGCATAAAACTGTTATGGAGATTGCAAAGTTCTACACAGACGCATTTTTTGCCGACTGCGAAAAGCTCAACATCAAGCGTCCCGATGTTGTAGAGCCTGCAACAAACTGCATTGACGATTTTATTAATATGATTTCCGTTCTGCTTGAAAAGGGCTATGCCTACATTGCAGGCGGCAATGTTTACTTTGACACTTCAAAGCTCGACAACTACTATGTGTTCGGCAATATGAATGAGGATGACCTTGCTGTCGGCGTTCGTGACAGCGTTGAAGAGGACGAAAACAAGCGTAACAAGGCTGACTTTGTTCTCTGGTTCACAAAGTCAAAGTTTGATTCACAGGAGCTCAAGTGGGACAGTCCGTGGGGCGTAGGTTATCCGGGCTGGCACATCGAATGTTCATGCATCAGCTATAAGCATTGCGGTGAATATCTTGACATTCACTGCGGCGGCATTGACAATGCTTTCCCCCATCACACAAACGAAATTGCACAGAGCGAGGCTTTTCTCGGTCACAAGTGGTGTCCGTACTGGTTCCATGTACTTCACCTCAATGATGCAAGAGGCAAGATGAGCAAGTCAAAGGGCGGTTTCCTTACAGTTTCACTTCTTGAAGAAAAGGGCTACAATCCGCTTGTTTACAGAATGTTCTGCCTCCAGAGCCACTACCGCAAGCCGCTCACATTCTCATATGACAACCTCGACAACACAGCTACAGCCTACAACAAGCTTGTAAAGAGAATTTCCGCTCTTTCAAGGGACGGCGAGCCTGATATGACAAAGGCTGAGGAGCTTACAAAGGGATTTAGCGAGGCGCTTGACAATGACCTCAACACTTCTCTTGCTCTCACCTGCGTTTATGATGTTCTCAAGGCTGACGCAGACGATGCAACAAAGCTTTATGTAATCGGCGAATTTGACAAGGTGCTTTCACTCGACCTTACAAAAGTTCCCGAAAGCAACAAAGCGGACGCTGACGATGACTTTGCCAAGGAAGTTGAAGAGCTTATTGCACAGCGTACAAAAGCTCGTGCCGAAAAGGACTGGGCAACAGCCGACGCTATCCGTGACAAGCTTAAAGAGATGAAAGTTGTTGTCAAGGACACAAAAGACGGCATTGAATGGCATGTTGAGGGTTAACTTGACTGCTATCGCCCAATGAACGCACCTAATTAAAACAAAATATGAATAAATAAAAATCCCCTTCATATAAATTTGGTATGGAGGGGATTTTATGCGTTTGTATATCATAACAAAACGAAATCTAATATCAATCGGATTCTGTCTTTTAATCGGAGTGCTTGCAGGGGCAATTGCAGTCACATCAACCGTTCGAGCCGTTCAGAGTGCGGCTGCTCAGCGTGAAATTCCCATTTACTATGTTGACACGGACAAAAAGCAGGTTGCCCTGTCGTTTGATGCGGCATGGGGCAATGAACAGACAGAACAACTGCTTGAAATTCTCGACAAATACAAGGTGAAATCAACATTTTTCCTTGTGGGCGACTGGGTTAAGAATTATCCCGACAGCGTAAAAGATATTGCAAAGCACGGTCACGATGTGGGCAATCACAGCAACACCCATCCGCATATGACGCAAATGTCATCGTCCGATATGGTCGGTCAGATTCAGTCCTGCAACGAAAAAATCAAGGAGCTTACGGGCAAAACTCCCACCCTGTTCCGTGCCCCCTACGGCGATTACAACAATGATGTTGTAAAGTCGGTCAACGGCTGTAATATGTATTGCGTGCAATGGGATGTCGATTCGCTCGACTGGAAAGATCCGACTCCCGAGCAGATAAAGCAGAATATTATGAAAAAAATCAAGAACGGCAGTATTATATTGATGCATAACGGTGCAAAAAATACCCCCGAAGCATTGCCGACGGTAATCGAGGCAATCAAGTCCGAAGGCTACGAAATTGTCCCGATTTCGCAAATTCTGCTCAAAGGCGAATACTACACAGATGTTGACGGCAAAATGTGCAGTAAAACCGCCACACAACCGAGTTCGTAAGTAAAGAATATTTATAAATACCGCTACGGATAATACACAACTTTCATTACATCAAAACATTTTAGTAAAACAAATCATTTCATCAAAGCGGGCGAACGAGGTTCTCCGCTACAAAATAGCAATAACATTCATACAAAAACAGACTGACAGATTATCAGTCTGTTTTTTAATGCAATCATCATTTTCATGCAATATTAAGAATATTTTCCCACCAACCATTAGATGATATTATTGAATAGGTTGTGAGAAAACTTTCCGCTATTAGCAAACGAATGAGTATGACAAATAGTATTGTTAAAAATAAATCCAATGCCATTACTAAACATATATTTAAAATATTACCGTATTCTGCATATTTTAACCTTAAAATAAATGTCGGTACTACACATATACAACTAATGAACATTAAGTCAAGAGGTATCACAAGCAACGATATAATTGAATTCAGCACATCATTATGACAAACAAAATCTATTGACCAAGTAACAAGTAACAAATAAAAAATTAACACCTTTGCAAAATCAAGTATTGTAAAACCTATTGTAGCTGTAACTTTTACTGATTTGAATGAATTTTTCCGAACTAAATAGAATGATATAAGAAAAGTAATAATTAATAAAACCGCAAATATTAAATAGCAATTGTTAACAATGAAATCAGCAAATACTTCGGCTACTCTATTACTTCCACACAGATAAAATAAAAATGCAATAATTGCAAAACCACAATTACTAAATAAAATAATCATTGCGTACTCCTTAAATTATTTCTAATTAAAAAATCACTTAATGCAAAAGCAAGTTCTATAATTTTATATACTTTATTCACTTGAATTATACCTATATTGTATAAAATTGTCAACAAAAAGTTATAATATTATACTCACAAGGTATAATTTATGGAGCGGGTACGGCAAATGCAAAGAATTAAGGAACTACGAAAAGAAAAATCTATGAACCAAATTGCATTGGGAATGGAACTTAACTTTTCGCAAAAGATAATCAGCGAATATGAAAACGGAAAGGTTGAACCGAGCATTACAACGCTCAAAAAGCTTGCGTCAATCTTTAATACATCTGTTGATTATATAATTGAATATACGGACATCAGACAGCCGATTGACAAAATTGCACAGTCTAAACTTTCGGAAACGGAATGCGAACTTCTCAATGAATTTCGTTGTCTGCCAAAAGAAAAACAAAACATTGCCCTTGGTATCATTATGGGATTAAAGCACAGTTAATTGTAGCCAATATAATTTTATTCGTATCGTGTTTGCACACGAAATGATTGGTAGCCTTGCGACCGCCGCCGGTGGCGGAAAAAGGGAGCAATGCGCTGTCTGAAATAACGAGCAATAGGAAGCACATTTATGTGCAACGCATTGCGACTATATTTCAGACGGGAGAACACAGTTCGCCGCTACAGTATGACGGTTGTTTTGCGGTCTTTATAAAATTTGTTTTAACATATAGTTTACACTACTACTTGCGGGCGTCCGATGAACGCCCCTACTGATTAACAATAACTTTCATATAAAAAACAGGCTGACAGGTTATTAAAAATCTGTCAGCCTTAAATTATTTTATCAAGTTTTCGCTACGAATTAAAATCAATAAACAACAACACGGGTTCCTGAGGAAATGTTGTTATAGATTTTCTTAGCTGCGTTGTACGGTGTGTTTACACAGCCGTGTGAGCCGTGACCCTTGTACCTTGTTCCGCCGTATTCCCAGCTTGAACGCCATGATGCGTCATGGATTCCGCAACCGTCAGATGTGAACGGTAGCCAGAATGTTACATGAGAGTTATTCATCAAAGTTGCAGGCGATGCCTTGTAGATGATTGAATATGCACCCTTTGGCGTATCGTTTGTACCGTAGTTGCCGGTTACAACATCTGTTTCAACAACAAGCTTACCGTTCTTGTAGTACCACATATGCTGCTGATTGATGCTGATTTCAACATAGGTATTACCTACTGAAACACCGTAGGCATTCTTACTGATCTTTACACTCTTTGTCTGGAATGTGCCGAGGCACTTGTACTTTTTCGGGTTACTGCTCGGTCCCGAATACTTGTAAGCACGAATACGGAAGTAATAGGTCTTGCCGACTGTAAGCTTTTTGGTGTTGTAGAAAGTATTCTTTGTTTCACCAAGCTTTGTATATTTTCCGTTCTTTGAGGTTGAATAGAAAATCTCATATGCTGTTGGAGTGGTCATTGCCTTGCCCCATGTGAGATTTACTCTTGAAAGTCTTGTATCTGTCTTGAAATTAACGGCATTAAGACCTGCCACACATCTTATTGTTGACGGTGACGAATAGTAAGTGTTCTTTTTGATTGCACGGTAAGCCTTAACCTGATAGTAATACGCTCTGCCGTTCTTAACTCCCTTATCTCTGAAAGAAGTTGTGGAATTTGAAGTGATTGTCTTGTAAAGAACATACTTGCCCTTTGTGTCACCGCTCATACGGTAGATTTTGTAGCCTGTTGCCTGTGAGTTCTTTGACCACGAAAGTGTAATTGCAGAACCCGACTCCTTGAGTGAAACGCTTACGGCATTCGGGAGAGTAGCTGTTCTGTAGGTCTGACTCTTACCCTCATACTTTACACCGTCATGCTCAACATAGGCGGCAACCTTTACATCATACCAGGTTGCTGTTCTGAGCTTTTTGAGTGTACAGGCATTTGACTTTACATATGTAAATCTTGAAAAATTCTTGTGTGCGTCATTGTTGCGGTAGTAGATTACATAGCCTGTTGCACCGCTTACTTTATCCCACTTGAACGAAAGCGAATTTGTTGTATATTGCGTTCTTTTGAGATTCTTGATTGCGCCCACATTCGGCTTAACCGGCTGAGTCGGAGAAACCGTAGGAGTTACGGGCGGCTCCGTTGCCGGCTGTGAAGGCTCGGTTGCCTGAGTTGGTTCAACGCTCGTATCTGTTACATCAGATGCAACAGTTGCCTCTGTTGCAGGCTGAGAGTCTGTTTCTGCGGCAGAAACAGCTAATGTTCCGACAACAGAACAAGCTACGGTAACTACTGCGAGAATTACAGCCAAGGTGTGTTTGAATTTGAATGTCATATATTCCATCCCCAATCGTATTTGATAATTAGATTATATATGTTTTTTTCAAAAAAATAAAGAGTATTTAGTAAAAAATTTCAAAAATCTTCCACTAATTACTCTTACTTTATCTTGTCATTTTTATTAAGTTTAGAAAGGCGTTCGCATTCGGCAATCAGCTTGCTCTGTTTAAGCCTTCTTTCGTCCTCAAGCACAGATTCACGAACCTGTTTTCGCAGTCTTTCAAATGGTGTGTCACGGTTGCCTGTTATCTCTTTCGGGCTTAAAATTTTTGGTGCAAGATTTGATGCACCCGGTCTTGTGAGCATCTGAATGGTGATATGCTCATGCTGAATGAGAGCGAAAAGCTGACTGAGAGAGGTACATTCGTCAATTGCCTTGACGAGTTCTTCCGTTGTTTTGTGACGGTATCCGTGCACCTTTGTTTCATTCAATTTCACTCACCGCCCTTTATTGCCTTTTGCGGAACATTGTTATCATTATATTTCCGAATAAATGCCTCCGCTGTTTGATGAAGGACACTTGTACCTTAGATTATACTTAATTTTCACAAGATTTTCAATATTTATTTTCGGTTTCTTTGTTTACATCAACACTTTTTTATGATATGCTGACTAACAGATACGCAAAATGTCCGTATAATCGACATTTTTCAGCGTTAAAAAATTTTTGTCAGGAGCAGAATAATGAAAAAAACTATTTGTGCCGTAACGGCTGCCATGCTTGCACTCACCTCGGTTTTGTGCGGTTGTTCAAGCAACGCTGAAAGCAGTTCGCAGTCGGGCAGTACAACCCCGGCAACTGTTGCCACAGACACAACCGTCAAGACAACAGGCGAAAAAATACATATAAACGACAGCACTCTCGGTGAAATCTGGATTACCGAGCTTGACGGTGTACCGAAAAATACACTCAACAACGATAACTTCACCTCTGACGACACTTTCAAATACTACACTGAAAACGGCAAGGCCGCTTCAATGGAAGGAATCGACATTTCCTCCTACAGCGGAACGATTGACTGGGACAAGGTTAAAAAATCGGGTGTTGATTTTGTTATGGTTCGCATCGGCGGCAGAGGCTACGGTTCTGACGGAAAAATGTACTCGGACGATTCCGCCCTTTCATATATAAAGGGTGCTAAGGCGGCAGGACTTAAAGTCGGCGTGTATTTCTTCTCTCAGGCTGTCAATAACGATGAGGCAATTGAAGAGGCTGACTATATAAAGACACTTCTCGGCGATGAAACAATCGATTTTCCCGTTGCATATGACTGGGAAATCATAAAAGATGATGACGCAAGAACCGACAGCGTTTCCGCCGCTCAGGCAACAGCCTGTGCAAAGGCATTCTGCAACCGTGTAAAGGAGCTTGGCTACACACCGATTATCTATTCTCCGAGCAAGGAGCTTTACTTCAAATATGACCTCACACAGCTTGCAGATTTTGACATCTGGTATTGCGAATACGCAAATGTTCCGACATTCTATTATCAGTTTTCTATGTGGCAATACTCCTCATCAGGCAAGGTTGACGGAATTGAGGGCGATGTTGATATGAACATCTGCTTCACAAACATAGCCGATTACGATTAAGAAAGGATAATATATATGAAAAAGATAGCAAGCTTTACAATCAACCACAACACACTTATGCCGGGTGTTTACATTTCGAGAATTGACGGAGATATTACAACATACGATATGCGTTTTGTAAAGCCGAACACACCGCCGTATCTTCCGAATCCCGTTATGCACACAATTGAACACCTTTTTGCAACATATGCCCGCAACAGCAAATTTGCCGACAATGTAATCTACTTTGGACCTATGGGATGCAGAACGGGTTTTTATTTTCTCGTTCGTGATATGTCAAATGAGGACGCATTACAGCTTATAAAAGACACAATAAAGCAGTGTGCGGAGCACAAGGGAGAAATCCCCGGAACAACTGCAATTGAGTGCGGAAACTACCTTGAACACGACCTTGACGGTGCTTTAAAAGAGTTAAATAAATATTACTCTTTGTTAAAAGATTACACAGTTGATAACTTACAGTATAATTAATATAGGGAATTATTGTTTAATTTCCCCTGTTTTTTGTAACCTTATCCCCTGTCTTATTATTAATTATGACATTTTTTAATTCTCATATTGCAATTTCGTAACTATTTGGTATAATAAAGGTATCGTGTTTGTTACAAAAATGTAACGGTTAATGAGATAGGAGAAATTATTTTGGAGACAAAGTTCATTGGTTTGGAAGGTTTCAATGAAATCGAGAGTCTTCCGACAAAGAAACGCAGAGTTTGCAGGCGTGAGCTTACAACAGCACAGAAAACTGTTCGCTTTGTAAAGAGAGCAACAACATTTTGTGCAAAATCAGTTGTAAGAATGTCAAAAAACACAGCAGCAAAACTCGCACAGGCAATTGAGAACAGGAAGGGTTCTTTAAAGTCTGTTACAATCAAGGCTGTTAATTCGTCAAAGAAAGCAAAAACACAGATATCAGCTATTGACAAAGCATTCAACGAATCAAGAAACGGCACAACAAAGAGTGCCGGAGAGATTGTATCGGAACTTTCGTTCAAAAGCGGAAAGCAGTATGCTCATCTTGCACCCTCGACAATCCGTTCGCAGAAGTTGCTCAGAAAAAAGGCTGTGCTTGCAGTAGTAGCCTGTTTCAGTGCAATCACACTTTCATGTGTAACGGTTGCAAGCGCACTTGATATGAAAGATAACAACAGCGTACAGACACCTGCACTTGTTGCAACAAGTGACGAGGCTGTTCCTCATACTGAAATTGACGGCGAATCGGCATCGGCAAACCTCAAGGCAATTTCACCGTCATGCGCAAGTCTTTATATTGACGGCAAGTTCATCGGTGCGACAGAAGAAATTGATCAGCTCAATGCAGACCTTGATCAGGTTCTCGTTGATTACCGCAGAGATTACGATGACGAAACAACAACCGAGTTTGCAAATTCGGTGGAGGTTGTAACAGGTAACGCAAGCGGTACAGACCTTATTACCGCAGACGAGGTTATGGCACTTGCAGACGGCAAGTTTTCAATCTCACTTTCAACAGACATTGTTTACACAAGAGATGTGGCTTATGACACAAAGGTAAAGTATGACGAGGACAAGTCTTCTTCATACAAAAAAGTTACCACAAAGGGCGTTAAGGGTGAAGAAGAAGTAACGGTAAGAACTACATTTGTTGACGGTGTTCAGACCGATGCAGTTCAGACTGACGCAAAAACTCTTAAAGAGGCAGTTGACGAAGTTGTTGTAAAAGGCAAGGCTGAGGATACTTCATCAAGCACAGGTTCATCATCAACCTCATCAGACAGCAGTTCTTCATCAAGTTCAAATTCATCTTCAAGTTATACAACAGGTTCGTCGGGTATGTTTGCATGGCCACTCCCCTACACACATACATTGACAAGTACCTTCGGCACACGCTGGGGCAGACTTCACGGCGGACTTGACATTTCAGCCGGCGGTGTTTACGGACAGCCTATTTATGCATCCGCAAGCGGTACCGTAACATTCTCGGGCGGTGACAACAGCGGCTACGGCAACTATGTTATCATTGACCACGGCAGTGGCTACACAACACTTTACGGTCATTGCAGTTCACTTGTTGCAGTAACAGGTCAGCATGTAAATCAGGGCGACCTCATCGGTTATGTCGGTTCAACAGGCAACTCAACAGGTCCTCACCTCCATTTTGAAATCCGCCTCAACGGCGAAAAAATGGACCCCCTCGGCTACACAAGCTGATTTAATTAAATATTGATTATTTAACCCCCCGATTCGTTTGAGTCGGGGGGTTGTTTATGATGAATATGATTTTATCTGAACATATACTGTGCGGTGTCGAGGACTGACTCCATTGTCTTAAAGGCTTTGTTTGCCTTTTTCTTGAGTTTTGGGTTGCTGTCTACCATATTTTTGCCGACAATACCCATGCAGACGCCTGCCGTCATTCCTATTGCAACGCCTTTCATCACATTCATCATTGGACTTGTATTCATAATCACACCTCCCAATCTTGCAAATTCATTGACAAAATGTGTGTTTTTTCATCTTTGTCACACGGCTTTGTCAAAAAAACTTGCATTATTATTGTTTACGATTTAAAATGTATTTAAACAGAAAAAGAATGGAATAATAAAAATTGGAGTGATAACTTTTGGCAACTCTCAACCTTGTGCTTGTTGAACCCGAAATTCCGCAGAACACGGGCAATGTGGCACGAACCTGTGCCGCAACGGGAACAAGACTTCATCTTGTCAAGCCTATGGGCTTTGAACCTGACGATAAAAAACTCAAAAGAGCTGGACTTGACTACTGGCACTTGCTTGACATCACATATTATGAGAACATTGAAGATTTTTTTGAAAAAACAAAAGGCGGAAAATACTTTTTCTTTTCAACAAAAGGAACTCACCGCCACAGCGATGTTGAATATCCCGACAACTGCTATCTTCTTTTTGGCAAAGAAACAAAAGGCTTGCCCGAGGAGCTTTTAATGCAGCATCCCGATGATACTTTAAGACTGCCTATGATTGACGAGGCAAGAAGTCTCAATCTTTCAAACTCGGTTGCAATTGCGGCTTATGAAGTTTTAAGGCAATGGGATTATCCTGCTTTGCAGAACAAGGGCGAGCTTCACAATCACAAGTGGAGCGACCTCAACAATATGACATAAGAACAAAAATAATATTCATAAACTTCCTTAAAATCAGTATTTGTAAAGACAGTGCAAAAAATACTCCGACAGGCGAATTTTTTAAAGTTTTCTATTGATAAAAAGGGGTTTTTGATATATAATAATGGTGACTGTAAAAATACTAAATTTTTACAAATTTCTTCTTACACGAAAGGAATGTATATTATGCAGCTCAACAAAGTATCTGTTGATGACATCAATGTAAAAGGTAAAAAAGTACTTGTTCGTTGTGACTTCAATGTACCGCTCAAGGACGGCGTAATCACAAACGACAACAGAATTACAGCAGCTCTTCCTACAATCAAGAAGCTTATCGCTGACGGCGGCAAGGTTATCCTTTGCTCACATCTTGGCAAGCCGAAGAACGGTCCCGAAGAGAAGTTCTCACTCGCTCCCGTAGCAGTAAGACTTTCGGAACTCCTCGGTCAGGATGTTGTTTTCGCTAACGATGACGAGGTTGTAGGCGAAAATGCTAAAAAGGCTGTTGCAGAAATGAAAGACGGCGATGTTGTTCTTCTCCAGAACACTCGTTTCAGAAAAGAAGAAACAAAGAATCTTGAGCCGTTCTCATCAGAACTCGCTTCACTTGCTGATGTATTCGTAATGGATGCATTCGGTTCGGCTCACCGTGCACACTGCTCAACAGTAGGTGTTACAGACCACATCAAGGACACAGCAGTAGGTTACCTCATGCAGAAGGAAATTGACTACCTCGGCAATGCCGTTGAAACTCCTGTTCGTCCGTTCGTTGCAATCCTCGGCGGTGCTAAGGTTGCTGACAAGCTCAATGTTATTTCAAACCTCCTCGAAAAGTGCGACACACTCATCATCGGCGGCGGTATGGCTTACACATTCCTCAAGGCTCAGGGCAAGGAAGTCGGTCTTTCACTCGTTGACGATACAAAGATTGACTACTGTAAGGAAATGATGGCTAAGGCTGAAAAGCTCGGCAAGAAGCTCCTTCTCCCAATCGACACAACAATCGCTGCAGGTTTCCCTGATCCTATCGATGCTGAAATCGAAGTTAAGGTTGTTGATTCAGACAAGATTCCTGCTGACATGGAAGGTCTTGACATCGGCACAAAGACACAGGAACTCTTTGCCGACGCTGTAAAGAGCGCAAAGACTGTTGTTTGGAACGGTCCTATGGGCGTATTTGAGAACCCGACTCTTGCAAAGGGTACAATTGCTGTTGCTAAGGCTCTTGCCGACACAGACGCAACAACAATCATCGGCGGCGGCGACAGCGCAGCTGCTGTTATTCAGCTTGGTTTTGCTGATAAGATGAGCCACATCTCAACAGGCGGCGGTGCATCTCTTGAATACCTCGAGGGCAAGGTTCTTCCGGGTATCGCAGCAATCGCTGACAAATAATTTAATCAAATAAAAGGGCGGATTTTTCCGCCCTTACTGATTTAACCCTGTTACTTTATTATAATAAAAACATATTCTGAAAGGAAAATTATCATGGATAAATCAAAGAGAAAGGCTATTATCGCCGGCAACTGGAAAATGAACAAAACTCCAAAGGAAGCTAAAGAGCTCCTCAACGCTATTACTCCCCTCGTAAAAGATGCAGGTTGTGAAGTAATCGCTTGTGTTCCTTATGTTGACCTTGCAACAGCACTTGAGGCTACAGAAGGCACAAATGTTAAAATCGGTGCCGAAAACTGTCACTGGGCTGAAAGCGGTGCTTTCACAGGTGAAATCTCAACAGGTATGCTCAAGGAAATGGGCGTTGAATATGTAGTTCTCGGTCACAGCGAGAGAAGACAGTATTTCGGCGAAACAGACGAAACTGTAAACAAGAGAACAAAGGCTGCTCTTACCGCAGGTCTTAAGCCAATCGTTTGCGTCGGCGAACTCCTCTGGGAGCGTGAGTGCGACATCACAGAAGAAGTTATCGCAAGACAGATTAAGCTTGACCTCTTCAATGTAACAGAAGAAGAACTCAAGAATGTTGTTATCGCTTATGAGCCTGTATGGGCTATCGGCACAGGCAAAACTGCAACAGCTGATCAGGCTGAAGAAGTTTGCTCTTTCATCCGTGCTACAATCGCTAAGCTTTACAATCAGGCTGCTGCTGACGCTGTTACAATTCAGTACGGCGGTTCAATGAATGACGGCAATGCTGACGAGCTTCTCTCAAAGACAAATGTTGACGGTGGCCTTATCGGCGGTGCATCACTCGTTGCCGAGAAGTTTGCCGCAATCGTAAAGGCTGCAAGCAAGTAATTTAAACAGTATATTCAAACACAATGCCGTGTCCTTTTGGGCACGGCACAAAAGTCTGTAATCGGCTTTTGGATTTTGTTTTTTGCATAACAAGATTGTGTATGCTTTATGGAAAGGACACGCAAAATGAAAAAACCGGTAATTTTAATGATTCTTGACGGCTTTGGTATTGCTCCCGAAAAAGGCAACGCTATCAAGGCTGCTAAAAAGCCAAACATTGACAAGCTTTTTTCATCTAATCCGCTCACACAGATTGGTGCGTCGGGTATGGATGTAGGTCTTCCTGACGGTCAGATGGGTAACTCTGAGGTCGGTCACACAAATATGGGTGCCGGCAGAATCGTTTATCAGGAACTCACAAGAATTACAAAGACTATCAACGAGGACAAGCTCAAAGATAACGAGGCTATTGTTGATGCAATGGACAAGGCTCTCAAGAACGGCACGGCACTTCACCTTATGGGACTTCTCTCAGACGGCGGTGTTCACAGCCACATTGAGCATCTCTACGGTATTCTTGAACTTGCTAAGAAAAAGGGTCTTAAAGATGTTTACATTCACGCATTCCTTGACGGCCGTGATGTTCCGCCTTCAAGTGCCGCTGAATATGCAGACAAGCTTCTTAACAAGCTCAAAGAAATCGGCATAGGCAAGGTTGCCACAGTTGAGGGCAGATACTACGCAATGGACAGAGATAACAACTGGGACAGAGTTGAAAAGGCATATGCCGCTATGGTATATGGCGAAGGCAACAAGGCAGACTGCCCTGTTTGCGCAATTAAGAACTCTTACAATGACGGCGTAACAGACGAATTTGTTGTTCCTTGTGTTATTGAGGGCGGTGCTCAGGTTAAGCCTAACGACAGCATCATCTTCTTCAACTTCCGTCCTGACAGAGCAAGAGAGATTACAAGAACATTTGTTGACCCTGATTTTAAGGGCTTTGAGAGAAAGAACGGTTTCTTCCCCGTAAACTTTGTTTGCATGACTCAGTATGACGCAACAATGCCTAATGTTGAAGTTGCATTCAAGCCAGAGGTTCTCAAGAACACACTCGGCGAGTATGTATCAGACAAGGGTATGACACAGCTCAGAATTGCAGAAACAGAAAAGTATGCTCATGTAACATTCTTCTTCAACGGCGGTGTTGAAAAGCAGTATCCCGGCGAGGACAGAATCCTTGTTAAGTCGCCTGCTGTTGCAACATATGACCTTCAGCCTGAAATGAGTGCTTACGAGGTTACAGACAAGCTTGTTCCGGCAATCAAGAGCGGTAAGTACGATATGATTATTCTCAACTACGCTAACTGCGATATGGTTGGTCACACAGGCGTATTCGAGGCAGCCGTAAAGGCTGTTGAGGCTGTTGACACCTGCGTTGGCAAGGTTGTTGACGCAATCAAAGAAATGGGCGGTGTTGCTCTTATCACAGCCGACCACGGCAATGCAGATAAGATGGTTGCAGAGGACGGTTCACCGTTTACTGCTCACACAACAAATCCTGTTCCTTTCTGCGTAGTAAACTACGACTGCGAGCTTCGTGAGGGCGGCAGACTTGCCGATATCGCTCCGACAATGCTCCAAATTATGGGACTCGAGCAGCCCGAAGAAATGGACGGCATAAGCCTTATTAAGTAATTTATTTTACTGATCATATACAGAGCCACCGATGTTTTATCGGTGGCTTTTTTTGTGTTAGCACAAAACTGTAGGGGTAGCCTTGCAACCGCCGCAAATTCCCGCAACGCAAAATTTAAGTTGTAAAATATCGTTAATCGGTGTAAAATAATATTACTTATGTATTGTTAATTTTATGGCAGAGAAGGGGAAAATTTGATTAAGCTACGAAGATATCTTGCATACTACAAAAAGGAATGTATCATCGGTCCGCTTTGCAAGCTGTTTGAGGCAATTTTGGAGTTGCTCGTTCCGCTTGTTATGGCAGGAATCATCGACAACGGTGTGCGAAACGGCGACACGGCATACATCTGGAGAATGGGCGGTCTGCTCGTTATTCTTGCAACTGTAGGACTTTGCAGTGCGCTTGTGTGTCAGTATCTTGCATCAAAGGCATCTCAGGGTGTGGGAACAAGACTTCGCCGAGATTTGTTTTTGCACATCAACAGATTATCACACGCAGAGTTGGACAAGCTCGGCACTCCGTCACTTATAACACGAATCACATATGACACCAATCAGGTTCAGCAATCTGTTGCAATGGCTATCCGCCTGCTCACCAGAGCACCGTTTATTGTTATCGGTTCAATGGTTATGGCAATGACAATCAACCTTGAAATGTCAATTATTTTCTTCATTGCGGCTATATTGATTGCCGTTACTCTTTACCTCATTATGACAAAGAGTATTCCTATTTTTGAAAAAATGCAGAAAAAGCTCGACAAAATCAGCCTTATCTGCCGTGAAAATCTTTCGGGCAACAGGGTTATCAGAGCCTTTTCAAAGCAGAAAAATGAGAAAAAGCGTATTGACGATTCAACCGAGAATTTGGCTAAAACTTCGATCAGAGTAAGCATTCTTTCGGCACTTTTAAGCCCTGTCACCTACATCATCACCAATGCTGCAATTATTCTCATCATTTGGTTTGGCGCTCAGAATGTCAACGCAGGCAGCGGAATGCTTTCGGGTGACATCATTGCCCTTGTAAACTATATGACACAGATTTTGCTTGCAATGATTGTTGTTGCAAACCTTGTTGTACTTCTCACGAAAGCGAGTGCAAGTGCGGCAAGACTTAACGAAGTGTTTGAAACTCAGCCGAGTGTGTGTGAAAGCACTACCGAGAACATTGAAATTTCAGAGAGCGAAAGCACTCCGAAAATCGAATTTGACAATGTAAACTTCACATACGGCACTGGTGATGATGAGCTTGAGGACATCAGCTTTAAAATCAAGCGTGGTCAGACGGTCGGTCTTATCGGCGGTACGGGCTGCGGTAAAAGTACGCTTGTCAACCTTATCCCCCGTTTTTACGATGCAACACAGGGTACTGTAAGCGTTGACGGCAGAAATGTCAAGAACTACCCGTTCTTACAGCTCCGTTCACAGATTGGCATTGTTCCTCAGCAGTCAATTCTTTTCAAGGGAACAATCCGTGACAATATGAAATGGCAAAACGAAAATGCAACTGATGAGGATATTATAAAGGCTCTAAAAATTGCACAGGCATATGAGTTTGTAAGCAAGCTGAACAAAGGGCTTGACAGCTTTGTTGAACAGGGCGGAAAGAACTTCAGCGGAGGTCAGCGTCAGCGACTTTGCATTGCCAGAGCACTCACAGGCTCACCGAAGCTTCTCATTCTTGACGACAGCTTTTCGGCTCTTGACTTTGCAACAGATGCGGCACTCAGAAAGGCTTTGCGTGAAAACACAAAGGATATGACCGTGATAATCGTTACACAGCGTTGCTCAACAATCAAGAACGCAGACCTTATTCTTGTGCTTGATGACGGCAGACTTGTAGGCAAAGGTCCGCACGATGAACTGTTTGAAAGCTGCGAAACCTACCGTGAAATCTGTCTTTCACAGCTTAATGAAGAGGAGGCAAAAAGATGAAAAATTCAGCAAAAAAATCCTCCTCTGTAAAAAAGGTACTCAAAAAAATAAAGCCGTATTCGTTTTATCTGATTTTAGCTCTTGTGAGCGCAATCATCAGCGTTTCGCTCACGCTCTATATTCCTGTTCTCACAGGTAACGCAATCGACAACATCATTGACAAGGGCAATGTTGACTTTGCAAGCGTTATTCAGATTCTTGTATACATCGGTGCAGGCATCGGCGGTGTGGCACTTTTCCAGTGGATTATGACCTACTTTACCAACATTGTCAGCTACCGCACTGTTCGTGACCTCAGGAGAGAGGTTTTTGAAAAATTCAACACAGTTCCCCTCTCCTACATTGACACAACACCTCACGGCGACCTTATCAGCCGAGTAATCAACGATGTTGACGCAGTTGGTGACGGTCTTACACAGATGTTTCTACAGCTTTTTTCGGGCATTGTTACCATTGTCGGCACGCTTGTATTTATGCTGACAATCAACTGGAAAATCGCCCTTGTGGTTGTTGTTCTCACACCGCTTTCGCTCTTTGTTGCGGCATTCATCGGCAAGATGACGCATAACCGCTTTACCCGTCAACAGGCACTCAACGGTGACATCTCGTCATATGTTGAGGAGCATATCGGCAATCAGAGAATTGTAAAGGCTTTTTCATATGAGGACAGAGCCTTTGAAGAATTTGAAAAATACAACGATGAACTTCTTGAAGTGGGATTCAAGGCGCAGTTTGCAGGCGCACTTGCGAACCCGTCAACAAGATTCGTAAACGCATTGGTTTATGCCGCAGTAGGCATTATGGGTGCTCTGTTTGCCGTTGCAGGCACACTTTCTGTAGGACAGTTATCATGCTTTCTCACCTACGCAAATCAGTATACAAAGCCGTTTAACGAGGTTACAGGCGTACTCACACAGTTGCAGACAGGCATTGCGGCGGCAGGACGGGTTTTTGAGGTTCTTGAGGCAGATAACGAAATTCCCGACAACAGTACACAAGAGCTTGAGCATTGCGAAGGCAATGTCAAGATTGAGAATGTAAACTTCTCATACACAAAGGAAAAACCGCTCATCACAAACTTTTCGCTTGATGTCAAGAGCGGCAGTCACATTGCCATTGTCGGTCCGACAGGTTGCGGCAAGACAACATTCATCAATCTTCTTATGAGATTTTATGACACGGACAGTGGCAAAATCAGCATTGACGGTGTTGACATTATGGATATCACCCGTGACAACCTCAGAAAATGCTACGGAATGGTTCTTCAGGACAGCTGGCTGTTCAACGGAACGATTATGGAAAATCTGCGTTACGGCAACGAAAACGCAACCGAAGAAGAAGTTATTACCGCCGCAAAGGCAGCATATGCGCACTCATTCATCCGCCGTATGTCTGACGGCTACAACACCGTAATCAGCGAGGACGGCGGTAATCTCAGTCAGGGACAGAAACAGCTTTTGTGTATTGCAAGGGCGATGCTTACAAACCCATCAATTCTTATTCTTGACGAGGCAACTTCATCAATTGATACCCTTACCGAAATCCGTGTTCAAAAGGCTTTTGCCAAGATGATGAAGGGCAAGACGAGCTTTGTTGTTGCCCACAGACTTTCAACAATCAAGGAAAGCGATGTTATCCTTGTTATGAAGGACGGCAACATCATTGAACAAGGCACACACGAGGAGTTGCTCGCCAAAGGCGGATTCTATAACAAACTTTACAACAGTCAGTTTGCAAAACAATAATACGGCGACGGTCACTGACCGCAAATCGAAACTATTGTAAAATCGTTTTGACAATAAACCGTATAACTGACTACTACACTTGAACACACAATTTTCAACAAATCAGAAAATATATTCAAAACGAGGTCATCAGCTAAAAACCGATGACCTCGTTTTGTATTATGAACTTTTAATCAGAAAGGGATTTTTCAACATTGATTATCGGATAAAGCTTTTCGTCAATTGACTTGATTTTCTCGATTGCACTCTGTTTAATCTGTCTTTCTGTAAGGTCAAGTCCATACGGAATAACCATATCAAAGACAACATTTGTATGCGTACTGCCCTTTACAATTCTGAAATCGTGAATTGAATACTCCGGATTAAGCTCACACAAGCCCTCCTCCACCTTCATTTTCAGCTCATTTGTGAACGCATCGTTTGACGCAATCGGATCCATATGTATGGTTGCAAAACAGTTGTACCTGTTTTCAAGCTGTTTTTCCGTCAGGTCAATTGCGTCATGTGCTTCGAGGATATCCTCGTCACACGGTACCTCTGCGTGGAGTGAAATAAAGCATCTGCCCGGACCGTAATCGTGAATAATCAAATCGTGGATACCCACAATCATATCATTTTTCAACACTGTTTCCTTGATTTCATCAACAAATTCAGGGTCGGGCGCTTTGCCGAGAAGCGGTGAAAGGCTTTCTCTGAATGTGCTGACACCCGTAAAAAGTATGAACAGCGAAACACACACGCCGAGCCAACCGTCAATCTGAACTCCTGTTGAGGCTGAAATAAGCAGTCCTATTATTACAACCGAGGTTGCAATGCAGTCGGTCAAAGAATCGAGTGCCGCCGCCTTGAGTGCGGTTGAATTTATCTTTCTCGACAATCCCGAATTAAAAAAGTACATCCATAATTTTACGAAAATTGACGCAATCATTATTGCGAGTGAAAGCGTTGAAAATGCCGTTTTATCCTCGGGAGTAATTATCTTTTCTATCGAACTTTTTATAAGCTCAACACCCATTAAAAGGATTACAACGGAAATTCCCAAGCCTGCCACATACTCATAACGACCGTGACCGAACGGATGCTCTCTGTCGGCAGGACGGCTTGCAAGCTTAAATCCGAGGAATGTAACAACCGAACTGCCTGCGTCCGAAAGGTTGTTGAGGGCGTCGGCAATGACGGAAACCGATGCCGAAACAATTCCGGCAAACAATTTTCCTCCGAACAGTAACAGGTTAAGAATTATTCCGCAAACACCCGAAAGGTTGCCATAGGCAGTTCTAACCTTTGGATTATCGCAATTGTCGCTGTCTTTAACGAACAGCTTTACAAGTAATTTTGTCAAATAAAACACCAACTAAAATTTATTTACAGCGAATCGTTTCGGCTGAAAACATCGGCAACCTCAGTAATTGAAATGTACGCTTTCTTGTCGATTTCACGCACAATTTCCTTCAGCTTGCCAATCTGGAAACGGTTGACAACAAAGTAAATCATCACCTTGTCCTTGCCTGAATATCCGCCCTGAGCCTGCATTACGGTAACACCGCTTTGGAATTCCTCCGAAAGTGCGTTACAAATTTCATCGCAACGGCTTACAGACGCAATAATCGTTGCCGCCTTTGCCCTGTCAAAACCTTCAACAATAAAGTCAATCGTTTTAAGTGCGGCAAAATATGTAACAATCGAATAAAGCGGAAGAATCCAGCTTTGCAGAATGAAACCGCATACAACATAAAGTACGATATTGTATGCCATAACGAATGAACCAACCGATACACCGATTTTCTTCGCAAAGATTACCGCCATAACCTCGATGCCGTCCATTGCACCGCCAAATTTGATTGCAAGGCCGCTGCCTATACCCGAAATCACACCGCCGAACAAGGCACAAAGGAGCAAATCGGTTCCCGCAAGCGGAGACGCCATACTGACATCAACGGGCAGAACATCGGTTATAAGCCATGAAACGAACGAATAAACTGCAACCGTATAAATTGCGTAAAATGTAAACTTCTTTCCCTGCTTTTTAAGTCCGAACAAAAACAGCGGCAGGTTAAAAATTATAAGAAAAAGTGAAAGCGACAGGCTTTCGGGTGTAAGTTGTGCGGCAAGCATAGCCGTTCCTGAAATTCCGCTGTCGTAAAGGTTCACGGGATTAAGAAATATTGTAATTCCAAACGCATTGATAATTCCGGCAATTGTGAGAAAAAGCATATTTTTGATTTTGATTGTCTTTCTCGCTCTTTGTAAAAGATTTTTCATTGTCATCATCCTTTGCGATAAATTTTCATCCCCATCATTCACATAAGTATAGCCTAATTGTATCACAATAATGATATTTAGGCAAGAAAAGCAAAAGGCACCGAAAAATCGGTGCCTTAATCAGCTTATTAATTATTCCTGAGAGTCGGCCTTGGCTTTCTCAATAATTTTTTGAGCAACATTTGCAGGAGTGTCCTCATAGCGGACAAACGCAAATTCAAATGATCCTCTGCCCTGTGTTACCTGGCGAATGTAGGTTGCAAAGTCATCCATTTCTGCCATAGGAACTTCCGCCTCAACAATCTGCGTTCCGTTCTCACCCGGCTGCATACCGAGTACACGACCTCTGCGCTTGTTGACCTCGCCCATTACATCGCCCATATTTGCATCCGGAACATTGGCTTTAAGGCTTCCGATTGGCTCAAGAAGCGTCGGAGAGGCATTTGGAATACCGTTCTTATAAGCAAGAGATGCCGCTGTCTTGAATGACATCTCGGAGGAATCAACAGGATGATATGAACCGTCATAGAGAGTAGCCTTGATGCCTACCATCGGATAGCCTGCAAGAACACCCTTCTTGATTGAATCCTGAAGTCCCTTTTCAACAGCAGGGAAGAAATTTTTCGGAACTGCACCGCCGACAACTCTTTCGGCAAATACAAGACCGTCCGAATCACACGGCTCAAATTCAATCCACACATCACCGAACTGACCGTGACCGCCTGACTGCTTTTTATATCTGCCCTGTGCGGAAACCTTTTTGCGGATAGTTTCTCTGTATGCAATCTTTTGCTTTTTGAGGACTGCGTCAACATTATATTTTGTTTTAAGTCTTGAAATTACAACATCAAGGTGCTGTTCGCCGAGTCCCGAAAGGAGCATTTCATGGGTTTCGTGGTTTGAAACGAGCTTGATTGTCGGATCTTCGTCTGCAAGCTTTGCAATGCCCTGAGCAACCTTATCCTCGTCACCCTTCTTTGCGGGATACACAGCCATTGTATATGATGATGACGGATAGTCGATTCCGTCAAGAACAACCTTTCTGAGAGGCGAACAGAGTGTGTCGCCTGTCTTTGTTGATGCAAGCTTCGGGATTGCGCCGATGTCGCCTGCACCGATGTACGGAACATCCGACTGCTTTTTACCGCTTACGGAAAGCACCTTTGTAATTCTCTCCTGTGCGCCTGTACGCATATTGATGAGAGGAGCGTCCGAGCTTACCTTGCCCGAAACAACCTTTACATATGAAAGTCTGCCGATGAACGGGTCTGCAACCGTCTTGAATACGATTGCGGCAGGCAGCCGCACCGCCGTCATTAACCGAAACATCAACGGGTTCACCGTCAAGGTCAACACCGATTTCACCGCTCTTGTCAGCCGCTGACGGAGCAAGCCATGTAAGGCTGTTCAAAAGCTGATCAATTGCGAATGTATTATGAGCGTCGCCGCAGAATACGGGGCAGATTGTGCCGTCCTTAACACCCTGACTTACACCGAGAATGATTTCTTCGGGAGTAAACTCCTCACCCATAATAAACTTGTCAAGAAGTTCCTCGCTTGTTTCGGCAACAGCCTCCTTGATAGCCTCACGCAAGCCCTCAAGCCTGTCGCCCATATCAGGAAGCGCAGTCTGTTTTACACTGCCGTCTGTGCCGTACTCATAAGCCTTGTAATCAAACAAATTAACATAAGTGTTTGCCTGACCGTCAACAATGTACGGAACAACAACCGGACAAACAGACGGACCGAATGTAGCCTTCAAGCTCTCGAATACACGATAGAAACGGGCACTTTCGTCGCAAAGACCGTTTACAAAGAACACCTTTGTAAGCCCTGCCTTTGTTGCCGCCTCAACTGCTTTTTCGGTACCTACACAGACACCGTCCTTGCCCGAAACAACGACGAGCGCTGTGTCAGCCGCTCTCATGCCCTCTGCAACACCGCCTGCAAAATCAAAAAGACCGGGGGTGTCGATTAGGTTGATTTTTGTATTTTTCCATTCAATCGGTGCAACCGCCGTCATAATTGAAGTCTGTCTTTTGATCTCCTCGCTGTCAAAATCAAGGACTGTGTTGCCGTCTGCAACCTTACCGAGTCTTTCGCTCATCTTTGAGAGATAGAGTATTGACTCCGCAACCGAGGTTTTGCCGCTGCCGCTGTGTCCTGCGAGGGCAATATTAAGAATTTTTTTAGCGTCGTATTGTTTCAAAAGTGAAATCCCCTTTCGTAAAATTTCTATTCTAATCAAGCTTATTTCGACAAAATTAAACAATAGTGTCAATTAACACGGAATTATTATAGCATATTTGTATAAAATAAACAACCGAATTATGGCAAAATAAAAAAATTCACCCTTTGCCCAAATGGACAAGGGATGAATTGTGCAACTTGCTTTTTTATTTTATGTTAAGCTGAAAAATATACAGATTTTTGCAAGGTCAATTGTGCATTTTAACGATTGGGCTTTCTGAAAAAACAATTTTCGACAAAAGGAAAGGCTCTCAAAACGAGAGCCTTGAAAACTTGATTATTCGAGAACCGCACCCTGTGCGCCTGATGTAACAAGCTTTGCATAACGAGCAAGGTAGCCTGTTGTAATCTTGGGCTGACGGGGCTTCCATTCTGCCTTACGCTTTGCAAGCTCTTCGTCAGAAACGAGGAGCTTGATTGTGTTTGCAGGAATGTCGATTTCAATCATATCGCCCTCTTTAACAAGTGCAATCGGACCGCCGACTGCTGCCTCGGGAGATACATGACCGATAGCCGCACCTCTTGTTGCGCCTGAGAAACGACCGTCTGTGATAAGAGCAACACAGTTGCCGAGACCGCTGCCCATAATAGCGGAAGTCGGGTTGAGCATTTCTCTCATGCCGGGACCGCCCTTAGGACCTTCGTATCTGATAACAACAACCTCACCGGGATTGATTTTGCCGTCATAAATTGCACTGAGAGCGTCCTCTTCGCAGTCAAACACTCTTGCCGCACCCTTGTGGTGCATCATTTCCTCTGCAACGGCACTTCTCTTAACAACAGAACCGTCAGGAGCAAGGTTACCCTTGAGAACAGCAATACCGCCTGTCTTGCTGTATGGATTTGTAACAGGGCGAATGATGTCTGTGTCCTTGATTTCACAACCCTTAATGTTCTCGCCTACAGTCTTGCCTGTTGCCGTGATAAGGTCTGTGTCAAGAAGTCCAACCTTTGTAAGCTCGTTCATTACGGCATAAACACCGCCTGCCTCGTTGAGATCCTCCATATATGTGTGACCTGCAGGAGCAAGGTGACAAAGGTTAGGAGTCTTTTTGCTGATTTCATTGGCAATGTCAAGGTTAAGCTTAACACCTGCCTCTTTTGCGATTGCAGGGAGGTGGAGCATTGTATTTGTTGAACAGCCGAGAGCCATATCAACAGTAAGAGCATTCATAAATGCTTTTTCCGTGAGAATGTCACGAGGACGGATATCCTTTTCAAGAAGTTCCATAACCTTCATGCCGGCGTGCTTTGCAAGCTTGATTCTGTCTGAGTAAACAGCAGGAATTGTGCCGTTACCCTGAAGTCCCATACCGATTGCCTCTGTAAGACAGTTCATACTGTTGGCGGTGTACATACCCGAACATGAACCGCATGACGGACAAGCCTTGTTTTCAAACTCGGCAAGCTCTTCGGCAGTAATCTTGTTTGCCGTATAAGCGCCGACTGCCTCAAACATACTCGAAAGACTTGTCTTTTTGCCCTTAACATGACCTGCAAGCATAGGACCGCCGCTTACGAAAACTGTCGGAACATTGATTCTTGCAGCAGCCATAAGCATACCCGGAACATTCTTGTCGCAGTTAGGAACCATTACAAGTGCGTCAAACGCATGAGCCTTTGCCATAGCCTCTGTTGAGTCTGCGATAAGCTCACGGGTTACGAGAGAATACTTCATTCCCTCATGTCCCATAGCAATACCGTCACAAACAGCGATTGCAGGGAATACAATCGGAACACCGCCTGCAAGAGCAACGCCCTGCTTAACGGCGTCAACAATCTTATCTATATTCATATGTCCCGGAACGATATCGTTCTTGGAACTTACAATACCGATAAAAGGTTTCTTAATTTCTTCTTCGGTAAGACCGAGAGCATTCAAAAGCGAACGCTGAGGTGCGGTACTTACGCCGTCCTTTATAACTGAACTTTTCATTGTAAACACCCTTTCCATAATTATCAAATCGGAACAAAATTCACATAAAGCCCTTCAATTGTTCCATAATAAAACACAGTGAAAATTTCTGTATTGTTAATCTTAATTTTAGCACATCGGCTGTTCAAAATCAAGTAGAGAACCTATATTGCCAAAATCATTTATTGCGGCTCAATCGTTGATTATTCTGCCCTTTTCAACATTGGGCATAATAAAGTTATCCCTTGAATATTCCCACAGCTTTTTTGAGCCGTCGGCGGTGTTTTTATTGCGGTTAAGGATACTGTGCAGATGAACAATATGCTCTACCCACGCCTTGCCGTCGGTTGCATCATTGAGCATGGCGGGCTGAATGTTGTCCATTGTGTGAGCAAACTTTGCTTCGGCTGTTTCGCCGCTTTCAAATTCAAGCCACAGATTCATCATCTTTTCGCCCTGATCTTCCGGAAGAAGTCCGAAAATTCTTTTTGCGGCTTTCATTTCACGCTCTGCCTGAGTTTTCTTGGCTTCCTCATCATAGGCATATGTATCGCCTGCGTCAATCTCGACAATATCGTGAATCAGGAGCATTGTCATTGTTTTAAGCACATCAATTTCCGAATTTGCATATTCGGAAAGCATAACGGTCATTATCGCCATATGCCATGCGTGCTCGGCATCGTTTTCCTTTTTTCGAGCGTCGGAAAGGTAGGTCTGACGGATGATGAATTTTTCCTTATCAATTTCCTTTATAAAATCAAATTGCTTTTCAATTCTTGATTTCTCCATAATGTTCCCTCTTAAAATTTAGGCCTGCACATTGGAATAGTGCAGGCTTTATGTGATTATTTATTTACTACAGGAAGTTTGGTTTTATCGTATTCATCCAGTCTGTTGCCGTAAAGGTAATAGTTCGTTTCTTTTATAACAACAGGCGAAAGCACAACTACGGCAATAAGGTTGGGAATTGACATAAGTGCATTGAAGATGTCAGCCATTGTCCAAACAAGGTCGAGCTTGATAACAGGACCGATGAGAAGAATAAATACAAAAATCAGCTTGTAAGGAATCATACCGCCTCTGCCGAAAAGATATTCAACGCAGCGTTCACCGTAGTATGACCAGCCGAGAATTGTTGAATATGCAAAAGCGGCAATACCGATAACAAGAATCGGTGTGCCGATTACGGGAATCTGCTGGAAGGCTTTGTATGTAAGGTCACCGCCGTCGGAAACATCAATTGCAGGATTTTTGATAATTGAGCTTACAAGCACAAGACCTGTCATAAGACAAACAACGACTGTGTCCCAGAAAGTACCCGTTGAAGAAATCATAGCCTGACGAACAGGGTTTCTTGTCTGAGCGGCAGAGGCAACTATCGGAGCAGAACCCATACCGGATTCGTTACTGAAAAGGCCTCTTGCAATACCGTAACGAGCGGCAAGCATAAGGCTTGAACCGAGAAAACCGCCTGCAACGGACTTGAGAGAAAATGCGTCCTGAAAAATCATTTCAAATGTCTTACCGAGAACATCAAAGTTCATGCCAAGGATAATAAGACAGCCGAGAACATAGAAAACAGCCATAAACGGTACAAGGAGTTCGCAAACTCTTGAGATTGACTTGATACCTCCGAAAATTACAACGGCTGTAATTGCAGCAACAAGAACACCTACAACAATCGAAATAACCGAAGCGTCCTGACCGAAAAGATTCACCGTACCAAGGTCAAAGGTGTTGTTCATAATGTTTGAAATTGCGTTAACCTGAACACCCGAACCGATGCCGAAGGATGCAAGCAATGCAAAAAGTGCAAAAAGAACGGCGAGGATTTTGCCGAGAGTTTTAAACTTAAATCCTCTTTCAAGGGCATACATAGCGCCGCCGAGCATTCTGCCGTCAGAGGTCTTTACACGATACTTTACACCGATGAGTGACTCGGAATACTTCGTTGCGATGCCGAAAACACCGGTGAGCCAGCACCAGAGAACCGCACCGGGTCCGCCGAGTGCAATTGCAGTACCTACGCCTATGATATTACCAGTGCCGATTGTTGAGGCAAGTGCTGTTGCAAGAGCCTGAAACGGACTGATATCACCGTCTGAATCGGGATCCTTTGTCACCGAAAGTTTGATTGCCTTAAAAGTTTTTCTCTGTACAAATTTTGTGCGAATTGTGAGGAAAATGTGAGTTCCGAGAAGAAGGATAATCATAAACCAACCCCACAGGAAGTCATTGAAGCTATTCATCACAGCTGAAATCGCATCCCACATATTGTACGCCTCCTTGTTTTAGTATAATCCTACCCTGTTTAATATACAAAAGCAAAACCTGCTTTATGTCCGTTAATGTTTTTTACAAAAATCGTTTTACATCAATAAGGTTGTCTGCAACTCCGTAAAGAAGGGGAATTGTCTCTGCACTCGGACGGTCAAGGTCGGGAACCATAACCGTTTTACACCCTGCCGAGCTTGCCGACTTTATGCCGTTGAGCGAGTCCTCAAGTGCAATGCAGTTTTCGGGAGCAAGTCCGAGTTTTTCTGCGGCATAAAGATAAATGTCGGGTTCGGGCTTTCCTTTTGCAACCATTGACGCACAAACTATTTCGTCAAAATAATCGTAAAGACCGAGAGCCGAAAGATATTTTTTCGTTCTTTCCGGAGCGGTTGCGGTTGCAAGGGCAACCCTGTAGCCGTTCTGCTTTAAAAAGCCGAGAAATTCAGCGGCACCGGGCTTTGATTCAATGCCGTTTTCCGAGATGAACTTATCCATAAGCTCAATTCTTTTATCGTGAACCTTGCAGTAGTCAAAATCCTCTCCAAAAAAGCCCTTTAATTTTGCAATTGCAAACGGGCGAGCCATTGAGCGAATACTGAGTGCGTGGTGCGTTTCCATAGGATAACCGTAAAAAAGAGCCGCCTCACACCAAAAACGGACATACAGCTTTTCTGTGTCAAGAATGACACCGTCCATATCGGAAATAATACCTTTTATATCAGGATTCATATTTTACCTCCCGATTTTTTTAGATTCATATTTACAAACGCAATTCCGAGTGAAATCAGAATAAGCGAGATGAGCGTTTCGATTCTGAAAACATTTTCACCGAGCATAAGCCCCGACAAAACTGTTCCGAACACGGGTACAAGCAGATTGAAAACGGAAATTCTGCTTGCATCATGAAACTTGAGAAGTGCTGTCCACAGCGAAAATGCCGCCGCTGATACGAACGCAAGCCAGAGCAACACGGAAACACTTTCAACATTTATCAAACCAATACTGCCACCGCAGCATATGCCCGACACAAGCAATATAAAACCGCCTGTTAAAAGCTGAAAAGCGGTTACAGGGAACGGATCTCGTCCTGTTGTGACTTTTTTCGCAACAATGTTGCCTGCCGCCGCAGATATTGTTGAAAAGAGAATCATCATATCGCCGAACCAAGTGTCCGTGCTGACAGTTCCGCCGAAATTGATTGCGATAATTCCGCCGAATCCGAGAATACAACCGATAATTTTCATCGGCGTGAGCTTGTCGTTTTTGAAAAACAACGGCACGAAAAGTACGGTAAAGAACGACGCACAAGCCGTTATTATAGAGGTGTTCGTTCCGCTTGTAAAACCGATTCCGATGTATGTAAAAATATACTGCAATCCTGTCTGCACCACTCCGAGTGAACAGACGGGCAGTATATCTTTTTTTGAAAGCGTCGGCGGTTTTCTTTTTGATATCCACAAGAAGAGAAACACCATAAATCCCGCCAACATAAAGCGCATTCCTGCAAAAATCAGCTTTGAGCCGATATCCGACTCCTCAATCTTAAAAGCAGAGTAGCCGACCTTTATAAACGGAAAAGCCGTTCCCCACAAAAGTGTGCAGAAAATTGCTGTTAAATATGCTATTTTTTTATTTTGTAACAGTTTCATTTTATTCATCCGGAAAAATTAACAATATCAGGTATAGTATACCATAAAAATCAGAAAAAGAAAACCTTACAATTTCAAAAATTTGTTTATTCCGTAAACAGAATTTGCACCGTCACAACAGGCGGTTATAATTTGTCGCAGATTTTTTGTGCGGATATCCCCTGCAACAAAAATTCCCGACACGGATGTCTGACAGGTTTCATCGGCAATCACATATCCGTTGTCATCAGTTTTTACAAAACCCTTGACACATTCGGTTCTCGGCTCAAGACCTACCGCAACAAAAACTCCGTCAGTTTTCAGAATTTTCTCATTATCAAGCGTAACCGATTTAACCTTTTCGTCACCGTCAATTTTCACAACATTGGTGTTGTAAAGAATTTTGACATTGCCCGATTTTTCAAGCTTTTGCACAAGCACTCTGTCGGCTTTCAATACATCGCCCCTGTGAATAAGAAAAACCCGTTTGCATATATGAGAAAGATAGGTCGCCTCGGTAACGGCGGTGTTTCCTCCGCCGATTACCGCCACTGTTTTGTCTTTGAAAAAATAGCCGTCACACACGGCACAATAGCTTACTCCTCTGCCTTCAAATTTATTTTCACCGTCAATTCCCAATTTTTTGTGGGTTGCGCCCATGCAGAGAATAACAGATTTTGTCTTGACCTCGCTGTCGGAACATTCAAGGATAAAACCATCATAATTTTTTCTTATGCCGACAAGGGATTGTCTGACAAAATTTGCACCGAATGACTTTGCGTGTGAATAAAAGTGCTGAATGAGGTCAAAGCCTGCAATATCGCTGAAGCCCGTGTAGTTTTCAACCGCATCCGTGAGGGCAATTGAACTGCCCTCGGGTGATGACGGATCAAGCACAATGCAGTCAAGTCCGCTTCGAGAGGCATAGAGTGCCGCCGTAAGTCCTGCCGCACCTCCGCCGACAATTACAAGGTCATACAAAACTCTCACCCGTTTTTTCGGAGATTTCGGAGATTATCCGTTCTTCGGTCTGAACACCCGACATACGCAAAATTTCGTTGCCGTTTTTAAAGAGCAAAAGCGCAGGAATTCCCGATACACCGTAGCGTTCTGTCAATTCGGGATTTTCGTCAACATTGACCTTGACGGTTTCAAAATATGCTTTGTACTTGTCACCGATTTCTTCGATTACAGGCGAAAACATTCTGCACGGTGAACACCATTCGGCATAAAAATCGACAAGCACCGGCTTTGATGATTTTATTAAACTTTCAAATTCATTTTTCCGTATGTTTTGAATCACAATATCACTCCGTAAATCGTTTTTACTATTGTTCCCGATTTAAGGGTAATTATTATATCATTGTCTGCACATTCAAATTATGTGTAACGGCAAACCGATTTTATTGTAAAAAGGCGAAAAAAGTCCCCTCGAAAAATCGAGAGGACTTTAAATTTTTTTAATTTTGCAAATTGCAATAGCAACAAATATTTTTGACAATTTTTGTATTGATTTATTTTAAGGCAAATGTCATTCAAAATACAAATTTCTCAAAGCCGAAATTTCTTTGGCATAACCGTCAAGCTCGTTCGGGGTTTCAAGGAAAAACGGAAGATTTCGCAAATTTTCATTATTTATAATTTTTCCGAACGCATCAATTCCAATGTTGCCCTCGCCTATTTTCTGATGTCTGTCCTTGTGGTTGCCGATAGGATTCATACTGTCATTGAGATGAATTGCCTTGAGTCTTTCAAGCCCGATTACACGGTCAAATTCTTCAAGAACTCCGTCAAGATTATTCACAATGTCATAACCGGCGTCAAAAACATGGCAGGTATCAAGGCAGACGCCGATTTTATCGTTTCGCTCCACACGGTCGATAATCATACGCAGTTCTTCAAAGGTTCTGCCGACCTCCGTGCCTTTGCCCGCCATTGTTTCAAGCAATACCGTGGTTGTCATATCATCGAACATTGCAGTATTCAACGCTGTGCCGATTTGCTCAACCGCAGCTTTAACGCCCTGTCCCGTGTGACTGCCGGGGTGAAAGTTATAAAGATTATTCGGGAGATATTCCATTCGTTTCAAATCATCCGTAAGCGTGTTCAGAGCAAATTCACGGGTTTCGGGTTTTGCCGAACAGAGGTTCATTGTGTATGGTGCATGGGCGAGAATTTTTGCAAAATTATTTTCCGTCATAAGTTTTATAAGTGCATTGACATCTTCGATATCAATTTTTCTTGCAGATCCGCCACGAGGGTTGCGTGTAAAAAATTGAAATGTGTTTGCTCCGATTGAAAGTGCATCTCTGCCGATTGCGTAAAAACCTTTTGATATTGAAAGATGAGAGCCGATATTAAGCATATTTTCTCCTTTTGCGTTAATTTATTTGCAGTAAGCAGTTTATCGTAAAGAAAAAAGCCTTTCTGTCAAAAGACAAAAAGGCTTTAGTTGGTCGGGATGACAAGACTTGAACTTGCGACTCCACGCCCCCCAGACGTGTGCGCTACCAAACTGCGCTACATCCCGTTGCAACATTAATATTTTAACAAACACAGCGAGCGTTGTCAAGATGTTTTAAAAACTTTTTGAATATTTTTGCACCATGAGTTAAAAAAGCAAAACGGACACTGCCGATTGACAGTGTCCGAAAAATGCTTAATCAAAGATTAATTCGTTAAAATCAGTCTTCTTTCTTCTTTCTTGCAAGGAACATAACGCCCGCTGCTGAAACCATAAGACCTGCCATTACGAAAACGATAGTTGTTTCAACACCTGACTTAACTGCACCTGTGCTTGAAGAACCTGAACCTGATGAGCTTGAGCCACCGTTGCTTGAAGAAGAACTTGAACCGTTGCTTGAGCTGCCGGCTGCTGCCTTAGCACCTGTCTTCTTAGCGCTGTCAAGCTTAGCTGTATCTGCCTTCTTACCTGTTGTAGGATCTGTGCAACCTGAGAGAATCTTCTCAACTGCAGGAGCAATCTTATTCTTATCCTCGTTGTTTGTAGCATTGAGCCTATCTGTTACAGCACCCATAACATCTACAGGGCTAACCTTGAGTTCGTCAAGAAGTTTCTGTGTAAGACTTGTCTTAGCGTCATCATTGTAGTAAGCGACGAGGTATGTAGCCAGCAATGTTACATCTGATTCGCCCTCAGGGAAAGCAGAACCGATGACGTTACCTGTTGATGTAATCTTCTTTTCAGGACCGCAGTCTGAATTGTTTTCCCATTTAGCTTCGTTTGCCTTCTTTTCTGAATCCTCAGGGTTTTCAAGCTGATTACCTGTGCAATAAAGTGTGTCACCGATGCACTTGCCGCTCATGATAGCGTTGTATGACTGCATACCTGTGTTAGCACTAAAGATTACACAGTAAACTCTTCCGTCTGACTTAGAGATTGTGTTACCTGTCTTTGAAAGATCATATGTAGCGATACCTGTTGAAGAATCGTACTTACATTTTTCTTTCTTTGACTGCCAAGCCGGCCAATCGCCTGAACCGTCAGCCTTCCAAATATGACAGAATACTGACTTAACATTATTCCAGCCTGACTTCTTAACATCAAACTTAACAACATTGCCTGCTTCAACTTCTGAAGAAGCGTCAGCTGAAACCTCTGATGAACCGTCGGCTGAAACCTCGCCTGACTGATCTGCTGCAGCAACAGCAGCGTCATCCTCTGCTTCTGCAGCGCTAGCTGTGATGGCAGCTGAACTGCACATTACTGCTGCTGCAAGAAAAAGACCTGCAATTTTCTTGAACATTTTTAATCTCCTCCTAAAATTGTTCATAAATATCCAAGATAGATTTTCATATCTTAGTATTGCTTATTATACTATAAAAATAACAAAACTGCAATAGTTTTGATTTAAAACCGTTTTTGTTAATTGCACAAGATTTTATGTAACCGTTTGGCTATTTTCCACAATTCAACCGGCAAGTAAGCCATAAATACACATTAAACGATTATTTTAACATTGCATAAACAGTTTCTTTTACGCTGTCAAGAGCCTCTGAAATCTTCTCAGGCTGTTTAGCACCTGCCATAGCCATATCGGGCTTTCCGCCTCCGTTGCCTCCGGCCTTCTGAGCAACAGCCTTTATGATTTTGCCTGCATTTGCACCGAGAGCAAGAGCCTCTTTACCGCAGGCTGCGGCAAATGTCACCTTGCCGTCATTTTCAGTTGCAAGAACACATACGCACTTCGGGGCAAAATCTCTTGCCTTTTCGCACATTGTGCGAAGAATGTCGGCATTAGCCTTGTCAATTCTGCCTGTTACCACTCTTACACCGTTTTCCTCCGTTGTGCCTGCAAAAAGCTGACCAATCTGAGCAACGGCAAGCTTTGAATTAAGCTCGTTGATTTCTCTCTGCTGTTCCTTGATAAGCTGTTCAGCCTTCTGAACACCCTCAACAACTGCCTTTGGATTTGCAATTTTGAGTAATGAGCAAACATCCATAATTACAGCGCTCATACCGCTGATGTACTTGAGAACGCCCATACCTGTGAGAGCCTCAATTCTTCTTACACCTGCGGCAACCGAACCCTCCTGTCTGATTCTAAAAAGACCGAGGTTTGCGGTATTCTTTACATGTGTACCGCCACAGAATTCAACAGAGAAGTCGCCTGCGCTTACAACACGGACAACATCGCCGTACTTTTCACCGAAGAGTGCCATTGCGCCGAGCTTTTTAGCCTCTTCAATAGGCATTTCCTGTGTTGTAACGGGGATTGCCTCAAGAATCTTTTTATTCACAAGATTCTGAACCTCAATGAGTTCCTTTGCCGTGAGAGCCTCAAAGTGAGTAAAGTCAAAACGGAAGTAATCGTCTGAAACAAGCTGACCTGCCTGCTGAACATGGTTGCCGAGAACCTCACGGAGAGCCGACTGAAGAAGGTGAGCCGCTGTGTGGTTTCTTGTGATATCCGCACGGCGCTCTTCATCAACAGCAGTTGAAACCTCTGCACCTACATTGATGCTGCCGCTCTTTACTGTACAAGCGTGAAGGTAAATTGTGCCTGACGGATTCTTTGTTGTGTTGTCAACATCAGCTGAAAAACTGCCAGACTCCATAACACCTGTGTCGCCAACCTGACCGCCGCCTTCTCCGTAGAACGGAGTTTTGTCGAGAACGATGATAGCATTTTCGCCCTCGCCGATACTGTCAACCCTCACACCGTCCTTAACGATTGCAAGAACCTTTGAAGTTGACTTGAGGTCTGTGTAACCTACGAATTCTGTATTTGCAACATCGGAAAGGTCTGTTGTGTCAGAAATCCAAGCGTCTGCACCTGCGTTCTTTCTTGCGTCACGGGAACGCTTTTTCTGCTCTTTCATGAGCTCACGGAAACGATCAACATCAACCTTGATGCCTTTTTCCGAAAGAATTTCTTTTGTAAGGTCAATCGGGAAGCCGTAGGTATCGTTAAGCTTAAATGCGTCCTCACCGCTGAGAACCTTAACATCTTCGCTGTCCATAATGCCGTTGAGCATCTTAAAGCCCTGATCAATTGTCTTGGCAAAGCTTTCTTCCTCAACCTTGATAACCTTTGTAATGAACTCCTGCTTTTCCTTGAGTTCGGGATAAGCTGTGAGATTTTCTTTGATAACCGTATCGCAAACCTTATAGAGGAAAGGCTCGTTGTAACCAAGAAGTCTGCCGTGACGAGCGGCTCTTCTGAGCAAACGGCGAAGCACATAGCCCTTGCCCTCGTTTGACGGAAGAACACCGTCACCAATCATAAATGTTGTACTACGGATATGGTCTGTGATAACACGGAGCGAAACATCGCTCTTTTCATTTTTGCCGTACTCAACACCTGTAATCTGTGAGATGTGTTTCATAATATTCTGAATTGTGTCAACGAGGAAAAGGTTGTCAACACCCTGCATAACACAGGCAAGTCTTTCAAGTCCCATACCTGTATCAATGTTCGGATGTTCAAGAGGAGTGTAGTTACCTTTGCCGTCACTCTCAAACTGAGTAAATACAAGGTTCCAAACCTCAACAAAACGGTCACATTCACAGCCTACATGACAGTCGGGTCTGCCGCAGCCCTTTTCGTCGCCACGGTCAAAGTAGATTTCGGAGCACGGACCGCAGGGACCTGAACCGTGTTCCCAGAAGTTATCTTCCTTGCCGAGTCTTACCATATGTGACGGATCAACGCCGACTTCTTTTGTCCAAATGTCAAAAGCCTCGTCATCGTCCTCATAGATTGAAACATAGAGCTTTTCGGGAGGCATTTCAAGAACCTTTGTAAAGAATTCCCATGCCCATGCTGTAGCCTCGTGCTTAAAATAGTCGCCGAATGAGAAGTTACCGAGCATTTCAAAGAATGTACCGTGACGGGCTGTGATACCGACACGCTCAATGTCGGGAGTACGGATACATTTCTGACAGGTTGTAACACGCTTGCGAGGAGGTGTTACCTCACCTGTAAAATATTTTTTCATAGGAGCCATACCGCTGTTGATAAGCAGAAGGCTGTTGTCGTCCTTTGGAACAAGCGAAAAGCTGGGGAGTCTTAAACAACCCTTTGATTCAAAGAATTCAAGGAACTTTTCTCTTAATTCGTTAAGTCCTGTCCACTTCATAAAAAATCTCTCCTTATACAAATTCACAGGGGAATACAATATTCGTTCAAATTTGTTTAAAGTATGCAACCGAGCAAAATAAAAAAATCCCATTGTATAAAAATACAATGGGACAGGAATATCCTGCGGTACCACCCAAATTGACGCCAAGCGTCCGCTTTGAGTAATCGTCATAAGATTACATTTCCTTAACGCAGAAATACGCTGTGCTTAATCACACAGAGCTCAGGGGCAGCGCACCGAAACTTCACATAAAAGCCTTGCACCAAAACGGCTTTCTCTCTGAAATGCTGACATCTCGGTTAATCCCGTCACAGCCGAATATTGTAATTCAATTGTAGCAAATAATTTAAATCGGAGCAACACTCTGCTTTGCTTGCAAGGAGCAGAGTTTGCGACAGATTGCAATCAAGTGCATAGGAGCGTCAGCTCCTCAATATTTCAGCGAGAGATTTGCTCACGCTGAAAGGCTGAATTGTTCCCCACCGTTTTTAAGGTGGGGAACATCAGTACTTAGATTATAAAACTGTTTCTTTGTGTTGTCAATAGCAAAATTCGGGGTTAATCACGCTTTTTTCTGATAACCGAGCCTGACGGAACGGGAGCGTTGCATTTCATTGTAAGTCTTTGCATCGGATGCGGCGCACTTTCAACGGGCATACCCTCGTCGGTTGTAAGTGATTCACACTTGATTTCAAACGGCACTCCGCTTGGCGGAAGTACATCAAGTGTGTCGCCCACATAGAATTTGTTGCGCTGAGTAATCACTGCGGTTGTGTCGTCAACAAGCTCTTCACACAATGCAACATTGTCATAATGACGGATATATCCTCCGTTGCCCGTAACCTGACCTGGTTCTCTGCCGAAATAGAAGCCTGTGTTGTACTCACGGTGGCTGATTTTTTCAAGTTCTTCCCTTATCCACGGTTTGAGAACATAATCGTCACCCTCTGCAAAATAATCGTCAACAGCGTGACGGTAAGCGTTTGTTGTAACAGCGACATAGTAAGCCGACTTTGCTCTGCCCTCAATCTTAAAGCTTGAAATACCTGCCTTTACAAGCTCGGGGATATGCTCAATCATACAGAGATCTCTTGAATTGTAGAGATATGTGCCGTCACCTGTTTCTTCAACAGGAAAATACTGTCCCTGACGGTTTTCTTCGTAAAGATGATACTTCCAGCGACACGGCTGAGCGCAGTCACCGTGGTTCGCATCTCTGCCTGTCATATAGCTTGAAATAAGGCATCTGCCTGAAAATGAAACACACATTGCACCGTGTACAAAGCATTCAATTTCAAGCTCTTTCGGAACTTTTGCACGCATTTCGGCAATTTCATCAAGCGGAATTTCTCTTGCAAGCACAACCCTTGACGCACCCATATTGTAAAGCACATTTGCCGCCGCATAGTTTGTTACTCCCGCCTGAGTCGAAATGTGGCGCTGAACCTTTGGCGCATACTTTTTAGCCGCCTCAAAAACACCGAGGTCGGCAATTATGAACGCATCAACTCCGCAAGCCTGAGCATTTTCCATAAATTCCTGAAGATGAGGAATTTCATTATTGCGTGGAAGTGTGTTGCAGGTCACATGGATTCTTGCGCCCTTTGCGTGGGCAAGGTCACAAGCTTTTTTGAGCTGATCGTTATCAAAATTCTGCGGTGCGGAACGCATTCCGAACATTTTTCCTGCAAGAAAAACTGCATCTGCGCCAAAGTTCAAAGCAGATTTAAGGCAATCCATATCACCTGCCGGTGACAAAATTTCGGGTTTTTCAAAATTAGTTATCATAGCTTTCAATATACTCCAGATTTGCGTTTTGCTGTTCAAGTGTTGATGCGTAATAAGCCTGTCCCTTGCTGTCATGACAGAAGAAGTAATAATCCGAGCTGTTCGGATTGAGTGCGGCAATTATCGCATCCATACCGGGATTGCAGATAGGACCGTAAGGAAGTCCCTTCCTGTCATATGTATCATATCTGCTCTTGTAGGTGCTTCTGTCATTTTCGGGAACATCCTCAAGGCTTCTGTACGGATAGAACTTTGTTGAATCAAGACCGAGGCTTGACACGCCGAGACTGCTGTCGGCTGTAAGACGGTTGTGGAGGATTGAGGAAATGTAGTACATATCCTCCTTGTCAGCCGCCTCTGCCTGAATGATAGATGCGATTGTCATAACCTGATCAAGCGAATACTTTGTGTCGCTCTCTTCAACCATTTTCAAAACTGTTGTTTTCTTTGAATATCCGTCAACAGTCTGCTTTTCGTTAATCTTTGTTTCGTAGTTGTTGAGAAATTTGTAGATTACGGATTCTGCATTTTCATTTCTGTAGAATTCGTAGGTATCCGGATAGAGATAGCCCTCAAGCTTGTAGTAACGCTTGTCCGCATTTGTTTCAGCCTTGATAAAGTCAAAGTCACTGTCAAACTTTTCGGAATTGCAAAGCGAAAGAAACTCGTCCCTGTCGCCCAAAGCACCGTTCTTTTCAAGAGTGTTGGCAATTTCAAGAACGCTTTCGCCCTCGGTAATTGTAACGGAAACCGTGTCGGTTCTGTTGTTGTTACTCGAAAGGAAGTTGATGATTGCCTCGTAGTCCATATTTCTGCGAATTTCATATGTACCCTGAGTAAAATCATCGGCAGACTTTGTGACATTGACAAAAAGCTTGAAATATGACGGCTCACCGATTACTTTATTGTCAACAAGTACCTTTGTAACATCGTCAACAGTCGGATTTTCGGGAATTTCAATTTTCACGGTTGAGGAGTCGGTTCTGTTCACGGCAAGCAAATCGTTCATGCCTGTTATCATATATACAGCCGCCATTGCTCCGACAATTAAAACCGAGATAATCCAGATAAAGCGGAAGGTTCTGCGATTATACTTGTTCTTTGCTTTAAGAGCCTTTTTTTCTTCCTTTTTCTTCTGCTTTAAAACCTGCTTTGATTCACGGGCCATTTGCTTTTTGACATCCTGACCGCTGTATGAATTAAGGTTTGACGGTTCATCCTCAGACTTGACGAAATTATCGTCCTCATACTCGCTTTCATCAATATTAAGTTTAAAGTTTTCGGCTCTTCTGCGACGCTGAGCGTTAAGCTCCTGTTCGCTCATATTAAAATTATCAGGGTTCATAATGTATCATTCCTTTACAAACTCGTTATTTGTTCGGTTGGTATATTTTTCGGTAATCACGGCGTCAACGGGGCGGTCGAACACTCCCGAGGGCAGAGTATGCTCTATACATTTGGAGTAGCAAAGCCCAACGCTTGTTCCCGAAAAATTCTGTAAAAATCTGTCGTAGTAACCCTTGCCGAATCCAAGGCGGAATCCCTGCATATCAAAGCAAAGTCCCGGAACGAGACAGAGTCCGTGTGAGAAATCCTCGTACTTTTCGCAAACCTCGGGGTTTGGTTCCATGATTGAAAACGCACCCTTTTCAAGCTGAGAAAGTGAATTTACAAGGTAAAAATCCATTTCGCCGAAATTATTTTTACACTTTGGCAAAGCAAGTCTTTTGCCGTCTTTCAGCGTTGTTTCAAGAATAAGCGAGGTGTCAACCTCAATCGGTGATGAAACAAAGGCAAAAAGCACATCACAGTTTTTGTATTCCTCACTTGCCAGAAAAGCTTTCTGCAAGGCGAGGTCAAGCTGTTGCTTTTTTTCGGGGGGACAGCTTTTTCGGATTTTTTTATGTTTTGCACGGAGCTGACTTTTCAGCTCACGAACATTTTTCAAAGGCATTGCATATCACCGATAACCTTGTCAGCGGCATCCTTTGACACTGCGAGAGAAACAATTGCGTGACCGAATTCAATTGCACAGCCTGCACCCTTTGCGGTAATAATATTGCCGTCCGTTACGGTGTGAGTGCCTGTATAGTCTGCACCCTTGAGTTCCTTTTCAAAACCCGGAAAACAGGTTGCCTTTTTGCCGTCAAGGATTCCGAGATGACCGAGAATTGACGGAGCGGCACAGATTGCGGCAACGATTTTGTCGTTTTCACAGCTATACTTAACAGTCTCAAGAACCTTTTCGTTTGCCTCAAGATTGAGAGTTCCGGGCATACCGCCGGGGAGTACAACACCCTGAACATCGTCAAGGTCGATATTGTCAATTGTGATATCGGCTTTGACAGGCACACCGTGTGAGCTTGTAACACATTCGCCTGTTACACCGACTGTTTTAACATCAAGCTTTGCCCTGCGCATTACATCAACGGGGGCAAGCGCCTCTGTTTCTTCAAAGCCTTCTGCAAGAAATACATAGAACATAGTAAACTTCCTTTCAGGAAAGAGTAATCCCGATATAGACATCGTCGGGAATTTTATGGTTTTTGTCGAGTGATTTAATCATTCCGCATTTTTGTAACCTACAGTTTTCAAAAAGAGCGTTATCGGATTTGCCCGTAAACACAAACCTTTCTGATTTTGTATTTTCAAGCAAAAGTGCGGAAAGTTCGTTTATATTTTTATAAGCCGAGTAAAAAACATCGGCAGTATTTTCGTTTTCATCAAATACGGCAAAGCAGTCATTCTTATTGATTACCTTTGAGCCGTAAAACTCATAATAGGACTTTGCAAATTCAAAAAATTTCTCACCGTATATGAAAGAATTTTCTTTTGAACAGCCGATATTCAAGCCCTTCTCTGCAAAACTTTCAAGCGTTTGCCTTGAAAGTTCACGGCTTTTTACGGTGCAGTTCAAAGCATATCCGAGCTTTGCGTAAAAGCCGTACAAGCCGTCATTTGCAGGAAAAAGCAGGGAATAGACATCACCGTTATTCTTTGCGTCATTAAGTGCAAATTTAATCAGCCTTGACATTATTCCTTTACCACGGAAAGATTCATCGGTTGACGCACCGCAAAGATAATGCGATTTTTCGCCGTTGAGCGTACCTTTTACAAGGTAAAGAGCCGAAACGATTCTATCGTCAACAACGGCACAGCATCCGTCAAAAAGGTCGCTGTCAAAAATCAGATTGACGGCAGTTACATCCTCGTCAAAACACGAGAGCCACAGCTTTTTTAGGCTTTCGGTATCGGATTTTTCGGTTTTGCGAAATATCGTTTTCATCGTTTTTTCGGTATTGCATTCCAGCGGTCGAGGATAATAACGGGATTGTATGAAAGTTTAGACTTTTTGAGTCCCTCAAGTCCCATATCTTCCTCACGGTTTATATACTCATACTGCGTAAGAGTTTTGGCAAATTCGTTGTTGATTACGGCATAAACACCGTCATATTCACGAAGTGCCTTTTCAAAGTTGATGTCATACACCTTGGGTGAAATTTCACTTCCGAGAGTCATGGCAACGGGCTTTGAGTCAACATACAGTACAGCGCCCTTGACATTATATTCGTCTTTGAGGTCGCACATTTCCCTGATTGCCATAATTTCGCTTGAAGCTTCGGGATCGGTGTCATTTTCCGCACACCACAGTTTTGCAACCGTTAATGCATCGGGAATGTTTGAATCCGACAGAGTTTCAAAACGGGTATCGGTGTAGGTTCTGTAAAATTTTGAAATGTGGTTACGCTTTGCGTGAAACCTTTTGCCCGCAAGGGTTGCAAGGTCACGGGAAGTGTAGATGTAATCCTGATTTTCGGGTGAACGGACATAATCAAATTTGTCGGGAAACATTGTTTCAAGCATTGCACGATTGCCGTTTGTCAGCATAACAATTCGCAAATTGCCGTTTCTCTCCTCGGCATCTTTGAAAACCTCTTCAAGCGCACCCTTTATATTTTTACCTGTAGGCATACAGTAACCCCAGACGGACTCGTCGGGATTACAATACACCTTGACAATTGTATCATCATAAAAAGCAAATTTAATATTGTATTCGTTTCGCCAAAGATAAGCGTTCAAAAGGTTGGTATCGCAACCCATGCACTCATCATAATCGTAGTATTTTTTAAGTTCGTTTATGTCACTTTGCTCAATTTTTTTAAAGCTCAGCATAAATTTCAGCCGCTGCCCTCTCTATCTCTTCCGATATTTTTTCTATACTCTTAATCTCTCCGTTTTCACAGCAATTAATAACCTTCCAGCCGCATTTTTTAGCGGCATAAACTGCACTTTTTCGACAGTCAAGAAGGAAACGGAGATTTTTCTCATGCAAATCTTTCTTGCTGTTGTCACCGCCGTAGCGTTTTTCCATAAGCTTCTGCGAAACCTCGGGTTCAACATCAAGGTAGATTACAAGGTCGGGTTTCGGAATCCCGAGTTTTTCGTATTCAAAATCGTTCAGCCAATCAATAAAGCTGTTCCACTCCTCTTTCGGGAGTTTGGACATCTGATAAATTATATTTGAAGTCACATAGCGGTCGCTTAAAATCACACCGCCGTTGTCACATTCCTTTTTCCAAAACTGAAGATAGCTTGCAACACGGTCAACCGCATAAAATGCACTCGCCGCATAGGCATTGACATCATCGGGCTTGTCGCCGAATTCGCCGTCAAGATACATCTTCACGGGAGCGGCGGCAGGACTTTCATAATTCGGAAATTCAAGCTTTGTGACCTTTTTGCCGAGAGCGGAAAATTTTTCGCACAAAATCTTTGTCTGCGTAGCTTTTCCGCTGCCGTCAAGTCCCTCAATAACAATAATTTTGCTTTTCATATATATACCTTACTTTTCTCTGCCGTATTTCTGACGCATTTCCTTTTGCTTTCCGCAACACATATTGCCCTCGGGGCATGGTCCGAACAGGCATGACGGACCGCAGTTTTTGAAAAGGTGCGGAGCAACCTCAAGACATTGCAAAAGCATCTGTTCGGCAACCTCACGAATTTCCCATTGCGCTCTGTTGCAGCAACGGTGTGCAAAAAAGTTCTGCAAGCTTCTTGCATTGAAAGTGCAGACAATTTTTGTTGTCGATGCATTCGGAAGAATAAATCTTGCGTCCTCGTTGGCTTTCTTGATGAAAGCATTGCAGGATTTTTTGTCATCAGCCTTGTAGGCATCGATAATTTCTTCATCCGTTCCGCTGTATTTATCGGGACATTTCTCGTTGATGTAACCGACAGCAAGTGCATCTCTGATTTCCTTGTAAGCGTCAGCCTCAACCTTGAGAGCCTTTTCATAGGCGGCAAGAGCCTTTTTGTTCTTTGCAATCTCGGGCGGAGTTACAAAGTCAAACCTTGTGCCGTCAACATAGCGCTGTGACTGCTGACTGTAGGATGCAATTCTGTGGCGGACAAGCTGGTGTGAGCAGGCTCTTGAAATGCCCTCAATGCCGAATGTAAAATATGCGTGTTCAGTCGGACTTGCATGGCCGAGGCTTGCAAGCATATCAATAAATGAGGAAGTTTTTTCCTCGTCAAGACCTTCTCTTATATCTTCAATCCCTGACGGTGAGTAGCAAAGCTTTGCCGCCATTGCAACCGTCTGTTCAGGGTTAGGTGTGTGTGTAAGGAGCGTTACCTTTATTGCCATTTTTAGTTTTCACCTCTCTTTTTCGATAAAGTTATTCACAATTTCCGATATTCAGATTTATTATAACATTATTATTCAGTCTTTTCAATGGTAAAAACAAGCAAAAATCCCGACAGCACAAAACCTGTCGGGATTTCTGATTAAAATATTATTTTCTTGTAATTGACCAACCCTTTGAGTTGAAACCGCTTACCGTTTTGCCTTTTCTGTCAATACAACGAACTGTGTAGGTTACCTTCTTACCCTTTTTAGCACCTGAATCTGTGAAAGAGGTTGAAGTTGTGTCCTTAACCTTTGTCCAGCTTCCGCCGTCATATTTTCTGTAAAGTCTGTAGCCGTAAACGCCTGCGATTTTATTCCAAGTTACGCTTACACCCTTTGATGTGTTTGATAGCCTTGTAATTGTCGGAGCAACAGGAGTGTATTTCTTCGACCAACCCTTTGAATAAAAACCGCTGACGGTTTTGCCGTTCTTATCAATGCAACGGATTGTGTATGTTTCGGTTCTGTTAGGACTTACTCCCGAATCGGTGAACGATGTGGCAGTTGTGTCCTTAAATCTCTTCCAACCGCCTGATGATGTTTTATAGTAAAGTCTGTAACCGTAAACACCTGCGATTTTGTTCCACGAAATTTTGATACCGCCTGTGGTGATATCGAGTTTTGAAATTGTCGGAGCATCTGGTGTATATTTTTTCGACCAGCCTGTCGAGTTAAATCCGCTGATTGTGTTGCCGTTTTTGTCAATACAACGGATTGTATATGTTTCGGTTTTATTCGGTACTACTCCCGAATCAGTAAATGATGTGGCGGTTGTGTCTTTAAAGCGTTTCCAACCACCCGATACAGGCTTGTAATAAAGTCTGTAGCCGTAAGCGCCGTCAACCTTGTTCCACGAAATTTTGATACCGCCCGTTGTGTTTGAAAGACCTGTAATCTGCGGAGCGGGAAGATTTACGGTAACTTTGCAAGTGGCTGTTTTGCCGTTTGAAGTTTTCACCGTGATTGTTGCAGTACCTGCTTTTTTGGCGGTTACTTTACCGTTGCTGTCAACAGTCGCAACGCTTGTGTTTGAACTTCTCCAAGTGTAAGAAGTCACGGCATTTGACGGCGAAACCGTCTTAATAAGCGTATATGTCCTGCCGATTTCCAAAGCTAATGATGTTTTGTTTAATGATACCGAGGTTGGGTCTGAAATCTCAATAAATTTAAATCCATTTTCTTTTGCATATTCTTCTGCGGCTGTGCCTTTGTAACCTTTGATTGTAATAGGAAAACTATCGACAGTTCCGAATGTGTACTCTCCTATTGATTTAACACTTTTTGGAATAACTATTGTTTTGAGATTTTCATTGTAAAAAAATTCGTCTGCCATAGATAATTCACTGACTGTATCAGGAATTGTATATTCCTTATCCTTTTTACCAGCAGGATAACGACATATAGAAGTTTTACTCTTATCGAAAGGAACTCCATCAATACTGCAATAATAATTATTATCTTCAGAAAACACAATCTTCTCCAGAGAATTACATCCACTCAAAGTGTACATATCAAAAAGGCTCTTCTCAAAACCACTGCCTATATAAATCTCTTTCAAATTGTTACATTTTTGAAAGCACCCATACATAGGTGACCAACATATTTCTTTTACACTATCTGGAATAACAATTTTTTCCAAACTGCTACAATCATAAAAAGCCCCCGCCCCTATCTTACAAACCTTATAGTCATGAATAGTTGAGGGTATAGTAACATTAGCCGCAGAACCATTGTATTTGGTAATGGTGCATGTATAATCATCTTCGAGGGTATATTCAAAGTCGCCGTAGGTTGCCGCACTTACGGTGAGCGGTACGATTGTCAAGATGCCGAGCATCATTACAACCGCAAGAATAACCGATGTTAATTTTTTGACTTTAGTTCTCATAATTGACCTCCTAATAAAATATAACAGCAAGAATAATTATCTTGTTAGGATAATTATATATTCCTAATTTGCAATTGTCAACATATTTTAATCTGATTTGGCTATTATTTTTATTATTTATGAAACAAATGGTATAATAAATCAAAGAAACTAAATTACAGGCAAAGGTGTTATTATGGAGTTTTCAGTCAGATTAAAAGAATTGCGTGTTGACAACGATATGTCACAGACTGAGCTTGCGGAAAAGCTGAATTTAAAGGCGAGTGCGATTTCAAAATATGAAAAGGGCATTACACAGCCGTCTATTGACACGCTCAAAAATTTGGCGGAAATTTTCAGCGTTACGGTTGACTACCTTATCGGTATGTCAGATATCAAAAATCCATACAGCAACTCACAAATTACACCGAACGAAGCCGATTTGATTGAACATTTCAGACAACTGACCTACGAAAACAAAATCCGAATTGATGAAAGAATTAAAACAATGGCAGATGCGTGATACTGCGTAATATATAGTAAGATGTAAGCGGAGAGTATCCGCCTTTTTTATTTTAGAACGAAATTTGATTAAAGAATTGATTTGCAATAATAAATCGGTTGGTAATAAGGGTATATAAGTTAATTTAAGTATAATATAGTGTGTCGGGCGGTCAAAAACCGCCGTTTATTTTTGTCCCAAAATAATCGGGAATAAAATTATATTTCATTCACAGAATTATCCAAATAAGACAATTTTTCAAGCAATTGCAAAATTGTAACGGCAAGCAATATCCATACATATAAAAAACGGTCGGATAGACGAACTACCCGACCGTAAATTTTACTTTTCAATTTTCAGATTTTTAATTAAAAATTAATCAAAAATCACTTTTCATAGATATTGAGCAAAAGAGCCTTGATGTCATAGAGTTTCTTTGAGAGGTCAACATAATAGTTATGCGGATTTTCAAAACGCTTAACCTCGTCCCAGAGAAGGTCAATCTGCTCACGGCAATAGGTTGCGATTTCCTCAATTGACGGTGACTCATACACGCACTTGCCGTTTTTGAAGATTGGCACAAGAAGTTCCTTTGCAGTATAGTTATCAAGCATTTTTGTTTTCCAAACTGCATTCGGATCGAAAATTGTTCTCGGCTTTGAATCGTCAACAACCTCATCATAAATGCAAAGCTCATCGGCAATAGCCTTGCCGCTGTCCTTGTCAAAATAGCGGTAAACCTTTTTGAAGTGCGGATTTGTAATCTTGGTTGTATTTTCGCTGACCTTGATTTTCGGAACAATTTCACCGCCGTCATTTTCAACGGCAACAAGCTTATAAACACCGCCGAATACAGGCGAACTTGATGAAGTGATGAGTCTTTCACCGACACCGAATGTGTCAACCTGAGCGCCCTGCATCATAAGGTCACGAATAAGGTACTCGTCAAGAGCGTTTGACGCAGTAATTGTACATTCAGTAAGACCTGCGTCATCAAGCATTTTTCTTGCTTTCTTTGAAAGATAGGAAATATCGCCCGAATCAAGGCGGATTGCACACTTGGTCTTACCCTGCGGAAGAAGAACCTCCTTGAACACCTTAATGGCATTCGGGACACCGCTCTTTAATGTGTTGTATGTATCAACAAGGAGAGTAGGATTATCGGGATACATCTCGCAGTAGGTTTTAAAAGCGTCATACTCGCTGTTGAACATCTGAACCCATGAATGTGCCATTGTACCGCCGGCGGGAACACCGTAAAGCTCATCGGTAAGTGTGCAGGCTGTACCCTTGCAGCCGCCGATATATGCGGCTCTTGCACCGTCAACTGCGGCATTTGCACCCTGAGCACGGCGTGAACCGAATTCAAGTACGGCTCTGCCCTGAGCGGCACGGACAATTCTGTTAGCCTTTGTCGCAATGAGCGTCTGATGATTGATTGTGAGGAGAAGGAATGTTTCAACAAGCTGAGCTTCAATTGCAGGCGCTTTGATTGTCATAACAGGCTCGTTCGGGAAAATCGGAGTTCCCTCGGGGATTGCATAAACATCACCGCTGAATTTGAAGTTTCTCAAATACTCAAGAAACTGCTCGTCAAAAATGCCCTTGCTCTTTAGATACTCGATATCCTCGTCTTCAAAATGAAGCTCCCTGATGTATTCAATAGCCTGTTCAAGACCTGCCATAATCGCAAAACCGCCGTTGTCGGGAACTTTGCGGAAGAACACATCAAAATAGACATTCTTTTTATAAAAACCGTTTTTAAAATAGCCGTTTGACATCGTAAATTCGTAGAAGTCACACAGCATAGCCATATTTTCTTTTTTCATAATAATCACCTTGAATGAGATTGTATATTCTGCAACGCAGAAGCATAGATATAGTTTAGTCTTTTTTCGTCAATTTGTAAAGCGGAATTTGCACAAAAGCCGTTAAAATCCAACCCTCCTGCCTATACATTTTTAATATCTCGGTTGACATTTTACCGCTTAAAGGTATAATTAAGTTATATCGAAAACAATCCACTCGGAGGTAAAAATATGAACAGCGAAAATAATAAACTCTGCCCATTCTGCGAAAGCGAAATGATGATTATTCAGGACAACCTCAACAACGGCAAGCCGTACCTTGAATGCCCCACCTGCGGACTCCGTTTCCAAATTGAAGGCTTCCCCGAAAATCCGCAGGAAATCAGAGAAACTGAGTAAGTTGGCTAAAACTCAATAAACATCAAAAAAGCGAAAGCCGTGTATTCGACTTTCGCTTTTGCTATAGCTTTTAAAATGGAAGTTATTTATTTTCTATATACTTGATATATCTCTGAATTTTTTCACGTAATAGATTTTTGCTATACTTCTCCATATATGTATAGTCTGGCGTACCATTATCAGTAATAGGTAAAAAAATTATTTCTCTTGCGATTCGCTTATCATTAATCTCACGGTTAAAATTATACTTCTGAGATAATCTGCTTGTCATTGTAGCCAAAAAAAGATAATGATATTTATTAAACCCTTTATTTTTCAGATGGGTAATATGGTCACTCGCAACAAATTCGAATGGTTCGTAAAAACTTGAACCCACACTGCCGCTATTTGCTAAACTCAAACAATTAGAAAATCTTCTAACACCGTTATCATTCGACACGAAGTCATCAACGCCATTATTTAATGACGAAGAAGATACATAAGGAATTTCGCCAGCTAAATGGTCTGCTGTCTTCAATCTCTTTCCTCTTTGAACCACATCAAAAATATCGACAATGAAGAAGGCGTTCCATTGCTTATCAGCAAGAGGTATTAGGTTGTCCCCCCCCCCGAAAAATTTAAGCTGTTCTTTGCAATAATCAAGATATTGCTCCCTTTTCTTTGACATCAATTCCTTTACATAATCTTCCATAAATTGATAATCTGGTTTGTTATCCTCATCAATCGGAAGCATAATTCTTTCACGCCTGATTCCGTCTTTGTTTCCCATATGCCCATAAGTATATTTGCAAGCACAGGTATTTGATATCATTTTTGCGATAAATTGTCCACTATACAAGTTTATATTATCGGTATATAACATTAAAACAGATGATCCTGCACCACCTCTTCCTAAAAAAGGATACGGTTGATAGAAGGCACTTCCATCCACGGGGCTAACTGTAATACAGCCTGCTTTGTCTAATTTTTCATTTTCGAGCGGTTTACAGCATTTCATAACACCATTATTTACGCTTCCTGAAGCAACAAATGGAACATTTCCGATTTCATAATTATCTTTATTTCGGGCGGGTGGACGCTTTACACAAAATAAATCCCCGATTAGAAAAATCCCCCATTTTCTATCATTCAAATTCATTTGTTTCATCTCCTACAAACAAGTATTCTCTATTTTGCATTATCATTGAAAATTCAAAGCTCAAATAATCGCCAATTGCCTTTTCAAAATCAGCTTCTGTCGGAATTTCATCATTAAAATAGTAAAAACTATGTAGCCATTCATCATCTGGTTCAACAGTTGTTTTTACGCAAAATTTTGTTTCACTATCTATTCTGTCGAACCATACATCAAGCAAATGCTGTTTCTTATCCTTTGCTGATTCAGTTTCTAACAGTCCGATATGTGGAGCAACCTTATAACCATCATCTTCAAAGTTTATAAACTTACATACTTTATCAGATGGATGTGGTTCTCCTGCTGTAAATAGGGCGATACAAGGCATTGTTCCCACTCCATAAAAAGTGTCCTTGTTCAAAGTAATGACTCCCTCTAAGGTATGATTTTTTAGAATATTCTCTTTTATAGACGTTTCTTCCTTTGATTTACCCGTCATTGTCGATTGCGGAACGATAACCGCACATCTTGCACCCACAGACAATGAATTTAGCAAATGTTCTGTAAAAGCAATTTCATATAAGTCAGGATTTTGTTTTGAGCCTTGTGAATATGGAGGATTCATCATTCCAACAGTTGCTTGTTTCAACTGTAATTTATTAGGGTCCTGCTTCAAGAAATCATCATTTATAAGATTGCTCTTTCCATCACCACGCAAAATCATATTTGTTGTTGCAATGGTAAACATATTAGGTCTTAATTCTATTCCGTGTAATTGATTTTGTCTTATGCTCTTTTTCTGAACATCGTTGTCGGCTTTTTTTAGCATATTATGCATTGCAGCAATTAAAAATCCCGCTGTTCCACAACAAGGGTCAAAGACAATATCATCAGGCTTTAAGTCAAGCAAATCACAAAACAACTGGGTTATATGCTTCGGCGTAAGTATAATTCCAAGTGTCTGTCCATCTCCGCCGGAATAACTCATAAACTCACCATAAAATCGTCCAATATAATCTTCTGCGGATTTGGAGAATCGAATGGAACGATATATTTTGCTATATAAAAATTCTGCAAAATGCTTCAACGGTGTTTTATTCAGTTTCTCATCAATCTCATTTAATTTTACTGTATCTTTAATAAAAGCAAACTGCCCCAATATCTTATCTTTCTTTACCGCTGGAGAAACATTCGCTCTTTTTAAATTAGCATCTATGGCATCATATATCTTCTGACCATCTGTTTTTATCGTATCACCAGTCAAATCACTAATAGAAAAATTCTTAAATTCCGCTTCACGAAGTGCAAGCATTATTCCCGATACAATCAACGGTTTTTCCGTATCAAGAAGATTTCCATAATTTCTTAAATCTTCGTGTAGTACAGCGGCATCCTTTAAAATTTCTGCTGTTTCTTTTTCTGTATCAGTATCTTCTTTCAGAACCTCTCGTGTATAGTATTCATCAATATTATCCTCGTTAAAGGATATAAAAGACTGTACTTCGGGAAGTTCTCTATAAAATTCCGTTTCATCTACATATAGTGGTGAAATTTTATGCTTTTTTTCATCGCCTGATACACCAAACGCAAGGATTTTTTTATAGGTTGTATTTCTTGCAAGGTGCTTTGCATAGAATAACGCTCCGTTTACTGCATAATCACGCACAGCATTAACTTCAATACTAATGCAATTCTTATCATCTAATTTGATATGTTTGTCTAATGCTGCCTTATCTTCTATAACCAAAAGATAATCCTTAACAACACCCACATATTCAGGAAAGCCTACATTTCCAGTTCCCTTTTTTGAAGCGGTTTTCAACGCTTCATTTATTTCCTTTATGTCGCTGCCTTGCGCATCTAATTGTATATCAGCCTGCTTTAAAAGGTCATATACCCACAAATCAGTTTTTACTTCTTTTTTTGCCACTATCATTCATCACCCTTCTTAATTTTAATTATACCATCAAGCACACAATCTAAAATACCACAAAATAATTTTACTTTTTAAGCATAAAAATATCCATTCGTGGAGATGTTTAGTATTACAATTTTATATTTATTGACAAGTTTCTGAATTTATGAAGATACAAATTCATATATAGTATAACACCTATCTTTTTATAAAACAATAGAAAGAAAAAGGGATACAGCCAGCTTAAAGTCGCTATGGATTTGAGCATAAGCCGTGAGGCTATCTCTTATTACGAAAACGGTCTGCGTTGCCCAAACCTCGAAATGCTCGTAAAACTGTCCGATTATTTCAATGTTTCAATTGACTACCTTATTACAGGAAAAAATTTCGGCGAATAGTCAAACAAATTATTTTGCAGAATAAATCACCGCTCGGCTCAAAATGTCAAATTTCACAAAAATGTGTTGACAAATCGACTGAACGGTGATATAATCTATCTTGCGTTGAAATTTATGAGTAAGTTTGCAGAACCGACCTTCATAATTTCATCGGTTGAAATTAATATAGGGGTATAGCTCAGTTGGTAGAGCAGCGGTCTCCAAAACCGCGTGCCGAGGGTTCAAGTCCTTCTGCCCCTGCCAAACAAAAACGGCTTAAACACTGCGTTTAAGCCGTTTTTTCGTATAAATAAACAGGCGGAGCGTGGTCTAAAATACCACTTTTGATGCTCAAATTGTGTTTCAAACTTCTCAAACGGTCTCAAAAATTCCAACAAGTCCGTCTGTTACATCATCAAAATAGCATCAAAAATTTTTACTAATTATTAATGCATCTCTAGATAACAATAATAATTGTAAAATTTAGAAGAGTTGTGAAAAAAAGAAAATCTTTAGACTTCATTCTTCATAGTTCCTGTTCTTTATGATTCTAATTCTAATTTGATCTTCTCCGAATTCTCGTCTGAATAATCAAAATTCTCAAGAAGTCTTTTATAAAATTCCGCTACATCATAATCTGTCAAAATCCAATTGACCTGATTATTTTCAACAGCAATTTTATAGAGATTTTTAATCTGATCATTAGACCATTTATCAATTACCAATAATTGACTTATTATTGTGTGGGTATTGGCAAAACTTGAACTATCTTCTAATGATAATATAAGGCTCTCCTTCTTTTCCTCTTCTTCGTTTATTATATAAGCCTCATCAGATTTTTTTACCTCATCTTTAAGTTCAAATGATATATTTTCAAGTTTTTCATTAGCACTCGTTCTGTCAATTATTGACTTAACTAATATATCAAGTTCACTTCCATCTGTATAATCAGCAGATGCAAAATATTTAATCCTGTTGTCCTTTATCATTTTATAGACTTTCTTCTTGTCCTTTGTATCAGGATTATAAACACCTATAGAATGACCACCGTATGTATTAACCAGTTTCATACATGGTATATCCGTGTCACTATCGCCTATGTATACCATATTTCTGAAAGGGACTCTAATGTCTTCTGGTGAGAAATAGTCATTGACACCTTGATCATTAATGTCTAAAACACCTTTTTCAATCCTAAATAGAAATTGAGTTTTGTTTGTATAATTAACAACCTGAGCTGGCCAAATAGCAACGCCATAATTATCAAAATAAAATGAACTAGCATATATTTTTTCAAAGGCACCACTTTTTGCTACAGTAGTACCTTCAATCATTTCCTTTAGTCCGGAAGATATAATATAATGTTCAACAATAACATTTTGCTCTAAACCATATTGTCTAATTCTCTCAAACCAATCTTCAACCCCTGGGAACAAATTAACCTTTGCACCATACTCTTCCAATTTATCTTTGGTAAAAACAAGGCGTCCCCTAGCTTTCTCCATCATTTCGTACATATAAGCTAAATTTTGATCCATATCGTTATCTTCAGCCAATTTATTAGATTCTGCCCAAAAGCTTTTTATATCATATCCAACGGATTGAATATAACCCTGTGCCTGCATATCATCAGGAGATAATGTTTTATCAAAATCATAACAAATTGCTACAACAGGTTTTCGTTCTTTATGTTTTCTTGTAAATTTATTATCAGCCACTATTATTCCTCCTTTGACTAATCTATTATTAGTGTAATTATATCACGCTATTATCTTTTGATACAATAATGATAATTTACGAAATAATTATTTCTTTTTGTTAATTTATTACAAAAGAAACATTTTAGTAAATGCATTTTTAATCTGTCATAAGCCACTCTTTTTAGACGCTTGATTAGAATCTATTTTATTAAGCAAAACAAATTATTATATATAAAGACTTTCCCTTTTTAATACTTACAACAAAATATCATCAACCCAAAATAAGATATTAATAAATCCACAATGATTATTGTTAGAGGATTTATTGCACAGAAAATGCTGAGTTAGCAAAGGAATAATAACGCTTAAATTTATTCTGATTTAATTCACTATCATTTCACAACTCAAACTCATCCGTTATCCCATTCAGCTTTGTCAAATCTCTTTTCACATAATACATCTCTGTGATTTCAGAGGTTGTATGCCCGAGGAGGTCCGCTACCTGTCGTGGAGTCAAAGATTTAATTGAACCGTCGGGTTGCTTTATTCCGTTTACAAGGTTGGTGGCGAAGGTGTGGCGGAGGGAGTGTAAGCCTTTGGTTTCTATACCTGCGGCTTTGAGAATTCTGTAATAGCGTTTCCTGAAATTTACAGGTCGGGTGAAATTTCCGTTTTCATCGGGTATCAGCAGTGAGTCCTCTCCAAAGTAGAATTCATTTCTTAAATCAAGTATCATTTCGATTGCAGTATCGTTCAGCGGAACATCTCTTTTACTTGTGGCACTTTTGAGCTTGCCGACTTTTACTTCTCGTCCTTTTTCTGCTGTGACACCGTTACGCTTTGATATTTCCTTAACTCCTCTGTTAAGGTGCATAACCCTGTTTTCAAGGTCAATGTCGCTGTTCAGCAGTCCGAGTACCTCGCCTGTTCTCAAGCCTGTGTTCAGCATAAGAATGTATGCGGCGACTTGCTGATATTTTCTCTTGCCGTTTGAAAATGTGTTGAACGCTTCATCTTTAAATTTTTTAATCTCTTCCGGCGTGAATACCGTTATGGTTTCGCTCGTCGGAAGATTTTCTTTGTCTTGAGCCGCCAGAAAGTTGCTCTTCTTAATCATCGGAGCGCTTATCATAGGATTTCTGTCAATATACTCTTGTTGAGTAAGATAACGGAAATACTCATTCAGCACATTATGAACCTTCTTAACTGTTGTGTAAGCATAATCCTCGTTCATTTTGTCATTGAGCAATTTTTTAATGTCCGCCGACTTGATATCTCCGACTACCTTTTCACCGATATACGGATAGATTTGATTTTTCGCAGTACATTCATACCGGTCATATGTAGTGCGTTCCACAGACGGGAATTTAAACACCTCAAGCCAGTTCTGCATACTGTCTTTCAGCCTTTTCTTTGTTTCCTGCGACTCAATTATTGAGTCATTGAACGCCGCAATATATTCCGTCATCTTCTTATTGACTTCCGCTTTTGTTGTACCCGAAAAGCTCTTTCTTTTACGCTCACCGCTTTCATCCATATACCATACCACACCGCCCCATCGGTTGTCCGTACGCTTGAATGCGTTGCCGTTTGTAAGTAATTTTCTTGCTGACATAAATATCACCTCTTTCAAGTACAACACCATATCACAAATAATTGAGAATATCCAGCCTGAATTTTCCGCCCACAAATCGCCTGTGGTGGGTTTTAATTCCTTTCTGTTTATTTTCCTGCTGATTGCAATTAAATCGCGACAATGGCTTTTTCTGTGAAAATTGGGCTTTAAAAAAGCACCGCCGAAGCGATGCTTTCATATGTTTTTTAATACGATAAATCGGAATTTGCTATACTATTCGTCAAATCTATTCTTTCCCCACCAATCGGGAATCAGTTCTTTAAGTTTAACTGTATTTTCAGTTTCTAGGTCAAGAAGGATCTCAATATCACCGCTATCTTTATCAAGCTACATCATAATATTCGAGACAAGCACCACAAGGAGAATCAACCTTTCCATCGGGCGTGACAGCAACAGCCTTATCAATCTGACTTTCTCCGTTAGTAATCATATTTGCAATGGAGTTTCTTTCCGCACACATTCCAAGTGACGAAGCAGTATCAATACAAACACCAACATAAATATTGCCTTGTTTCGTGAGGATAGCGGCCACAACGCGCCTGTGTCTATAAAAGGGGAAATCGTTCTATAATTTTGAACTTTAATTTCAGCATTATATAATTTATTCCACATAGTGTTTACTCTTTCAAATTCCGATTTATCGCTCTGCCTGCGACAATAAAAGTATACTTCAAAAATACAATTATTTCAGGCCGCCGTACAAACTCCAAAGCTCAAATTTTAAGTCTTTTACTAATGAGCAGACTTTTATATTATACTAAGCATAACGGTTCATGCCCGATGAATATTGTTTTGGAGTCATCTATTCGATATTACTATTATTGTCCTTTACGCCGTTGATTAATCTAGTGGTAAAGATGTGACAAAAGCTGTGCAATTCTAATGTATACATGCTCAATCAGTATTGCAAGCTATAAAGTAAAACTTAACTATATTATTATGATTATTAAAGCATCTTTTCAATCTTTGAAATAACAATCATTTTTAATCCAAGTTCTTGAAGTTTTTGCTTTATCCATTCAGAATTGCATACCCATCTAAAAATAATAGGTTGCCGAATATAATGTTCACGCATAGCTTCTCTCATTGGCGATGCTATTCTTTCAAACCACAGTACTTCTTCACCTTTCTCATTCACCCATATATAAGGTGTTTTGCAACTGGGACTACAATTCAATACTTCTCTCCAAAGAACGGAAGGAATCATTTGAGAATTGCCATAATATATTCTTAAACATCCACCAACTCTTTTGAACAAACTCATACCACCGGATTCCAGAAAAGCAGAGAACTCTTCGGTAATATCTCCCTCATTGTTTAGCAAACCGTAATTACCTAAACTCCATTCAATGTCTTTACTCACGGTAGCACGATTTGAAAATAATTTAGCAGTTTCATAATACACAGCACCCTCCTCATGATTCCATGGATACCACATACATCCTGCAATTACCTTTCTGTTTTTAGGAAGATCTATTGACATAATTTTTGAGAATTGCGTTTTGTTATTTGAATTTGAAATACTATGTTTGTCCATATTATCTGCATTTTCTGAAATAATCTTTTCGTTGAAAATAAAACGAGGAATATCTGTAATTACAAACGGATCTTCTTTAAGAAGAAGAAATGATTTTTTCTTAATTAACGGAATATAGTCAAAGTTCTCTTTTTTTTCAACATTGTATAACAACTTTTCCATAAAGACATTTATTTGTGGTATTATCACATCAACATCATTTTCTATATATGGTTCTTTATACGAACGCAATGATCTTTTTGTTTTATATGCCATTTTACGAAGACCATTTGACAATTTTGGAGATACTCCAAAATTGTCAAGAAGAGAAATATATGATTCATAAATACTATTCTCATCATAATAACCATACTTAGGCAAAGAATAGTTTTCCGAGTCGAAATCAAACCGTATTTCTTCCGAATTGTATTTTTGTGGATTAATATTATGAAGGATGCTGTGTACTATAAGTTTTCTTGACAATGAATTACAACATAGATTTTCTTGTTCTAGGAAGTTATAGATCAATTCTGTTTCTTTTTTATTTTTATTGAACACCCATCGATAGATAACCAACAATACATATTCTTTTTGTATCTCTGATAACACGCTCCAACACTTAGTTATTATGTTTATTGTTTCCGAATAAAGTTGTCCAAATAAATATAAAGCGTATAAGGCACTTTCAATTTTTCTTGCATTTAGCGATTTGATTTGGTCTAATAGCATATATATCGATGTTTCAAGGAAATTATCGGGTTGCTCATACTTTTCGATATACTCTTCATAATTGAACTTTGTTGAGATATGATTATTGCATGATATCCATAACTCTTGAGTATTCATTTCTGATTCAAAGAGCAACGATAGTTTCTCTCTATCTTTACCGGCAAACACTCGTAGTAAAAGACTAATTGTTCGATTTGACGTTTGATAGTTATATTTTGATAAGTCTTTTCCGATGATTGCTGCTATGCTCCAAAAAGTTTGTTCCGGAATGACATTGTAAACTGCACTAATTATATCTTCACAATACTCGATCTCATGAACGTTATCCGATAAGAATTTGCAAAAGCTATCCAATATAATAAAAGCGTAGTCACAAGATAGCTTATTTCCCCAGTTGAGTCGCCGAAGAACTATACGATATCGTTCTTTAGAATACTCTAAAGCAGGAAAATCCAGAATAGAACCAATAAGGGTATTTATATCCATTTTGCTATAGTTTGATTCTATTTTCTTGACAGCTTCTTTTCTTGCATCAGTATGCGCATTTGTAGGAGATTCAATATGACTATCAACTGATTTGTGGTCTATAATTGCAAGCCATTGCGGAGTTACAGAAGATACAATATTTCGAAAGTCGATTAGATATTTCGCTGAATGTTTAGCCATGTGCTTATAAATGTTAGTTGCGCCTATTCTATCTTCCTGAGTATACCAAGAATGAATCCCACAGTTTAACAACCACAAAATAGTTAATTCATCTGAGTTGGATGAAGTATCAGTGAATTCAAAAATAGAATTATAAATCATATATGGATCCAAGCGAAAATCCATATCAAGATATCGCAAATTCCAAAATGCAGGTAATCCATTTTTTATTGCAGCCTTCTGTATATTTAGACGAATATCATCTGAGCAACGATTCCCAATTTTATTCGCAATCTGAGATAAAGAATAAAGAAGCTTGCTGTAAGAGAATGCTTGCTTAGGAGAATAATCAATTAGTTTTTCAAAGTAATAGTTTGCCTCGTATAAAGCATATTCTTTATGGCTTACATATCCAACAACATCCCATTTGAGTTTATCCGAAAAATCGGTCATTATTTCAGGCTCCACAATCTCCCCATATTTAGAAAATACCTCATGGATTTCTTGTTTGTTATCCAATTGATTTATATAATTGAAGTTGTCACCATACAACTTTTGAATGTAATCATTGATTAATTTTATCTGATTGTGTTTTTTCAGATACTCCAATATCGTTGTTTTATGATAAGAGCAAAAACCACCAATGTTGAATAAATAATGGCTGAGTTCTTTGTAAGTGTTTTCCTCATCGGAAAAGGATTCTCCTGCAGGAGAATTTAAGAATGTAAACTCTAGGAACTGGATAGATTTTAAATAATCAAAAGGTCGGCTAAGTTCTGTAGTAAAAAACCATGTTTTATACTTTTTTAATCCATTAGATTCATTTGCGTGATTATTGTGATAGTATTTTCCTAATAAACACGCAAATTTTACCAAAGAAGATATTTGGGGAATGGTAAAAGAAAATTTATCTGTTATGTGCTCAAAAAGCTCTTTTGAGTGAGAGCAAATTACAGCGTCATCAAGATTTCTTTCACAAAAGCCTAAAATGAATGCTCTCAATACTATTTCAAAGCTATTCCAATCATGTAATGTTGTTATTGTTTTGAAATCGGGAATCTTGATATCTACATTATTTATATTTTCGTCTAGTTGTATCAAAATCACTATTGAAAGCAAATATGCATTTAGATTTAAATCAGAAGGTGAAAGAGACCTTATGCAACCTTCAAAATCTTTTTTATGCTCACTGTAATATATTGATTCAATTTGTTCCATAAAACAATTACGATTGACATATCCTTGTTCTATTGAGTGTAATGCCAAATCAAAAGACTTAGATTTAACGCTTTCCGTAAAATAGGCTTCACCAAATGATGATAGTACACGATTTTGCCATATATCTTCCGGCGTACTAATACGATTTAGCCCTTGTCTTAGTTTTACAGCAGTTTTTCCCCAATGCTCTAAGAATTCAACTACATTCTCCGACTTGTATCTCCAAGGTTTATTTTGTTCTTCGCTCGTATCAATTAATGGTAGAAAAGAGTATGGCATGAGTTTATCAAACCATCTTTTGTAAAGTGAAATTGCACGTTCTTTATGTCTTTGATCCTTTGAAAAATAGAGCTTTTCACATAGTGTTAAAACAGATTCAAAATCAAATAGGGTTTCTTTTGAAATCGGAAGACTACGCATCTCCGCAATATCTAATAATTCTAACTCTGGATAATCTTTTGAAATATACGTTTTCTCATAGAACTCATAATATCTGATATGTTGGTATAATGTTTTTATAGATAGATATGTATTAATATATCCCTGAATATCTTTGTTTTTGCAAGACTCTGTGTACGATATTTTTGTGAATTCATCTAATCTTTGTTTTGAAATACCCTCTGCCAAAGAGTTAATAACATACTTAGGTGTAAAAAAACTAGGGATTATATTTGTCTTTTGGGCGCACTGAAGCAAAGGTATAGCATTTACATATGAATCTATGCCTTCGTCATTATTAAGATAATAATTTGCTAAATCAAATGCGATATCTTGATATTTCTCTGTATAATTTGATATTCGACTCATCAAGAAGACACGAAAATCATTGTGAAATAGGGCATACACTCCCGATGTTTCAGTTTCATAAATTAGTGGAAATAAACTGTTAAAGATAGTTCTCCAATCAGATTCTGTCAAAGAGCATGTTAGTGCATTTGCCATTATTCTAACATTAACTTGTCCGTTTAATAGCAAAATGGGACAAGCAACTAAGGTTTCAGGTGCAATTCCCGGAACGCCTAATCTGCGAATTTCATTTTTTACATAATTCCAAATATGGTTATAGTATTGTTGAATATCTGATGTAATACTTCTTTTACTTATTACTCTTGCTGCTTCTTCAACACAAGAAAGACGCTTTATTTCTTCTATTGCAAATACTGTTGACAGATTATTCCCTTGTGTATATTGAAATAATAAAGTGGCTACATCAAGAGCATTTTCTCTCAATCCTTCTGCTTTTTCAGAAATTAATGGTATAACATCTTCAATGGATAATTTAGGTATAAATATCTTTTTAATATTTTGTTCTTCAGATAGCCATATTGGATATTGTTCTCGATACAATTCTATCGGTTGACCGACGATCACAAAACAAACACCATCGGGTATTTCTATAGGCATTGGCAATGTTGATAGAAACGTTACAGTGTTATTTGCTCTTGCAGCATGGTCTATACCATCAATACATATATATATTCTTTCGCCTTTTTTGACTTGATTAGATATTACTCCAAGCAATCTTAAAACGTGCTCCCGTATCTGTTCAATAGTTAAGTATTTGTTGTTTACAGGAACATTGTATTCAAACAAATGTCCTTTTAATTTCTTTCGTATTTGTATTAGCAGAGTTCCCCATAAGTTTTCTGCGCTGCATTGACCAACATCCAGATTATAAAAGTGCTGCTCCGGAGATATTGGTCTGAATGTGTGGTATCTTAGATAAAACAAATTATTACTTGCTTGCAAGTAACTCATTATGCTTGTTTTGCCTGAGCCCGGTTCTCCGGAAACAAAAAATACCTTTTTGTCCGAATTATTGATTGCCTCAATAAAATCAGAGCAAAATTGTTTTCTGCTTTCAAAAAAAGGTGTCGGTGGTGCTAATCTATGTTGCGCTTCACATATTTCTTCTTCTGTAACTAAAGCTTGATATGCATCTTCAATTAGAACCGGTTTATTAAGCCATAATGTTGTTGTCCATCTTCGTAAAGCAAAAAACGAGTTTTCCGAATAATTCTGTAGCAACCCCTGTGTTGCAAGAGAAAGATTTTTCTAATTTAGCTATAAGCTCCTTTTCCAGATTAATCAAATCAGGCTGATTGGTCTTGATTTTCAAAGCTTTGACAAACGACACTGCTTTTTCAATATCTGTGGTTTTTATAGAAGCATAGAGTTCTTTCCACTGTAAGTTCAAATTATTATCACTAAACTTAATATTTTTATAATCAGTTATATTAGATAATTCATCTTTTAATTTGGAAAAGAAATCATGAATAGAGTATGCACTGTATTTTTCACCAGAAAAAGTTCTGGAGGCACGTCTTGATCCGGCCATTCTGTTTGTGTAAAGAATGGGTATTATTTCCACTCCAGAAGAAGTAACGGCATATTCCCAACCTGAAAATATAGAAGCAATTAAACTTGCTTTGCTGGATTTTGAATTATCCTTTTCTATCAGCTTACTAAAGGTCAAATTAGTTGCTTTTGAAGTAAGCTTTTCATGTTTTATCTGATAACAAAACTGTTTTTTGCCGCTTCTATACTCAACTACAACATCATCAACCGTGTCATAAATAGAATGTTGAAAAGTTACGCTTGTTATTTCGGAGTCTGGATTAAGCATTTCAATAATCTTGCTTAACCCTACATACCACTCATAAAAATAAGGATCGCCAGAACCTGGTGTTGACATAAGATTTCACCTCGAAAATACAAGTTATAGTAATTTTGCATTGATGCCTTTTGCTTGATCAAACAGTTGATTTAGAAATGCTTTTTATTTATTCTATCACAATGTAACAGGTTATGCAATCGGAATTGCACCGCCAATGCCATTTTTTAGAATTTAAACTCATCCGTTATTCCATTTAGATTTGTCAAGTCACGCTTAACATAATACATCTCTGATGTAGTGTGATCAAGCAGATCGGTGACCTTCCGGCGTGAATACCGTTATGGTTTCGCTCGTCGGGAGATTTTCTTTATTCTGAGCCGCAAGGAAGTTGCTTTTCTTAATCATTGGTGCGCTTGTCATCGGGTTTCGATCTATGTATTCCTGTTGAGTAAGATAACGGAAATATTCATTCAGGACATTATGAACTTTTTTGACAGTAGTGTAAGCATAACCCTCGTTCATTTTATCATTGAGCAATTTTTTAATATCAGCCGACTTGACATCTCCGACTACTTTATCCCCGATATACGGATAGATTTGATTTTTCGCCGTACATTCGTAACGGTCGTAGGTTGTACGTTCCACCGATGGGAACTTGAACACCTCCAGCCAGTTCTGCATACTGTCTTTCAGCCTTTTCTTTGTTTCCTGCGACTCAATTATTGAGTCATTAAACGCCGCAATATATTCCGTCATTTTCTTATTGACTTCGGCTTTTGTCGTGCCTGAGAAGCTTTTTCTTTTTCGTTCGCCGCTTTCGTCCATATACCATACAACACCACCCCAACGGTTGTCCGTCCTCTTAAAAGCGTTGCCGTTTGTAAGTAATTTCCTTGTTGACATAACATCAAGCCTCCTTTTCAAGTACAACAACATACCATAAATGAGTCTGAATATCCAGACCAAATTTTAAACTCTCAAAAATTTCCCGTGTCGGTTTAAATTTAAAATTTCGATTACTTTCCTACTGATTGCAACAAAATCGCAACACGGGCGACACACGGCTCAACAGAGGGATTACATTGACATTGTAAATCCCTGCTCTTCATCATTTTCAATTTCATTCCGATTAACTGTTCTGTCGGTTTTAAGTCCGTGAGCAACCTTTTTCTCTTCAAGTTTAGATTTTAGTTTGCTGTCAACCTGACCGAATAATTTAGCTCGTTTACGCTTGCAACTGTTTGCAATCAATTTTGCGAGTGTGAGGACTATTCCTGAAACAGATTGCTCAACACTTGATTTATCAATTTCGTATGACGGGGTTGCTTTAGATAATAAATTGACCGACTTCAAAATATAGTTCTTGATACTTCTGAATTCCTTGTTATCTTCAAGCGGAATGTCAGGCTTTTCGTTATCGTAATACAGCGACAGTTTTTCTCTGTTGATTTCATTCCACCTTGAATAGAGCTTTGAAAGATTTTTATCATTTGCAAGTTCGACTACAATACTATTAACGATTTCTTTGATTGATTTTGGAAGATAGCCGTACATCAACCTGCCGTTGTAACTTTTGAGCTGTTCAGCAAGTTTTCTGAACAGCTCAACCATTTTGTCAGAAACATAAAAATCATTATTGATGTTTTCAAGCAAATCATCAATTACATTTTTTGCTTCGTTTTTCAGCTCGTCACGGATTTCTGTCTGCATTTCAAACAACTTGTATTGCTCATTTCTGAATATGTCATTACCGAATGAACTACGAATACTCTCAATGCCATTGTTAGTAAGATAGCCTTGTCTTGATTTAGAATATACAAGCAGATGTATGTGGGGATGATGTGTTGTATTGTGAAATGCACCGTACCATTGCAAGTCGCTTGGCTCTATTTTATGAGCTTTGGCAATCTCAAGAGCATTTCTTCTGATTAAACTTTTCCAAGCATTTGCGTTATTGTAGCCAAGTCTTTCGGCATCTTCTCTTTTAAGACTTATGACATGAGTCCACACAATTCCGTTGTGACTTGAAACTTCATCCGCTACCTCATCAAGATTTATTTTCTCATCAGTTTGAGAAAATAATCCGTGTTTACCTAACTTCTCAACACCCGGTCTTTCGGCATAATATGAAACTAACTTTTTAACACCGTCTATTCTGTCAGCATTGCGTTCAAGGAATTCGTTGAGAAACTCCGTTGCATTAACCTTAGTTTTATTTTCAAGATAAGACTTCATCTCGGGATAATCCCAAGCTTCAGGAACGGTTTTAAGTGCAGTACATATTAAATCATTTTGTTTCTTGGTAGCAGGAGAGTTATCGATACCGTTTGGCAGTTTTTCAACACCCTCACGAGTGCCCATATATTTTATCAGCTTACCTGCATTTGATGATGCAGGATTTTTAATGTATCGGCTTGTAAAAATTATCTTCGGCATTTATTAACCTCGTTGGAATTTGTACGCATCTTCAAAGGTGATGATACCATTGTTCCTTGCGACTTCTTCTGCACAAAGATTATTAAGTGCTGACAACGAATGATTATCAATCTTATTTGTTGCCGCAACAACATTACTCAGCTTTGCCTGTTCCACAGCTAACTTGAACAGCATTTCAGAAATATTTTTCTCAACGCTTTCAATCTCACTTTTAATAGTCTGTGCAAGCATAGGTGAGAGATAATCAATGCACTTTTGCTGATGAAGATAACCGATATAGAAATTAACTGCCTGACAGACAAAATCACTTTTTGAAGTTGCGTTTGCTGTATCAAGCATTTCTGTCATTTCTTCAACCATTGAAGGCTTCATCCAATAGGCATATTTTTTCTTGTTTTCGCTCATTTTTGATAGACTCCTCAATTTCTGATTTTTGACATACTGCAAAACCGCATAACAGTCGGCTCTGCCGTCTGATGTGACACCGTGGGGAGACGCCCCACTTTAACCTGCTTATAATAATTTCCTCGAAATTATGCGTTTCTCCTCAACTGCTCGCTGTGGAAATAATCAATAGCTTCTGCAATAGGTCGGATAGTATAGAGCAATGTTCCGTTATGTTTTTGTCCGTCTTTTGTAATTACCTCTGTTCTCTCGGTCGAGATTAAATGTTTATCTTCAAGGCTTTGAACATATTTCCTGACTGTATTTTGACTCATTTTCAAAGCTTGTCCAATTGTACGGTAGCTGGGATAGCACTGATATGTTTTCCTGTTCTCGCATCTCAGAAGATAGCTGTACACAGCAATTTCTCCCGATGATAAACCAAGACAGAATATTTCATTCGGCAGAGTAAAGTAATGTTTTGTATTATTTATAGAATTATATTTCAAATGCTTCCTCCTGTATTCTGCTCCACCCACTCACAGAACTTTTCTTTTGGAACAACCATTCTTGAACCTATTTTCAGAACAGGGAAGCCCTTTGATCTGACCAATTCATATGCACTTGTCTTTGATATTCCAAGTACCTTTGCAATCTCCTGCACCGATAACATCAACGGAAGTTCATCATAGCTTTTGTAAAAATTCTCATTCATCTTCATCACCTCTGATTTTAGGGTAACAAAAAATTGACAGTGAAACAATAGAATTGTATAATCTTAGTTGGAGTGATGTTGATTATCGAAAATATAAAGCATTTACATTTTCTAATTTTGGGAGCAGATTATGAAGAAAGATTACTCGGAATATAAACATACAGATTATGAAAAATATAATATTGCAAGGCAAAGCAACAGCTATGTGTACTATGATTTCTTCATTAACTTTGCATCATTCGATCCGGACTCGAAGTTGTTTTCAATCAAAGTTGATAGGGTTAATGAAGACCTTTCAATGAAAGAGGCTATTGATGAAGTTGAAGAACTTGAACACTCACTTAGGGATGTTCATCCTGACATTTTATCTGATGAAGATATAGCTGATGATGAACAAAATAGAGTTGAAGGCTTAGAGAAAAACAAAGCCTTGCGAAAACATTTCTCTGCAAAATATAATATTGACTGGGATGATAGTGACAAGTATTTTCAAGATCTTATGGATGAATACGAAATTAAAAAAGAAGAGCCTCTTCATAATGTGCTTAGCGGTGCTGTAATTGACCTGCAAATAGGTGAGGGAATACTTGATTTTATCTATGCAGACTTTAAAACGCCATTCAAAGAAAGCTACGGATTTGTTTCTGCTTTTGACTCCTTGATTAAGACCAATGAAGAGAAACGGAACTTTGAATTTAATGAAAAACCTGAAAAAATATACAACTGCAATCAGGAAAATGTTGAAATGTTTTTCAGGTATACAGACAGCAAACTTTTCATTGAGAATATAGCAAATGCGTCTTTATACTCAGCAATTTGTCCTCCTGTGTTTTTGAAAGAAAACTTACCTGTTGAAGGTCTGACGTGGTATTACAACTATCTGCTTACATTACAGAATGAGTATAAGGAACTAATTGAATTCTGTTTTGATGAGGACTTTTATCCGGAGGTAATGGAGAAAATCAAGCCTACTGAGAGGTATTATCTTTATAAAATAATTCATAATCAACCTCTGACAATTCAAAGAGAGGAGTATTTTAGTTACAGCAGAAGCAATCCAAATGGAAAAATCCTGCCGATTCATTTATCTCAAGAGGATTTTCTCAGCAGAGTTATGAATGAATATGAGCCGACTGAACAGCATAAGGAATTTCAAAAGAAATATAATTTAAGTAATGCCGAAATGGAAGTATTCTGCCGTTTTCCTATTTCCCCTAATACGAGTTATAAATTCAGGAACATCAGGAAAGCACTTGAACTTGAATTCACCAAAATGCTTGAACAGGATATCCGCTTCAGAAAGTGCAAACGCTGTGGCAAGTATTTTATTATGAAGGGCAATTACAACACAAACTACTGTGACAGAATTGCAGAGGGTGAAACTCGAAACTGTCAGGATATTATAGCTTTTGAAAACTACAAAAAGAAAACGGCGGACAACGCCGCCATAAAGATTTATAATAAATATTACAAGAGATATTCCGCCAGAGTTAAGGCACACACTATCCTTGAGGATGATTTTAAGAAGTGGAAGTACGCGGCTATGACTAAGAGAAATGAATGTATGGACGGAAAGCTGACAGAGGAAGACTTTAACAGTTGGATGGAGAGTTGCTTCCCTAATAGGAACAGAAAGCATTAAAATACAGACCGGAGAATTCAATAAACTTGATACACAAACTTTTCAGCGGTTTCTTAGCTTATCATTGTTTATAGTGATGCAAATTTTGAATATGTAACTTGCAAAAACAGGAGACCACATTTTCGTGATCTCCTACTTGCTGTTGTTCTTTTCAGGACATTGATCCAATGACAATCTTTGCACCAAGCTTAAATCCTGTAATAAAGGCTTGCCGTTCGCAGATTTCAGAAATTTCCCGATTGCAGTCCTTGTATTTTTCAAAGGTTTCTTTCTGCTCATCGGAAAGAGTTGCAATGAGCTTTTCTTCATTTCTGTTGAGTAAAACGAGCAACTCTTTCGTTTCATCATCAAGCTTTGCACATTTTTCGTGAGGGAATAAGTTTCCATAGTATAAATCTTCAAGTATATCCATAGTTTATGCCACCTTTCGTAGCACAAACATATACCACAAAGTGTTGTGAAAGTCCAGAGTTTATTTTATCTTTTTGAATACAAAAATATATTCGTGCTTGAATATAAAAAAGTCACTTGCAAGAGCACGATAACGCCAGATAGCCTTTTGATTTGACTTACCTTTTGTTTCTTCAAAATTCTTAACAAGAATTGCTTTGAGTTTGAAGCCTCGCTGTATAAAAAGATTCATACAATAAAAGCCTAACGGAACAATTTCGCTATTGGCATACTTATCGCCTATAACCACTGCGCAATACCTGTTCTTTTCGAGAAATTGAGATGTATTATCAATTATCTGTCCAAAGGATTCAAGAAAATCGTCTAATGAAGCACAATTTGACAAATCTTCTGTATTATTACTGAATTTCACAATATCCCAATATGGAGGATGATAAATAACAAACTGAACTTTCTTAATTCCCAGTGACATTAGTTTTTCGTAAATATCGACACTTCTGCTGTCACCAACAATAATCTTTCCCTTTGTTTCAGGATTCTTTTCTTCAAGTAATAAATCTCTTGCTTTTTTTGCAACATCGTCCTGAAGCTCTATGCCTATTGAATTTCTGCCTAACCGTTGAGCTTCAATCAGTGAAGTTCCGCTGCCGGAGAACGGATCAAGTATCCATTCTCCTTTCTTAGTGTATCTTCTGAATAACTGATTTGGAATTTGAGGAATAAAATTACCATGATAACTTGCAGAGTGAACACCTGAATTATCACGTTTGTCAAACATCCAAAGAGTATCTGTAAGTATATCATCGTACTCTTTCCAATGCTTCATATCAATATCGTTGTATTTTGCCATCACTTTACCTGCTTTATCTTCTTATTTAATTCATCTCTCCATTTTGTTGGATTATGCCAGAAACAACCTACACAACCCAAGGTTTCTGAATATGCTTCTCCACCTTCATACCAAAACTCAATTACCTTGTATCCCTTTCCACGTTTACCTGTTTTTACACACTCCTCACATATGCGAGATTTCAGCAGATTATTTGCACGTGAAAGCAACATAAACTTTTCTATAATCTGCTCATCAGACAGATTGGAATTATCTTCTTCATTAGATGTCCATCTGACTTGTGGCACTCTATGATCAATCTCAAGTTGATTCGCCGGTTCAACACGAACTGAATATTCATCTACGCAACCATAAAGTTCTTTTGCACGTTTGGCAATCTGCGGCGGTATAGAGGTTCTTGCTTTTAGTCCTGTTTCAATTATCTCCGTTGTTTTTAACTTTCTATGTATAGTATTTGTTCCACAATGTTTGCAGAACATCTTTTTATACCAATGACCTTCCTCGTCCTGATCAAGCTGAATACCCTTTTCCTGACGCCAAACCTGCCAAGTCTTTGCTTGTCCGCTTAACAGTTCGCACTTTGTACAGTGCCACTCACAGTCGGACATCGTTTCAAAATCTTTATATTGTGTGCTACCTTTTTTAAAAGGATTCATAATAATACCACCTTAAAATAAGATGGTATTATTGTAACACAAAAGAGATAGTTCTACAATATAAAACTATCTCTTAATTAAGCAATGTAAATATTCAGTTGTTTTATTCGCCTTGTGATTTCGATTTTCTTCTTTATCTGCTCTGAAACGTTTGTAATCAGTGGTGAATACATCATATTCTCCGTATTGCTCCATTATTTCTCTGATTACTTCAAAGGGCATTAAACCTTCATTGTTATAGCTCAGAAAGATGTATTGAAAATCAGCGTTTCTGATAAGATCATCAAATTCCTCTTTCACGGTTCTTGTTGAACAATACTTGCTTTTCTGAGATTGATATTCTCTCAATCCCGATTTTCCGTGTAATTCAGGATTATCATATTTTGCAATAGTTTCAAGCACATGATAATTTGTGCAATACTGTCTTGCATTATACGGCGGATCAAGATAGAGAATATCGCCGTTAATTCTATGAATCAGATGATTTATGTCCTCATTGTAAACTTCGTTATGCTCGTTACCGTCTATGATCGGTAACAGTTCCAACTTAAACTCCTTTTGTGCAGATTTCTTTATTCCTTTAAGGAAAGCACCATATACTGACGCTGTATTAGCATATTTGTCAATCGAATTGATTAAGCTTGCCAGCAGATAATAATATTGACTTTCATCAATATCGCCATCATTTTTAAGTCGTTCAAGTTCTATTCTGATAGAATCACATTTTTTGCCGTTTTCGTCGGTGAAATAGTTTCTTCCGCATCCTGAACCGGCACAGTAATTTTTGTATATAAAGCCTTCTGTGCCTTTAAGTGCATTAAGATATTCAATCTGTTCTGCAGTGATAGGCGGATTATTACCAATCAGATGCTTATTCAGCACATAACTGTAATACTGGATATCGTTAGATATAACATTATAGCCTTTTGATTTAAAGGTACTTCCTACAACACCCGTTCCTGCAAATAAGTCTGCAAAGGTTCTGTTATCTGCATCTTCACCAACAACTTCGGATATTGCCATTGTAAGGAAATCCATCAATGAATACTTTGAGCCAATATAATTCACAGCATCGCCCCCTTTACAATTTTTGATTATACCATAACCAAAAGCATATATCCAGCTAATCAAAAAACTTTTTCAAAAGAAATGTTTTCATCGTTTCTGTTAAAAGAAATAAATTCAACCGGCTCTATTTTAACTTTAAATAATTGTTCAATTTTTTTGTTATTGAAATTTTCGCACGCCTCCAGAAATTCTGTTTTTCGATTACTTCTTCTTTTAAAATTTTCAGCAATTATAGTCGGCTTAATAATTATTTCACTACTAGATAAATTTGGAACTAAGTACTGTATTACCCACATAATATACCATTTTAGCTGTTGCTCAACTATGTATTTATGAGGGGTTTCATCTTTTAACTCAATTATTCGGATACAACAATTTTTTCTTGTTTTTGTTATAGTAAGGACATCTATTCTTTGCTCACCAACGCTGCAAACCACTTCATTTCCAATCCAATTACTAACATATGAATCAGGATAAAGAAGTTTCTTCAATATACCTTTGTCAAGATTTTGAGTAATATAAGCTTGTAAATGAACCTCATGGGAATTTGACACTTTAAGAAATCTGTCTTTTATATTTAGACTGATATCAGTATTTCCCAGATAAATTTTACTACTCTCTAAAGGAATGATAGTTTGAGTAGAGCCATCATAAGAATAACCTTTAGAAGATAAATGAGTTTTGTTTTCATAAGTAATCAACCTATGTAAACGCATATATTCGTCATCGGTTACAAAAGAACACCCTCTCATACCTGTTAGTTTTCTATAGATCAAACTCCAACACATTTCATAAGGATGATCTATGCCATGTATATTATCCAATGCCTGATGTTCGGTTATGCCATTGCTATAAACCAAGTATGGTTCAAGTTTTACTCTGAAAGGGAGATATCTATTAAGCTCATCCTTGCCGCCCAAATAATCTTCTTTCTTCGGAACGAAAAAAGGACTACTTGCTACCCTAAAAAAGCCAAAAATCTTCTTACAACCGGTTACATAAAAAGCTACTAAATCTCCTATTCTTACTTTCGAAATATCAGCTATCATCGAAACAAAAGTTCTTTCTTTTGAATCTGATTTTGTACACTGTTTATCCTTATCTATAAAATCAGGTTCATAGGTTGAATAACCTGTGCCTGCAAACATATACTCTAAATGAACCTTAAAAGTCTGTTCGTTGACAACAAAAATATGTGTCATAATCCACCTCACAATTTGCCACTAAAATTTAAATTATTTGCAAAAGACGAAATTCAGACTGTGATCTCACCTCTTAAATATATATCACACTAATAAATCTGCTTTGTACATAAGGAATCAAAATCCACAAAGTTAGTACTGTTTACTACTTTTTTACATTCTTTGCTCACAATCGTTCAATATCTTACAGGTGTTTTCGATTTATATATTTTACACTCATCTAACTTGTAATCAAGAGAACGAATTAATTGTTCCAACCCCGCTTCTGTTTGCTCGGAATTTGCAGACGGTCCTATACCTATGCTACTTATTGCCAAACAAACTTCTTCATTCCAGTAATTGAACGGCATCCTGATAAACGGAGTAAAAACACCATTAACAATACGAAAATCATACATCTTATATTCTTTTTCTTTATAAGTATAATGCAAGGTATTTAATTTATTGGTTGGCACAATTGCGACATACCGAGTCTCTTGTTCATCCTGAAAACACTCATCTTTAAAAAACAACGCCTCTACAGAAACCCAAGAAGTAAATTCCTTTATTATTTTATTATCCAACATTTCAGAGAATTCGTATGATTTCCAAATTTTATATAGCCTATCTACTGAACGCAAAATTATTTCTTGTTTTTCATCTGAACAATATTCCACTTTACTTGCTATAACAGTTACTCCTGTAACTCTATCTATCCATTCATCGGTCAATGCATAATCAAAAACTTCGATGCAATATCCATTATATTCTCCATTTTTAGAATAGTATTTCCACATTGTAAGACTATCTTCATTCATAGAAAGTGACAAAACAAAATATCTACACATAGTTTCGTTATGGTTATATATGTAAGAAAAACTATTATCCTCATATTGGGTAACTCGAATATTCTTGATTAGATTTACAAATTTTATATCGTAGTTCTTCTGATTTTCTTTCCAAAATAATTTGAGTTCATCATTTATATTTATTTTTTCTCGGAAGTCATTTAAAAACTGACTATCGGTAAAATAAAATGTGCGAGTTTTAAGAATTCCCATTAATCCTTCTGGTGAGGTATAGTGATATCTCTTTGAACAAGTATTATCTACATAAAATCTATCCAGAAAACTTTTGCTTAAAACTCTCTCTCTAAATTTAATTTCGTGATTCTCGTTCATTCCTTTACCTTCAGAAAGCAGCCGGTCATCATTATCCATATCAACGTCTCCTTATACTTTTTTTACATAAAACACATAATATTAAATTTTAAAATTATCTGTCAGATTTTTAACATTTTATCTTCAATCAAGTAAACATTGCCCCTTGCTCTTGTAATAGCGACATATAGTTTGTTTCTTGTAGATGGCGTTAATTCCATTAATTTATTATTTCTCATAAATTTACTTGTTGTTTTATTTAGTACAACGCAAACATCATAAAAGCTATCTACTCCTTTTACATCGCCCCAATTTCTATGATCAAATCCATAATCTGCACTATTATTAAATATTGCTATCATTAAGAATATGATACGCTCTGCTTTTATCATCAACTAATTCAATCGTGCTATCGCTTTTTCTCTCTCGATGAGATCCAATGCCGATCCCAAGGTTGCTCTTGACATATTCACAAACTTGAGGACTGCATCTATAGCTTTTGGTGAGCGTATAATTATCAGGAATGATTTCTCTGTCTACATATCGTTTTTCGTAACTTGATTTATTATCAAACAGCTTCTTATAAAAGTTTCCGTCCCGGCTGGTATCGTATGTATGCTGATAAAAATCTCCTACAAAAAGTGTATCCATTTTTACTGTCATTAAGTGCTCTAATAATTCAAAATCTCTGCCTGCTAAATCCTGCACTTCATCAATTATAAATTCATCAAAATATTTGATTAACTTTTCCTTTAATAGGTCAACAACCTGCATTTTTATTAATAGTTTTGCCAACCGATTACTATATAAATATCTATTAGGTGTTATATAGTATTCAGAATCAGATTCTTTTAGATATATATTAGAGTTTGGCTCATATATTATTCCTTTAGCTTTAACTCTATCAGATAAAAAAGGACGATAACAAAATTTGTACAGAAATGAAAAATATTTCATTAATTCTATATTTTCCGGCCACTCACCATTAAATTTATCTATTATTTTCTTACGAAGATTATTATAGTTGGCGTTTGTGTAAGTAATTATTAAACTTCTTTTTCCTCTTGATAGTCTGTTTACAATATATGTTGTTTTGCCTGCACCAGCAACTGCAAAAATTACTCTTTTATCCACTCAATAGCTCTCCTAATATATTCTGGAACAATAATTTCTTTTTCACTCAAAAGTAATTGATACGCGGATTCTGTCTTGTTTTTCAACATATATTCCAATGCGGCATTACCAAATAATTCATTGCACAGGTTCCGATTATTATTGTATAAAACAACTTCAAAAGTGTTTTGTTTATTATCTTGACTAAAAAATATTTTTATATTATTTGTTTGGGCGTAATCTGAATATTTATCAACACAGTGCCTTTTATAATCATGGTCGTTGTCAGTTACAACTGCGGTTTTCTCACCGATTAGCTTTGATAATTCAAGATATCTCTTAAAGCTTAATCCCCTAACATCAATAATATTTACTCCATCTGTTTCCGGCTTGTGGTTAGTTACAGTTTCGTAGAACTTTTCAAAAAGCATATATTCAGATGGACCTTCAACAAGGATAACTCTATCAGATATTGCAAATTCCAATATATTCGCAGGAGGAGCTTTCATAAAATATTTGGAAGTTTCAGCACTCAGATCATTTAACATAGTAGGGGTGTTTCCATCATTGGAATGAAGTATAATTATGTTGCTTAACTCCAGTCTGGTACTAATCAAACTATTGTGTGTAGTAATAAAAAGCTGTCCATTTTGTTTGGCTGCTACTCTTTGTATAAGGATTCTTAAATTACTATGGCTCAAATGATTTTCTGGCTCTTCAATTAAAATTACATCAATATTCTCTCCAGAACGTTCTAGTGCAAAATCAGTTTTTATAATAGTTTGTTTTCCTGTTCCTTTGTTATCAATGCTTATTTCGTCTTCGTAAATCATCAAGTCATTTTCAAAATCTATTGATGAACCATTTTTTAAGCCAAATTTATAATTTGTGTTTGCGGGCACACGCGAATTAAGCGATTCAAGACACTCTTTTTGAAAAGTATTTTTCATTTGTCGGTAATAGCTTTTATGAGCAGCTCTTTCTTTCACTTCTGTTTCAGTATATTGATTGTACATACTCTTTATAAAATGATTTGTTGCATGGCTAGAATTCATAGTAGTACTATCGATCAAAACACTGCGAAGCTTTTTCTTATATCCAGTATATCCCTCATCTGCAAAAGTTGAAAACCTAATCTTATAATAGTCATAAGGAAAATAATCTTTACTATCATTAAGTGAATCTGTAATTTCATTTTGAAAGTCAGGATTTGGTTCACATATCAGTCTAATCCCACCACAAACCCTTCCATCAGTATTGTTTTTCCCACTCATCGTATGGTCAAAACTTCCCTTCAAGTAAAGTTCGATTTTCAATTTTGGCAGATTATCAAATGTTCTTGCTCCATTATTAAATTGATGAACAGCTTCGATGTTAAGAAGTTTATCCAATCCGATTGTTTCAACTTTTCTGACATTCCCGCTGGACACTAAATCTATGGCTTCTATAACACTGCTCTTGCCAGTTTCATTATCTCCCACAATTATATTAACCTTTTGGTTTGGATAAATTGTGTATGACAAAAAGCGCTTATAATTAATCATTTTTATCTTTTCAATTATTGCAGACATCGTACACACCTCAAGTTTATAATCGCAAATATAAATACAGAAAATACAACTTCAAAACTAAGGGCTGATTCTATCGAAAAATACTCCTACAATCCCACCTAAAATTAACAACACAATGCTAATAATAAGTTTTATCCACCATTTATCTTGACAGAAATTAAAGAACCCTTGTATGGAGATTCCATATATATCTTTCCATTTTGATCTAACCTTTAATGTTCCTTGTATTGCTCTATCTAGCAAGTCAGCAAAAACATCAACTTTTCTCAAAGTTGACTGGTGTAGTTTAATATATTCTTTGTTTGAAAAAGCCTTTGCTTCATCAGCTCCTTTCAGATAATTCTTTGCTTGGATATTATTCAACTGAAGCAACTTTTCCATACGAGGATGTTCAATATAGTTTACGCCGTAACATTGTATAAACAATCTGGATAAGTCAATTTTATTTGAATCCTCTATCAGAATAGGAACTCCACCTAAAACCTCATATCTATGTTCTATTGCTTTAAATCCATAATTTATATCTCTCATATTCCAATGAATCCATTTGTAATTCCTGTGTTCCTTTAAATATTGAAAATAATCATCCAACATTATTTTTTCAAGTTCATCATATTTCTCTTCAATATTATCAAATGCAACATGTTCTTTTTCGGCAGTCTTGTGTATAGAAAACGAATCTGTTTGTGCGGTCGAATATGAGTAAACTGCAATAGAAGTAATCCGCGGAGTATGTCCATCTGTAATATCATAAAAGCTTTCACAAGAATAATGTATAATCAAGTAATTACTTGGATTGCAATCTATCTCCTTTAATACTTTTTTAGCGTTTTTATGTTTATCATTTTGCATGTTGTATCACCCAAATCAAATCCCGTATATCATATATAATTATTATACTACCTTATACAAAAAATTACCACTTACGATTCATATTCTATGCATACAAGATTTGTCGAGGAAATTGAACAATATGCACTAAATTTTGCATACAATTTTGTTAACATCCAGTTAGTAATTCTCTTAGTTATGAAAATTAGTATATCATAAAACATTACTCAAACACCCAGAATTTGAGCACCTAAAAAAATATTGCTCGACGCTATATACGATGAACCCATTGAGGGTTCAACTGATACCAAAATCAAAGCAGAATAGTCTTCAAAAATGAAAAATATTTACAGGATTATAAGCCTACACCGCATAATTATTTTGAGGATAAATAAAAACCTCTTTTCTTTGTTTACTGCGGCTCAAAAATTGATTGCGGTTCACAGCAGAATAAAAGTATTTATCCTTGCATATAATTTGAATACTATGCAGTATAGGACGGTATGATTATGAAACTAAAATTATTGCGTTGGCAATTAGCAGGCTTTGCCGTGACGGTGCTTGGCGGAGTATTGCTTCATTTTCTCTACAACTGGATGCAGCAGAGCATCTTGATTGCCCCGTTCTCAAGCGTTAACGAATCCACGTGGGAGCATATGAAACTGCTGTTTTTCCCGATGTTTATCTTTGCACTGTTTCAGAGCCAATTTTTCAAAGAATTCAAAAACTTTTGGTGTGTGAAACTTGTCGGAATTTTGACAGGTCTTGTATTGATTCCTATGCTGTTTTATACCTACAACGGTGCAATCGGTAAATCACCCGATTGGTATAACATTGCTATATTTTTCATATCAGCGGCAGTAACATTTATCCTGGAAACATGGTTGCTCAAAAAGAACACTCTGCATTGCAAATCGCCGTGGCTTGCCTTTGCGTGTATTTGCTTAATCGGTGTGCTGTTTGTGGTGTTTACTTTTTTACACCAAGGATACCGCTGTTTAAAGATCCACTTACAGGAACATACGGAATTAACGGCTGATTTTTGGTGCTCTCATTTAGGAGTGCCTTGTTTTTTGCTTACTGCAAATCAAATCTTGGATTTGCAGTGAGCATATCTGTATTGAGGCACAATTGATTATAAAAACTACGCTAAAGTCATTGACAAATGAAATTGTTATAGTATAATGAAATGATTTAACTCAGGTTAGATGGTCGGTTAGGGAGATTATTTTAGGAGAAAACACAATGCATAACTTTAGGTATGTAAGCAGAAAAGAAGCTCAACCTATAAAAGATGAGCTGTATCAAATTCTATATGAGGTGCAAAATCTGGTGCGAGACAATTTCACCTTTAATTTCACACTGATCGGCAGTTCAAGCCGTAACATGATAACCTACGACGCAAAATCTAATATCGGATTTGACTTTGATATCAACATTGAGGTCAACGACGATGACGAGAATTTCGAGCCAAAAGAAATACGTACTATAATCCGTAACGCAATTGATCGTGTTGCTCCTCGCTATGGGTATAAGTATTGTGAAGACTCCACGAGAGTACTTACCGTCAAAAAGGTCAACATCATTACCTCTCGCATCATTCACAGCTGCGATTTTGCAATTGTGTATAATTGTACCGACGGCAGGCAACAATACATCCGTTTCAATAAAGATAACAACAATTACTCTTGGGAATATCAAGGTAAAGGTTTTGGTGACTTGGATAATAAAATCGACTGGCTGGAAAAGAAAAAGTTGTGGAAAAAATTGCAGGATTATTATATCGAAAAGAAAAATTCAAACGAGAATCCGGCCAAGCACTCTCGCTCAATTTTTGCAGAGTCCATAAATGAAATATGCCAGAAGAACGGCTATCACAAATAACTTTTTGGAACCGTGAAACCACAAGTTCAAATTGCAAATTTAAATAGCATCAATAAAGCATCAAAATTACAAAAACGCAATTCTGATGCTCAAACTTTGGCTTAAAAAGTGGCTTATCTATGCGGTTTTGAACTTTCAACAGTCGCTCCAAAACCGCGTGCCGAGGGTTCAAGTCCTTCTGCCCCTGCCAAACAAAAACG